>TARA_R110002049_G_scaffold307277_1_pt1 | contig 53820 bp, 49 predicted proteins | sample TARA_R110002049 | Tara Oceans TARA_R110002049 (sample SAMEA4396941) | marine metagenome | biome: Polar Biome; feature: [SRF] surface water layer (ENVO:00010504); material: water (ENVO:00002006), including particulate matter (ENVO:01000060) such as... | depth 5 m | reverse complement strand
TGCGGCGTGATCACAAGTCAGCGAAATTTATGCAATGATTGGGTATAGTTACAAAGACGTACGGCGATTTCGTCCTTATTGGACTTTTTGTCTACAGGACTAACTATTATTTTTGCAATTTCAGAAAGATTGTAATCCTTCCACTCCCCCTCAAACCCCGGCAAGCGCTTCTTCCCCGTCAACAGCTGTTGCATGAGGGCTTTTTTCTGCTGCTCGCTGTTTGCCAGAGTTTGCTCTGTCGTAGCTATGGCTTCGTCCCAGGTGGAGAGGATTTTGGCGATTTTGTGTTGCTCATTTATTGGCGGAAGTGGAATGCTCATTTTCTTGAGCATCCCTGCGTTTACATTCTTTTGTGCTCCACCAGCCTCCCCGGAGCTAATAAATCTCTTACCGTACTCCGAGTTGATGAATCGGCATACGTATTCCGGTAGACCCTTCTCTTTATTGATTCTCGTAATTAGTGAAGTGAAGCACTGCGCTCCTTCATACTTATCCGGCACAACCGCTGAAACTCCCGGATAGCCAGTCCTTACCGTAAGAATATCGCCAGCCTTCAGTCTTTTGTTCCTGAATGAGCGCTCGTATTCTTCGTTCACATACAAGATATCTGAATCGTCAATCCAACCCTCTTTGATGTTCAAATTTCGAAGCATTCTAATTCCATGATGGGTATAAGCGTGCGTTGCCGCACTGGCAATACCAACCATGACCTTTTCAGCTATGTCGTCTAGCTTTACCAAAGTCCATTCGGCGGGCACTTTCACGCCTTACCCCCGGCACCAGCCGCTCCCGGCCTCCTGCCTCCCGCGGCACTAGCACTTCCATGTGCGTCGTAGCCGAGCTCCTTAAGATAACCGTCCATCTCCTTCTCTAGCACTTCCAGCTTTGACTTGAGCTGCTTGCGTTCTTCACGCACGGCCATCAGATCGATTTCTTCCTCCTCCTCGAAGGTATCCACGTAGCGTGGGATATTCAGGTTGAAGTCGTTGTCCTTGAGCTCTTCTACTGTGGCAAGGTGGGCATATTTGTCCACGTCTTTTCTTGCCTGGTAGGTGTCGACAACTTTCTTGATGTTGTCTTCATTAAGGGCATTCTGATTCTTGCCCGCCTGGAATTCGCGGCTGGCGTCAATGAAGAGGACGTTGTCGTCTTTCTTGTCCTGACGCAACACCAAGATAGCGGCGGGGATGCCAGTGCCGTAAAAGAGCTTCTCAGGCAAGCCGATAACGGCATCAAGCAGATTTTCCTCGATGAGTTTCTGGCGGATCTTGCCTTCGGAGGAGCCCCGGAACAGCACACCGTGGGGGACCACCACGCCCATCCGGCCGATCCCCGGTTTCAGGGTTTCCACCATGTGGGAGATGAAGGCGTAGTCGCCCTTTGTTTTGGGGGGGATACCCCGGCGAAAGCGGCCGTGAGGATCGTCACCGGCGCCATCGTGGCCCCATTTATCCAGCGAGAACGGCGGATTGGCCGCGACGATGTCGAATAACTTTAGTCTGCCGTCCTTATCCAATAGCTTGGGGTTGCGGATCGTGTCGCCCCACTCGATGCGGTGGTTATCTACCCCGTGCAGGAACATGTTCATCTTCGACAGGGCCCAAGTGCTGCCGATGGCCTCTTGCCCGTACAGTGCGAAGCGTTTGGACCCGTCAAATGCGTTCTTTATCTGGTTGGCGCATTTCAGCAACAGTGAACCGGAGCCACAAGCGGGGTCACAGATTTCATCACCCTCCTTCGGTGCCAGCAGCTCAGCGATCAGTTCGGAGACTTCCGGCGGTGTATAGAACTCGCCAGCTTTCTTGCCGGAGCTGGCGGCGAACTGCTTGATCAGGAATTCGTAAGCATTACCGATGATGTCCAGGCGGCCGATGCGGCTGGGGCGCAGGTTGAGCTCGGCTTTGTGAAAGTCCTCCAGAAGAGCCTTGAGGATTTCATTCTTCTGTTTTTCATCACCCAGCTTGTTTGAGTTAAAGCTGATGTCCTGGAACACGTCGCTCAATTTCTGGATATTGGTCTCTTCGATGGCATGCAGCGCCTTGTCGATGCGCTCGCCGTTGCCCGGTTCATGCCGGTGTTCGTACAGCGCGTAGAAGTTGGCATTCGGCGGCAGCACGAAGCGCTCGTTCTTCATCAGCTCCCGGATCAATTCCGGGTGATCGCCGTGTTCGGTCTGGTACTGCTCCCAGTGGTCCTGCCAGACGTCCGACAGGTACTTCACGAACAGCATGGTCAGGACGTAGTCCTTGTAGATGCTGGGGTCCACCGTGCCGCGGAAGGTATCGCAGGCCCGCCAGACGGCCTGGTTGATGTCTCTCTGATTCACACTATCGTTCATTGGGTTTCCTTGCGTGTAGTGCAACTTATTCAATTAAGCTACGAGCGACCAGTGCTAGCTGGTGCTCACGGTTACGGATAAGCTGTTTTGTGATCTGTTTCTCGCGCCGTGCTGCATCCACCAGGTTTACAATGACCTGCTGCCGTTCCAGGTTCGGTATGGGTAGTGGCAGGGATTCGAGGACCTGGCGGCGGATGCTGGTGACGACGCTACCCTCCGCCGATTGCTCAAAGTAACGCTGTGCGGGATGTTCATTGAGGTACCAGGCCAGGTACGCCGGTAAGACTCGATCACCCTTTACCCGTAATAAATAGAACTGGGGCGCACACACGGCTCGATCTGGTACCTGATCAAGATGAACCGCAACGTTACGGTTGCCACGGGCAATAAAGAGGACATCACCGTTCTCCAGCCAATCGGGCTGCTTGCGACCCGCAAGAAAGGTACGGAGCAGTGCCCCCCACTCAACGCCCTGCTCAGGATCAACGTTCTTGATCTGGACAACCGAGACATCACCACCAGTCGCGTCATTAATCGCGCCACGGAAAGGATAGCCAGGACGCGTCTCTGTCACTTCGCCCAGTCGAGCCATCTTTATTGCATCATCTCTCATGCTGCATATTAATAGCCGCAGCCCCAACGTCTGTCAAGTTTTCTATTGCATCATTTCGTATGCTGCATTCGTGCTGCCAGAAGCGTTACGCCTTTATACGGACATTAAAGCGGACATTTCGGCAACAATTTAGTACCAATGGAATCTCATATCTTTCTGTTATTATTGTGAATATGAGCATCGATAAACCGGACATTGAAGCGGACTTTACAGCGGCGAAGGACCGTGGTGAGGACGCCGCAGCTATGGAGCCCCTGCAGGTTAGAGATAGTGCTCCCGGGCGGGAAGCTCTGACCGAGCTCGCCATGGAGTTAACCGCGAAGTCCGCCGGGTTCAGCCGCAGCCTACCCGATGGGGTTGTCAGGGCGCTAGCCGAGCTGGTTCGCTCCATGAACTGCTACTACTCCAATCTAATTGAGGGGCACGACACCCATCCGGTCGATATCGAGCGCGCCCTGCAGAATGACTACAGTGATGAGCCGCGCAAGCGTGATCTTCAGCTTGAGGCCCGTGCGCATGTCACTGTCCAGCAGTGGATTGACGATGGGGGATTGATCGGTCGTACTGCATCGATCGATGGCATCTGTGAACTTCATCGACGGTTCGGGGAAAACCTCCCGGAAGAGCTGCTCTGGATCGACGACCCCGAGAGTGGCGAGCGGCTGCGCATGATCCCTGGTGGACTCCGTAACCGCGATGTCATTGTTGGGGACCATCTTGCCGTGAGCCCCGGCGCCCTACCCCGCTTTCTCGGCCGTTTCGAGCAGGTCTATGGTCGACTTGGTAAAGCACAGACAACGATCTCTGCCGCGGCTGCCCATCACTGGCTGCTCTGGATTCACCCCTTCCTGGATGGCAACGGCCGCGTCGCCCGCCTCATGTCCTACGCCATGTTGAGAGAGGCGCTCGATACGGGCGGTCTCTGGTCAATTGCCCGCGGCTTAGCCCGTCAGGAAGCACGCTATAAGCAGCACCTGGTGGCCTGCGATCAGCCCCGCCGTGGCGACCTGGATGGCCGCGAGAGCCGTAGTGAAGCGGCACTGGCAGCGTTCACCGAGTTCTTCTTGCAGACCTGTATTGACCAGGTGGATTTCATGGAGCAGCTTGCCCAGCCCACCAAACTACGTGAACGAATCCGACTCTGGGTTGAGGAAGAGGTCCGCACAAGCGGCCTGCCTCCCAAAGCTGGCCAGATACTGGACGCCGTCTTGTATCGCGGAGAGCTTCCGCGCGGAGACGTCCCCGCCATTGTAGGGACCGGCGACCGCCAGGCCAGGCGCATTGTCTCTACACTGCTGCAAATGGGCATATTGCAATCATCCAGCTCCAAAGCACCTCTGCAGATTACCTTCCCAGCACGACTGGCTGGACGCTGGATGCCGGGGTTGTTTCCTGAAGCCACCGGTTAACTACCGCCTGTATCAACGACGAAAGCCGCCGGCTGCGACAGCATACCGTGTTGCCGCAAGCTGACGCCGACAGGTTTTTAAACCGCTACGCTGCTCTGACATCATCTCCATATAGCTATGGAAGCCTTCGGCTACCCCGCGGCCCTTCGAGAATCGTGGCCCCGCGGTGATCAGCTCGAGCCAAGATGCGAGACTTCTTTTCAGCCGCGAAACTGCAACGCCGTTACGCGACTACTGCTCGTTCTGTGTCAGAGAGACCTCGCACTCACAAATCTGCTCACAAAGCAAACACGCGGTGTAGGTGAAGACTCAAAAAAACAATGTATACGTACTTTGAACTTACAGCCTCGCCTGGAATAGCCCAGAAAATCGTATGGATAAAGGGTTGCATTGTCTGGCTATCGTCGCGCGGTTGCATCAGGTCGCCAGCGACCCTCGTCAACTTGAAGCAGAGTACGCCCCAACTTCAGGGCAAAGCGAGCCCAATGATGTGTTACGTGCTGCCGCTTCCCTCGGGTTTAAATCTCGGGCCTGCAAGGGGCCGATGGTCAACATCGATGAGCGAATTTTGCCCGTGATTTTGAGCGTCGGCACGAATGACTACGTTGTGCTTTCGAGGATACTCTCCCCAGGTCAAAGTGAGAGTATTGAAATTAAAGGGCGCTCAGCCCTAATTATACGCCCGGATCAGACCGCTCCAGAAGTGGTTGAGTTGGCGAGCCTGGGCGGCGGAGAACCCTGCGACTACATTATGCTACGACCCCGCCGAGACAAGGGTCCAATAGCAGCGGCTACGTTCGACCTTCGCTGGTTCATTCCGGCCCTACTGAAGTATCGGGCAATATTTCGCGATGTCATTATCGCGTCGTTCTTTCTTCAGCTATTCGCGCTGGCGACGCCGCTGTTTTTCCAGGTGGTCATGGACAAGGTATTGGTGCATCAAGGCTTCACCACGCTTGATGTACTCGCATTTGGGTTTTTCATCCTAATCAGTTTCGAGGCAATAATTGGCGGACTGCGTAATTACCTTTTTGGCCACACCGCGACGCGCGTCGATGTTGAGTTGGGCGCGAAGCTTTTCCATCATCTTGCACGATTACCACTCAGCTACTTTGAGTCAAGAGCGACGGGCCAAACCGTCGCCAGGGTTAGAGAGCTTGAAACAATTCGAAATTTCATCACAGGCACCGCCCTGACACTGCTAATTGATCTCACCTTTACCTTTGTATTCTTCGCAGTCCTGTGGTTTTACAGTCCAAAACTGACCCTGATTGTGCTAGCTTCGCTGCCAGTCTACATTCTGCTGTCTATCATAATCACGCCAGTGCTCAAGCAGCGCCTCGATACAAAGTTTCAGCATGGAGCAGAAAGCCAGTCTTTCTTGACAGAATCTGTTTCCGGGATCCACACGCTCAAGGCTCAGGCCCTCGAGCCGCAGATGCAGCGAAGGTGGGAGGCGCTGCTCGCAGACTACGTTAAGTCGTCATTTCTTGCCCAAAATTTGAACAATGTAGCGAATCAGATTGCCGGCCTTACGAGCAAGATAACAACACTGTTGATTATTTGGTGGGGGGCGCAATTGGTCATCGCCGGCGCAATGACGGTGGGGCAATTGGTTGCGTTCAATATGATCGCTGGCCGAATTGCGGGACCGATTCTGAAACTGGTCCAACTGTGGCAGGACTTCCAGCAAGCCGGTATATCGTTGCAAAGACTTGGCGATATTTTGAACATGCCGATCGAGGGAAGCCACTCCGCAAATCGGAGCACGCCAAGCACAATGCTCGGTGATATAGATTTCGAGGATGTGAGTTTTCGCTATCGCCCAGATGGATCCTACGCCGCAAGACACCTAAGTCTAAAAGTCTCGGCGGGCGAGATTATTGGCCTGGTGGGTCGTTCTGGCTCTGGCAAAAGTACCATCGCTAAACTACTCCAACGACTCTATGTAGCGGAGTCTGGAAAGATCCGAATTGATGATATTGATTTGTCAATGTTAGATCCGACCTGGGTACGCAGAAGCATCGGTGTGGTGCAGCAAGAGAGCTTTCTCTTTAACCGCTCAGTTCGAGACAATATTGCCATAGCAAATCCTGGAATATCGTTCGAACGTGTCGTGGCGTGCGCTAAAGCTGCCGGAGCGCATGAATTCATCCTTGAAATGTCCGAGGGATATGACACTGTCGTTGAGGAGCAAGGATCGAATCTCTCCGGAGGGCAGCGTCAAAGAATAGCCATTGCGCGAGCACTACTTCCGAACCCCAAGATACTGATCTTAGACGAAGCGACAAGTGCGCTCGACTACGAATCAGAGCGCGTCATTCAAGAGCAAATGGGGAAAATAGCCAATGATCGAACCGTCATTATTATCGCACACAGGCTGAGCACCGTCAGACATTGCGATCGTATTTATGTTATCGATCAGGGGCATGTTATTGAGAGTGGCACACATGACGAGTTACTAAGCTCTGAGGGATACTACGCGAGGCTTCATAGTTATCAGAACCATGTACCCGCCTTTCGTACCGTGAAACACGTTCAGGGCGCTGGCGCAGGTGGGAGCGTATAGGTGGCTAAAAAACCCCCACTCGATGAATCAGCAGGAACGGGTGATCGCCGCAAGCCCTTCTTGGATTGGCTCCGCGGCCCAAGCGCCAATAACTCCGACTCGGTTGAATTTCTGCCTGCAGCGCTAGCCGTCCAGACGACACCACCGTCGCCGGCAGCGAGGTGGATTACGTGGCTGTTAGTAGGTTTCTTCACAATCGGAGTACTCTGGGCCTACTTTGGCCATGTGGATATCGTGGTGACGGCCCCCGGACGCATCATCCCCTCCGGTCATGTGAAAGTCGTTCAGGCCCCTGAAGCGGGTGTGATCACTATTATCCCGGTTCGCAACGGCCAATACGTCAAGAAAGGTGAAGTTGTTATTGAGCTGGACACAACTTTTGCGTCTGCTGATGACGAGCGATTGCAGCAGTCGATGGCAGACACCGCCATGCACCAATCCTGGCGGAAGGCGTTAGACGACTGGTTGGCTGAATTCCCGAACGCGGAAAGCGTGCCAGATCCGATAATGGCAGTTCATACGGCTCTGTCTCCGACCGCTAAGAGACTGCTTTTCCATCATCAGTCGGAAGTCGTGTCGCGTTTACAGGAACTCATCGAAGAAAGCGCCGCGCTTGACGCAGAACATCGGGGTTCGGTTGCTGAAGAGCAAAGGACTACCGCAGTGCTACGTGTACTAAATGAGCGCGTTATCGTATTCGAGAACCTCTTGGATAAGCAATATACCCCGAAAGCGCAGTATCTCGAAATAAAACAGCAGCAGGTCGAGTTAGAGCGTACGCTGCCGCTACTTAAGGAACGTAAACTGAAACTGGAAAAGCAGATTTTGGGGATCGATGCCCGCCGTTCCACCATACTCGCTGAGTATAAGAAGAGTAATTTGTTGGAGATTTCGCGTTTAGAGATGGAGCGTCGAGCGGTGTACCAGGATTTGCTGAAAGCTCAAAGACGCCACATGCAGCATAAGCTCAAGGCGCCGGTATCAGGCACCGTTCAGCAGCTGCTAGTGCACACAGTGGGTGGCGTGGTGAGTGCCTCACAGGAATTGATGAAGATTGTTCCGAACGAGGCTGTCGTTGAGGTGCAGGCTCTGGTGCGCAACAAGGACATCGGTTTTCTGGTTGAAGGACAGCGAGCATCCGTAAAAATAGACACCTTCAATTTCACCAAGTACGGATATATCGATGCTGAAGTGGTGGATATCAGTGAAGATGTCGTCGAGAACGCTGAGTTAGGCTGGGTATTCGAGATGAAGCTAGCACTCAATTCGGACCAGATTCAAGTCGGTGATCGATCCGTTAGGTTATCCCCAGGTATGTCGGTAATGGCAGAGATAAAGACCGGTCAAAGGAGAATCATAGAATTCTTCTTGTCACCTTTACTCAGATACAAAGAAGAAGGTATTCGGGAGAGATGATTCTAGTATCACTTTTACAAATTAGGACTTTCACTTTGCAGTCCCGGCTTGAAATGCAGTACCAAGAAAAGTTAGTACGGGTCTAGTTTAATGCGGATCAAGACGGGCAGCGATTCGCTTTAATTTGAGCTTTATCGGAGTTAGTGAGATGAAAGCCATCAAAAATAAAAGAAAGATACGATTAAAGATTTTTGCTGTGGCTGTTTGGTCCATTGTCTTCCTGTTCTTAGCATACGACATAATTATTACTCATGTGCTTGCTTTTTCCTTGTGCCATACAGCGTCTTATCCTGAGCCACTCATAGGCGAGCCCGTGGACTATCCGGAAAGTATCTACTGGGAAGATAATATATATCCTGGTTTTAATGAGTCAGATCGAGCGTGGATGATTCGAAATTATTTGGATGGCGTCCATCTCAAAGCTATGGCCCTTAACGGCCCGGATGGGACGATTCATTGGTATACGGCAGGTGAAGAAGATTGGCGGTTGAGTCGTAAAATTAAGGCTGAAAGGGCGGGGGGAAACTATTTTCAAATGCAGAAGGATGAGGCGTTCGCGATTGCCGAAAGAGGCGTAAAGTACACTAAACAGACGATGCCTGAGGTCAACTATACCGTCACCTTCAATGAAGTACCCCTGAGTAACTTCGAGCGGAAATACTTGTGGAGCGACGAAATTCGCATATTCGATAACACGAACGCTCAAACCATCGGATTCAACCGACGGTTGATGCGGCGATGGTACCGCATCTTCCCCGACCTAGTTTGGGGTAACAGGCTTTACCACCCTGAGCCGATGTGCGGGGATTCCAATTTGGAGCAATTCGAATGGAATATTTTTAATACAATCCCTGCTAAATATTACCCGCCAAAACACCAAATATCAACGAGCACCGTACTTTATCAACGAGAGGTGGTTCAATGAATAGCACTAAGACTGTATTCGATATGGGGCAATTAGCTGCTTTATCATACGAAGAATATGGAACTTCAATTAATACGATTTCTACATACAGCGGTTCCTTTATCGTTGATACAAATTCGTACCAGCTACTAGATTCGTACAAAGTGATCGACTACGTTTCATCGATTGATGGAATGGACGCGGTGCTGTTTTCGGAAATTGATAGCGTTGGGTCGAATACCGGTAAATATGTTGTTGCGTTTCGGGGGACTTTAGGTCCGGTAGACATCGCAACGAACATAGCAATACTGGCTTTCAACCATAACGCACAGCTTAATAATGCGTTGAATTTTGTGCAGCAGATGATGATAAATCATAATATCAGTGCTAGCGATCTGACTTTGACCGGACATTCTCTGGGCGGCATGCTTTCGCAGCTGGTTGGGGCTGAACTTCATATTCAAGCTTATGGCTTTAACCCATACGGCTCAAACTCTTTGAGTAGCCTACCTCCGGCAATGGTTCCCCCACAAATCGTTCTGGGGCATTTAATGGATACGTTCGGGTTGGGCGCAGCCAATGATCCGTGGGTTAAAGATAATATATTAACGATATCCTATCAGGATGAGGGTCAGGTTAACGGTGATGTGCTCTCAAACTTAGTTACGGAGGTTGGCGGTGGGGGGCATCTCGGAGGGATATTGCCTATATTTGGACCGAATTTGGGTCTGGTCGATGGGCACAGAATAGATTTACTTAACGCTGCAATTACCCACTATAACAGTATACTGGCACACTTTGACTCCTCCACAACATTGAATGACCTGTCCTTGATCTACCTGCTGGGCGGAGACACCGGCTTCACCCAAGCTGAGCACGTGTTCGCAGAATTGGACATTCTCAATGCACCGGAGCAGAGCTTGTTGCTGGAACCGTTGGGAGGTGTAAGCGTAGCAGGCGAACTAAAACCGTTATCCACAGCAGAGGTTGCGCTTGCCGCTGGCGCTGACAGCGATAGTGGAAGAGCATACCGATACGCCCTCCTAAACTTAAACCCCTTCGTGATCTCAGGAGACAGTACGCTCTACACCCCACATAGCTCGAACGGCGAGTTGGATGTCATCACCAGTTCGAGCCATTTTTTAACCGATCGTGCCATGCTACTCAGTGCTATTATTCAACAGAATATTGAAGGTAGTCCTCACCCCGAGAAAGTTAATGGCCAAACTATCCGTTTTCACGATGAGGACATCGGTGAGGTTTTTGCCGGAGGTAATACAAGCGGTCAAGGTAACAGTAATACGATCGACCCGGATACAGTCACCAACATTATATTTGGTAATGACTCAGATAATAGTGCGCTCCATGGCGGCGATCAGGATGACCGTCTTTACGGGCAAGCTGGTAACGACACGCTCATTGGTGGTGATGGCGACGACTACCTCGAAGGTGGGAAAGGAGACGACACCTACCGAATAGCATGGGGTACAGGTGTTAACGACCTTATCGGAAATCTTATCGTTGATGAGGTCGGCGATAATACGCTGGAGATACAGCATGGCGTCGGGGGTGCGTTCCAAGCGGTAACGACACTCGCAGCGGTAGGCGAAGGTCTCTATTCCGAACTGAACGCTCATGGCCAGCCTCTCAACGACACGCGCTATTTTTTGCAAGGCGCTGACCTTGTTGCGCTTACCAGTGGCGGCAACAGGGTGACACTCAGTGGTTTTCTGGTCCAGGGTGGAGTTTTACTTGCCAACAAAAACGACAATGCATTTGGCATTACTTTCGATGATGCACCAGGGACACCGTCACCCGCTGTTGTCGCGGAACACATAGTCGCAACGCTCGGATCGGGTGCTTCGGAAACTCGCTGGGACGCTTATGATCGAGACCTTTTTGCTCAAGGTGGGCTTGATTGGGACCCGGTATCGATCGACTTCGACGCTGGCTCGATAACCAATTATACCGGCGGAACGCTTCACGGTACGGTTGGCGGCGCGTTTTTCGGAGGGCCTACACACGACAATCTAGCAGGCGATGCTGCACAAAACGCTCTCCATGGATGGGCTGGTGACGACATTATCACGGGCGGTGACGGCGACGACTTCTTGGAAGGCGGGTCCGGCTCAGATCACCTTTGGGGCGGAGCTGGGTCGGATATCCTGTTTGGTAGCGCGGACCAAAGGACGCGGGCATGGACTCAAGAAATTGGATCGCGTAATGCGTTTTATCTTCCACAAATTCTTGACGTGAGTTCGGATGTCAACGCACTTCATGGTGACGATGGTAACGATTTCCTGTCGGGTGGAGAGTACAGGGACCTTCTTGACGGCGGCGCGGACAACGATTACGTATTCGGTGGCACTGGCCAGGACCATATTCATGGTGGCAACGGTCAAGATGTCATCTATGGCGATTCGTCCCTGAATTACTCGGTAGTAGAGGTGAGCCCAGGTGTGGCAGGCGAGGAGCTTTCAATCGTTTTTGCTGATGGTACAGATGTAGTCGGTAGCTACGATGACGTTATCCACGCCGGTTCCGGCAACGATATAGTCTGGGGAGAACTGGGCGACGATACGATATACGGCGGCGATGGCGATGACAATCTTTTAGGGGATCGCCACAACGACCTGGCTTACTTTTCGGCAGAGTTATCGCCCTACGGTTCCACTCAGCCGGATTTGGGTGGCTCCTTTCATGGCGATGACCGTCTCTATGGCGGTGCAGGGGATGATCTTCTGGTGGGTCACGGCGGGAACGATTTCCTCTCGGGGGGACACGGCTCCGACACATTGTCCGGTGGGTTAGGCGACGATACTTACTTTTTTGAAGCCGGCGATGGGATTGACTATATCGATGATGAAGATGGTCAGCATAAACTTGTCTTCCGCGGTATAAGCCCCAATGAAGTTCAGATACTTTTCCAAGGGAACCAAGTGTTTGTGGGCACAGGCCACGGGCAGGAAGGATTCTATTTTTCCCGGGATGAGTGGCCGAATGTGTCGCTGTCGTTCGAAACACCTGGTATAGAGGCGGAACGATCAGTTGTGGATGCTGTGTATCTTGACAGCACCGGCACTGCGTTACTCACCATAAAAGGTGATGCAGGGGTTACTGAGGCGGAGCGTGACAACCTGTTTACCATTGACACTTCTGGGCCAAAGCCAAAGATTGTGTTCAGCGAAGAAGTTCAGAATGCGTCGTTGGAGGCGATCAATGGAGGTGGCTCAGGCAGTATCTTGCGTATATCTAACGGGTTCGACCTGAATTTTGTTGTCAACCTAGCGGTAGATTTAGCGGCGAACGCGTCCGAGGCTAGAGCGGTACTGGAGATGCTTTCAGGCATTCCTCTTAACTTTACTGGGTATTCTGGCGATGTCTATGGCACTGACGGCGACGATCACATTATTGGGAGTTCGGCCGGCGACTACATCAACGGAAATATGGGCAATGATTTGCTCGAGGGCAGAAGCGGAAATGATGTTCTCGCCGGGAGTTTTGGTGATGATGCGTTGCTGGGAGGGGCTGGCAACGATGACTTGGATGGTGGCTATGGAAACGACCGACTCGAGGGGGGCACCGGGGACGATCTTCTTGATGGGGGCCCAGAGCATGACACCTATGCCTTCAGTCAAGGCGATGGCCAAGACACGTTTCTAGATGTAGCTGGGTACCATTATTTCGAGTTCAATGCCTCAGTTCATCCAGAAGAGGTGGTGTTATATCTTACCGGCACCACGCTCGACGACTTTAGACTGGAATATTCGAGCAGTGACCACATCACTTCGACTGGTGTAGGTTCTGCCTATTGGATCACCTCGGTGTCAGTAGCGGGCGAGGCCATTCCCTTGATTCAGCGATCTGATCTGGCCAACGGTAGTTTTTTCGACACGCGCTACAACGACGTATTTCAAACCGGAGCGGGCATCGACACTATCCACCTTGATGGATGGGGAGATGATGTTGTGCAACTCTCTCAGGGTGATGATGCCGACATAGTGACAACGGGCTACCAGTTTCAGCCTGCAGTGTTCGGTGACATAAGATTTGCGGACGATGTCGATCTACAGAATGTGTCGTTCTCATTTGACTGGGAGGATACCTCAATTGATTACGGCACAGGTGATTCGCTTGCATTATCGGCGCACTCCTCTTTGTCGCATGGGACCAACAACGTATTAAGTAGATTCACATTGTCGTCAGCTGCTGATCCTGCTTGGATACCGACGATCAGCCCCTCTGCGTACGGTGGCGCTGTATATGGCAGTTTTGGCGCGGATGATATTGTTGGGACCACAAGTAATGACTGGATCCGGCCCAGCTATGGGGACGATTTCATCTTCGGTGATGCCGGGGACGATTCGATTTACCTCAATCATATTTACTTCGAGGGTGCTAACACGGGAATCGGAGCGAAACACATCACCGCAGGCGCAGGAAACGACTTAATTGAAACGCCCTTGTTTCAGGGTGTGACCTACCACTTTGACGCAGGCCACGGGCGTGACACGATTGTGTTTGATTGGGATTATTCCGCTAGCAGACTCTACGACTTTCAGGTCGCACCAGACGAGTTGTCAGCAGATTTTTATCCCGTGGGGCAGGATGAGCTGATACTTGGTGGTGGGATCAATTTATCTGATCTCAGGTTCTTCAGGGCTGGAAACACGCTTCATCTGCAGATTTCCGACGACTCTCAGGGTATTGTCTTTGAGGAGTTTTTTCATGCCTATGAAGCCCAAAGTCCCGTAGGGCCAGTTGACGTGGGCGAGATATTTTCCGAAGGGAACACTTCCGGTCTTCTGATGCACCCTTACATTCTCTCGATTCTTCCTGGCGTGCCGATTTCAACGCTAACGGTAGCAGGAGATGCTTCTTACAATTTCGAGTCACTATTAGACACATTTCTCAAGACAGCGAGTGTTTACGGTACCGACGTCGCTGATGTCCTTGGCGGCGGTGTCGGCGACGATATGATTTTCGCGGGAGACGGAGACGATACGATAACAGACATTGGCGGAGCTAACGAAATTTACGCGGGGTCTGGTAATGACGTCATCGAGATCGATGGACAGAATCATGTGGAGGCCGGGAGTGGAGATGATTATGTTCAGCTCAATGGCGGGTCCAGCGTGGTCAACGTTGGTGAAGGTGATGACTCTGTACTGGCATTGGATGGTTCGCACGTGTTCGATTTCGGCAGTGGTAATGATGAATTAGTTATTGCGAATGGCAGCCATTCCGTTTTGTTCACTCCTGGGTCAGGGAATCTGCAGGTTAGTTTCGCGAATTCGGGCGCGGCGTCAATACATATAGGGGGAGGACTAGTAGCGAGTGACATTAGTCTGAGTTTGATTGACTACGGGAATGGCCGACAAGGTGCAGCAATCCATTTACCAGGTACGGGGGATACAATTTTTATTGATCCGGTGCTCTTCGATGAGGTGAACGGCGCTGTGACATACCCTCTTCAGGCAAATGATCCGATAGCGGGGCTACTTGAAGTGCGCTTCGACAATGACTCGGTTTTGGATAGATCGTCTCTCTATGCGGCATTTGGTCTTGTACACCACGTAGATGGAACCGCGGGGAATGACATCTTATCCGGGGGAGTTGAAGATGATGTGATTGATGGCGGAGCTGGTGATGATGAAATTTATGGACTGGGCGGCAATGATTCGATAATCGGCGGACTGGGGGACGACACCGTTGTTGCTTTGGACGGTAACGACTCGATTACAGATCTCGCCGGTGTGAATCATATTACTGCAGGAGGAGGTGACGATACATTGTTGCTAGACGGTGACAATACGGTCCTTGCCGGAGCTGGAGCCGACTATGTGGAGGTTTTCGGCGGAGCATCCGCGCTTGCGCTTGGTAGTGGCGACGATACGATACTGATACATTCTGGAAGCCACTCATTGAGCATGGGCAGTGGGTTTGATGGTGTGTTATTGACGGGCGGAACGGCAACAATATCTTTCAATACAGGTGATGAGATTAATCTCTATGGATTCAGCGGCTCAGCGTCGGCCGTGATTGAGATGGAGTCCGGTTTGACAGAGTCAGATATCACCGTGACCTACGTTGATATTGGGGCGGGTGCCTTACCGACCATAATCATCAACAGCACTGGCGACCTATTGACTTTTGCCCCGGTGACTTCCCTGGGCGGAGGGCAGTGGCTCCCAGATTTCGATACTCGCTACTTGGTGGACGGCGTTTCAGAAATCAGGTTCTCGGATAATTCTTCGATTGATAACGATGAGCTTCGTGCTTTGCTTGGTTTGCCGGTGCGTATCTATGGAACGAGTAGTAACGATCTATTGAACGGTACGGCAGTGGATGAAGAGATCCTAAGTGGTAGCGGCAGCGATCAACTTAACGGAGCAGGGGGAGACGATGCCCTCTTTGGCGGTGAGGGTGACGATGTTTTGACCGGTGGCACTGGTGACGATTACCTTGACGGTGGTGCGGGGAGCGACTTTTATAGCTTTTCTCTCGGCGATGGATCCGATTCGATATTTGAGAATGACCCCAATGATCTAGATTTGGACGTGCTTGATATCTCAGGAATTAGTTATGATGAATTGTGGTTCACCGCGCAGGGCACCAGTGTGGTGGTCGACTTTGTGGGAACAAACGATCAAATTACGATAGCGGGCGATGTTGATGTAATCCAGACGGCGACACATTTTCTGCTTTTGAGTCAAGTCGACAGTCTGATCACTGCAATGTCCGCGTACCCGAATCCAACAGGCGTTGGAGCCTCGATTCCTCAGCAGACGAGAGATAACCTCGATATTACGCTGGGGGCCGTGTGGCAAGCGGCCTCATAGTCGGAGGTCTATGAGGCACCGACACTGCCTGAGTCCCCTTCTGGCCTGAGCGCCACGTCCTCTCGAGAACCATGGCTGACTGTTGCTCGGGGGGAGTGGCATGAAACTAGTTCAGGTAATTGAACGTGATCACGCCGAGGTCGCGCACGCCTTCAGGGTGCTGGGATTATGATGTGCGGTCGTCACCTTTTAAGGCCAAACAAGCGAGGTCACGAAGCGCACGAACAGGGCGTACGGCGCAACGAGAAACTTTCCTCTGCGTCAGGCTCAAGCTCGCAAGCCTCGGGCTCTTTCGCTGGGTGACCTCTTGGAGTCGGCCGAGCTCAGTATCGCCGCAGTGCGTCCGCCAAAGCGGCACACCGATGGAAACATGGCCTGCTGGATCAACATGATCCGAGCCTTGTATATGGCTACCACCTTGGAAGACCTCTGGTAATCCCGGGGCGATTCATCAGGACGCATTGATCGCGCCAAGCGCATGCCCCTGCTGACACAACCCACCGTGCTATTTAATATGGTTCAAAATCTTCAGCAAAGCCGGATGCAATGGCCCCTGCCGAATACTCAAAGCAGGTTTCGAGAAAGTATTGCACCTTTTTGGCCTTCCTGAATTCGAGGCTATCAATGACATACTCGATGGGGATACCTAACTGGCCGTAATCGCCCAGGGTTTCTCCATGCGCATTTGGGAACAGGACGACATTGACGCCGCCTTCCCTCTGGACAGATTTGAAAAGAATGCCATCGACCTTCTCCGGGTGGATGTAGGCCAGGTACTCAGCCATAGCTTGGGTAATCATGTACTCGTGGGCATGCTTCGGGTGCACAGGGCGCGAGATCAGGTCGTGCAGCCTCCGGATAAAGACCAGCCGCTCCGATAGGCGATCATAATCACTGTCGAAGAATGAAATACCCTGAAAAGCCTCCTCGAGGAGATGGAAGTCCAGGACCTTGAGAGGTCGAGTAGTCATGAGCTGAATGACCGCACTCGTACTGCCGATCGCTGGACGTATTTCAGACACGGCTGTTTCAAGGTCTTGCGCCGCATAGAGGACCGACACACCACTAGCATTCATTCGTCCTGGCCCTGCAATTCCTGCTGGAGGTGGCCCTACCTGCCCCATAGGTTCCCTCAGGGCCGCCTCAATCAGGGACTGGTTCGAGCAGTCTCTTGCCCGGTAAACTTTGGTCCCCTCTGGTAGCGTTGAAATGACAGTCTGCTCGCCGTCACGGTAAACGCACAAATCGTCCAAGCCACCAAACAGGCTATCGAAAAGCTCGATTGCTGCCGGACTGAAGTATCGGTGGCGATTCTGTATCTGCTGAGATGCTGTATCCCACTGGCCCAACATATCGACCGGCCGAACAGTGCGCCACTCGTAAAGTCGGTCCCCATCAAAGAACCCGCTATCAGGGTCGCTGTGGTCGTATGGCTCTAATTCAGATAGTGTTTCCAGCAGGTCTGGGAGGAATCCATCATGGTCTCCCAGAATGTCGCGCAAGAAGTAATCTAGCTCCTCACCTTGAGGCTCGTCCCAACCTCGATCATCTTCATCAGAAGCGAATCTTCTGATTGTGCGCCCATAAGTCAGGCGCTGCTGCAACAGCGGCACCATTATCTCAGCGATATCTTCGGCTGTGATAGCAGGTGAAGAGTCTTGCTCGCACTCGGAACACAGGCGGGATGGCATACCAGAGACTATCAGTTTGAAGTGATGGTCATCGAAACATTCTGTGCAGAGAGCCGCCATGGCAGTTTTCTCCTCGTCGATTTGCGATAAATGGAATTCTGTTGTGTTCTTGTTGGAGGTTACGCTCTTCCGTGTAAACTTCATGGACTTAATCTTCCACCTGGGACACTACAAACCACCATTCCGACGCAATCGCTGACGGATTCCCTTGATGTACCCGGCATCCTTTAGCTGATCTGCATCCAGGTCCAGGGCACAGCTCAGTATCGTGGCCAAACCTTTATCGGAAATCGAAAAGTCACTGGGTATCCGGCTGCAGGCGCAGTCTCGGTGCTCCTCGATCGCACGGATCAAGGCTCGCACCGTGTCAGATATCGAGGGTCTAACCGATTCGGTACCGGCTTCTGTAAGTGGATCGTGGGGTCGACTCTGGGCGGTCTTGGCGTCCCTACCAAGGGCCCAGATCACTTGGTCGATACCGGGCCAGTACTTCAGGTCATATTGACCCTGAATGGGTAACAGGTGTTTTTTGACCCAACCTTCAAACATAGGCACCTCACGGCCGGCGTCCAGGATGAGGTCGATAATGCTGTAATGAGTGTCACTACCAAACCCAGAAACGTTGTGTAACCCCTCTCGCTGCCTCAAAAGGGTAGCCAGTTCCTCCGATACCTTCGCAATCCTGGCGTTAGTGCAGTCTAGCTGGCGCCTCTCTTCACGGGCCTGTGCCAACTGATCAGGTTTCCAGTACGCCAGGGTACTTAACACTATACGAAAGCATTGTTCAATCGTCTGCCTGGACCAGCCCCGTGAGGCGAACTCATCATAGAGTTCGTTCATTTCGTGCCCGCGCGCTAGAAGATTGCGGCTCACCGCATTTTCACTGGGCAGAATCTTTTTAGCCTGGTTACTTCGAATCTCTTCCTCAAGAAATGATCGGCACAGTTCTCGAGTATCTAAGGGGATCGACATCTTCATGTTTTGGCCTCCGTCGACATATCGGAAAGAGATTCTATGATGCCAGGCCCGGTGGAGTCGGTATCTGGAGTCAGAAAGTTAATGTTCCGCTCAGATACCCGGCTGGAAACACGGAAATCCGCCCACTGGTTTCCTCCGATGAAAAAATTTATATACTCACGCGTTTAACGAACTATTGAGGGGGCTCTGATAAGTAATTCAAAATTCATGCAGGCTGCAGAGGTGGCTATCTTTCCGAACAAATTGACTGACCAGAGTTGCAGCCTGACCCTGGAAATACGGTATCCAAGACTCCTGCAAATCATTCTTTTCACCAGCTTTTCCTGATCCGGAAGATCATAGAGACTCAGCGCAGCAATCACGTTCCCCTCGGTGCCGAGTCCCCTGATCTCATCGAAATCCTCTGACGTGATTGCGGCCGCTGCTGGTGACTGGCCTATACCCTCTTGAAAACGGAATCTGTACGCATACACTTTCTTGTGTGGGGCAGACTGGATCAGAGGTTCAACGATAAACACCAGCGCTCGGACCAGCGTGGCGCGTAGGCAGACTCGGGGTCTAGTTTACGAGAGCCGCCGCGCTGCGCACAGGTCACCCAACGCTCAAAAGCCGGATCGGCAATCCGCAGGCGCTCTTCAAACAGATACCCTACACGCACCTTGTCTATGCCGGAGCCCTGCTGATCCACGATCTTGATAATGGCTTCCCGATGCTTTTCCGCTACCGCATCAAATACCCGTAGTACATGCGTCATACCACCGGCCCACTGGGGGTGGCGCAGGCAATCCAGCATGGTCTGCCCCAAACTCGACACCGGTAAGGCCAAGGCCCCCAACCGTACCCTCTCTCCCAACTCACCGGCATGATGTCGGTGAGTTCGTTGTACGCCAATGCGGTCCAGTTTGTGCCAGACTAGCCGCGGTAGCCCACTATCCAAGTATGTGCCCAGATCCTCGCCGAGATCATCGACCATGCGTGCCATGGCAGCTCTACGCCAAACGCCTGATGGCAGCGAAGTCACATATACTTGTGGCGACTTCTTTGTTGCCAGGCCGTGCTCAGCCAGTGCGCTGTGATGGGAGAGATAACAGAACGGGTCGACCAGACAGGTGCTGACTGCGGCGTCCGGCCTCTCTCTTCCCGGCAGCAGCAACAAGCCCTTTGGATAACGTGATGCACGCACTAGAATACCGGCAACGATCAGGCGCCGTACAATCCTTGTGTAGGCAGCGTGATCCGCTATGGGTTTGCGCAGCTGAAGCTGTTCTCCCCGATACGTTTTCGTCTTATATAGACGATACATCAGCATGCCGAGCTGGTATTCCGTCACGAGCGGATGTGGCAGCTGCTCCAGCTCAATCTTCAATGCCGCAAGAATCTCCAAACCGTACCCCCCATTCCTGATTGACGGCCCGCGAGTACACCCATGTTCGCCTTCTGCCGCGTTATTTTCTAAGCGATGCTTTGAGACAGAATGGGCATTGTAATTCCAGCACTGCTTCCCTATACTCTGCGTCCTAAGGACGCAGAGTATAGGGAAGCATGTCTGATTTCCCACCGAATTGCCACCCTAAAACCTATCACCCGAACAAATTCGTCCATCCTCCGTGCTATTCTTATTTCAGGAAAAATATACTATTTTCCTGAAAATTATGATGCACTTATATAATGCAACCAATTGAAAATAAAATAATTTCTAGAATCTATGGGCGAGGTAGGGGCTGGGCCTTCACCAAGACTGATTTTGCGGCGGAGTTCGGGGAAAGTAACATCCACCAGGCCCTATCAAGCCTGTGCAAGGCAGGCCGCATTCGGCGCGTGTGCCGGGGCGTGTATGACTACCCCCAGTACAGCGACCTCCTGCAACAACCGCTCAGCCCGGATATCGACCAGGTCGCCCACGCTTTGGGTCGCAAATTCAACTGGCGAATACAACCGTCAGGCGATGCGGCCCTCAACCTACTGGGCCTGTCCACCCAGGTTCCGGGGCGCTGGGTATACCTCTCCGATGGTCCAAATCGCGAGTACACCATTGGCAAAACCCTATTGATGTTCAAGCACACCGCGCTGAAAGAAGTGGGCTTCAAGCACCCGAAAAGCGGCCCACTGGTACACGCCCTGAAAGCTCTGGGGCGGGAACGCGTGGATGCTGCGGTCATCGAGGCCGTTCGAGCCGGGCTATCGCATAACGATCAAGAGCAAATCCCACGGGACACTCGCCAGGTCACCGGCTGGGTCCACGACCTGATCAAGCAAATCTGCCAGAAGGCCAGCTGATGGAGACGGTTGCACAGTTCAGTATCGAACAGCGCCGTGAACTGTTCAGCGAAACCGCCGCGGCGCTCGGTACCACGCCCGCCGTGGTAGAAAAAGACTTCTGGGTCACGCGCACACTGGCGCGACTATTTCAAGACGAGAATCTCGAACAGGTGTTGCGCTTTAAAGGCGGCACCAGCCTATCCAAGGTGTATGGGGTGATCGAGCGCTTCTCGGAAGACATCGACCTGATCCTGGACTGGCGTACCGTTGCCAACGAGGATCCCCTAGCCAAGCGTTCGAGCACGAAACAGCAGCGCCTGAATCAGAACATCAATGCGGCCGCAGCCGACTATATCAGGCAACGGCTACTGGAACAGGTCCGCGCCGTGCTGGGAGAACATTGTGAATGCAGCATTGACCGTGACGAACCTCATGTGGTCAATATCACCTATCCCGCCGCCTTCGGTGATGACTACCTTCGCCCGGAAATACGCCTAGAAATCGGCCCGCTGGCAGCCTGGACGCCCCACCAAACGCACACCATACAGAGCTATGCCGCCGAGGCATTCCCTAAGGTGTTCAGTGAGCCACACTGCGAAGTATCCGTGATCAGTGCAGAACGCACCTTTTGGGAAAAGGTCACGATCCTTCACCAGGAAGCCCACCGACCAGACGACAAACCGCAACCCAGCCGTTATTCCCGCCACTATTATGACGTCCACCGCCTGTCGACAACCCACATTGCCGCGACGGCGCTGCAAGACATAGCCTTGCTGCAAACGGTTGTCGAGTTCAAACAGCGTTTCTACCCCAGGGGCTGGGCCCGGTACGACTTAGCGGTACCCGGAACGCTGAGACTGATGCCGTCTGACGAGATCCTGCGCGATCTGGAGAAAGACTACCGCGCAATGCAAACCATGATCTTTGGGAAAATACCCGATTTCACCGACATACTGAAAAGCCTGCGACAACTCGAAGCGGCCATCAACAGTTAGATGTCCCCGAACTCATCGATAGACTAAAGATCGCAAGCCCCGCCAGGTATGCCGTACTCGCGTAGTCACCACTGCGTACAAGCTGCAGAAGAGCGTTTGACCATGTTTACGCATGCCTCCAAACGGCCTGCACTAACGACGGGACTCCCCGGGAGTATCTACTTGATGCTTCCCGTATAGAGATTGCGTGGTGCTATTGCCTGTCAGGGCGTTCAGGCAGAAAACCTCCACCGAGCGCAGTGACGAGCTACGAACCGCCTGAACAATCATCGCTAGGTACCCCGCGCGACAAAAAGCATGGCAAAAAAAGGGAACCCAATTGGATTCCCTTGAAGTATAGCGCTGCCCTCACCGAGTTGGTCGTTAAAGCAGACCGTGCTCTGCAAACGAGTAGCTTGAGCCCTCCGTGACAATGAGGTGATCCAGTACCCGGATATCCAGCAGGGCCAAACCGGACTGAAGCCGTTCGGTGATACGGCGATCCGCTTGACTGGGCTCCGCCACCCCGCTGGGATGGTTGTGCCCAAAAATCGCCGCCGCTGCATTGTGCTCCAGTGCGCGCCGTGCGACTTCCCTCGGGTACACCGCAGCACCATCGATCGTGCCGAAGAACATATCTTCCGTCGCGATGATATGGTGCTGGTTGTTGAGGTAGATCACCGTGAAGACCTCACGCTCCGCTGCACCGATCCGCAGGCGTAAATACTCCGCGGTTCTGCTCGGACTGTTAAGTGCCTCGCCATAGGTCCGTCCGTTCTCCTCCAAAAAGCCGATTGCGGCCTCAATCACCGCCTCTTTCGAGGCATATTGCAAAGTTTCCATTTTGTCGCACCTTGAAAATAGCTCCCGAGATGCGCCCACCGGGACGAATCCCGTTGGGAGGTAGCCTTGCGGCTTAGTGGTTAAAGCAAAGACCACCCACGAATGCAGGTGATCTTTGCAGGCTCTGGACTAGGCGTCCGGGTTGTCGTCTCTGGGTTTGGGTGGAAAAGCGACCAGCTCACCGCTGACCGCTATTCCCGGCTGAATGAGCAGATTGAAACCCTCGCCCCGGCTGTGGGGAAACAGTTTCCCGACCTGGGTAAAGTTCTTGCGCTGCTCACCGCTTGTCTCAAATTCCTCGACGACATACACGTTCAAATGCTTTGCCATGGATCAGTCTCCTTGCAGGTTTATGATCCGCCAGAGCCTCGTCCCGTGGGGGTGCGATGCCCCAACGGGAGATGCGGAACATCCGCAACTTAATGCTGCTGTGAGCAGCGACTAAGTAGTATTTACCTTGGTGGAAGTCAGAAAACCTGTCAATGGAAGGGTTCTTACACTGATCCAAGAAGGCGTTGTGGGGGCTGACATCCGCGGCACGTGACACCGCAAATCAGTCGGCATAGCGTACCGTGACCTCACCCCTGGCGGTGATGATGATCTCAATATCGTCATCACCGCGGGAATCGCCGGCTGGGGAGGCCCCATGCGCCCACTCTGCCTCGCCCTCATCATCCCCCAGGTCCGTCCTGAAGATACGCTCTCGTGCAACGCCGTGTGTCAAATAACGCTGGGCAGTGGCCTCCCGGGGGTGTTCGTGATCGCTGCCCGCCGGAAAGATCACCCAGTCGGGATCGACGGCTTCGATGAAGCACCGGGAGCTGGCATTGTCGGCACCGTGATGCGGGGCGATGAGCACGTCAGATTGCAGGGGGACCTGCGGTGTATTGTCGACCATGTATTTTTCGGTTGCCCAGCAGTCTTTGTCGCCATCACCGGTGCGCCCCACCGCGTCGCCAGTGAACAGGATGGCACGACCGGCAAAAGCCAGGCGCACGACGATACTGATGGCATTGTTCATCTTGCTTTGGTCAAAGACGGAAATGCCCCAGTCAGGCGGGGGATCATTGAATCCCGATACGAAGACTAGCTCTGTCTCGCCGTAGGTATAGGTCTCACCCGGTGGCATGGCTTTATCTGGCAGCGTCCACAAATTGATATCGTCCAGCTCGCCGGCTTCGCGCTTGCGTCGGATCGACCAGTAGGCATTGCGCCAGGTGGCGGTATCCCAGCGCACGTCGCCCGTGCGCACCACCCGCTTCACCGGGTAGGTCGCAAGAATCTCGTCGGTGGCACCGAGATGATCCGCGTCCGAGTGGCTCAGCACCAGCAGATCGATCGTTGCGCCGGCGGGCACGATACGCTTGACGGCGAGATCACACAGCACGGCCCCGTTCCAGTGACCCGTGTCATACACCAGATAGTGTGGACCGGGCATACGGGTGATGGTACACAGCCCCGGGCCGGTATCGACGATCCGGGTGTACAGGGTGTCGCCGCCCGGGTCATCGGCCCATGAAATGGGCGCAGCGAGAAACAAGACGATGAACAGGCAGTGTCGCATGCACGACCCTCTCTAGAGGTTAGCGTGGTGTATCGCCTGCCTCAGGCGCACCGTGGGCAAACGCTACTGAAACCATCATGAATGGCGGGACGCCGATGTCAATGGCAGCGCTCCTGCTCTCGATACTCGACAACAGGTTCGGCGTCGGGAGTTCGCGGGAGCGCTAACATTGCCAACGGCCAGGGTGTAGGCGCGGGAGTACGCGGAGCATCGGAGAAACCTTCAGGTCCCCGGACGTGTGGGGAGATGGGGAAAGCTGCCCCGGTGATCCGGGGCAGCGGTGGCTTCAGTCGATGGCGCGCAGTATCGTCTGGCTTTCAGGGTGCTCCAGCGCCCAATCACGCAGCGCATAGAACAGTGTGTTGAAATGCTCAGGTTCCGGCACGGACCAGGCAAGGTGGTTGATGGCCACCAGGCTGGTCACGATACCTGCGGCATCAGGGGACAGCGTGCCCTCAAAGCCGTTGTCCTCACAGACCATCCTGACCTGACGATCCGACAGCGCCGGAGACAGGTAGCAGCCGCCATTGGACAATTCCCACATGTCCCACAGGCCACCGTGATAGTCGGGGCACAGCCGGTGCATGGTATGGAAGATCCTCATTTCCAGATGCAGGAAGTATTTCCCTGCATGTTTGGGAAAAAAGCAAAGGCGCTGGTCCTCACGGACCACACTGCGGATAATCGGCGACGGCTCATGTAGCTCTCGTACAAACACCGACACTGGGGCATAACAAACAACCTTCTGCTGTACAGACATGGATCAATCTCCTTCACGTTGAGTGATCCGCTGAAGCCTTTCCCGTGTGGGGCGAAGCCCCAACGGGTAATGCGGACAAACCGCTACTCAATACAGTCCAGGACTGCGATCAAGTGGATTCACAATCGTTCGGGAGTGCCCATCTTTCAATGGAAGGTTTCAGAGCAAGGAATAGCGATGCCGGGGCAAGCCCAAGATTCCATCCTCACGATGGCGATCAACGAGGACATACCACGTTAGCCGGCCTGATTAGTTCTTACCGCTGGGCTTTTGTTTGAGCGTCGATCCCGCGAGCGATTTTGCAGGCTAGCTGGCACTTGAACTGCGCAGCACTTTGGATGCGGCTGACGCTGCCTTCTTCCCTGTCACCCCAGTTTTTAGTGCTTTGGGGTATTCCTGTGGCGCAATTACCTTTGTGAGTTTACACAGGGCCAAGCAAGCCACACCGCGAAGTTGTTGATGAGCCGAGCCGAACGGGGGTGTCACGAGCTCTTTCCTCGGGATGCCAAACGTGCTTTTTCTGGTGTTCAGATTGGCCGCACCTTGCACCCTCTCGTCTTTATTCAACGTGGCGATTAATCCATGGTCAAGGCCCGATAAGTTGCTTTGCAGGTGTACACAGGTAAATCCTGTACATCCATTATGGACACCGCTTTTTTATGTACAACGGCTAAGCGAGGGTATTCGGCGAACGCTGACCGGCCGTAGCTAATAACTAGCGGTCGGCTGTACACTACTAGACATTGTACACTAATAATGTACAATTATTTATAATGTACATGACCGGTGCGCCAAATGGAAAATCAGACGCTTGAGAGAGCGATCATTGCACTCACCGAGGAGGTCCCACTACAGGTCAGGGCGGTAGACCGAGAGGTGCCTAAGCCCAGATATCGCGCGGATGCGCTGATAGAACTTGGCGAGAATGCCGTGCCCTACGTGGTTGACATAAAGCCCAGAGCGACTCAGGCAAACCTGGGCGCGATTGTCGATCACTTGCGCCTCCTACAAGATCACTATGGCGCCGAGGGGGGCATGCTCGTCACCGACTATGTAAACCCGAACCTTGCCGAGCGATTGAAACAGCTACAGCTCCAGTTTATGGATACTGCCGGTAACGCCTACATCAATGCGCCCGGGACTTTCATCTATATCCGGGGCAACAAGCTTCCCGAGACATTCACAGCGGCGGAGACAAATCGGGCTTTTGAGCCTACTGGCCTGAAAGTTGTATACGCCTTCCTAAAAGATCCAGAACTAGTAAACCGACCTTATCGCCATATCGCGGACGTTACCGGGGTCGCCAACGGAACCATCGGGTGGGTAATGCACGGCCTGAGAGAAGCGGGATACGTAAGAGATCTTGGCCGGGACAGGGGCAAACGCTTGGTGGATCTCGAAGGCCTGTTTCGACGCTGGGTCGATGCCTATCCCCTGAAGTTACAGAAAAAGCTGCACCTGGGGACGTGGACTGCCAGAAATCCCTTGTGGTGGGTCGACGTTGTAATAGAGGAATTTGGTGCGGTTTGGGGGGGAGAGCTCGCCGCGGACAAGTTAACTCACTACCTCCAGCCGAAGGATGCCACTGTTTACCTCCCAAAAGAGCGCTTGAAGGAGTTTGTGAACGGTGTGCGATTGCGACGAGTGGGAGAAAATCCGAACACCGACGAAGGCGTTGTGCGCCTATTCGATCTGTTCTGGACGCCAGATACGCAATGGCACGAAACAACTGACCCAATACTCACGTATGCGGATTTAACAACCACGGGGCATCCGCGCAACCTGGAGGCAGCAAAGCTTGTTTACGAAAAATACATCGATAGACATCTCCGGGAAGCTGCACAGAGGGGTCGTTGAGCTCTATCGCGCCGTCGATAAGGCCGCTTCCCAGCTAGAAATCCCGTATCTCATTGTGGGAGCCATGGCGAGAGACCTTGTCATGGTACATGGCTTCGGTTCGGCGATTGAGCGCGGTACCCGTGATATTGACTTTGGTATTCAGGTGGTCTCCTGGTCGCACTTTGACACACTGCGGCGCCAGCTAATCAATCGGGGTTTCTCCCGATCCAAGGAACCACAGCGCCTGATCAGCCCAGAGGAATGGGACCTGGATATTCGGTATATCGACCTGGTTCCCTTCGGCGCGTTGAGCGACACCGACGATCGAATTGTCTGGCCGCCAACGGGTGAGATCAAAATGAGCGTGCTGGGCTTTGCCGAGGCACTTGATAACGCGATTCATGTGAGAGTGGATGGCCGTCCTGAACTAATACTGCCCGTGGTATCACCGCCTGGAATGGCGCTTTTAAAATTGGTCGCATGGGGAGACAGAGACGTTGCCTCGCGCGCGAAGGATGCGCACGACATCCTCTACCTCATGGGTACTTACCTCAAAATCGATGCCATGGTGAACGAAGCCTATGAGACTGGTGTCATGGACAGCTTCGATCATGAATTTGATCTGGCGGGCGCCTACCTGCTGTCTCGCCACGCAAAACACATCGCTGCGCCTGTCACGGCTCATCATATAGCCGAAATTCTGCAGAATGAGACACTCTCGGACGCCCTGTTGTTAGACATGTCCAGAGGACGTGATGCGGATTTAGTGGCCGCGCAGCTCAATGCGTTCAGGCTGGGATTTTGCTCGTTGTGATGAACACTATCGCCGTTAGCGACTGCGGTCGGCGGCACGCAAGTACTGACGGCCGAGAGAGTAGGGTAAATTACCGTGGAAATTCAGCCAATCGACTATCCCAGGTCGCTATTGCTGTGACCAGCCTCCCAATTTTCACGTTGCCGAGTACCGCGAGTGCGCCTGATCGCTAAAAATACAGTCTGGTATCCTGGAACGGACACATCCTGATGGGACGCAGGAAACGGTCAATACTCGATGATCTTATGGTCGCGCCCTGGTGGGTTAGCCCCATGGTGGCGGCTGCCGCTTTTCTTGGGCTGAAATATGTCGTCCCGTTGACCCTCCCGGAAGCGCCGCTCTTTCTGGCGATGAGGTCGGCAGGACCGATAATAGCGCCTTACCTAGCAACCCTGCTGCTGCTGCCAATGCCCTTCGCGTACCTGAATGGTCGCCGCAAGCGTAAGCTAGTAAGCACACACAGACGACTCGGTGATATCCGCGGTTTGTCCTGGCGCGAGTTTGAAGAGTATATTGCCGAAATCTACCGTCGCCGCGGATATACCGTACGCGAGAATCTCGCCGGCGGCCCTGACGGCGGGGTTGATATTCATCTTGAGCGTGACGGCAAACCCCACATTGTCCAGTGCAAGCACTGGAAGTCCAACAAGGTGGGCGTCAGTGTCGTCCGCGAACTCTACGGTGTCATGGTCAGTGAAGGCGCATTGAGCGCCTCAGTAGTCACCACAGGCATGTTCACCGAGGAGGCCCGCCAGTTTGCCGCCGACAAGGCCATCGATCTCATAGATGGTAACCAGTTGGAAGGCCTCATGAGTCCAACCACCAGAAAGCAGACGCGACCGAAACAAACCCTATCAACCGCCATCGACTGCCCACGCTGCGGTTCCGCTCTCGTCAGGCGCAGAGCTCGTCGTGGCAAGCAGGTCGGGCAAGAGTTCTGGGGGTGTTCGTCATTCCCCACGTGTCGCTATACGCGCGACACTTGACCCTCAATTCTCCTGTTCGGAGGGTTTTACTCTGAGCGCGAACTGCGGCGATCGCCTATCCAGATAACAATACAGGTATCAACAGGCGTAACCTGTATACCAGATGTTTCCCGTATCCCTGATGCCGGCCACACGACTTTCTCAGAGCCGATGCCGCGGCATATCTATCAGGCCATCGCTTGGGCCTAGAGCGCTGGGGCTGGCTTGCCCCGGCCGTCCTTGCGCGTTTCACGACAACCGACTTTGTAGTTCGAGCAGCCCCAGAAAAACCCGTGCTTGCCTTTGATCCGGCGTAGCTGACCGTTGCAGCCTTCACGACTGCAGAGGTGAGTCGTGGTGGTCTTGGTACCTTTCCCCGACGTGCGCTTCCGAGTCGCTTTTCGGGGCGGCGTGCGGTTGCGCTTCAGGGCCTCCGGGATCACCCATCCCCCCGCACCCTCCTCCACCAGGCCTTCCACGTGACCCTGGATGCTGCTCATAAAATGCGCAAGCGCCTCGTCGCCTTCCACGATTTGGTGCAGGTTGAGCTCCCATAACGCCGTCATGTCGGGGAGCGTCACGAATTCCGGCAACGCATCGATCAGCGCCTTGCCCAGATCCGTGGACACAACCGTCATGCGCTGCTTCTCGAGATAATCCCGCTTGAAGAGCGTCTCCAGTATCGTTGCCTGAGTGGCCGGCGTACCAAGCCCATCCGTGTCTCGCAACACCCTTCTGATCAACGGATCCTCCACAAACCGGGCTACCCCGGTCATGGCGTCCAGTAGTGTCGCTTCGGTAAAGGGCTTCGGTGGCGACGTCATCTTTTCCTGCAGGTGTGCGTCGGTCACCTCGATGCGCTGCCCCGGTTTCAGGGTAGGCAGCGGCGCTCCACCCTCCTCCTCCGGCTCATCGGTTGCCTTGTCAGCTACATCTACGACCACCAGTGCGTATCGCCAGGCGTACCAACCCGCATTGATCTCCAGGGCCTGCTTCGCCTGCAGCCTCTCATCGCCGACTGACGTCGGCACACCAATATCGACCACGGTTTTCTGCAATTCCCGTGGCGGCAGGAATTGCAGCAGATAGCGGTGTGCCACCAGGCTGTAGATGAAGTGTTCATCGGGTGACAGGTTTGCTGAAAACAGCGCGCGCGTGGTCGGGATAATCGCATGGTGCGCCGTCACCTTGCTGTCGTTCCAGCAGCGACTATGCCGAGTCAGATCCGCCGCGTCCGTCAGAGGTGCCAGGTGATGGTCGCGGCCCAGGGTCTGTGCGATCGCTTCGCGTACCTCACTGGCCTCAGCGTGGTGGTCCTGGGGCAGGTAAAGGCTGTCCGAGCGCGGGTAGGTCAGCAGTTGGTGCTGTTCATAGAGGGACTGGGCGACATCCAATGTTCGCCGGGGAGAGAGGCCCTTCAGCTTGGCGGCCAGCTTCTGCAACTCGGGCAGGGAGAATGGCAAGGGCGGTGGAATTTTCTCCGGTTTGCTTACGCATGCGATCACCTGTCCCGGCTGCCCGGTGAGTACGGTTGCAACAGATTGCGCATAGGCCTTGTCGATCACACGCCCGTCGGGGTCGAGGTAGGGCTCTGCTCGCTCGCCAGGCTGCCACCGGGCGGTGAAATCCGTGCCATGGGCAGTCACATTGGCTTCTACCGTATAGAACGGGTGCGCCTGAAAATTGGCGATTTCGCGGTCCCGACGCACAACCAGGCCTAACACCGGGGTCTGCACCCGGCCGACACTCAGCACACCGGAAAGACCCGCGCTGCGTCCTTGCAGGGTGTAGAGCCGTGTCAGATTGAGACCGTAGAGCCAATCCGCCCGGGCACGGCCCACCGCGGCATCACGCAACCCGCGGTAGTGGGCGTTGTCCGGCATGGCGCGCAGCGCTTTGCGCACCGCAGGCGGATTCAGGTCACTGATCAGCACGCGCTTGACCGGGGTATTACCGATACCGATTTGCTCGAGAACCGAATCGACAACCCACTGCCCTTCCCGATCCGGATCGCCAGCATGGATGATCACGGCGGCCTGCTTCACATAGCGCTTGATGGTGTTGTAGAGCTCGCGGGCTTTCGGGGTCAGCTTGAGTCGCCAGTCCGTCGGAACAATGGGAAGGTGCTCGAGCGTCCACTTTTCATGGGCGGGGTTGTAGTCCTCCGGCATGCACTGTGCCAGGAGATGACCGGCACACCAGACCACCACGTTACCCTCACCTGAAATGATATGTGTCTTGTGCCGTTCCTGGGGACCCGGCAACACCGCCGCGATGGCACGACCCAGCGAGGGTTTTTCAGCAACAAAGACTCTCATCGGACTCGATCGGTCCTCACGCCATGGACAGGGCGATCAGCTCGCGTGCGATGTACGTTCACGGTGCGTGTCGTCTGCTCACTTTGCACCCGGATTCTGACCTTTCCGTGTTCGATCGCCTCAACCACGACGACCGTGTCCTCACCGATGTAGAGGGTCTCCCCCACCCTGCGTGTCAGAGTCAGCATCCCTGTTCCTCCTTTCATCCGTATCTCGACATCAATTCCAGGGCCTCATGGTCACCTGCGGATGCGAGCTGCCAGTGAAATTCCTCGACCGCACTGAGCACAGCCTCCGGATCGACGTCCTCGCCCAGCAGCCGCTTTACCTCGTCTCGCGAAACCCGTCGAGTGAAGGCCAGCAACGCCTTCACCTGCCGCGGCTCCAGTTCAAGCATGAGAGTTGTTCGCTGCATAGGCCAAGCTCCTGTCGGCTTTTGATAAAACAAACGGCTGAGGCCGCTGATGAGGCCAATGCGTTCGCGTATCTGGACTATTTTGCGTGATCCGCGATCCCTCGCACACCCTGAATCCGCCACACTCGCCTGCTGTGTGTCGTGCTATGCTTGAAAAAGCGACACACCGACTCGGAGGGCGGTGACATGACGGCAAAGGATGTTTGTGTCGAACTGGGATTTGCTGCCAGCAAGATATTGACTGGTGTTGGCTCTGCTGCGGCAACAGTCGTGCGCCTGGCTGAGTTTCGGGAGCCGGAAGAGACCGATCTCGAGCGTTCCGCTCGAGAAACCCAAGAGTTTTACGATAACTCCCCAATAGGGGACGGGAACTATATGCATGTTCCTGATGGCGCCGACCAGGCTTCAAGTTAAGCCCTCCCTTTTGTGGCGGCTTTCGTCGCCACCTGTCCCGCAAACTGCCCTCCAGTAGCACCGATAGACCCTGCATTCGCTCCAAATGTGCCCAGTTGTCCTGCGATAGCTCCAGCTGTGTAACCAATCCAACTCATTGCGGTTAGATATAGGATGGGAAACACGATGTACAAAAACCGGGATATATACAGCAGGATCAACGACTGTGTGACGCTTGTACCCGAGGCGAACACGCTCAGGCCGCCGGCACTGGTCAGCAGGTGCATCAGGTTGTTGTCGACCCAGAAAGCAACAGCCCAGATGAAGGTCAGAAAGTGAAGCCCGAAGTAAATGACGCTGAGGGTGACCAGGGCACGCAGGCCGTAACGGCCGAAAATCAGCAAAAACGGTAGCGCGATGATCATCATCATGAGCGCCAGGGGCTGGAACAGGCTGATGCCATTGCGCATCGCATAGCCTTCCCCCATCGCCGCAGGGGCCTTCAGCGCCGAACCGATCAGAGCCATGCCCACCTCACCGGCATCCCGCGCCGCCTCGCCCAGGATCAGGTAGGCACCGGTATCGAGCACGCTGCCCGCACTCTGGAACAGCACGTTCTCACTTTTACGCCAGTCGGCAAACCGCCCCTGACGAACCTGTTGCGCGCCGTCGCCATAGGTCACCGCCAAGGGCATGTCGGAGCCCACCGCCTCCGCGGTACGCTTCACCGCCAGGTATTTGCGCAGAAACACGTCCTCCCGCTCCGGGGCACTGAGCGTGACCGTGGAGGTTTCCTGAATCAGGTTGTTTGCGTTGTAGATCATCTCGTCGCGTAGATCGGCAGGGATATTGTCCAGCACCCGACGGCGCAGCCCTACAGAGCCATCGCTCCACCACGCCCGACAGGCTGGAAAACCGCCGTCCACCTGATAAGCCTCGTAACCCGCGTCACGGGTTGCATCAAATGCAAACTGGGGGTTGGGCACCGCGCTGTAGTACCGGTCATATAGACCCGATCTCAAGAGGTACTCGGAGCCCAGCCACGTGGCGTCGCTCTTCTCGGCCTGGGAGAGGCTCTCCAGGTTAGTCCGACTGAGTCGGGAGTACGCCGGCTGCCAACAATCGTTCTTGAACTGCTCCAGTTCCTGGTTGAGCACCGGATCCTCCAGATTCGCTTCTGCCAGGCGGTAATCGACGCTCGCCACATCGTAAGAGCAGGGAATCGACGCCACCGACGCGGCGGTCACCGCCTTGGACAGCCAATGCAGCATCGCCCACCACAAGGGAATAGACCCGGTCTGGTCTGCCAAGGCCGCCAGCGTCGCATCGTAGGTGGTCCCGGTCGCCGTACCGGGAATGGTTTCCGGGGTGTCGGTGCAGCGCAAAGCTGGCTTGTGGTACGCCATGTCGGTCAGCTGGACATCAAGCATGGGGATCGCCGCGAAGATCAGCACACCGAGCATGGCGATGAAGTCCGCCTCAATTTTCTTGAGAGACTGAATCGCAGCGGAGCCCTCATCATCCCCGCCCTTGTGGCTCTCCAGGACATGACCGAGCACCAGCGCGATAATGGGGAGAAACACGATGCCAGTATCCACCAGCACCGCCCAGATACCCTGGTACAAAATCCAGCCGAACAAGGTGGTCACAAACTCAAAGTAACTCGCTACGCCCATCGCCCTGACCCCTAACCCGCGCCCAGGCGCCGACTGAGCGCAATCAGTGCCTCCAGGAGCAGTAACCCACCAATCACGGTACGGCGCAGACGCACCCACTGTGCCAGCTGATCCGCTGTCAGCCTGAACCAACGCTGCCCGAGGGTCTTCCAGTAGTACCCCGCCAGGCACCAGAATATGACGCGAAGCGCCTGCAACGCCGCCCGCCAGGGTGCGATCGCGGTGTTCATCTCACCGATCCGCTCCCCCGGTGCACAGGGGTCCAGGCCCCACCACCACAGGGCCAACGTCATCCCCGAGACCACCACCGTGGTCACGGCCAGCCAGCCGAGGCTTTTCGCAGCCCAGCGCCCGGTCATGGCGTATTCGCGCCGTCGCGGAAGGTGGACGCTGGTACCGGTTCCACCTGAATGACCTGGTTGCGCGCCGCCTGCCGCTGTAACAGGGCGGCGGGCATGCTGGTCGCCACCCGCTGGCGAATGTCGATTTCATAGAGCAAGTTGGCGATGTCCTGCTCCAGGGCCCCGATGTAGCGCTCGATTTCCTCGACAGCCACGGCAACGTTCGCCACGTTGGGCTCGTCGCGGCCGGCAAGCAGCGCGCGGCGAGCGATCATGGCGCGCTCCATCGTGCGCGCCAGTGCCATTTCTCCCGCCAGGCGGGTAATCAGTTGCGGCTGCAGATTGACGTTTTCCTCACGCAGTGCCTCGATCACCGGTCGGGAGAGACGCAGACTGGGCCCACCGGACACCGCTGCCAGTGCAGTGGCAGTCGGGACACCGGCCGCCGTGGTCAGCGCGGTCAGCTCGGTTGCGATGTCCTCGGAGAGCCGGGTGATCTCGTGGGCCAGGCCCATCCCGGCCTGCACTTCGATCTTGTCACAGCCGTGACAGGTGCGGATGGATTTATCGCCCAGGACCTTGACCGCCCAGTCGGCAAAGGCCTGTGGGTTACTCCACTCCTCGCAAATCGCCGCCCCGGCGCAGGAGGTCGCGGTACTGGTGGTGTTGGTGGCCGCGCGGTTGAGCAGCAGATTGTAGCCAGCCCTGGCGGCATCCTCAACGGGTTCTATCGGCGCCTGGTTGCGGCCCCCGCGGCGGCCGCCCCCGACCCACACCACACCCCGATCCACGCCGTCGGATTCCGCGTCCTCCTTGGTTTGCAGTATCTCCGCGCCACCCATGGATTGCTCGCCCCACCAGCCGCCCTTGGCGACCGTTTCCCAGCGCTCATTGCCAATGGCCTCTTCCATCTTGCCCACCAGTTCCTCGCAGGACGTCAGGGCGATCTGAAACTCTTCGGAAGCCTGCAGCACCCCGTTTTGCAGTAAATCGTAGAGGGCCGGGTTCACCCGCTGGATGACCAGGGCCGGCAAGGAGGCCACCGCGCCGGTCGCCGCGCTGATGACATTGTCCATGAGGTCAGAGAAAGAACCCTTGATGCCCGCCAGCTGCTCGCTGACCGAGACCGACATGTCGAAATTCCCGCACATGAGGTCGGTGTTCCAGGCCACATCAGCACCGGCCCGGATCGCACTGTTCCGGTTGCTCGCCGGTCTCGAGATCGGCTCGCCACCCCCGATACCGTAATAGAACGTCTGGTCGGTGGCGTGCACCACACCGCTGGAAAAACCGGCCCCGAGCATTACGGCGAGCGTCAGCAGCGTTGGGGTCATGCGTGTCATCGGCGCCTCCCTAGAAATAGAAAATCAGTGCGGCCCCGGCGGGCTCGCAACAGCGGTAGGGGCGCCACACCTGCCAGGCGTTGCCGCGGGTCTGATTCAGCCGTCCCGCGTAGGGGTCATGCGGATACAGCGTATCGTCGATATCGGGCAGCACCGCGCACGCCTCGCGTCTCGGCGTCAGTTGCTGATACCGCGCCTCACCCAAACCCCGTGGTGGCCACTGGCCCTGCCCCGGCGTGGCGTACGCATCGAGCGGAACATAGACGTGGGGCTGGTAATCCTGACTGACGATATCCATCGCCCGGATGGCCGCGGTCAGCGCACTTTTGTAGTCGTGGCTCTGTGTGACAAAACCGTGTCGTGGGTACAGGCTGGAAAAGGTGGCAGCGCCCCGCCCGACCCGATCAAAACCACGGATGAGCGACAAGCCCGTCTCGACCGTGGGATCGCGCCAGGCCGGGTCGAAGCTGCTGACAAAATAAGGGGTCATGGGGACGGTGAGCGGTGTGCAAAAGGGCAGCGCCTCGGTACTGGCCGCCGCGAGCAGCCCGTAATTGGCCACGCCGGGCGAGCCGATCACATCACTGTGCTTGAACTTGAGTGCCTGCTCGCGAACCGTCGCGCCGCCCTCATCACTGGCACCGCCGTCCTGTGCGAAGGGATTGGGCTGGGCAAAACCATTGGATTCCGGCCAACTGGTCTTGCCGAGAAAGGGATAGGCAGTGACCACCACCTCGGGGATGTAGTGCTCCGCGCGCACCGAGACATCGAACTCACAGTTGTAGAGGGTGCAGGTCATCCACACACACAGCCCGATGGGCCGGTACGCCTGGCAGGTGAGATCCAGCGCCGCGGTGACAATTTCGGGGCTACTGGTGGCGACATTACCGCCACCGATCTGAGCGCTGATCGGTCCGGATCCGCAGCACAGCAGGAGCAGGAGCAGCCCCAGCCAACACACGTTAGGGGCGCGCACGGTAGGCCTCCACCTTACGCAGGGCCTCGGCAACATCGTACACGCCGTAAACCACATAGCCTGGCGAGACCAGCACCGCGGGGAGTCGCTCGATCTGCAGGAGTTGCGCCATCGCCGTCGCGGTCGCCTTGTCGCGCACCGCCTCCAATGCCGCCCTGCCGGCCGGCGAGTTCAGTCGATCCAGCGCGGCGCGCTTCGCTTGTTCGGCATTGCCGGGATTGGGCAACGTCAGCTGGGCCAGCGGGGCCCGGGTGTTCCCCAGGGTATAGACCACCGTGGCCTGTTCGAGTCCGCGCAGCGGCGGCAGATCCTCAGCGGTGAAGACCGTGACCTCAAACCCGTGGGCCGGCACCAGGTATAAAAGAAGGAACAGTGAAGGCAGCACCCTACGCATGACCGATCCCCCGGGCCCGGTCGATCTGCTCCGCCACCCTCAGCGCCGCAGCCAGTTCGGTACAACCGTGCTCGCGCATCAGGGCGTTGCGCGTGGCTTTTTCGTGCTTTTCCGTCTGGGCGAGGGCCAACATCAGTGAGGGCGGCACATTGCGGGTCAGGTACTCATGGCGCTCGGTCATCAGTACCCCTTCGGTGTATTGGCCGGGGGCCTTGCTGGCGGAGAGCAGCATCGCGCGCTGGCCGTCATCGAGCTGGCGGTACTCGCCCAGGGCCTCGACCTCCTCCTTGGGCATCACCAGGCACAGCCACCACTCGACCATGTTCAACATCTTCTTGGCGGCCGCCGGGTAGTCCTCCATGTTCTGGGTGGCGCTCCACAGCCAGGCGCCGAGCTTGCGCCACATCTTGACGATTTTCACCAGAAAGGGCGCCAGCAGCGGATTGGTAGTGATCACGTGGGCCTCGTCGATGGTCACGACGATCTCGCGGTCGGTGAACTGGTCGCGCTCCGCGATGTGGTTGATCCGGTTTAGACAGCTGATCACAGCGATAGCGAGGTTGGCCTCGTAGCCCTCCCGGGCGAAGGTGGCCAGGTCGATGATGGTGACGTCCGCCTCCTGCCAGGGTGTGCCAGCTGCGTTAAACACCTCGCCGTTGAAGGCGTGGGTATACATATCAATCGCCTGTCCCATCGTGCGCAGTTTGTTCGCTTCTATATCGGTCTGCGCCTGGCCCGCGAGGGTAAAAAACGCCTCGCGTACATCCTGCGTCAGGGTCGACCGGCCGTCTGCGTGGGCGACCCGGGCCGCCTCTAGGATTGCCCGGCGGATCATGCTGCGGTCGGCCCGACGGATCTCCCGCGCCTCACGCTCCTCGCCGCCGGTAATCATCAAGAGGGCCACGATCTCCAGTTCCCCCATGATGTCGCGGGGCTCGTCCTCGTCATCCTCTGTCGACGCAGCGGCAAGCGTGTCGAGCATCGGTCCGTCGCTTTCCAGCAAGAGATGGGCGTCGGCGAAGGGGCTCAGGGTCACACCGCTGCCAGGTTTCAACGCGACCTGATTGACCGACAGGCCAAGGGAGGCGAACCACTGCCCCAGTAGCCCGAAGGAGTTGCCGACCTCAATCACGAACAGCCGCGGCCGGTGGACCGCCATCACGTGGGCCAGCATCGCGATGACCGAGGCGGACTTGCCTGCCCCGGTGGGCCCTAAAATCAGCATATGCGCATTCTTTTGCCGGTCGGCAGGATTGAGGGGGTCAAAGAACATCGGCTCCCCACCGCGATTGAACAGGGCCAGCCCCGGATGACCGGTCCCCCGGGCGCGCCCGAAAAAACACGACAGGTTCGCCATGTGCTGGACCAGCGTGATCTGAGCGCCCCGCCAGCCCTCCTTCGCATCCTGCGCCGGGTCATAGACCATCGGCAGGTTGCGGATTGCCGCGTCCAGCGCCGTGAAATCATCCCGCGGCGCGATGGCCCGGAAGCCATAGTTCAGCAAGCGGGCGCGCAGGGCTGTGGTGCGCTCGTTCAGCTGAGTCACGGAGTCGCCGCGCACGTACACCGCATACTGGGCCCGGTAGAACTTCTGCCGGGACGCCAGGATCTCCCGTGCGGTATCGCAGTCCTTGCGAACCTGTGCCGAGTCGGCGTTGTCGCCGATCGCCGAGGCATCCATGGCCTGGATGTGGGCTTCCAGCGTGTCCTGGGGAATTACCACCTGCGTGCTCACGAACACGCTGCCGGGGGGCAGAAAGTCAATCAGGGTGTTGTGGGCCTCGCCTCTCTTGGTCTCGCCGGTGACCTGGCCGACCAGCGGGCGCCGACGCAGGCCGTCGATCGACAGGCAGCGCAAGGCGGATGAACCGAACCACCAACACTGGTTGTCCTGGTCACTGCGCGGGTGATCGTAGAACAGGGTTTCGGCGAACCGGTCCCCGTAGGGCAGCGTCTCGTCATCGAAGCGGGTTTCCCGCAAAAAGGCCTTCAGGTCGCCGCCCAACACGTCCGTGCCGTGATTGAAGAAGCCCAACAGCCAGTCGTGGAATTCAGTACCACTCAGCCGGCGCACCTGAATCCCGGCGGGCTGCAGGGCCTGGGTGAACTTGTCCACCGCATCGGACAGATCCAGTAGCGCCATGTCACGATCCATCCCGGGCTCGTGCTTGCCCCGTCGGCGCTTGTTGGCCGGGAACTTGCGGTACAGCACCAGCAGGTTGCGACGCACCGCGCCCCGCCAGGGACTGTGGGTCACCACGGTGTCGGTAAACAGCCCGCCGTGCTTGCTGATCCCGCCATAGTGGCGCTTGAGCAGGGCCAGGTAGGCCTCGGTGTAGTCAGTCCCGCGGGCGGCGGGACGCACATAGTTCGCCACTGCGGTCGCGGGCCCGTCGAGGTCCGGCTCATCGAAGGTGTAGGTCTGGATCACCCAGGGTGCGGTGTCGTGCTCATCAAAACTGTCCTGCAGGGCATCCTGCACGGTGTCGCGCACCTGGCCCAGGTAGTCCGCGGTACGCCCCTCGGTTCCAACCGGCGTCACTTCCAGCACCGCTCCGACACTGACCCCATCGGCCAGCAGGATCGCCTTGTGCTCGGGCAGGGCCTCCACCCAGGGCAGAAAGTCCACGAAGGAGCGCTGGCGCCGGTAAAGACCCTGCTGCGCGGACTTTGAGAGCGGCCGCTTGCGCACCGCGTCCGCCCGGCGGGGCGTCGGTTCCGAGGCGGTCATTGTTCGCCCTCCCCACTGGCGTCGCCGGGCCGTTCCCCGGCAGCATCCTCTGCTACGGTGTCTGCTGCGGTTTTCAGTACGGACTCCGAAACGCTTGCCGGTGCCAGGGAGCGCCCGTCCAGATGGCTGCTCTTGTGATAGCGCGCCGGGGTGGCGGTAGTGTTGGCCACACGCTGGTCCGTGCCCGCCGGGGTGTCCTGGGTGCTCCCTGTCGTCGTCACGGCTGCGCCGGCCACTGCGGCCGGCGTGGTGCGTTGGGACTCGCCGGGCAGGCGGTAATGCACCTGGTCATAGAGTGGAATCACTGTGCTGTAACCAGGAATTGGCGCACGGGTACGGGTCGCCAGGTGCGGATAGATGTAAATGACGATGTCGGGATTGTCGAGGCGCGGGAACAGGTTGTCGATTTCGGTGGCGACCTCCCGGGTGTAGGGGAGGTAATCGAGATCCTCCCCGGCCGGTTGTGCGTCGGGTTGCCGGTACAGGGCGGAGGCGTGGTCGCGCACCGTGTCCTCACAGTCGGCGATGGACGTAGCCGTGTCCGCCAGGGCGAGCGCTTTACACACGTCCACCGCCTGCAGGGGGTCGATGTCGTTCTGCCCTTGTGCCGTCATCGCCCCGCGATAGATGTCCAGCATGGTGTTCTCCGTCTCGGGGAGGATGGTCTCCTGACTGGCGCAGCCGACAAGCGCCAGCGCAGCAGTCAGCAGAGCGGGGGATTTAGTCCAGTGCACGGTAGTCTCCTTGCCGGGCACTCAGGTGATTGGTGCGCCGACCGTTGGGGTCGTAGTCGATGTCCAGTTGCTCGGTGATGTGCAGGCTGACCCGGGCACCGGGGTCGACGTAGATGGCGTCGAACTGCTGGGCCTGGCGTTCATCCAGCCAGCGGGCGATTTCCAGACTGCCATCGGCAATGGCCTGACCGAGGATGTACTCGCCCATGTCGCCGGTGACGATGGTGCCTACCCCGGCGCCACCGCCATCGAAGGTGGTGATCTGGGTGGTCTGGCTGGCGGCCGCCGCTTCCGCCGCCGCCGCGGCACTCACGACCCCGATGCGCTGGGCGAGGTAGGTGGAGGCGTTGGAGATACGCCGTCCCACAACACAGGGGTTGCCGTACGCGTCGGAGAGCTCGCCGATGACGATGTTCTGTTGCTGGGTGTTGCCCTCGTAGACGTTCTCCGCTTTCGGCACTGTCCAGATGGTCCCGTCTTCAAACACGAAGGTGATGGAGTGCAGATCCCCGCGCACGCAGCCGAGGGTCCAGTCCCCCACCGCCTTGCCGCTGGCAATGGCGTAAGCCACTTCGGGGACCTCGATGCCATTGGCGGCCAGGTTGTCAGTGCCGATGATGACCTTGAAGCTGTAGGGGTCGGTCACCTGGGCCCCGATCGGCACCCGGCCCACCAGAGCGGTCATGGCCGTGGCATTCATGAGGGTCGCGTTACGGGGCACCGTGTACCAGGGCACCAGAGTCTCCTCGGCCGAGGTGCTACCGGCGGCTGGCGGCAGGCCCAATCCCTGCCCGCCCCGGCCGGTCACCCGGTTCAGGTGATCACTCAGGCTATTGCCCCCACCGCCTATCCCGCTACCAAGCGCCGCCACCCAGGTGATGGCGTCCGGGGCCACCGCCGCGCCGGTGGTACCGCCGGCAAAGCCGCTTGCGGATACCTCGCCGCGGGCCAGGCGGCCCTCAACCGCCCGCGTTTGTGCCTCCAGTTCGCGCAGTTGCTGACGTACCCGCTGCACATCGTCGTCCAGTTGGGCCTGCACTTCGCGGCGGGCATTGTTCAGCTCGGTATTGAGGCCTCGCCCCAGCCGGGATTCCATTTTGCGCAGCTCAGCGTTGTCCTTGCGCAGCCCGACGTTGGCGTCCCGCAGGGCATCGGCTTCATCACGCAGGTTTTTGACTTCCGCCACCAGGGTTTTCACCGTATCCGCCTCGGTGTCACCTTCGACGCCCAGATCACTGGCCAGCCCCCGTGGCACCGGATCACCGCCGGCCACCCGCAGGGCCTCTTCCGTGGTGCGGTGCTCCCGCCCGCAGCCCCGAAACAGCAACAGCAGCACCAGGAGCAGCAATGCCGCACTGCCCACCTGCACCCAGCGGTTCGCGCCGATCGCACTCATGGGCCTGCCCCCCGAATCACAGTGCGGATGGGCCGGTCCGTGACCACGAACAAGGTGGTGCGGTTGTCGCCCGTGGTCCCGGTATTGCGACCCGGGAGGGTCCGGGTATAAAAGGCGCTGGCGATGAAGTGGGGATCCACCCCGGTACGGTGCGCCTGGGGTGTGTGCATCACCCGGCGATTATCCAGCGTCACTGGGTGGCTCGCCTCGTTGGTCACCACAAAGGCCGTGACGAAAAAATCGCCGGCGGACCAGGCCTGATAGGGCTGGATCACCAGCGGATGACGGCCCGCGTCATAGAGCCGGCCCAGGTTGCCCGCCAGTCCCACCGGGACGTTTTTGACACCCGGCAGCGGTGCGACCAGGCGTCGGGGTGCGTAGATCGACTGTGCGGCATAGCGCAGCAACTCGAACAGATTGGCCTCGCCCGGCAGTTGGCCGCTCGTGTTTAAGCCCGGCTCCCCCGGGAAGGTCTCGCTCCCCGCCAGCACCACCTGCAAGGTGTCCACGGTCGCGGGGGGTTGTTTGAGGGTGCGGGCGCTGACGTCGAATAACAGGAACTCACCGCTCTCCAGACGCAGCTGCACCCGCTGGGTGTCGAAGGGCTCCAGCGCTGTCCAGTAGGCCGCGCCACCGGTGACCAGGGTCCGGAATACGTTGGGATTGGTGAGTGCTGGCGGCAAGCCCACCTCGGCGTTACCTGGCAATATCAGCAGCTGTTCAACGCCGACCACCAGCTCCACCGCGAGGGGTGTCTTGCGCCACACCAGCGTTTCCGCCTGCGCCGCGCCACTGAGTACGCTGCCGGTCGCCAGGCATAGCAGCACCAGGAGTTTCAGTCCTTGTCGCATCCGTCTCATGCGGCACCCTCCCCGTCGGGTTCGTTGATCTCGATGACCCGCGGCACATCGGCCAGGCAATCCAGCGCCAATCCCCAGGGATTGGCCTGTGGGTCGACGTCATAGGCCACCACGCGCACCGGGTAATGAATCAGTCGATCCTTGACCCGCTCGCCCCGGTAGGTTTCCTGCACGTGCAGGTCGAGGCCGACCACCCACTGGTTGGGGGCCACCACCTGCACCCGGGCATTGGAGAAGCCTCGCCCCGGGATCTCCCAGACAGAGCGCTGACGGCCGTCGATCTCGCGTTCGCGCTCGTCGAGATCCTGCAGCCTCTCCTCAAAACAGGCGGGCGTAAAAAATGCCCGCAGGCTGTGAATCTGGTGGTAGTAGTCCTCCTTGCCGTCCGCGGGCCAACGGTTGAGCTGCTGGAACACGTAGTGGGCAAAGACATAAATGCTGGCCTTGGGAATGTCGCCGAGCTGCTGCACCGCGCCGCGGCTCAAATCCGGTGGATAGTGCAAGCGGATGTTGGCGGGCGCCCGGCTCCAGCCGACCAGGGCGATGAGCAAGAGCAGGCTCAGGAGGGCGAGCATCCCGAGCAGCAGGCGGATCATCGCGTCCCTGGATTGGACCAGGCTGTCGTAGCGGCTCATGGCGTTCTCCAGCGGTGGATGTCCCAGCTGCGGCTTTCCCGAATCAGGGTGCGTGGCGCCAGGCCGCGATCCTGCAGCCAGGCCTGGATCGCGATGACGTGGTACTGCCGGGGTTTACCGCGCTTGACGACCCGCAGGCGCTTGCCGATCAACCAGAGACTCCCGAACACCAAGGCCAGGGACAGCGCGAAGCCCATCAGGGCAAATCCCAGCAGCGCGCCCACCAGCGTCGACACCGGCACCCAGACGCCCAGGCACAGCCCGGCGGCGTACTTGATCTCCGAGTTGGTCATCGACAGGAACACAACCGGCTCCTCATTGAGCCGGTCAGGCAAAAAGTCGATGTCGCGACGTGCACTCATCAGAGAATCGTCGCCGCCTCGGTGAGCAAAAACACAATGAACACCAACAGCAGTACGCCGGCGCCAAAGTTGACGCCGAGTTGCCCCCAGGTGCCCTTGCCGTCCTGTACCTCGGAGTAGGCGCCCAGGGTGTTTTTCACCACGACCATCATGGCCAGCGTCGCCAGCGCCAGACCGATGAAGACGCCAATATCGAAGGCGTAGTCCTGCATCAACCCGATGTAATCGCCGTCCGTGCTGCCCCTGGACGGCGGCGCCGTGGTCGGCAGACCCTGGGCCAGTGCACCGGCGGTACCGGCACCCAGCACAAGGCCGGTGAGGGACAGCCCCAGGCGCTGCCAGGTGGCGCGCCAGCGCGCCCGGATGCCTTGATAAGCGATAATCAGCCTGTTCACTCGTTGCATAGTCAAATCCTCTCAGGTTCCCCACACGATGTTGGCGACGGCCATCATGACCATCGCGATGAATGCCGCGCGGACAACCTTGCCGGCGGCCTCCGGGGCCTTGACCCCTGGAGTCTTGAGGAGCTGGTAGGCACTGATCGCCACCCAGGCGAGCCACACCAGCATCAGGGTCACCAGCACCGAGACCACCAGCGTGTGCACATCCGCCGCGGTGTGACCGCTGCCATTGGCACCGGCGAAGGCGGTCTGCTGTGCGGTGCTCATCAGTGGCATGGCGTCCCTGTCTCCTACACGAATTTCTTGAAACGGCTGGCGGCGATGTAGACCATGCCGGCGGTCAGCAGCATGGTCGGAGCGAACAGCAGCGCCGGCGGCACCGACCAGGGCAGCATCAGGTACAGCGTGACGGTGACCATCACACTCGGCGCGATCCAGCGTTTGGCTTTATGGAACACGTAAGCGCTCTCATGGCCGCCGGTGAACTTGCGGATATCCCGCGCCACCAGACCCTCGAACAGGCCGGCCGCGATCGCCAGGGCGTAACCCGGCAGGGCCAGCACCACGATCACCCAACGCAGCAACAAGAGCTTCACCGTGTTGATCGCCGCCACCGCATACACGCCCGCCGATGCGTTGAGGCCGACGAAAGACAAGCCCCGGTCGAACTGCCCCCAGGCCATGGCAGTGAGCTGGGTGGGCCGTAGCGGTGAGAGCGGATAGTCGTCGATGGCCTCGACATAGCCGCGCTCGGTGATGAGCAGGTCGCGGCTATGGGTACCCGGCCACCAGCCCAGCGCGATCCCAGCCCATTCCAGCAGCACCGAGAGCAGCGAAGCGGTCAGTGCCGCACCGAGAAGCGCCCCCAGGAGGGCCAGCGTCATGCCGATCGGCCCGCGCTGGACCGGTCTTGCCGGTGCGGCATCCCGCGCAGTGCGGGCAGTGGCATCGCGGCTCATATTGGCCACCTCATGATTGCCAACCTAGGGGCGTCGGGGTCGCCCAGTCGGTGCTCGCGGTATTGCTGTGCTGGTAGTCCCGGCGCATGGCCTCGACCATGGCCTGCAGGCCGCTGGGCAGCCCCGCGTCGTCGGAAAACAGCGGCAGGCGCAACTTGTAGAGACGCCCTGCGATCAGGGCGAATGCGTGGCCTTTCGGGAGGGCATCCAGATCCCCGGCGTGAATCATCGGCACCCGCTGGCTGGAGATCCGCTGGCGGGTGCTGGAAGTGAAATGCACATCATTGGTGGGGTCGGCGCTGTCGGTACTGCCCGAGTCCAGCATCAGGTGATTAATCTCGACGTCCTTCAGGCGCGTGGTCAGCAGTTCCGCGGTGACTTTTTCCTTGACCCGCAGCATGATGATAGTGCCGAGGTTGCCCACCACTTGCCCCGCCCGCGCCGGGTTATCAAACCGGGCGATGATGTCGGAGAGCGTTTGCGTGTAGACCGTTAACTGGAAACCGGCACCGCCGGCCTTGTTGGCGAGCGGAATGAACTCCCTGCCCACCAGCTCGTTGAACTCATCGGCGTGAACGCAGACTTTTTTAAGCCGCGCGCCGCGCTGGGCATCCTTATAGAGACTGCCCGCCACCGAGGTGAGATCCGCGAACATGGCGTTGCCCACCGCACTCGCCACATCGGGATCACTGAGGGCATCCAGGCCCACATAGACGATGCCGCCGCGCTCGATGACACGCTTCCAGGACAGGCGCTCGGTGGTGTCCTCGGGGTTGCTTTCCGGGGACAGCAATCGGGCCACCGGGCCCGAGGTGAGTTTTTCCAGCAAGGGATAGAGGCTGGCGACCAGTTTGTCGAAGTGGCTCTTGTCGTGCTCAAAGGTCTTGATCAGCGAGGTGGCCGTGGGGTCACTCAGACCATGGCGCCGGAAGAGCTCCACACTGGCCCAGGCGGTGCGATCCCGGCCTTTGTATTGCGTCGGCATTTTGGCCTCGCTGTCGACCAGTTCCGCCAGCTGTTCAGACCAGTCATCACGCTGTTGTTGCCGGGCCACGCACGCGAGGTAGCGCACCACCAGGGCGTCGATGTCGGTACTGCACTCCAGCAGCACCTGGTAGTTGATCGGCTCGCCAAGCACGTCGAGGACCTTGGCCAGCACATTGACGTAGCGCCAGGCGAATTCCCTGAAGGCCGCGGCGTTGCCTTCATTGGGCAATTGCCCGGCAATGCGGCTCGCCACTTCCGTGACCCGGGAGAATGAGCCCACCGGGTTGTAGGCCACCGATTGCTCAGTGAAACCCAGGTGAAAGACCTGGAACTCCCCTGCCCGGCCTGCGCGGCAGGCCTCGGTATACAGGCGCGCCAACAGGTCGCCGTCACCTTTGGGATCAAATACGATCACCACCTCGCCACTGCGGATATCCTGGCTGGCGATGACTTCCAGGAGGCGGGTTTTGCCGACCCGGGTGGTGCCGACGACAAAGGTATGGGCGACTCTTTCGGCCTGCTGCAGGGTGACGTCCTGCTCCTTCTCGAACAGGCCGACCCCGTGCAGTTCCGGACTGCCCTCGACATAGGGTCGCGGTGGAAAAGGATTCAGCAGACACGGGCTGTTCAGCGGCGCCATCAGCGGTTTCAGGGGTGTGGTACTGACGGCATCCACCGTCGCCCGCACGCTTCTATAGAACAGGCCGCGACGGTCGAACTGACTGTGCTCGGTGCGCTGGGTATCCGCGTAGCGCTGGGTATGCCGTGCCTCCCACAGAAAACCCCGGCCCAGAAACAGCTCGCCTTGCGGGGCATGGAGCACTTTGGGATGAATGCGGTAGCGCGGTAATACCCGTAAGCGGCGCTGGTAGCGCAACAGGCGGGTCACGCGCCGGGTCAACCACAGGGCGCGCAAGGCGCAGGCAGCCGCCAGGCCGTAGCCGACGCCGCCAGGCAACAACAGCACCTGGGGCGCGCCCACACCCAGCAGGGCCAGGGCTACATGGGTCGCAATGGCGGACTGTTCCACAGGGGGACGTAGCAGGGCTTCGATCGGCGCGCTCATGGCCCGCCCTCCCCTACCGGGTCGACTCCCGAAAGTCCCGGCGGCACCACCAGCACGGGATAGGTTGTGATGCCGTAGGCGTCCTTCAGGCCGGTGTCGGGATACAGCGCCAGAGACAGACCGGCATCCTGCGCTGTCTGTTGCAGTAGCCACCAGTCGTCCGGGTCCGTCGCCTGCACCACCATGCCGGTGGCGTGGATCGCCAGTAAGGTCGGTAGTGCCCGAGACAGCCAATCGAGACTGGTGCGATCCATGCCCATGACGAAAAAGGGCTGTACCGGTGCCCGGGTCCGCTGTGTGGACGGGCGTCCCGGCCGCAGTTGCCGGGGCATGAGGGGCAAACGGGACCCAAGCGGAGTCACCCCTGTCTTTGGCGTCGCTTCCGACTGCCTCGTGTGTTGCTTCCGTGGCTGGGCGAAAGCCTGAACATACGGTGCTGCGGGGGCCGAGGATGCGCCGTGGTAGACCACGACCGGTGCCCGGGTAGGTTGTGCCGCCTGCACGAGAGACATCATTAGCCAGGGGAGCAACAGTGGCGCTATCGAAGGCCTAGTACGCATCGGCCACCTCCAGCACTTTCGCCTCGCTCTCCCCTGCCGATGGCTGTGCGTGGCGTCGGTGCAGTGCGCGCACCCGCTCGCGATAAGCCGCTGCGGTTGCCCGATCCACGTCAGTGGTCTCACTGGGGCGGTGATAGTGCCCTACCGCCAACCACCAATCACCGGACCGGTCAAAGCGTTCCTTGAGGAACCCGGCGGCGAGCTTGGCGTTCACCACGGGGTCCGTGAGCCGCCAGGGCGAGTCAATTTGCTCGAACTGCCAGTACCAGTTGAGTTGCAGCGGCCCCACATCGACACGCAACTGCCCGTTTTGCAACGCCGCCATCAGGGCGGCGAACATCGCGTCGCGATCAGGGTAAAAATGGGCCTCACCCGCAATGTTCAACGTCCAGGGCCACGGTGCGAACTGCCCGTCCCGCTCCCGCCCGGACTCTGCCAACGCCATCGCATAGAAAATATCCCTGGGGACACCGACGTAGTCAGCGACCCCGTCATAGTGCGCTCGGTCGGCGATCGCGACCGTTGCAACGCCTCCCAGGACGGTGCCAATCAGCGCTTGCATCACTCGACGCGCGCCCATTGCCCTACCCCATCCCTGCGGTAGATGGCCGGCAGATCGACCTCCGTGCGGAATTGATCGCCGTGATTCAGTGTGGCCCTGCCCTCGGCGAGCGCCTGTTCCAGCCGTGGAACGTTCGCGGCCCAGTCACGCAGTGCGACGTCATCGCCGCGAGCGCCGACCACGTGCACATCGAGTGGGCCCGGAAGAGCCTTAAGCAGCTTGATCAAACGGTTGCGGCCGGTCGTACTGCCCAGCCGGAGAATCAACGCGGTGCGTTGAGAGAATGGGCCCCCCGTCTGCGCCTGTTGGGGTAGGCCGTTGGTCGCGAGGCGCGGCGTCTGTGGGTAGAGGCGTTGCCAGGCGTCATCGACGGCGACTTGAAAGGCGAGCTCCTTGCGAGTGCGTTCAAACTCGGCTTTGACGAACAGCTCGGCAAAACGCCGGCGTTCCGCGGCCGAATCCGTGCTCACCCCAAGCGCCGTGATGGGATCGAGGCCCGGCGACCATTGCCCGCGCCGGCCCGCCATGAGGCCCTGATAGCGCCGAAATTCGGCTTCACTGAGGCCCCACGTCCGGGCGCCTTCAGCCAAAGGAATCTCGCGGGTGATGACGACCTCGGGAGATTCAGCGGCCACGACCCCGGACAGCACTGCCAGCACTGCCAGCCATCGCCACCTCATTGCGCCAACGTCCGCCCAATCGCCAGGTAGTCGACGTCGGGGTCAAACCCATCGGCCTTGAGGGCGCCGCGGGTCTTCAGGTGCAGTTCATACTGACGGCCCCGCGGCACCTGCCCCTCGCGACGCCAGCGGTAAATGTTGTGCGGCGTGGTGTTCAGTGCGCGAGCCGCCGCCGAGGCGTTGTTCCCGAAATAGCGAATCACTTCCTCCACGGACATACCCGAAGCTCCCTGTCTGAGGACGCGACCACCACCGCCGGTAGTCGCCACAGAAACTACTGCATTCTCGGCAGAGACCCGTTCACCGTAGGGTATCCCTGCCTCGATCTCTCCAGAGCAGGGACCGTGCCAATCCAACCAGCGCCGGATAACAGGATTCTATTGCATTGAATTTACTGAATTTTCTAGTATTCCATTGCCTTATACGCCTTCTCGCTGGCAGGAGGGGCAGCGCGGACGATCACCCGCGGACGCGTCCGGACGTGTCCGCCGGTCGCGGGCATCTCATCGGACTCACCCCACTCGGTGCGGTAGCGTTACCAGGCCCGCTCACGCATACTTAAGACGTCCCCTCTCGGGGAACCCATGAGAAAAACACAACCCGGAGTGCGATCTATGGCAGGTAAATTTGACCTGAAGAAAAGTCCAAGCGGTAAGTTCATGTTCAATCTGAAAGCCGGTAACGGCCAGATCATCCTGACCAGCGAGCTGTATGAGAGTAAATCCGCCGCGGAGAACGGCATCGAATCCGTGCGCAAGAATTCTCCCGACGATGGCCGTTATGAACGCAAACTCTCCAAGAAGAACGAGCCCTATTTCAACCTGAAAGCGGGCAATGGCCAGGTCATTGGCAGGAGCGAGATGTATTCCGGGGCAGCCGCCATGGAAAACGGCATTGAATCGGTCAAGAAAAACGGGCCGACAGGTGAGGTTGTCGACAATACCTGATTACGCTCTCGTTATCCGGTCGACCCCTGCCGTACCCGGGTTCCTCATCCTGGAACCCGGCGGGCATCCTCCTTCCGGTCGCTTTTCAATGAGAACGACTACACTACTCCTCTCTGGGTCAGGCCTACCCTCCCGGGCGCCAGCACTGCAGAAAAGGAGTTCGTGACATGCCAAGTATCCTCGACAACCCACCCAGTGATATCGCCAGTGAGCTGAATGGTCTTGCGCTAGCACTCGACAGCAGTATCCCCGCCAAGCAGCCCGGCAAGAATCTGCTGATCGCCAGCTGGAATATTCGGTCGTTTGGCTCGCTGACACGAAAGTGGACTGCCTCCTCCAATGATTCTCCCAAACGAGACCTGCGTGGTCTGCGTACCATTATCGACATCATCTCCCGCTTTGACGTCATCGCCCTGCAAGAAGTCGTGGGAGATCTGAGAGCCCTGCGGGACATGATGAGGTTCCTCGGGGACGACTGGTCCTTCCTGATGACCGATGTGACGGCGGGAGACAGTGGCAATAATGAAAGGATGGCCTTTGTGTTCGATCGCACCCGCGTCAAACCCTCTGGGCTGGCAGCGGAAATCGTTATACCACCAGAGTGGAAGGACGATTTGCAGCCGGATGCCCTGGTCAAGCAGTTCGCCAGAACACCCTATGCCGTCAGCTTCAAGGCCGGCGAGCAGACCTTCATTTTGGTGACCTTACATGTCGAGTTTGGCCACTCTTCGGCTGATCGAATCGACGAGCTTCGCAACATTGCGCGCTGGATGAGAGAGTGGGCGGACCGTTCTAACCGATGGCATCAAAGCCTATTGACCCTGGGTGATTTCAACATCGATCGCCGGGGCGACGATCTCTGGCAGGCTTTCACTTCGACCGGGTTGACGGTGCCTGACGACCTCCACCGGGTACCCAGGACGATGTTTTCAGATCCGGCAAACCCCGATCTCGACAAATTCTACGATCAGATTGCCTGGTTCGAGACGGGTTCAAAAAAGCAAAGGATCGAGATGGACTACGTCCGAGGTGGGGGATTTGATTTCTTGCCGCACGTCTATACCAATACTGGCCTCAGCAAGGCCTCAATCTCTTACCGGGTGTCAGACCATTACCCTCTGTGGGCAGAGTTTCAAATCTAGCGCAGTTACTGCTGATCAGGTGAGCCCACGCTGCAACGCCACATACCCAATTTCACTTCCTCATTTCTGATCCACTGGCCCGGTAGGTCAACCTCCGCACTCTCGGTGTACTCAAGTGACCGCTAGCGCTACCAGGCGCCGCAAGCGACTTGATGTTTTATATCCACTGGATACCTTGCCCGCCTTAAGATCTTCCATGCCTTCTGCAATCGCCTGATCCAGGCACTGCGTGTGAAGGGCATGGACCTTGTCGATACGAACAGGAGATTGCTGTGCCTTACGCAGGGCTTCGTCAGCCCCTCGTTTCGCTTCTGTCGCACTGGTACCTTTCACTGTTCCTCCCTCTGCAAATAGCCAGTACAGCCTCCCATTGCCCTGAATGTACCCATGGCCTCAGGTCAGTGCCCGGGTAATGGCCACACTGGCGAGCGGCTTGCCCCAATCTGGCATTGGATTAACGGGTGGGCTGACGAACTGCTCGCCCTGGAGCGAAAACAGACAAACCGGGGTGGGGCCTGACCCCGTGTCCTCCGCCGAGTTGTCGAAGACACTGACCGCAGTACAGCGCGGGATCAGCCCCATCAGGTTGTGAATCGCGCTGATCCAGCGCTCGCGAATCTTGGCTTCGGGAATCGGGTGACCACCCCGACTGACCCGCGCCGCCACCCGCGCAATGTGTAGTTCAGGCGATGCCAGCCCGACGAAAAATACCCGAACCTCCTCGCCCCGATCAATCGCATCGTGCAGGGTCTGGCAAATGGTGTTGCCACCGAGGGTCGTTTCGAAGATATAGTCCTGACCTTCATCAATCGCGCGCAGGAGTTGCTCGTAGCCCATCTGCCAGGCCTGGCCGTTGGCCTCGGCCTCCGACAAGGCCGGGTTGTCAGCCCGCAGATCCCGGGCCACTTCGTCCGGGTTGAAGTAATCGGCCCCCTTGTGACGGATGTTGGCGCCGGCCACCGAGCTCTTGCCGGCACCGTTCACGCCGGCGATAACCGTGATCACAGGGTTTCGGTCTTGCCTGGCGCGTAGGTTTGCCGCAGTTCCTCACCCGTCACGGCAAACAACGCATCTGCCGCACGACGCGAAGCCGGCGCAGTAATCCGTTCATACAACGCCTCATACTTGTCGGTGGCCCGGGCAATCTCCTTTTCTTTCACCTGATCCACCAGCTCGGCACACAAGGCCTTCATCCGTACCATCTCCTCATAGTGATCGACACTGACAACCACCGCGGCATCACGCTTGCGAATCTGCAGGCGCAATACGCCCTCTCCCTCACTGATTTGTGCGAGTGAGGCCTCTATCTGGCGGCCGAAATCACGACCACCCTTGCTGCTCAAGGTCGCCGCCGGCGTCAACCAGGACAGGCCTTGCATCAATCGCAGCGCCTGGGCAACGACTCCCCGTTTCGCGGACTCTCGCTTCTGGACCTTTACCGCCTTGCTTTCCATCTCGGATTCCTCGCTCAGTCACCCTTGCCTGGATTATAGCGCGAAAGCCCTCTTATGGCACTAATGGTACTAATGGTACTAATGGTACTAATGGCACTTATCGCCTTATATGGCACTTTTCAGCCACAATAGACTGCCACCACCGCGAGGCGTTCGTGGCCGAGCTCGCGGGACACCTGCTGCCGGGCCTCCCGGTCTCGCTCGCGCTGCTCGGACGTCAACGATTGCCGCGACGGACCTCCCGCAGCGGGACAGGGCCAGCCTGCGATCTGCTCGTAGCGCATCTGGGCATAACGGTGCCGCAGACCGTGGTTCCTGTCGAGGCCGGCCCGCACCGTCGCGCGTTCATAGGTACGCAGGTGCTGCACATAGGTCTTGTTGGCCGGGATCAGGGAACCCCGGCCGGCCAGGCGCCGGGCCTCATCCAGCAGCGCGCGTTGTTCCGGTGTTCTGACGGGGATCTCCCGCGCCCTGCCCCCTTTGCACCAGGAATCCTTGAGTTGGACGTGATTCCCCCGGTCAGCGTAGGCGGGGCTGAACTTGAGCGATTCCTCCCGGCGAAGGCCGAAGGCCGCCTGCAAGCGCAGGGACAGGCGGATGTGTTGGTCGCGGACCTGGGCGAGCTTGTCGGCCTCGAGTTGACGGCTTTTGTCCTCACCGGTGACAAACCGGCGATTGTCGATGCCGTAGTGGGCATTTTCCCGGGCCACCACGGGTGCCTTGTTGATCGCATTTGCCCACCAACGCAAGTGGGACATCCGGTTTTTCATGGTGCCGGCCGAAAGCCCCTGCTGCTTCCAGCGCTCAACCAGGGCCTCGACGTGTTTCGGCTTCAGGCTTTCCGGCTTCATTTTCCGGAAACCCATTTCATGCAGTGCCCTCGCGGCCTGCATGAGGACATCCTCCCGGGCGGCCCGGGTCCCGTAGGCGGTACGCGATGCCCGGCGCACCATCCCGCGCAATTCGTACTCCAGATCCTGCATGCTCTGCTTACCCTCCTGCCACTGATCCATCCAACGCCGTGCGCCTTGTTTCGGGCACGTCTCTCGGCACTTGTCTTGCCCGCACTGTCGACCGGTTTTTTATTGGTCCCGACACCGATGCTTAGTGTTTATGTCCAGCACCTTCGCCGTGGCGATTGGTGATCCCGCGTTACGGGAAACGAACATAAGCGTTTTATGGTTGCCTGACATTGCAGACAAACGGCGGGTTGCCCTGTGGGGAATCCCTGCCGTTCAGCGGTCGAGGGCAATGCCCTTAACTGCGGTTTGATGCTGACTTGCGGTGCAGCACACCGTGTTGCCGTTATCGACGGCCTGGCCTCCTTCACCATTTCCTGTTGCCAAAAAAATGTTGAAGCGCGCCCCCGAAGGGATGCGCTTCAACCCCTCGGGTTTGCGTCGGCTTTGCTGTTAGTTCCTGTTGATCAGGCCGACGTGGAACCTGCCATACCAGCTGTTCCAGTGCTGGATATCCAGCCGATGCGGGCGTGGCCCGCGCGCTTACATGCAGCCGAAGGCTGCGCTAAAGCTCGATCATTTAGCCGTGGGACGGCCGGGACTCGCAATAGTCATTTTTCTTCCAATCATTGCGGTGTCACTACGGATGCGGCCGTGTGGCGGCCGCGCGAGCCCAGGATTCACCGGGCTTGCCAACGCCAGTGAACTGGCGTCACTACACCACTTGGGCTACGCCGCGTTCGGTAGTGAC
>TARA_R110002049_G_scaffold309206_1_pt1 | contig 54024 bp, 32 predicted proteins | sample TARA_R110002049 | Tara Oceans TARA_R110002049 (sample SAMEA4396941) | marine metagenome | biome: Polar Biome; feature: [SRF] surface water layer (ENVO:00010504); material: water (ENVO:00002006), including particulate matter (ENVO:01000060) such as... | depth 5 m | reverse complement strand
TTTTTTACTAATAAAATCTAATCAAATATTAATCGAACTCAGGTTGTTAGTATTATAGCATCTAAATTGGCAAAAAAAAGAAGTTTTATTGAGGTTTGATTTTACGGTTTTTATAAACTAACTTTAAGTCAAGAAATTTATGTAGTTGGATGGTTTTTTATTTTCAATCCAAACATCAAAAACAAAACGTGGTGCATTTGCTCGCCAACTGTTTTTCGTAAAATATGGAATGCTTTTGTAATGTGGGCTTCCACAGATTTTATGGAAACATTTAAATATTCCGCTATTTCTATATTGGTAAGCCCCTCTTGTTTGCTCAACAAAAAGGTTTGTTTGCATTTTGGGGGTAGGTTTTCAATTTCTTTTTTAACTAAAACAATAAGTTTCTCCAAAGAATTTTCATTATCATCAGTCACAGAGCTTAAAGCATCAATATGTTTTTTTTCAAGAGCCAATACGGGTTTGTTTTTGCGGTATTGGTCAATAAATTCATTGTAAACAGATCGGTATAGATAGTTTTTTATTGAAAAATTATCTTTCAATTTTGAACGTTTCTTCCAAATTTTAACAAATACATTTTGAACAATATCTTCTGCCAAGTCATAATCACGAGATAGGCTATAAACATACACACAAAGTTTATGGTGGTATGTATCCACTAGATAAGTATAAGCTTCAGACTCACCCTTTTTTAGGGCCTGTATGAGTGAAATTTCATTTATAAAAGAAAAAGCCATATTCTGATATATTAATTTCAAAGAGGAATTATTGCGAAAATAAAAAAAAGTTGACATAAAAGTTAGGGTTATGCAAAACTATTACGTTATAGGTATATTATAATCAGTTGCAATGATATCAAAAAGAGTTCAAACACTCGTAACAAAGTACCTCACCAATCAGGCTAATTCAGATGAATTGGACGCATTGGAATTGTGGTTAAATAACCCCGAAAACGAAAAAATATTCCTTGATTATGTAAAAATCAATTACATGATAGATTACAGTACACATAAATTTAATAAAAATAAATCAAAAACAGCCTTGGCCAAAGTTATTGGTAATGAAAAGAAAGCACGTAAATTACTAGTCATTCGGAACGTGATGAAATATGCCGCCGTCATAATTCTATTTTTAAGTATTGGGTATTACTTTGTGCAGGATTATCTTACAAATAATCATGAACGCATGGCACCTATTGAAAATGTAACGCTTCAACTTGAAAATGGCAATGTTGAAGTGATTAGCGAAAACGGTGTTAGACAAATAATGGATGCGGAAGGTAATGTTGTTGGAAATCAAAAAGGGAATCAATTGATATATGCCAATGAAGCCGTTAAGGAAACTTTGGTGTATAATACATTAACGGTACCTTATGGTAAAAGGTTTGAAGTGCAATTGTCTGATGGTACTGTTGTTAATTTGAATGCAGGCACTTCTTTAAAATTCCCAATAAAGTTTATTGAAGGTAAAAATCGTGAAGTTTTTTTAAATGGAGAGGCCTATTTTAATGTAGCAAAAGATGCCAATCATCCATTTATTGTAAACACCAATGAAGTTGACGTTCGGGTTTTGGGAACACAATTTAATGTGAGTTCTTATGATGAGGATATAGATGTTAATACAGTTTTGGTGGAAGGTTCTGTAAATGTGTATAACAAGGAAGCTACTTATAGCGAAGAAACAGCCACGATGTTGACACCAGGTTTTAAAGCAGCTTGGGATAAAAGTAAAAATCAAATAGAAGTAGCAAAAGCAGATATTGAAATGAGCCTAGCTTGGATTGATGGCAGAATTATATTAAAGCACATGCCTTTTAATAAAATCATCAAAAAATTGGAACGTCATTATAATGTAAAAATAATCAACCATAATGAGTCCCTTGGTAAAGATTTTGTAACGGCCACTTTTGATATTGAGACCATAGAAGACGTATTTAAAGTCATACATGAAATACACCCCATAGAATATACTATAATAAATAACCAAATAACAATTGATTAATTAATTTTAAAACCAATGTGCCTATGATTTAAAGACTGAACTAAAAACTAAAACTAGATAGATTTATCGTTATTATAAAAAAAATCGAAAGATGTTTGCCGCATCTTCCGATTATAAAATAACGATTAGACTTAATTAACCGTATAAATTCATTACAAAAATATGAAAAAACTATTTAGGTTAAAGGGGTATGCCCCTTTACCAATAAAATTTGATTTAAAAATGAAACTTACTACCCTCTTTTTTATAGTTTCTTTATTTCAACTTCAAGCTAATGATGGGTATTCACAAAAAACCAAGATAAGCATAGACTTCCAAAACGTAAGCTTAGAAAAAGTGTTGGATGAAGTTGAATCACTTACAGAATTCAAATTTCTTTATAAAGATAAACAGGTAAATTATCAAAGAGAAGTTTCAATTAAGGCAAACAATGAAGCACTTTCATCTGTCTTAAAGCGTTTATTTTCAGATTCTAATGTCACTTTTAAAGTAAGAGGTGAGCAAATTATTCTAAAACAAGGCAAGAAAGGGGAATTGCTCAAAGACGATACACTTGTTATTGAAAAAGAAAAGCAACAAAAATTAAACATTACCGGAACAGTTAAAGACGTGAACGGTAGTCCATTGCCTGGAGCTTCCATAATAATTAAAGGAACAACAAGTGGAACGACTACAGATTTTGACGGAAACTATGTTCTAGCCGTAGATACTAATGATGTATTGGTCATTTCCTATTTAGGTTTTATCACAAAAGAGGTTGCGGTAAGTGGCTCAAGTATTATAGACGTTGTTTTAAATGAAAGCAATGAAGCACTTGATGAGGTTATAGTCGTAGGTTATGGAACTCAAAAAAGATCGCAAGTTGTTGGAGCAATTGACCAAGTAGGCGGTGAAAACTTTGAAGGTCGTGCAACGGTCAATACCACCCAAGCTTTGCAAGGCAAATCACCGGGTTTAACCATACAACAAACAAATTCTGAGCCAGGTGCAGGGCTAAACGTTAATATACGTGGTATAGGTACATTAGGAAATAATAGCCCATTAGTGGTAATTGATGGTATTGTTGGTGGCGATATCAATTCATTAAACCCAGCAGATATTGAAAATGTGTCTGTATTAAAAGATGCAGGTAGTGCGGCTATTTATGGATCTAGAGCAAGTAATGGTGTAATACTCATCTCAACCAAAAAAGGACGTAAAAACACACCAATGACCGTTCAATACAGTGGTTTAGTTGGTTATAATTCACCTCATTTTTTTACACAACCGATTCCTGGTTATCAAAACGCTATTTTAAGGAACCAAGCAGCTTACAATTCAGATGAAACTACGGCAGTGTTTACTTCAAATCAAATTAGTCAATTTAAGGAAGATGGAGATAATGAATGGTTTGCTGAAGAAATTGTAATGGATGCTTTGCAACAGAATCAAAACCTGTCTATTTCTGGTGGTAGTGAAAATTCATCCTATTTAGTGTCATTAGGGTATTTAAATCAGGGCAGTAATTTTGTAGGACCTCGCAAAGGCATGGAACGTTATAATTACAGAATCAATACGACCAATGAATATGGTAAATTAAAAATAACTTCAAATATTTCCTATTCAAAACAGAAAATTATAGATCACTCTTCTAGTACCGCTACTTTAATGGTAGATGCGTTTAGGGTGCCGTTGTATTATAAGCAAGTGGATGAGGAAGGGAATTATTTAACAAATGATGTTCTGAATCAATTTAATTCACTTGGAATTTTAGAGCAAGGTGGTTTTAGAAAATATGATAACGATGATGTTTTTGGAAATTTTGATGCAGAGTTTCAAATTACCGATGCCTTTAAAGTAAGAGGGGTATTTGGTGGGAGGCTTTATTCTAATACACTTCATGCAAAAAGGGCGCGAGTAGATTTTTTACCTAAAGGTGTTTATGGGCCTGAAAATAATATAGATGATGTTAGCAATAAAAGTCTTGATTTAAACACGCAATTAATGTTGCAATATTCCAAAACTTTTAATGAAAAACATGATATAAGTGCTCTAGTAGGGGGTTCAAATGAAAATCGTTCTAATAGAGGTACTGGAATTTACAAATATGTAGCTGTAAACCCTGATACGTCACTCAACGAAACAATAATTGATGAGGATTCCTATAACTCTAATGGAACTAAACCAGACGGGGGAGCTGCGTCTTCAAAAAGCAGCTTAAACTCCTTATTTGGTAGACTTTCATACAATCTAGACCAAAAATATTTTGCAGAATTCAGTTTCCGCTATGATGGGTCTTCAAAATTCAGAAAAGAAATAAGATGGGGATTTTTCCCTTCATTGTCTCTAGGTTATAAAGTCACTGATGAAACGTTTATGGATAGCTACCGTGAGAAATTTGGTAACATAAAACTTAGAGGCTCTTATGGTGTTTTGGGTAACCAAAGTGTAGGCGATTTCCAGTATCAAACAACTTTTTTTACATTCCCAAATGCTTATGGGTATGATAATTTGGGTGTAACCGGTACAGGATATAATTTTTCCAACCCAGATATACAATGGGAAAAATCAGCTACTTTAAATTTAGGAGCAGATTTAGACTTTTTAAATGGGGCCTTAACCATGTCTTTGGATTATTTTGATACTGTAACATCAGACATATTGGTCCCTCCAGCAGTTCCCGGTGTTTTCGGAACTGATTTACCAGATTTTAATGCTGGTAAAGTAGGAAACCGTGGTTGGGAAGTAAGTGCTACTTACAGACATTATGGAAAGCTATTTCAGCACAGTTTAAATGTGTCTATCAGTGATACCCAAAACAAAGTGTTGGATTTTCAAGGAGAGGAAAGGCTAACGGGTATTGAAGAACTACAATTATTATTAAGAGAAGGAGAGGCTTTCAACTCTTATGTTGGGTTGAAAAGAGACGGTATCTTCCAGAATATGGAAGAAATTGAAGGTGCTGCTGTGCCAGAGGGTTTAACCGTAGTTCCTGGAGATAATAGGTACGTTGATGCTAATAATGATGGTGTTATCAATGACGATGATAAATTTATTTTTGACAATTCTTTTCCAAGATACACCTACGGGCTAACCTATAATTTAGGTTTTAAGAATTTTGATTTCAGTCTATTTGTGCAAGGTGTTGGTAAAAGAACCATGATGGTTCGTGGTGAGTTGGTTGAACCTTTCCATTATAATTATGGTGCTACTATGTACACCCATCAATTAGATTTTTGGTCACCCATGAACCCGGATGCTAAATACCCACGCTTAGCAAATCCAGGCTCTCAGTCCAATACAAATAATTTTAGAAGAGGTTCTGATATGTATTTGTACAATGGTGCTTATTTAAGACTTAAAAACATTCAGTTAGGTTATACTTTGCCAGATAATATAACAGAGAAACTGGGCATGAAAAATCTTCATTTTTATGTGTCAGGTCAGAACTTGTTAACACTTTCAAAAGTTGATTTTGTAGATCCTGAACTTTCAGAATTTGACAGTAGTCTGCGTTCTAATGGTGCTAATAGCGGTAGAGCTTATCCTTCTTTGGCATATTATGGATTAGGGATAGATATAACTTTTTAATTTAGATACTATGAAAAATATAATAACATATAAATTCAAGTTTATAACAGTCTTGGTAGTTTTGTTTGTAAGCTGTGAAAAACTGGATTTGGCTCCTGAAAACTCATTTACAGACCTTAATTATTGGAGAAATGTAAACGATGCGCAAACCATGTTGAATACAGCCTATTCACAAATGCTAACTAGTGGTCGCTTTTTTTATAATGAAGGCGCTTCAGATAATGCATATAATGGTAGAGGCGATAACGAAGGTGTTGCCTCTTTGGCAGCAGGCACCTATGATGCTTCTTTGGGAAGGTTTAAATCTGAATGGAATGATCGATATGCAGGAATTAAATCATGTAATCTGCTTCTTGAAAATATAGACCGTGTGCCTGATTTAGATGAAACTCTTAAGAACAGAATGAAAGCTGAAGCTCGTTTTATTAGGGCGTTCCAACACTTTCAATTAGCCACTTGGTTTGGTGATGTGCCATTGATTTCTTCAGATATATCCATAGAAGAAGCGCAAACCATTTCAAGAACACCACATGCCGATGTTATCACGTTTGTTTTAGATGAGTTGCAAGTTGCGTCTTTATCACTTCCTGATAATACTCAGTATGTAGCAGGCGAAAGAGGAAAAATAACAAAAGGCGCTGCCATTGCTTTAAAAGCTAGAGTACAACTATATGAAAGTAATTGGGATGAAGTTGTTACCGAGTGTGAAAAACTAATAGGCACTACCTCCAATGGAAATTACGCATTGTTTCCTTCTTATGAAGGTTTGTTTCTTCCTGAAAATGAATATAATAATGAGGATATTTTAAGTTTACAATATGTGCCAGAGCAAAGAACGTGGGGAGAGTTTTTTGATATAGCTCCATTGTCTGCAGGAGCACGTCTAAATGCTTTGGCTCCTACCCAAGAGCTGGTAGATAGCTATTTAATGATGAATGGTAAAACAATAAATGAGTCTGGTTCTGGGTATGATGAAGACAATCCATATGTTAATAGAGATCCTAGGTTAACTAACACCGTTGTTTATCATGGATATCAATGGAAGGAGTCAGGAGGTGGCACTCATACCATATACATTGAACCGGGGTCTTCACCTGGTAATGCAACCGATGAGTTTGTGTCAGGGTCATCGGCAACCTCAACAGGATATTATACTCGTAAATATTTTGATCCAACGCATGGAGCAGGATTGGCATCAGGGTTAAACTTGATGTTGATACGTTATGCTGATGTGCTTTTAATGTATGCTGAAGCAAAAAACGAATTGGGGCAGTTGGATGTAAATATATGGAACCAAACCATAAAACCATTACGAGAACGTGCTGGTTTTACAGATGCTATGGCACTTAATTTTAATGCTTTATGGAATCAAAGTGATTTAAGAGAATTAGTAAGAAATGAAAGACGCATCGAATTGGCCATGGAAGGCTTAAGAATATTTGACATTAGAAGATGGAAAACTGCAGAAGACGTTTTAAATGGATGGGCTCATGGTGCTCAATTTGGTCCCATGTCACAGGATAATGGTTATATAAGGGTAAACCAAAGAACTTTTGATCCTGATAAACATTATTTATGGCCAATCCCTAGAGATGAACGGCTTATAAATAGCAATTTAACTCAAAATCCAAATTGGTAATCTAAAATAAACTAAAACAAAAATTTATAATTATGAAATCAACATATATAAAATTAATGGCCATTGCAATTTTAGCTCTTTTTTCAAGTTGCGATGATGATAATGAATTAACAAGCACTAATGTGTCAAGCGTAGAAACTTTATATGCTCCTAATGACAATAAATTTTATAATCTAGGCGCTCAAAGCTCTGCTGTTTTTGAGTGGCAACACGCCAAAGCAGAAGACAATGGCGTGGTGTTGTATGATGTTGCTTTTGATTTAGAATCAGGTGACTTCTCCAATCCTATTTATGTGACACCATCTGATGGGAAAGGGTTTCAAAATGTATTGAACCTTACTTTCACAGAATTAAATAAGATAGCCGAAATGGCAGGTATTCAAGCAAAAAATACTGGAAAGTTAAAATGGACTGTGTTTTCTTCAAAAGGTTTTAATCTTCAACAATCGGATGTTTTTAGAACTATTGAAGTTGAAAGACCAGCTGGGTTTCCAACACCAGATGAACTTTTTATAACAGGAAGCGCAACGGAAGCTGGCGAAGCTATTGAAAATGCTATGTCTTTAAAAAAGACTGGAGCCACGACTTATGAAATATACACGTCTTTAAAACCAGGAGATTATCATTTTGTAACTAGAAAAGAAGGTACACCTGAAGTTTATTTTATTAATGGAGCAAATATTGAAGAAGATAGCAGCACCACCTATTCAGATACAGAAAAAGTATTTAGAATCAGAATTGATTTTAGTGATGCGTCTGTTAAAATAGTAGAAGTAGAAAAAACAGAATTATGGTTCCCTCCATTGGGTCAATATTTATTTGATTTCGATTATATAGGTAATGGAACGTGGAGAGCCGCCAATGCAATGGTTGAGTTTAAGCAAGAATCTTGGGGTAGAGATGAACGTTATAAATTCAAATTCACAATCAATGATGATGGTAATTCTGTAGAAGAATGGTACGGAAGCACCAATGGCGATAATCAAAGACCAGATGATAATACTGGTGCCGATTATTGGTATATGGTACCAGTTACTAATGATTATTGGGCAAATAGCTTTAAGTTCAATGGAAATGCAGATGGTGCTAATACTAATATTGATATTATTTTTAGTGCAACCGCTCCAGCATACACACATTCAGTAACGATACTTTAAAAAAACAGAGATATTATGAATAAAAGAAAAATAGATAACCCTATACTTGTAATTATAGGATTGCTTTTTGTGGTCTCTTGTTCTGTTGATCCACGTCCACTTCGAGATGTAAACAGCAATGATAATGAATTTCAATATGATTGGTATGCAACGGCAGATTCCATTCAAGAAGCAACCTATAACCAGTTCCTAGGGTCTCAAGGCACTTTTGCAACGGATAATGCTGGAGACAATACTTTCCAATATTGGCCTAACGGTCATGCACTTCATATCTTAGTAGATGGCTATGTTAGAACCGGAGATGCTTCATATGTAGCAAAAATGAAAGCATTATTAAATGGTATTAAAAGTAAAAATGGTAACACCTATGTAAATGTATTTAATGATGATATGTTGTGGTTGGCCAATGCTTGTGTTAGAGCATATGTTGCCACAAATGACTCTGAATACAAAGATGTTGCGGAATTTTTATGGACAGAAATTCTAAAAAGCCATAGCGATTTGTTTGGAGGAGGTATCACTTGGAAAAAAGACACACCAAAATCAAAAAATGCAGTATCAAATGGTCCAGCTATTGTTTTAGCAATGCGTTTGTATGACTTAGATGGCAATACCGAATATCTAGATTGGGCTAAAAACCTATATGAATGGCAAAAATCCACATTGGTTGACCCTGTAAGCGGTTTGGTATGGGATAACATTTCCGAAACTGATGGCGTTGTTACTATCAACAAAGATTGGATATTTACATACAATATGGGCACATGGATTGGATCTGGACTAAGGCTGTATCAAGAAACAGGAGAAGAAGGATATCTTTTTGATGTACTCAAATCTGCCAAAAGCCTTATGACAAGTTCTAAATTAACAACAGAAGGGCTATTGAGAGATGAAGGTGAAGGTGATGGCGGTCTTTTTAAAGGTATTTTAGTACGCTATTTCACAGAATTGATTTTGTTACCAGATCTTAATACTAGCGATCGCAATGCTTTCTTAAAATTTTTAAAATTCAACGCAGAAACATTTCATGCACAAGGACTTAGCAAACCAAGTATGATGTCAGGTCATAACTGGAGAGTGGCACCCACTGGGAGAGTTGATTTAAAAACGCAACTTAGTGGAGTTATGCTCATTGAAGCTGCTGCTAGGTTAGAAGCAGCAGAATTGTTATAAGTAAAATAGATAATTATAATAAGCTTATCTTTTTTGTTTGTTTAAAAATATAAAGAGATAAGCTATTTTATGTCATTTTTTTAATGAAAACTATTGTTTTTATACATTATTTAAAAACAATAACATTATTTGATTTGAGTGGTATAAGCGTTTTGTTAAAAATGCTTTATTGTAGAAAATTGTCTTATTTTTATTAAATTAATTACTCAAAAACCATACTGATGTTAATTTAATAAAAATGATATGAATTTTAATTAATGTTTATATATTAGCTAAATCGTTTTATTTATAATCGTTAACCAATTAAACAACCTTTTAGTATGAAAAATCAAGATGCTCCCAAAGTAGTATCAAAAAAGGTGCTCGTGCCTTTTATTTTAGTGACATCATTATTTGCCCTCTGGGGTTTTGCCAATGCCGTAACAGACCCTATGGTACAGGCCTTTAAAAAAGTTTTGGAACTTTCAAATTCTGAAGCAGCTTGGGTGCAAATGGCTTTTTATGGAGGCTATTTTTGTATGGCATTGCCCGCAGCTATGTTCATGCGCAAGTATTCTTATAAAGTGGGCATATTAATAGGTTTGGGTTTGTATGCAACGGGAGCTTTATTGTTTTATCCAGCTGCGGTTACAGAGCAATTTTGGTTTTTTTGTTTAGGACTTTATATTTTGACTTTCGGATTGGCATTTTTGGAAACAGCAGCAAATCCTTATGCTTTGGCAATGGGGGCTAAAGAAACAGCCACCCAACGTTTAAACTTGGCTCAAGCATTTAATCCTGTTGGGCTGATTGTGGGTTTATTTGTGGCACAACAATTTGTTTTAAAGAATTTGAAGTCAGATGATGTTGAGAATTTCAGTGCCTTAGATGAAGCTTCAAAAATACTTATCAAAACATCAGATTTGATGGTGATACGCAATCCATATGTTATTTTAGGATTGGTGTTGATTGCTGTTTTCGTCATTTTCTTAGTTAGTAAAATGCCTCAAGCAAAAGATGAAGGTGGTATGCCTAAAATAGGAGAAACCTTTTTGGTTTTGAGTAAAAACAAGAAATATGTTTTAGGGGTTTTGGCACAAATATTCCATACTGGGTGTTTGGTTATGTGCTGGACTTACATTTATCAATACGCAGAGGCTATTGGTATGGATAGTGTTACGGCAGGTTATTACCAAATGGCCGCTTTTATATTATTTACCATTGGGCGTGGTGTTGGCACCTATTTGTTAAGATTTATCAGTTCTGGGAAATTATTAATGTATTTCGCTATATTGGGAATGGTATTCACATCGGGAGCTATTTTAATACATGGGATGGTAGGTTTGTACAGCTTGGTTTGTATTTCTTTTTGTATGTCGTTAATGTTCCCTACTATTTACGGTATTGCATTGGGCGATTTAACCGAGGAACAATCAAAAGTAGGCTCAGCAGGATTGATTATGTCCATTGTTGGTGGAGCTCTATTGCCAAAAGTACAAGGGCTTATTATTGATATAGGTGGAAATGGCGTTGCAGATACTACAATTCTTGGGGTTCCAGAAGTTAATTTTTCGTATGTACTGCCGCTCATTAGTTTTATTTACATCGGATGGTACGGACTCAGAGTGTATAAAAGATATGAAGCAATTACAATTAAATCATAAATAAAATTTAAAAGGTTAAAAACATTGATGTATTTAATGTTGCCTCTTTTTATTATCAAACAAACAGTTATTAAATCATGCAAAGAAGAAAATTTATTCAGAACACGGCACTTTTTGGAAGTTTGGCAATGGTGGCGCCAACCAATATTATGGCGAGTGCATTATCAAAAGAATTTCCAGTAGTGCGCGTACCAAAAGGGAAAAGACATTTTGAAAGTAAATTTATAGAAGATGCCATTAAGGAATTTCAAAAAAACGTAAAAGACGAAGAACTTTCATGGTTGTTCAATAATTGTTTTCCAAATACTTTGGATACGACGGTAACCTTCACTAAGAAAAATGGGCAGCCTCATACCTATGTCATCACAGGCGATATTGATGCCATGTGGTTACGAGATAGTTCAGCCCAAGTATGGCCATATATGGCATTTGTTGATAAAGACAAAGATTTAAAAGATTTGATTGCCGGTGTTATCAACACCCAAACACAATACATTCTCAAAGATCCTTATGCCAATGCGTTTTATGACGATCCAAACAAAAAAGGGGAGTGGACTACCGATCATACAGATATGTTGCCGGGTGTCCATGAGCGTAAATATGAAATAGATTCTTTATGCTATCCTATTCGCTTGGCTTACAATTATTGGAAAACAACAGGAGATACAACGCCTTTTGATGCAGATTGGCAAAAATCGATCAGAGCGATATTAAAAGTTTTCAAAGACCAACAGGAAAAAGATGGCACAAACCCATACCATTTTCAGCGCACCACGCAATTTGGAACCGATACAAGAGATTTGAAAGGCTACGGATACCCCGTAAAACCTGTAGGTTTGATTTGTTCCGCTTTCAGACCAAGTGATGATTCTACTGTATTCTCATTTTTAGTGCCCTCTAACTTTTTTGCTGTGGTGAGTTTGAACCAAGCAGCCGAAATGATAGATGCCCTTGTTGGAGACAAAGCTTTGTCAAAAGAATTAAGGGATTTAAGTGCTGAGGTAAAACAAGCCTTGCAAGACCACGCGATTGTAAACCATCCAAAATATGGTAACATTTATGCTTTTGAAGTGGATGGCTACGGAAACCATTTGTTGATGGATGATGCCAACGTACCTAGTTTGTTGTCCTTACCATATTTAGATGCTATTGATAAAGATGATTGGGTATATAAAAACACAAGAGAATTTGTATTGTCTTTAGACAATCCGTTTTTCTACAAGGGAAAAGCCGCTGAAGGCATTGGCGGCCCTCATGTTGGTGTAGATATGATTTGGCCTATGGCTATAACCATGCAAGGTCTTACCAGTAACAATCCCCAAGAAATAAAATCATGTATCAAAATGCTAAAAGCCACCCATGGCGACACGGGATTCATGCATGAAACCTTTCATAAAGATAATCCAAAAAACTTTACAAGATCATGGTTTGCTTGGGCAAACACCTTGTTTGGTGAGTTTTTATGGAAAACGTACAAAGAACAACCAGAATTGTTGGTGTAAATAATATTAAATATTTTGCTAAGGTGTTAGGTTGTTGTAATTAAATAATCTAACACCTTGTTTGTTATTACTTATAAAGAAACTAAACTCAAATAAAATGAAACAGATACTTCGTAACCTAACAGTAATACTAATCATTGGTTTGTTTTTCTCATGTAAAGAGAGGGCTAAAGTAGAAAAAGAACAAGAATTTACTACTGATCCGATAGCTTATGTGAATCCGTTTTTGGGAACTGCACCACTCACCGATCCAGAATTTATAGGTTATACACCACCAAAAGATTGGCGGGTATGGGCGGGTCTTACGTATCCAGGGTCTTCGGTGCCAAATGCCATGGTGCAATTAAGCCCGATTACAGAATACCATACGGGTGCTGGTTATGAATATGAAGATACTGAAATCTTAGGATTTACCCATACTAATAAAGGCCATTGGAACTTGTGTAATATTCCCATTTTACCAATTTCAAATACAGAAAATTATCCTTATAAATCCAAATTTTCACATGAAAAGGAAAACGCTTCCCCTGCATATTATGATGTTTTTCTTGAAGATTTTAAAGTGAATGTAAGATTGACTTCCACATTAAGAGCAGGTTTTCATGAATATACTTTTGAAAATAATGATGATAAAAACATACTTTTTGATTTGTCTAAATCAAATAACCGCGTCAGATCTTGGAACATCAATCAAGTTGGTGATTACGAATTGGAAGGTGTTCAAGATATGGGAAGGGACAAAATATATTTTTACGCCATCCTTTCAGAAGCTATTGATACATTGGAAATTGTTGAAAATAAAAGAGACGGTCATGCCATTGCACATTTAAAGTCGGGAAATACGAGTCCTGTAACATTAAAAATAGGGCTATCATTTGTGAGTGTGGCCAACGCTAAAGAAAATCTATACAAAGAAATTGGTGATAGTACTTTTGACGATATTCACGCAAAGGGCGTTGAAGATTGGAAAAAATTATTATCCCGTATTGAAGTTGCAGGTGGTACGGAAAAAGAAAAAGGACTTTTTTATAGTTCGCTGTACAGAGCCTTTTTATGGCCAGCCCTTAGAAGTGACGTGAACGGACAGTTTTCTGACGAAGCAGGAAACACAAGAACTGAACAATTCAATTATTATACCATACCATCATTGTGGGATACCTATCGTAATAAATTGGTATTGTTGGGTATGTTGCAGCCTAAGGTTACGGGCGATGTGATACAATCTTTGGTAGATCGTGGAAATATCACAGGGTTTATGCCAACCTTTTTTCATGGTGATCATGCTGCACCTTTTATAGCTAGCTCTTATTTTAAAGGGATTAAAAACTTCGACATTAATAAAGCGTACGAACTTTTATTGAACAATGCATACAAAGAAGGCGGTACGCGCCCTTATATCAAAGAATATATAGAAAAAGGATACATTTCTGAACCTCTAGTGGAGCATCCAAAAGTGGAAACAGTAACCAATGCAGGTGTTTCCAAAACTTTGGAATTTGCGCATGACGATTATGCTTTGGCTCTTTTGGCTAAAGAACTCGGAGATACAGAACATTACACCGATTTGATGAAACGTTCAAAAAATTATAAAAACGTTTTTGACACGAAAACAAACTTTATGCGTGGTAGGTTAGAAGATGGCAATTGGGTAACCCCTTTTGATCCAAAATATCCATATTATGAATATATGTATAGAGAAGCAAATGGTTGGCAAATGTCGTTTTATGCCCCGCATGATATGCCAGGTTTGGTAGATTTATATGGTGGAAATACCGCTTTTGAGCAAAAACTGGATTCATTGTTTACCGTACCTTGGAATCCAAACCATATTGCAAGAAATGTTTCTGGGTTTTTAGGGCAGTATTGCCATGGCAACCAACCTGACCATGAAGCGCCGTTCTCGTATTATTTTGTGGATAAACCAGAAAAATCACAAGAAGTTATAGATAAACTTTTAAAAGAATACCATGGTGTTGGAGAATTCGGATTGGCATTGGCAGGTATGGATGATGCTGGAGAAATGTCCTCATGGTACGTGTTCTCAGCATTAGGCTTGTATCCTTTATCGGTAGCCGATAACGAATATTTGGTAACTATTCCCATTTTTGATGTCATAAAATGGAGGCTCAATAATGGAAAAGAATTACTGATTAAAAATGACGGTATTTCCAGAAAATTGAAAAATATAGAAATCAATGATTCAAAACTTGAAGGGTATTTTACGCCTTATAGTCTTTTTGAAACTGGTGGTACAATAGATATTGAAACAAAATAGCTTATATTTAACAATCAAATCAATCGCAAATGATGTATCGTTTTTTAATTGTTTTTTTACTGACCATTGTGCCATTAACAATCATTGGGCAAACCAATGATTATGCAAGGGAAAATAATATTTATTATGTTTCAGAAGGTACAAATGCAACGGATTATCAAAAGGAACGTTGTTTATTGGATGTGTACTACCCAAAAGCAGATAAAAAAGTCCCCGTGATTATTTGGTTTCATGGAGGTGGTTTAACAGGTGGCAACAGGGAAATACCAGAAAGTCTTAAAAATAAAGGCTACGTGATTGTTGGCGTTGGTTACCGTTTGGGAAATTCAAAGGTAAAAGCAGAAGCCAGTATTTTGGATGCAGCCGCAGCTGTGGCTTGGGTTTTTAAAAACATTCAAAAGTTTAATGGCGATCCAGAGTCCATTTTTGTTTCTGGACATTCTGCTGGGGGCTACTTGGCATTAATGACCGTAATGAATAAAGCTTTGCTAAATGAATATGATATTGATGCTAATAAAGTAGCAGGTTTGGTGCCGTTTAGTGGGCACACAATTACACATTTTACCATTCGTTCAGAAAGAGGCATACCAGGAGAGCAACCCATTATAGACGAATTTGCACCCTTATATTATGTGCGTAAAGATACGCCGCCCATTTTGTTGATTACAGGTGATAGAAAGCTTGAAATGCTTGGCAGGTATGAAGAGAACGCCTATTTTTATAGAATGATGAAAGTGTCTGGTCATGATCCTATTCAAATATATGAGATGGACGGTTACGGACATAATATGGCAGAACCTGCTTTTCCACTATTACTGAATTTTGTGCGTAGCACGATAGCAAACAAATAGATTGATTTTAAATACCCAAAACCAATAATGGTATTGGGTATTTGCAATTTTATTTCTGGATGATTTTTATGCGATGTGATCCCGAAGTTAACTTGATTTCAAAACCATCATCTTCGGGATTTTTAATATTGTTGCTGTCTAAATTAACTGATTTTACTTTAAGGTAGAGCGTTGCTGTACTATTAGGGGGAATGACCACATCATACTCTATAAAATCCTTATTACGCTTCCAATAGGATACAATCTTGCCATAAGGCCCCGTGTGGCTTGCGTTGAAATAATCAAGTCCTTTTACAAAATGTGGTTTTAAGATGGTGTTTTTGAATCCAGGATTATTGGGGTCAGGAAATATACCTCCGATTCCTTTGAATAGCCAAGCTCCAATTTCCCCAAACATGATGTGGTTTCTAGAAATATCAGATTTAGCATCGATGGGCCAATTCTCATAAAGGGTCGTAGCACCATTTTTTATCCACCAACCCCATGACGGGAAAGTTTCTTGAGCAGCGATTTCATAGGCCAAATACTCATAGCCGTTTTCACTCAAAGCATTTAAAACAGTTTTTGTACCAAGAAGACCTACGTTCAAATGCTTGTTATCCTTTATCACTTTTTTGGCAAGATTATCAGCTACTTTTGTTTTCAGATTTTCAGGAACGATTCCCCAATATAAAGGCGCACTTAATTCCGTTTGAAATCCAGAACCATACATGCCTGTTTCTTGATTTAGGTACTTGCTGTTAATGGCATTCTTTATTTTTTGTGCTAAATTGGAATAAGTTGTGTAATCATCTTGCTTGACCAATAGTTTGGCTGTTTTAGCAAGTATGGTAGCATCTACAAAATAATATATGGAAGAGGTAAACGCCTTTGGGGTAACATCTTTTACAGGTACCCAATCGCCCAAGCCCCAGTCCGTAATTCCCGATGGACTGATATCAGTGATGTGATCCACGTATTTTTTTATATTTGGATAATTCATTTCCAAAGCATGCGTGTCACCATAGAATTGATATATCTCCCAAGGAATGATTGCGATGGTACTGGTCCAATCAGGGCCGTTGCCCCAATCATAGCCCCAGCCCCAAGTTGGTATAATGGAAGGTAACACACCGTTTTCTTGTTGTTCGTCCCTATGGTCTGCCAACCATTTTTCATAGACGGTAATGCCATTAAAATTGTAAAAACCGGTTTCTATGGCAATATGGGCATCTCCTGTCCAGCCATTTTTTTCACGTTGTGGGCAATCCGTTGGATACCCAAACAAATTAGATAAGTACGAGGCATTTGTTGCTGCCCATATTTTATTGATGGTTTCATTGGAACTTTCGATGTTTCCTACTTTCGTGACATCGCTATGCATAAATATTCCTGTTAGGCTTTCTTTAGTGAGTTCTATGGGTTGGTCACTGCTAACTTCAACGTATTGAAATCCTTTATAATTGAATTTTGGCATAAACGTTTCCAACCTGTTACCGCTCAGTGTGTAAATATCAGTCTGAAAAGGGTCAGAATCGTCTGTTGGGCGATAATGCACATCTATATTGGATAAGTTTACATTACCTAAACTATCTAATTGTTCTGCATGTGTTAAACGCAGCGTGGTACCTTTTTTTCCTGTCACATTAATTTTAGTGATTCCAGAAATGTTTCTACCTAAATCGAAAATATATTTTGTGTCATTGATTTTACGAATACTAACTGGTGTGATTTCTTCAATATGCCTAATAGGTTTCAAAGCTTGAGAAACGATGTTGTCTGAAGGGGCTTTTACCTCCAATGCATGGTTCCAATCCACATCATTAAAGTCTGGCGTATCCCAGCCTAATTGCTCTTTTCTGGCATCATAATGTTCCGCCGTATAAATGCTATTGAACACTACTGGACTGAGGGACGTTTTCCAACTTTCATCTGTATGTAAAACGGTATTCGTACCATCTTCAAAAGTGATTCTCACATTCAATAAAAACCTAGGTCTATTTCGCCATTTTGCCTTATCAAAATCCCATACAGCTGTTGATTGATGATTGTACCATCCATTTCCCAATAGCACGCCTATTGTTACATTATCTCCTTTAAAGTTGTTGGTCACATCGTAGGTTACGTAAAGATTTCTTTTATCAAATCGTGTATAGATTGGGTCTAAACGATGGTCTCCAATTCTTTGTCCATTGATAGACAATTCATATAGCCCAGCTGCGGTAATGTAGGCAACGGCTTTTTTGATTTTCTTTTGAAAGGAAAAAGTTTTCCTGAAATATGGCGCAGGTTTTACGTGTATGTCATTTTGGTCTGTTATCCACGAGCCTTGCCAGTTTTTTTGCTGCATCATGCCGGTTTCAAAATGCGATACCGTAATGCAGCTTTTTAGGTTTTTATCATCTGTGATTTGTACACCCCAATAGTATTTGGTAAATGGCTCTAATTTTTTTCCATCATATACAACTAAGGATTGGTCGCTATTTTCTTCTACATATTTCCACATAGTGCCATTCCCATTGGAAACTTCAAGGGAATCTGTTCCCACAGATAAATAATAGCCCTTTTGCATGGTGCCATTTCTATCGGATTTTAATTCCCATCTAAATCGAGGCGTTTCGGTATCGATACCTATCGGGATTTCTAAATACTCACAAAGCAAATTTTGAACTATGATTTTTGAATCGTCTTTTTTTAAAGATGTACAGCTTTTAAAAAGAAATAAAAAGGGAATTATTAATATTATTTTGCTTCGAAATACCATTCTATTTTTTCTTTTAATGAATTAATTTTCAATAGTAAAATGATAATTCCCAGAACCTAAAGCAACAATAATTTCAGTAGCTGAAGTTGCTATGATTTTAATATCCTTACTTTTTGATAATTTTGATGTTCCTTCCATTATTTTTTCAATAGCATTGGTTGGAATATGCAATTCGGCGGTTGTATTCACAGGAATGGTAAAATCCATCAAAAACTGATTTTCATTTTTTTTCCAATGTGAGCTAATTTTGCCATAATACGTATCTAAATCTGTTTTTACCATGGTTAACTTTTCGTCCTCAGATTGCTCTTCTTCTTCTTTTGATACCAGTTTATTGGCTACATGAGGTTTTAGAATAATTTTTTTATACCCAACACCATCAGTCTCTGAACTACTGTTAATCCCTCCAAGTGTTTTGTACATCCAATCTCCAATAGCACCATATGCATAATGATTAAATGAATTCATGCTTGTGGTTTGAAAATCGCCGTTTGGCTTTTGACCATCCCAACGTTCCCAAATGGTTGTTGCTCCCTGAGTAACGGGATACAACCAAGAAGGATATGATTTTTGCATGAGTAAAGTGTATGCTAAATCATGGTGGCCAAACCTAGTAAGCACATGACATAAATAAGGTGTGCCTAAAAATCCAGTAGTCAAATGATAATTATAACTTTTAACATTATCAGCTAATCTTTTAGCCGCTTGTGTTCTTAGATTTTCTGGTAACATATCAAAATTAAGCGCTAAAACATAAGCTGTTTGAGAATTTGAAATGAGTCCTCCGTTTGGAGTCATGTACTCATTAATAAAAGCTTCTTTAATATTTTTCAATAATGCTTTATAGGTTATTGCTTCATCTTGCTTACCTAATACTTTTGAAGCATTGATAAGAAGTTGCGTTGAATTTGCATAAAAACATTGCGCAATCAAGTTTTTATCGGTTAAAGCGGCTCTTCCATCATTATCATCATCTGGCCTATAAAACAACCAATCTCCAAAATGCGAGCCTTTATTCCATAAGTAATTATCACTTTGACTACTGATATAATCAACCCATCCCTTCATACTTGTATATTGATTTTCAAGTATTGTTCTATCTCCAAAACTAAGATACATATTCCAAGGAATAATAGTTGCTACATCGGCCCAACCCGCCGAACCAGAATCATGTGGGTTTAATACGTTCGGTATCACATGAGGAACACTTCCATTTTCTAATTGATCGGCTTTTACATCTTTCATCCACTTGGTAAAAAAATTATCTACCTGCATATTAAAAGCTGCCGTATTAAAAAATACTTGAGCATCACCTGTCCATCCCAAACGCTCATCACGTTGAGGGCAATCGGTAGGCACATCTAAAAAATTACCTTTTTGCCCCCATTCAATATTGTGTTGTAATTGATTAATAAGCTGATTAGAGGTTGTAAAATTTCCTGTAGTATTCATATCTGAATAAAGCGCTATTGCAGTAAAATTTTCAGGATTTAATTTTCCTGAAATACCTTTTACACGAACATACCTAAAGCCTTGCCAGCTAAAATGTGGCTCAAATATTTCTTCTACACCTCCTTTTAAAATATAGGTGTTCTCTTGAGCGGCTTCTCGTAAATTGGCCGTGTAAAAATTGCCGTTTTTATCTAATACTTCGGCATGTTTTAAAACAATCGTATCTCCATTGTTTCCTTTAATTTTAACTTGAACAAAGCCTACCAAGTTTTGTCCAAAATCTAACACTTGGTCTCCTTCTGGAGTTGTAATGACTGCAATGGGCTTGAAAGTTTCATGTTTTCGTATGGGTTCATTTATGGTCGCCACCAAATTATTTTTGTCAAAATTTTTAATTGTAACAAGACCCCAATCTGTATCATTATAATTAGGGAGCTTCCATCCCGCTTTTTCTTTTCTAGCATCAATAGTTTCGCCATTATAGATTTCGGAATTCAATATTTTGCCTGTGGCTGTTTTCCAATTTTTATTTGTACCCATAATTTCTGAGGTACCATCCGTGTATTTAACTTCTATTTGTAAAAGTAAAGCCAAAGTTTTACCGTATTTTTCATCACCCCATGCTAATTTCCCTCTATACCAACCACTTCCTAACATGGCTCCAACAGCATTATTTCCTTGCTGTAAAAGTTTGGTAACATCATAGGTTTGGTATTGCAATCTCTTATTATAACTTGTCCAACCAGGCGTAAAATAAGCATCTCCTATTTTCTGCCCATTAATATAGGCTAAGTATAAACCATGGGAAGTTATTGTAGCGATTGCAGATGTTATTTTTTTTGAAACCTTAAACTCGTTTCTAAATAAAGGACTTGAGCGATCTATAGCTGACTGTGAATTTACTTCTATCCAATCTGCTCTGATTTCAGATGCATGTAGAAGTCCCATTTGCCAACTATTTATTGGGCTCCATTTCGAGCCTGAACCATTTTGATCCCATACTCGAACTCTCCAATAATATTTTTTAGAAGAAATTAATTCCGGTCCCTCATAAGATATATGGACTGATTGGGCAGATGTAACTTTGCCGCTATCCCAAATCAAATTATTTTTATCCGTAACCATACTAGTAAATACTTGGGTCTGGTATGCAGACTGACTTGTATTTCTCTTGTTAGATACTAAAACCCAACTTAATCTGGGCGATTTTGCATCAATCCCAATTGGATCAATTCTATTTTCACATAAAATTTTATCTACAATAATTTTTTGAGAGCTGGCTGAAGTTATAAATAATAGAGAGTAAACTAATACTGTTAATTTCAGCACTTTGTAAAGATTAATTTTTAAGTTAGTTAGGTCTATTTTCATGGTTAATTATTTAATTTGAAAAAACTTTTATTTCTTTATATTTATTTAAAGAGAACTAGTTTGACTTTATAACTTATAGATATAGTGTGTGTTAAGGTTTTATTGTTTTTCTAAGTTAGGTTTGTTTGTCATAAAGAAAGTTAAATTACCACCAGACATTATCGCATCATGAGTTATAAATGGTTTTGTAAGCGTTTCTCCATTCAATTCCACTTTCTCCACATACACATTTTTATCAGATTGGTTTTTTGCTGTAACTTCAAACGCATTACCATTATCTAAATTTATTACGGCTTTTGTGATGGATGGACTTCCTAAAGCATAATCTACAGAACCTGGTGCCACAGGATAAAACCCTAAAGAACTGAAAATGTACCAAGCACTCATTTGTCCGAAATCATCGTTCCCGCTTAAGCCATCAGCTCCGGTTTTATATTTTTGATCTAGTATCATTCTAATCTTATCCTGTGATTTCCATGGCGTATCAGTCCAATTATACAAATAGGCTACGTGATGTGATGGTTCATTGCCGTGTACATAATTACCAATGATGCCTTCGCGTGAAATATCTTCTGTATTTTCAAAATATTTATCAGGCAATTCCATGGTGAATAAAGAATCCAAATGCGTTGTAAAGCGTTCTTTTCCACCCATCATGTCAATCATGCCCGAAGGGTCATGAGGTACGTATAAACTGTAATTCCAAGAATTTCCTTCTATAAAGCCTTGTCCGTGTGTGTTTAAAGCATCAAATTCTTGCTTAAAACTCCCATCACTTAACTTTGGGCGCATAAATCCTGTTTTAGCATCAAAAACGTTTTCATAGTTTTTTGAGCGTTCTATAAACTCATTGTAAATGTCTTCCTTATCTAATTTTTTGGCAGCCTGCGCAATGGCCCAATCATCATAGGCATATTCCAATGTTTTTGAAACAGATGAACCATCTTTATCTTCAGGAACATATCCCATATCCATATAATATCCAATACCATCAAAATATCGGGTACGTGCTGTTTGTACACAAGCATTTAAGGCGGTTTCCGCATCAAAATCCACATTGCCTTTAACAATGGCATCGGCAATTACAGAAACACTGTGGTAACCAATCATGCACCAGTTTTCATTGGCGTAATGCGACCAAATGGGCAGCATGTGGTGCACACTTTGGTTTTGGTGTGCCATCATGGATTTTACCATATCGGCATTTCTTTCTGGTTGTAATATATTGAATAGGGGGTGTAATGCTCTATAAGTATCCCAAAGTGAAAAGCTGGTGTAGTTTGTAAAGTTGTTTGCTTTGTGGGTATTCATATCCAAACCTCTATAATTATTATCGGTATCCATATAAACCGTTGGCCCTAAAAAAGCGTGGTACATGGCGGTGTAGAAATTAGTTTTCTCATCTGCATCCTCAGAGGTAATGGCTATTTTATTCAGTTCCTTGTTCCAATTGTCATGGGCATTTTCTTTAATTGCTTCAAAATCCCAATTTGGAATTTCATCTTTCATGTTTTGAACTGCACCTGCTGAACTTACGGGAGAAAGCGCCAATTTGATGTTCAGTTTGTTATCATCTTTCATACCGAAATCAAAGAACATTTTGATTTTTTCTCCAGCAATTTCAGGGAAGTTATCATTTTGGTTAAAGCGTCTCCAAAATCCACCATACGGTTGCTTGTCATATCTGGCGCTTCCGTAATTGGTTATGGGTTTACTGAATGACATGGCGAAAAACACAGGCCGTGTTCTTGCCCAACCATTGGTTTGACGGTATCCAGTCACTAAAGTGTCATTTTCTACCCGAACAAACGTCCACACATTTTTATCATCATAATTATAAATACCAGACATCAAATCGAAAATGATATGGGCGTCCTTAGCATCATTAAACGTGTATTGATGCATACCTACTCGTGTAGTAGCAGTCATTTCGGCCTTGATATTATAATCTTTTAGCAACACACTATAATAACCAGCCTTAGCAGTTTCATCTGTATGTGAAAACCGAGATCGGTAACCACTATCTGGATTTGTTTCGGTTCCTGGATTCAATTTTAAATCGCCTGTTGTGGGCATGATCAAAAAATCGCCTAAATCCGAATGTCCCGTACCACTAAAATGGGTGTGGCTAAAACCAACAATGGTGCTATCTTCATATTGATAGCCCGCACAGTATTTATAAACATCGGGATTGTAGCGCCCATTTACTGCATACGGAATGGTATCGGTATCCGGACTTAATTGCACGCTCCCAAAAGGGACGGTGGCTCCAGGATAGGTGTGCCCCATTTTTGCGGTACCAATCATGGGATCCACAAATTGAGCAAAATCTTCTAATTCCTTAGTGGTTACTGTGTCTTTGGATTTGCTGTTTTGGCAGCCTATTAACACGATGCCTGTCATAGCTATGACCGTTTTAAAAATGTATGCTTTCATTTGGATTTATTTTTAGTACATGACAAAAATTAATAATGTATAGAATGTCAGTCTGAGCGCAGTCGAAGACATTGGAAACATCGTTTTAAAAACATTTCGATTTTAGTTTATCTTGAGCGAAGTCGAAAGGCTCAATGTGACACTTTTTAGTTTTTATTATTACTTAACCTATTTTATAAAAAAATCTTGGGCTTTACGTTTAAAACACAGTAAGAACCCAAGATTATTAACACCATTTAATTTTTTTTTACTCGTTTGAAAGTGAATAAGGCAAATCCTCTTTAGAAAGGCCTCTACTTTTATTTGGTACGTCAGACATATCAAAATCCAAAACAGAACCTTTTACTAATTCTTTATGGCTTAACCAGTTTTTAGTATAGGTTTTACCATTTATTTTCATAGCATTTATGTAACGATTTTGGTCGTTGTTGTCTTCGGCATTAATTACTATTTCATTACCATTTTCAAGATGTATGGTCGTTTTCTTGAACAATGGTGCGCCAATAACATATTGGTCGGTTGCAGGAGCTACTGGATAAAAGCCCATGGCGGAGAATACATACCACGCCGATGTTTGTCCGTTATCTTCATCACCGCAATAACCGTCTGCATCAGGAGTGTACATTCTATTCATGGTTTCACGCACCCAATATTGGGTTTTCCATGGTGCGCCAGCATAATCATATAAATAAGTCATATGTTGAATAGGCTGATTTCCATGTGCATATTGTCCCATACCGGCTATCTGCATTTCACGGATTTCATGGATAACACCACCATAATACTTATCTCCAAAGATAGGAGGCAATGAAAAGACGGCATCCAATTGGGAAACAAAAACGTGATTGCCGCCCATTAAATCAATTAAACCTTGCATGTCATGAAACACAGACCATGAGTAATGTAAACTGTTCCCTTCAGTAAAATCACCACCCCAATCAAATGGGCTAAATGGTGTACGCCATGATCTTTTACTATCTTTCCCTCTCATTAACTTATGACCAGAATCGTACAGATTCTTGTAGTTTAAACTGCGTTTCTTGTAGAGTTCAATTTCTTTTTTAGGTTTGTTTAAGGCTTTTGCCAATTGATAGATAGCAAAATCATCATAAGCATATTCAAGGGTTCTGGCAGCGGTTTCATTAATTCCAATATCAAAAGGCACATAGCCTAATTTGATATAATACGGTGCACCAGCTCTACCAACAGCGGTCATAGGGCCTTCATTATTGGCACCATGTATTAAGGCTTCGTATAAATTTTCAATGTTATATTTGAAAGCTTTACCATTTTTTAGATAGGCATCAGACACTACCGAAGCAGAATTATTCCCAACCATAATGTTACGCAATCCAGGGCTTGCCCATTCTGGTAACCAGCCACTTTCATTATAAGCGTTGGATAAACCTTCTTGCATTTGGGCGCTTAATTCTGGGTACATTAAGTTTAAGAAGGGGAAGAGAGAGCGAAAAGTATCCCAGAAACCAGTATCTGTAAACATGTAGCCGTCTCGAATTTCGCCATTATAAGGACTGTAATGCACTACTTTTCCCTTGGCATCAAATTCAAAAAACTTTCTTGGGAATAATAAAGAGCGGTACAGGCACGAGTAGAATGTCCCAGCTTGGTCAGCAGTGGCACCTTCAATTTCTATTTTGCTCAATTCTTTATTCCAGATGGCTTTCCCTTTTTCTTTCAATTGGTCAAAATCGTCAGTACCTAGTTCATTTAAGTTTCTTTCAGCTTGTTCGTAGCTTATAAAAGATGACGCCACACGTGCATTCACGATTTGTCCTTTTTTAGTTTTAAACCCAATGATGGCGCCAGCGTGTTTTGAAGTTGATTCCAATGCATCAGATAAATTACCATCATCATACGTTTTTGAAATTTCAAAAGCCGTATCAAACACTATCACAAAATAATTTTTGAAATTATCAGGAACACCACCACTATTTCGAGTGGTATAGCCAATTATTTTTTGTTGCTCGGGAATGATTTTTATATGCGATCCTCTATCAAAGGCATCCACAACGATGGAGGCTTCATCTGTTTCTGGAAAGGTAAAACGGAACCTCGCCGCTCTTTCTGTAGGTGTGATTTCGGTCGTGATGTCATGATCTGCTAAATAAACACTATAGTAATATGGCGTGGCTGTTTCTGCTTTATGAGAAAACCAACTTTCACGTTCTTCTTGTTTAAAGCGCAATTTACCGGTTACGGGCATGATGGAAAATTGCCCGTAATCATTCATCCAAGGCGACGGTTGGTGGGTTTGTTTAAAGCCTTTTATTTTGTGTGCATTATACGTGTATGCCCAGCCATCGCCCATCTTCCCAGTTTGCGGTGTCCAGAAATTCATGCCCCAAGGCATAGCGATTACTGGATAGGTGTTACCATTGGATAAGCTAGGGTCAGAATCTGTTCCCATCAGCGGGTTTACCCAATCAACAGGGGTATCAATCTTGTCTATTTGTTGGTTTTGAGCCCATAAAAGCGGCGTGATAGCAATACCAGCAATAAGGGATAACAGTTGTTTTTTCATTTGAATTGTTTTAGTATTTTATTTGAAAAATTTTTGAAAGTTTATTTTAATTTGTTGGCTTTAACTCCTTCTTTGGTCATTACTACAGGCTTTATAGTGCCATCTTCATTAAAATACATTCTGTCAATACAGGTTTCTCTAGAATCCCTAATTTTACCATCTTTTTCCGTTTGTGGTCTGCGGTGATAGACAATATAATAGTCGTCTGAATTTGGAACGTGAATTAAGGAATGATGGCCTGCTCCGTTGGCAATGTTGGGGTCTTGTTTTAAAATGGTACCCTTACGCTCAAACGGCCCAAAAGGTGAATCTGCAATGGCATAAGCAACGTGATAATCAGGGCCTGTCCATCCGCCTTCAGACCACATAAAGTAATATTTACCATCTTTTATGAACATAAAAGGGCCTTCTACATAGCCTTCTGGCGTTACTTCTTTAAAGGTTGTACCATCTTCAAAAGGAATAAACCCTGTGAAATCGTCGTTTAATTTCACTACGTTGCAATGTCTCCAACCGCCATAAAAAAGGTAATGTTGCCCATCAGCATCTTTAAAAACAAATTGGTCAATAGGTTGTGCGCCGTTATGGAATTTATCAATTAACGGTTTTCCTAAGTGATCTTTATAAGGCCCTTCGGGTTTGTCTGAAACGGCCACACCAATACCACCAATTTCATTATCGGATTGGATATCATTCGCCCCAAAAAACAAGAAATATTTATTGTCTTTTTCAATAATAGAAGGCGCCCACATGGCTTTATGTGCCCATTTTATAGCCGAGGTATCCACTACTTTTTCATGTTTCTTCCAATTAATAAGATTTTTGGAAGAAAAAGCATCTAAAAACACTTGGTCCTCATAACGAGCGGAAAAGGTAGGATATACCCAATATTCCTTATTAAATATAATACCTTCAGGGTCGGCATACCAACCTTGAAATATGGGGTTTCCAGCAAGTTTGCTATTTTTTTTAGAGATTCCACAGGCGCTTATAATACATGCTAATATTAAAAATAGAATGGCTTTTTTCATTGTTTTTAAATTTTGACTAAATATAATAATAATTAAAGTAAAACGTTTTAGTGTTTCCTAAAAACACATCTTACTTTCAAATATTTATTTAGTATTCATTTATAGTGTTTGTGTTAACTTTTATTGATTCATTGTTGAAGATACAGAAAAAGGTTTATCTAAATCTTCTGTGCCTCTTTTTTTGTTTGGAATATCACTCATCGTAAGATCCAGAATGCCTCCAGAAATCAAATCATCATAGTTTAAGTAATTTCGTGAAAAAGGTGCACCGTTTAAGGTGGCATTTTCTATATAGACATTGGTTTTGGAATTGCCATTAGCATGGATTACAAACGTTTTTCCATTTTCTAAATTGATGGTGGTTTTTTCAAAAACGGGACTTCCCATAACATATTGATCGGTGCCTGGGCAAACGCTGTAAAAACCCATGGCACTAAGCACGTACCATGAAGAGGTTTGTCCTTGGTCTTCATCTCCGGGGTAACCGTTTTCGGTAGAATTGTACAGTTTCTCCATAATATCACGTGTTCTAAACTGTGCTTTCCAGGGCTGACCCGAATAATTATAAAGGTAGGGCATGTGCTGGATAGGTTGGTTTCCATGGGCGTATTGCCCCATGTTAGCCATTTCCATCTCGGTCATTTCATGTATTTTTCCACCATAAGTACCTACATTTACAGTATTTGGACTACTAAAAACGGCATCCATTTTTTTGTTGAAATTAGCATCCCCACCCATTAAACCGATAAGCCCCTGTGGATCATGAAAAACCGACCACACATAATGCCAAGCATTGCCTTCGGTAAATGGCCCGCCCCATTCGTAAGCATCAAAATTTGGTGTCCAATCGCCTTTTTTTTGTCTGCCTCGCATAAAGCCTACTTTAGGATCATATACATTTTTGTAATTGTACATCTGCTTGCCGTAAATAGCTTTGTAAAAGGTGTTGTCTGTCATGTCTGCTAAAGCATAGCCACAGTAATCATCATAAGCATATTCCATGGTTTTAGCTGTGGCCTCTCTTGTATCGGGATACGCCACATAGCCTAAGGTATAATAATCTTTCCAGCCATCACGACCGTTTGCAGGTCCCCAAGGGCCTTTGTTGGTGGCTTCATGAAAATAGGCATCTAAGGCTTTTTGTGGGTCAAAAGTTTTCAGGCCTTTTGCCCAAGCATCCGCCAAAAGCGAGATGGCGTGGTTACCAATCATACTGCCCGCTTCACTAGGGAACGACCATGAAGGCAGCCAACCGCATTGGTCATAAGCATCCAATAAAGCAGCTACATAACGCCCGTGCATGGTAGGTTCCATTAAAGCATTTAAAGGGAATTGCCCTCTAAAGGTATCCCAAAACCCAGTATCGGTGTACATATAGCCGTTGTGGATTTTGCCATCGTACGGACTGTAGTAATAAGGTTCGCCTTTTTTATTTAATTCATAAAATTTGCGGGAGAACAAGCTCGCCCTAAAAAAACAAGAATAAAAGGTTTTGATTTGTTCCTCGGTGCCACCTTCCACAACTATTTTGTTAAGTTGTTTGTTCCATACCGTTTTGGCAGCTGCTTTGGTTGCTTCTAAATTTTTATGGTTTCCCAATTCTGTTTTTAAATTCAGTTCCGCTTGCTCTAGACTTATGTATGAAGAAGCCACTTTGGCCTGTACGGTTTGCCCTTTTTTAAATTTTAAGTAGCCACCAATACCTTTGCCGCTATCTGAAATTTTACCATCAAATTGTTCTCCCGTTCTGTTGTTCCAAATGCCTTGAGCGTTGAAAGGTTTATCAAACTGAATGACAAAATAATTTTTGAAATTGCCATCAAAACGTTGCATGCCACGCCCATTATTGACATATCCAGTTATCTGGCGTTTTTTAACATCGATTTTAACCTCGCTTATTCCTGTATAGCCGTCTAGAACCACAAAAGCATCTTCATTTTTTGGAAATTGAAAACGGAGCTGTGCGCCGCGTTCTGTAGGAGCAATTTCCGTGGTTATGCCATTATCAAGAGTAACTTTATAATAATGGGGTTTGGCTATTTCATTGGCATGACTGAATTTAGTAGCCCTTTCATTTTCATTTAAGGTCAGTTTTCCAGAAACGGGCATTAACGAAAACACCGCATAATCATTGCTCCATGAACTGCATTGATGGGCTTGTTGAAACCCTCGAATTGTTTCTTTAAAATATTGATATTTCCAACCATCACCATTGTTTCCAGTTTGTGGCGACCAGGTATTCATACCAAAAGGAAGTGCTGTAGTAGGGTAGGTATTGCCTCTGGTCAGCTCGTGTTTTGAGTTGGTGCCTTGTAGTGTGTTTACATAATCTGCCAAGTTTTTATTTTTTTGTTGCGCGGGTAAATTCAGCACACAAAAAAAAGAGATTGTAAGTAAGAATTTAATTTTCATAGTATCAATTAAAGTGTTTAAAAGTTTTATTTTTTATAAAAAAATGAAGGTGGTGCAGCGGGTTCTGAACTTCCCCAGTTTTTATTCGCTTTATTTCCCATTTGAAGTTCCAAAATACCTCCATTAATTATAGTATCGTGCGTAAACCAAGGTTTATTCCATGGCTTGCCGTTTAGTGTTGCTGATTGGATGTATTTGTTTTCTTCGGAAGCATTTTTTGCGATGATGGTAAATGATTTGCCGTTTTTTAAATGGATTTCTGATTTCTCAAAAATTGGACTTCCAATAGTATATATAGGTAATCCTGGAGTTACTGGGTAAAATCCCAATTGTGAAAAGACCACAAAAGAAGTCATGCCACCACCGTCTTCATCACCTGGCACGCCCATTAAATCATTTCTAAACCATTCTTTTAACAATTTTCTAATTCGTTTTTGGGTTTTCCAAGTTTGTCCGGCATAATTGTACAAATACGGAATGTGTAAAGAAGGTTCGTTAGCCATAGTAAATTGGCCTACGTTACCAGTTTGATCTGGAAGCTGTGTATAAAATTCGCGTTTGCCTCTACCCATAGGCGTTGAAAATAAATCATTGAGATTTTGTATAAAATTTTCCCTTCCACCCATAAGTGTTATTAAATCCGCAATATTGTGTTGTACATCCCAACGATACGTCCATCCATTGTTTTCACCATAAGAATTCCGTGCGCCGATACCCCCAGAGAAGCGATAATCAAAAGGTTCTATAAAATGGCCTTCGATATCTTTAGGATGAAAAAAATGGGTTTCAGAGTTGAATAGATTGCGGTAATTAAATGATTTTTGTTCGAAATAATCGTGTTCTTCTTTCTTTCCTAATTCATCAGCTATTTCAGATAAACACCATTCGTCATAAGAAGTGCCCAAGGTTACGGCAACAGGTTGGCGTTTTTCAAACGAAGATACTTCAGGTATGGTTTCCTTTTCCCCTTCTTTTAATGCGGGAATATAACCGTTTTCTTTGTAAAATTTATCCAATTGTCCTGCGGGCTTTCCAGACCATGGTGCCAATGTTTTTTCGGTAATGGCATTTTTTGAAGCTGCATAGGCATTATTTAAATCAAACCTTTTTAGGCCTTTTCTGTGGGCATCTATAAAAGACGCAACGGCATGATTGGAGTTCATCCGTCTGCTGTCGCCTGTAATTTCTGGAAAAGTAGGCATCCAATAATTCTCCATTTGTTCGGCCATCAATAGAAACGAATGTAAAATATCTTCTTCTTTATCAGGATCTGTTAGAATACGTAAAGGATGGTGCGCACGGTAGGAATCCCAAATCCAATCATCGGTATAAAAATCACGCGCTTTATCGTCATGGACTTTTCCATCGAAAGCACTAAAATATCGGCCTGCTTCAGAAATACAAACCGGTCTTTCATAAGTACGATAGAGTGACGTGTAAAATACCGTTTTATCATCGATACTGCCTCCTTTTACGGCAATTTTTCCAAGGGCTTCATTCCATATATTTTTACCTTCTGTTTGTAAGTTTGTTACCGATTTTTTATCAACTTCACGAATCATGTTGTGCTTAGCCTGTTGCACATCGATAAAAGAAATACCATAATTTATAGCGATTGTCCGTTTTCCTTTTTGATATTTTAAAACCAAGAAAGCATTGTTTCCGCTTGCACCTGTTCCTTCAATTAACCCATTATTGCTGAATGTTAAAATAGATTCTGGGTTTTGCTCAGGTTCTAAATAAATATATACTTTGGTATTATTGGCTAGGTTTTGGTAACCAGAAATAGCCTTTCCGTCCCAGCTTATTTCGCCGTTGCGGGAATTGATTATAAGATAGGAATTTAGATTATTTTCAAACGCTAATTCATAACGGGCTGCTTGATGTGACAAACCATAATTTACTGAAATCTGTTGGTCGTCCAAATAAACAGCATAAGAGTAAGGCGTCGATTTTTCTAAATCATAACTGTAATCTATAATGGGTTTTAAGTCGCTTTCTGAACCTTGAAACGGACTTAAGTTAAACGCCGAACTTCCACGATGGCTTGTTACTACAAGCGGCAATCCGTGCAATACATCTCCTGTATAATCACCACGTTCAGGGTAAACCCGCAACATGCTATTTGGTAAATGTATGGTTGGGAACGTAGGCACCAACATATGGCTTATGTTTCCTATATGTGTATTCACATAGTCTACAGGTGCAGGCGATTGCGAAAAAACAATGCTACTTGTTGCAAGTAAAATGATTTTTAAAAACGTTTTAAATAAATTTTTAATAATGCTCATTTGACTCATGTTGATTCTTTGTGGTTTTTTAATGGATAAAAAAACTTGATGTTATGTGTTTTTTCAGGTTGAGCTTTAATAATCTTTTTCAATAAGTCTTTATAGGCACTCAACTTTTAAAGATTTCACAAAAAAAACTATAAAGCAATCCGTTTTCCGGTTTTCGCCGATTTTTTTGCCGCTTGTAAAATCTCGACTACGATAAGATTGTTTTCAAGAGAGGAAAGGTCATTGGTCGTATCGGTTTTTCCATCAATGGCATTTTTTAAATAGACCAAATAATTACTGTAATAACTAGCTTTCATTTCGACAGCTTGTGCGTCTGTGGCTTTTTTATTTTCAAGCAAGGTGTTCCCGTTTGCGGCATGATAAGATTTGTTTTCGCCAAACACTTCAAGATCTTTAATGCTGTATGACCAATTCCACGAGGCTTCAATAATACCAGTTGCATTTTCATATTCCAGAATAATAGTGGCATCATCATCTACTTTTGGATAGATTTCTGGTTTAAAATTTCTGGTCACGGCAGTAACGGCTTTGGGCTTTTTGCCGTTTTGTAACCAAGTCATTAAATTGGCACCATAACAACCAAAATCTACAATGGCGCCCCCTCCATTTTTTATGGGGTCTGTCAACCAGCTTAAAAATTCCTTGCTGCACCCAATTTCTTTGGGACCTTGGTGGCCATCTTTGGTAATCATTTTTTTAATGTTTCCAAAACCGGCTAATGAAACTTTATCTTTTAAAGTTTGATTGCTTCCGTACCAAGTAGTTTCAAAATTCGTGAGCAACAGGGTATTGTTTTTACGGGATAGTTTTGCCATTTCCTGGGCATCTTTTAAGGTGGTTGCCAAGGGTTTTTCAACCATCAAGGGAATTTTTAAAGGCAGACTAACCCTAGCTACATCAATATGTTCAGAAATGGGATTGTATGCCAAAACAGCATCGGGCTTTGTGTTTTTTAGTAAGGTTTTTAACTCACTAAAGAATAAGTTGCTGGGTACATTATATGAGTTTTGATAGCGTTCTATTAATTCTTGATCGGTTTCTACAATTCCTAAAAGGATTATTTTTTTTTGTTTGTACTCATGCATGATGCCATGGGCATGATCGTGACTTAATCCTACTACAACAACTTTTAAAAGGTCTTGACTATAGATTTCAGCACAAAAAAAGAACAAAATAAGGATGAGTGTTTTTTTCATTTTTTAGATGTTTAAATTATAGGATTAAAGTGCGTTTAATTCATTTAATGATAAATTTGGAATATTTTTTATAATCCTATTTAGACAGATTTTTCCAAGAAGTCACTTTCAGTATTTTTTCAAAAATGGCATTGTTCTCATATATTCCAGTAAATTCCTCAGAACCTGGTCCATAAGCAAAAACAGGTATTAAAGTGGCAGAGTGTCCTCCTGTAGAAAAAGTAGGGCCAATTTCACTATAATCACTATACTCGCTGCCATTAGCTCTCTTTTTCTTTTTAGCGGCCAAGGTAAATCCACCTGTTTCGTGATCGGAAGTAACAATGACCAAGGTATTGCCATCTTTTTCAGCAAAATCTAAAACTTTCCCAATGGTATCGTCAAAATCATTGATTTCTGAAATTAAATAGGACGCATTATTTGAATGTCCGCCCCAATCTATTTGAGAACCTTCGGACATAATGAAAAAACCATCATTATCTTTACTTAAAAATTGAATACCAAGTTGTGTTGCTTTTGAAAGAAAATCGCCTCTGCCTGCTTCCATGGTTGGCATGGCTTCTTTATTCAACAAAAAACCTGCTTTTTTACTGGATTTAATGGTTGAAAAACCACCCAGTTCGGTTGTATTCATATTGAATTGTTTTTCTTTTAAAGTAGCTAATAAATCTTGTCCATCTTTGCGCTTGTTAAAATATTTTAATCCGCCACCCGCAAAAAAATCGACATCAGATTGTGTTACTTGAAAGGCTATTTCCTCTTCAGATCCTCTGCTAAATGTGTGTGATAAAAAGCATGCTGGTGTGGCATGCGTTATTGAAGACGTGGCGATAATTCCTGTTTTGATATGATTTAAAGCCGCTATTTCCACTAAATTTTTTACGCTTGTGGAATCATCTGCAACACCAATGGCCCCATTGTAGGTTTTTACGCCGCAGGCAAAGGCCGTTGCCCCTGCGGCAGAATCTGTAACATCTTGTTGAGAAGACGAGGTGTTTATCAAACCTATATTTTTAAATCGCGTGTAATTTGGTACGGCATCTTTAAAATAGAAAGTAGATGAAATTTGTGATAAGCCTGTACCATCGCTAATTAAAAGAATAACGTTTTTAGGGGCTTTTGAGATAGCAACATCTTTGCTCTCAATAGTGGTCGATTTACATGAAAATAAGCTAAATACAACGAAAGGAATAATAATTTTTTTTAAAGTCATGATTTTTTAATTTGATGTTTCAATGTCTGTTATAAATGGGTTTTCAATACCCCATTTGGTATTTGGAATGGCTGATGTATCAATAATTAATTTGCCTCCTTTTACAATATCTTCATGGCGCAACCAATTTTGGTTTAAAGATTTACCATTTAAAGTAGCAGATTGTATATAAAAATGATCTTTATGATAGTTTTTAACTTCAATTTCAAATGTTTTGCCATTTGGATAATCGATGATTACTTTTTTAAATATGGGCGCCGTTAGGTAATAAACTGGAGTTCCAATATTTACAGGCGACAAACCAATACTTCTCATAACGAACCAAGATGACATGGTGCCGGCATCATCATCCATGGTCCTAAGATACGCTTTTGGTTGGTTTTTATAGATGCGACCCACATAAGGATCGACGCCTTTACTGTTATCATTAAAATAATTTTGAACCACGGTATCTAATAATATATTTCTAAATAGTTTTTGCGATTTCCATGGTTGATCAGTGGCGTTATAAAGCCCGGGAACTTGTAAATCGGGTTGATTGGCGTGGTTGTAATTGTTTTCTTCAAAAAATTGATCCAATTCTTTTATAAATTGGTTTTCACCACCAATTAAGTTTTTAAGTCCTTTAATATCAAAAGGAACAAACCACCGGTATTGCCAGATGGTACCTTGGTATAAGCCTCTAGCTTGCATGCGGTCTACATCATTTTTAGTAAGATCGGCAAAATCTTTTTTCCAATAATTTTTATAATCTAAAGATTTGGTATAATATGTTTTTGCTAATTCGTCATCTTTTAAAACTTTCATTATTTTAGATGCCGCAAAAAGATCATACGAAGATTCTAAAGCTTTATCTGGCGCACCAAAATTCAACCTGTTCACTTCAGCAATTATGGAATCTTTGATAGGAGCAAAATCTACAGGGTAATTTTTTTTATAAGCGTCCAATAATACGACCAATGCATGTTCTGTACGCACGGTAGGAGAGGGCTCATGCTTTGTAGCCCAATCTTTTTTTCCGTATTTATAAAGATTTGCAATCGATTTTGAAATATCCCCAAATTTATCAGGAAATAATAGTGATATCATGGGCAGTTGTTCTCTATAATTGTCCCAGATTGCCCATCCATTATATACTTTAAAATCCGCTTTTTGCACGGTGCCGTTTATGGCAGAGTAGGTACCATCTGCTTCACTTATTTTGTAAGGCGATTGCAAACCTCTGTATAGAAGCGAATAGAATAAATCTTCCCGATCCTCCTCGCCTTGAACATTAACTTGTGATAACAGTAAATTCCATTCTTTATTAGAATCTTCTTTTATAGAATTCAAATCGGTTTCAACAAGTTTATTTTTGGCATACTTAATGCTTACGGAAGACAGTCCAATCTTTACAAGCGCTTTTTCTGTATTTTTATTTAAAGACACATAATATTGATGTTCATTTAATTTTTCGAATGTATTCAAATTTGAAAATTCCAAAGCATAATAGATTCTATAAACACCACCATGACAGGTGGTATAAGTGTCTATCCAACCTGAAATTACGTCTTTGTCAATGGTGTGTTCTTCAGAAATAAACCTATTGGCAAGTGCAAAAGAAAGATCCACAAACAATCCATTTTCATTGATGCTTTTTGGAAAAGTATATTGTTCTATTCCAAAATTATGGCTCACGCTCATGGCTGCATGTATGCCGTTTTCAAAGGAAACTTCATAAAAACCGGGACTTGCATGTTGTTTTGATTTCAGTAATAAAGTATTAACCTCTTTGTCAATAATAGGTTTTATAAGAATATTGCCTCCGCTTCCGGTGCAACCGACACCTTCTAAATGCGTGTGCGTAAATCCTTGATATTTTTTCGAATAATACTCATAACCTGTATGGGTATGCGTATATGTTTGCGGCCCAATGCTTAACATGTTAAATGGGGAAGAAGCAGAGGGCGACATTTGCCCATGGTCGCCAGAAGTTCCTAAAAAAACATTTACTTTTTTTGTAATATTGGACTTTGTTTGGCCCAAAAGACTATGGTTATAGCCACTAAAAAAAAATAGGACAGTATAAAGGATAAATGTTTTTTTAATCAAATGCATTGTTTTAAAATCGCAATTATTCATTTCTATTTTACTTAAACTGAATGTTATATTTAGATATTGGTAAAAATAATAGGCAGTAATTGTTACCAATTAATTTCCACAAAAATCCCCTCATTACTATTTTCAAATTCTAACCATAGTGTATGGGTTTCAGCATCCCAAGTACTTTTATTGCTGGTAATTATTCTTTCTGATGAATCAGAAAGTTTGGTTTCCAGAGGTTTCTTGGGAAGTAATATTCGCATCACATTTGTTGTGCTTAATGGACTTTTAGCCACGAATGAGTAACTGCTGCTTGTTGCGTTCTCATCATAAATTCTAGCTGCGGAAGCCAATACTTTTGGCTCATTTTTGTTTTTAATGGTACTTAAATCATATAAAAATGCTTGTGTGTTTGGTGCCACGATTTTTTCTTTTATTACAGGTAATGTTGGATCGAATAAATCAATAGCAGGGCCAGTAATAACAAATGGCGCATCAGAAGTGCTTTCATCCATTACAGATACTATTTTATAAGGGCCTCTTTGTAGATAAAGACTGTTTTTCAATTCTAATTCTTTACCATTGGTAGCTTTGTTGTAAGCTGTTTTTATAACATTCAAATACTCCATGTCCCCGTTGGAATTTAGGACAAACTCTTTAGGGTTTTCCTTTAATACAGCGATGTTTCCTTTTCCTATATTAAATGACGTGTTGGTAGCAGTAGGTTGGATATTTAGCATTTCAAATAAATGTTCAGAAGGTGCATTGTATTTGTTTTCACCGCTATTCCACCATTCTGTTACTGTTTGATAAGGATCATCGTCACCACCCACATATACTAAAAAACCGCCGTTAGCCACCCATTTTTTCAATTCCTCATGCACTTTTGAATTTGTGGGTTTCATATTGGAATAACTCATGACCAAAATCTTGATATCTTTCAGTGTAGCTTCGTAGCTTAGGTTTTCCATGTGTACTGTTTGTACTGGAATGCCGCGTTTTACTAAAGGTAAAGTCTGACCATAGAAATTTGAAAACTGGGGGTCTTCAAATCCGTTATGCGTTGGAAAGCGTTGAAACATTAAAGAGTTTCCCATTAAAACGCCTATTTCATTATTTCCACTTACCATATTGCTTGAGGTGGGCATAGTATTCAATGCATTGATCATGATCTGCATTTGTGTGCTATAAGGCCTTGGAATCAAAATTCTTTCATTGCTATTGGCTACTTGATAAGGTTTTGTGTAAATACGTTCTGGCCAAGGCATGACTTCATAATTTGAAATACCGGGATAAAGTAATTGCGCAGTAAATGTAGCTTCGTAATTTTTCTTGTAATCTTCCCAGGTTTTCCTTCTGTCTTCAATAGGATCTGTTAGAAAAAAAAGTTTTCTGTTTGTTGGTGCCGTCATTGAAACCATAGAACCATATTCTAAAAAAGCATTTTCAAAGGTGCGTTCTTTTAATATGCCATTAAAATGGGTGGGTTCTCTGGAAGTCCCTGTCCATACTTGTGCTATGTACCCATCAATACTTGGCAAAGAGGCTAAGCTTGCTTCTGGGCTTACAATTTGCCATGAAGAATAATTTACCAATGAATGGGTTGGGATGTATACTTTCACGTCCAAACCTTTGGTTTTCCCATATTCTTTAGCGTAGATAGATACTTCTTTTACGGCATTGTAATAGAGTTCATATTTTAATTTACTTGATAGATAAGTGTTTTCAGGAGATTCATGTTGGGGTTTCCATGAGAAGCCATAATATTTTTGCCATTCATCTTTAAAGGCACTACTATAACCGGATCGTGACCAAAACTCTGGTTCTTCAAGGTATATAGCGCTAATGCCAGTATCAATCACTCTTTCTATTACAGTTTGTTTTATATACGCTATAAAATCGGAAGTAGGTACAATGTATGGTACGTTGTGTCCGTGCCAGATGGTATCGCCATTTTTTTGGACTTGACCTTCGCCCAAATGGTTTTTGCCATCCCATTTGCCTAAAAAATAATCTTGGTAAGACCCCCAAGCTATTCCAGTCATAAAATATGTTTTATAGCCGTGGTCTTGCCAAGATTTTACCCGTTCTTCAAACGATATTTTCTGTTTTCCATCTGATGGATTCCCATTGACGCCATAAATAATAGCAGCATCGGAACGAATATCAATTTCAGGCATCCAGACACTACTGGTCTGGAATACTGTTTTTACATTTTCGTTTTTAACTTCTGACTCTTTATTTGCTTTTTGGTCTTCACAACTTAGGATAAGTGCAAAAGAGATCAGTAAAAAGTATGGGCTTCTCATTGGATTTTATTGCTGATTTATTTTCCTTTAACTTTTAAAAGTTTAATAAAATAACCTCCCACAACAGAACGTGCTTTAAAATTCATACGTCTGGCATCGGTAGTTTCATGCCAATCGCTAATTGGAACTCTATCAGGGGTCTCGTTGGCATATTTCCACATAGGATTGATCAAAGCATTAAAATCGGCTTCATTTTTTGTTAATGTTGCTGTCCAAAAAACCCAATCAGATTTGGTATAGGTTTTTCTACTATCCAATGGTAAACCATATTTGTTTTGCATGGTTAGGTAAAACGCTATTTCTTTTTCCGCAACAGATTTTGGGAATACGTTCAAATCCAGTATCTCGTCCCAAACCAGATTGTATTTTTGGCTCCACGTGCCTTTAGCTTCAAAGGCTAAATTGAAATGGTCGCCTTCTTCATCAATTTTTATCCAATTTTTTGCCATTTTTTTAGCTGCGGAGATATACTTTTTTTCTGTGGATTTATCACCTAACATGCCCGCAAGTTTTCCATAAGAAGCAATGCCTAAAATGGCTTTAATGGAGAGGTTGGCATTGCGTGCCAAATGGCCGGCAAAATCATCTGTTGATAATTGATTTTCTGGATCAAAACCAGCTTCCATCAAATAGTTTGCCCAGATGGTCAAGGTTTCCCAATGTGCTTTGGCATAGTTTGCGTTACCTTCCTGTTGTGCAATTGCAGCGGTTAATATAATCATATTACCACCTTCTTCAACAGGCATATCGCCACCGTATGTTTGCCCTTGAGCAATTGGATAGGTGCCTAAATCATGAGCAGGAAAAGGTTTTTTCCATTTACCAATTTCACTAAAGTAGAAAATACCTGTAAGCATGCCTTTTAGTAAGTCTGGGTTGTAAATCAAGAATAATGGAGCTGAAGGATAAGTAACATCTACGGTATTTATAGAACCGTTACTGTTGTTTTCTTTTGAAAGAAAAAGAATTTCTCCTTTTGGGTTTTCCACTAATGTGTGTGCAGCAATAGCCTGACGATATGCCAAAACACATAAATCTGCATACTTTGCGCCACCTGCGGCTAGGCAATCATCGTATAGTTTTTTGTCGAATGCGGTTACTCGGTTTATGATGTTTTTATAATCCTTTGCAGCCGTTGCCAAAGCACTATCCATGGATGTACCGTCTTTTTTGAACCAAGGTTTTAAATCGGTCCCAAAATAGTTGATGGTATATATTTCGTCATACCCAAGCATCAAAACAGTTTCGGTTTCTTTGGTGGCAATAGTGCCTAAATCAGTAATGGTATTTAAAACCAGACTCTTACCGGTTATTTCTGTTTTTGAATTTATTTTAGCATCCGTTACAAAAGGAAGCAACGATGCGTTTTCGGTACTCATGTAATGTTGGCTGTTTGAGGCAGGTGCCGCCAAATAAAGATAGCCCCAATCTACACGAAGATCATCTCCTTTTTTCTCTAGTACAGGTTGTTCAACGGTACCGGTTTTAAGAATATTAAGATTGTTTTGGGTGTATTTAGTTGCCACAACTTCTTGCTGCGGCGTGTTTACAGCAATGTTGGAAGATGCCGAAATATAAAGTTTCGCATCATGGTTTTTCCCATCATTGGACTTTGTTTTTACAGATAAATAAGTAATAGGACGCGCCATCACATCCAAATCGTCCATTAATAAAGGCGATGTAAAAGTGGCTGTTAAGTTAACCTTTCCACAATCAAACGTATAAATGGTCTGGTTGGCGTTTAAAGTCACGTTGGTTTGTTTAGCTTTTTTAATATTAACATTTTGCATAGCTGGGGCTTCAGAAACCAAACCGGCATCTAGCCATTGCCCGCCACCTGTATTTTTTATATGAATGGCCAATATATTGCCCGTAGGTTTTAATTTCTGGATGATGTTTTGGCTTATCGGGATAAATTTGAAACTATGTTGCCAGCCTGTGGTTTCATAAATTTTGTTTCCGTTGAGGTAGGCCACTACATTATCATCGTGGCGTAGTTTTAAATAAAGTGTTTTTAAATCGGTATTTTTTAAATCAAAAGAACGGCGGTACCATAGGTCATTGCTCTTCCAAACCGTTTTGGCTTCAGAAGCATCGGAAAACGGTGCTTCGCCCTTTTTCCAATCAGAACTATCAAAAGCGTTTGTTTCCCATCCATTTGAGGGGGTTTTTTCGGTGTAATCTACCAGGGCGGAAGTTTCATCGGAAGCACCAATAATGGTATTGTATATTTTGGTTTCTTCTCCCAGAAAACGGTAATAGTCATTATCAATTTTTATTATACCAATTAGCGAATGGTTTTGTGAGGTCCAATGCTGAGTTGGGGAACCATTAAGTTCTGAACCCATAGACCAGATACTGAAATTTGGATTGTGGGTTACCAATGGGTAAGCAGGCGCTCTAAGTGCTTCTTGAGAAAACAGGGTGTTTGATACTATTAATGCTATTGAAAAACAGAACGCTAGAACGTGTTTTGGTACTTTCATTTTTGAAATTGTTTTAATTGAAAAATATGATTACTAATATATTAAATATAACTTGTTGTTTTCTATGGTTTTAAGTTTGAATTTTTACTATAGGCATCCCATAATTGATCTACGTTAAGCTTCGTGTATTTTTCCCAAAGCTCTGGAGTATAATCCTTGGCCCTTAATTTTTTGTCTAATTTATAAACGATTTTCTTGTCATAATTTTGGCTAACCCAAAGTAAAAACCTAGCGGTAACTCTATAACTGTTTTTGTAGCTATGGTCATTTGAGAAATTAGGTAAAGACCAGCCTGCTTTTGTGTTATCGACGCCATATTTGTATCTAACAAAATCTGCAATACCTTCTGTAAGCCATCCTGGTCCGGCATTATTGGAGTATGATTGAATGATGTGCATGATTTCATGTGTCATCAAATCTAAATCTTCAGGTTTTTTATGAAGCCATTGTGAGCTCACGGTAACCTGTCCGTTATGGGCATAGGCAACACCATCATAAGTAGTATCAATTTTGACGGTAATATCGGTTCTCGCTTTTTTATTGAAATCTTTCATCAATTTGGGATACACCTTATAGATGATATTTTCAAAGCCGGCAATGATATCAGGCGATAGCGTGGTATCCTCATTGGTTACGAAAATTTTTATGTTTTTTTGACTAAAAGCAGCAGGAGGTACACCGCAAAAAATGATACTGCTGAATAATAGTAAGATGCTCTTTTTTGTTTGAATTTTTAAGGTGCTGATTTGCATGCTTTTCATTTTTTAATTGTTATTGGTTGGTCATTTTTTAATTATTTAAGAGTTTTTGGTAGTTTAAATTCAATTAAGCTTTCAAAAGTAGGTATAATTTTTAAATTTAAGTAAAACGATTTAGTTAAATCTGTAAATGATGTGTTTTTGTTATTTAACCTAGAGAATTCTTTGAGGTTTTGACTCGGAGTTTAGAAAAACTTTGGAAAACAGAAAGTTTTTGACATACTTTAAAAAGTATGTTTTTGAGATATTGCATAGCATATTTTAAAGTGGTTGTCATAAAAAAATGCTTTGTGAAATCAAGGGTCATTTATGGGAGGCAAGAAGCTATTATAATAATATACTAGATAAATATTAAAACCAAGAAGTTTTTAGCCCATGTTAAATTTAAGTATATGTTAAAGATAACAAAAAAGAGTATTCAGATTAATTAGTGTTGTTTTTTTTAGTATATCGACGGCCCTACCTCGTGGTAGCTCATAAAATAAAAAATCCATAAGTGTTTTTTTTACACTTATGGATTTTTTATTTTATATTTGCAAATATATTTTTCTTTAGTATTTAAAAAAAGTTTTTTATGGAAATATTTCATTTTTATAAATTTTTTCATAAAACTAAATCTAATTAAACAAGTTGAAAAGTTATTTACAATTAACCATAATTTAAAATGAACAAGAAAATTGATCAACAAGCAGCAGATAACATAAGAGCGCTAGCTGTAGCCATGGTAGAAAAAGCAAATTCAGGACATCCGGGAGGCCCCATGGGAGGTGCTGATTACATGCATATTTTATATTCTGAATTTTTTAATTTCGATCCATCTGATATGGAATGGCCGTTTAGAGATCGTTTTTTCATGGATGCCGGTCACTTGTCAACTTTAATGTATGCACAGTATTATCTTTTAGGAAACTATGCTAAAGATGATGTTGCCAATTTTCGTCAATGGGGGTCAATCACGCCAGGACATCCAGAGGTTGATGTAAGAAGAGGTATAGAAAACACGTCAGGGCCATTAGGTCAAGGACACACTATGGGTATTGGCGCTGCTATTGCCGCTAAATTTTTACAAGCACGTTTTGGGGATTGGATGAACCATAAAGTATACGGTTTTATTTCTGATGGTGGTATTCAAGAGGAAATCTCTCAAGGTGCAGGTAGAATTGCTGGTCATTTAGGATTGAGCAATTTTATCATGTTCTTCGATTCAAATGATATTCAATTGTCAAGTTCTACAGATGAAGTGACTAGCGAAGATACCGCTATGAAATATAAAGCTTGGGGATGGAACGTGGTAACCATTGACGGTCATAACCATGATGAAATCAGAAAAGCATTAAAAGATGCCAATAACGAAACTGAAAAGCCAACGTTGATTATTGGTAAAACCATAATGGGTAAAGGTGCTGTGGCTTCAGATGGTAGTATGTTTGAGGGCTATTGCGAGTTGCACGGCCAGCCAATTGGGCATACTGGTGCAGATTACAATAAAACCTTATTGAATTTAGGAGCTAATCCAGAAGATGCTTTTGCAATCTTTGATGAGGTTAATGATTTTTATAAAAAGTTATTAGAAGAAAAGAAAAATAAAGCTGCGGAAAAGAAAGCTGAAATTTCAAAATGGAAAGATGCCAATAAAGATTTGGCTAAAAAATTAGATTTCTTCTTTTCAGGAGAGCTTCCAGAATTGGATTTCGCATCCATTGCCCATAAACCGGGCTTAGCAAGTAGGGCAGCATCTTCAAATGTATTGGCTTATTTGGCAGAAAATGTTGAAAACATGATCGTGTCTTCGGCGGATTTATCAAACAGTGATAAAACCGATGGTTTCTTAAAGAAAACCACCGTACTTCAAAAAGGCAATTTCAATGGGTCGTTTTTACAGGCGGGTGTTGCGGAGTTGACCATGGCTTGTATTGCTAACGGTATCGCATTGCACGGCGGATGTATCCCTGTGGTAGCAACATTCTTTGTGTTTTCAGATTATATGAAACCAGCCATCCGTTTAAGTGGTATTCAAGAATTGGGCGTGAAATATGTGTGGACGCATGATGCGTTTAGAGTAGGTGAAGACGGGCCAACACATCAGCCTGTTGAACAAGAAGCGCAAATCCGTCTATTGGAAAAGCTTAAAAACCATAGTGGTAAACCAAGTTTCTTGGCATTACGTCCTGCGGATTCCGCCGAAACAAGCATCGCTTGGAAAATGGCTATGGAAAATAAGGATACACCTTCAGGTTTGATCTTGTCAAGGCAAGGTATTAAAGACCTTCCTGCGCAAGGTGATTCAAGAATTGAAGAGGCTAAAGCAGCAGAAAAAGGAGGTTATTTAGTGAAAGCAGTTGAAAATCCAGATGTCGTTTTGGTAGCGAATGGTTCTGAAGTGGCAACGTTGATCGAAGCCGCTAGAATTTTAGAGGCTGAAAACGGACTGAAAGTAAGCATTGCATCAGTTATTTCAGAAGGACTTTTCAGATTACAATCAAAAGATTACCAAAACAGCGTGATTCCAAAAAGCAAACCGCTATTTGGTTTAACAGCAGGATTACCGGTAAATCTAGAAGGTCTTGTAGGCGCTAACGGCAAAGTGTTTGGATTGGAACATTTTGGGTATTCTGCACCAGCAACTGTATTGGACGAAAAATTCGGTTTTACAGGTAAAAAAGTAAGCAAAGAAGTATTGGCATATTTAAAAACAGTATAAAAACGAAATAAGATGAAATTTTTTATTGATACAGCAAACCTTAAGGATATAGCAGAAGCACAAGCTTTAGGCGTATTGGATGGCGTTACAACAAACCCATCATTAATGGCTAAAGAAGGCATTACAGGAGCAGATAATATTATAGCACATTACAAAAAAATATGTGAGTTGGTAGAAGGCGATGTAAGTGCCGAAGTGATTTCAACCGATTTTGATGGTATGGTAAAAGAAGGCGAAATGCTTGCCGCTTTACATCCACAAATTGTTGTGAAACTGCCTTTAATTGCAGATGGCATTAAAGCCTGTAAATATTTTTCAGATAAAGGGATAAGAACCAATGTGACCTTGGTGTTTTCTGCAGGGCAAGCATTATTAGCTGCTAAAGCTGGTGCAACTTATGTATCGCCATTTATCGGTCGTTTAGATGATATTTCAACAGATGGTTTAAACCTGATTTCTGAAATAAGGCTAATTTATGATAACTACGGTTTTCAAACCCAAATCTTAGCAGCTTCTGTTCGTCACACCATGCACATTATTGATTGTGCCAAATTAGGAAGTGATGTCATGACAGGGCCTTTATCGGCTATAAAAGGCTTATTAAAGCACCCATTGACCGATAGTGGTTTAGCACAATTTTTATTGGATTATCAAAAGGGAAATAAATAATTAGCAAAAAATTGTTTTGAATATTTCTTTAAAAACATGACGGTCGGTTTAAGAAAACATAAAGAAATACAACAAATAAAATTAGCTGTTGATTGTATTATTTTTGGCTTCAATGATAATCGGTTAGAATTGTTGTTGATCCATAGAGGCTTTGAACCAGAAATAGGAAAATGGTCTTTAATAGGAGAATTTATAGGCAATGATGAAGATTTAGATGACGCTGCCAATAGGGTTTTATATGATTTATCTGGTTTACAGAACATTTACATGGAACAGGTTAAAACCTTTGGTAAGGCAAATAGGGATTCCTCAGGGCGCGTTGTTTCAATTACATATAGCGCCATGATTTTGAAATCGGAGTACAACGAAGAACAGGTAAGTAAATATAACGCAAAATGGTTTTCTATTGACGATTTGCCAGAACTTGTTTTCGATCATAAGGATATGGTAGAAATGGCAATTATGAGATTGCGGCGTAGAGTTAGGAACACACCAATTGCTTTTAATTTGTTGCCTCCTAAATTTACATTGCCTCAATTGCAAGCGTTGTATGAAGGTATTTTAGATGAAGCTATTGATAAAAGAAATTTTAGAAGAAAGATTTTTCAAATGGACTTTTTGGTAAAGCTAGATGAAAAGGATATGTCTGAGTCTCGAAAAGGAGCTTACCTATATCAATTTGACAAAGCGCTATACGAAAAAGAGCAATATTTTAATCTGTAATTGATTTTCATGTTTTTTATGAAAATCAATTACAGAATTTTTTTTAAAAATTTTAAAAGTGTTTTTGATACACTTATAAAAAATAACTATATTGCAGAGTGGATTTTTACATTTTTGATTTATGTATTTAATAAAATTCTAAAAAGTCTTTTTAAGGTTTGTGCAAAAGACAATAAAAAATAACAGATGAAAACTACAAAATATACCATAGGAATGGATTTTGGTTCAGATTCCGTTAGGGCGCTTATTGTGAATGCTTCAACGGGGGAGGAATTGGCTACGGCAGTACATTATTATGCCCGTTGGAAAGCAGGCAAATACTGCGAACCTTCAAAAAATAAATTCAGGCAACATCCTTTAGATTATGTAGAAGGGGTAGAAAATACTATAAAATCAGTCGTGTCCCAAGTAAATTCAGATGTGGTTGAAAACATCATAGGGATTGGGGTTGATACCACCGGTTCTACACCTGTGGCTGTTGATAAATCAGGAACACCATTGGCGTTGTTGTCTGGTTTTGAAGAAAATCCAAATGCCATGTTTGTGCTTTGGAAAGACCACACAGGTATTAAAGAAGCTGATGAAATAAATGCCCTTTGTAAAAAATGGGATATGGATTACAGTCAATTTGAAGGTGGTATTTATTCCTCAGAATGGTTTTGGTCAAAAATATTACATGTTTCAAGAGCAGATAAAAACATTTTGGAAAACGCCTATTCTTGGGTAGAACACTGTGATTGGGTGCCATTTTTATTAACTGGCGGTAATGACGTAACTCAAATGAAACGTAGCCGTTGTGCTGCAGGACATAAAGCCTTATGGCACGAGTCTTTTGGAGGTTTGCCACCAAATGATTTTTTTGTGGCATTGGATCCTATTTTAGATGGATTAACAGAGCGATTATTTAAAGAAACCCATACGTCCAACGTGTCGGCCGGAACATTATCACAAGAGTGGGCAGAACGTTTAGGACTGTCAACCTCTGTAGTGGTCGCGGTTGGAGCATTTGATGCGCACATGGGTGCGGTTGGTGTGAATAGCGAGCCTTATTTCTTAACAAAAATCATGGGAACTTCAACCTGTGATATTTTGGTAGCTCCAAAAAATAAAGAGGAACATTTGGTAAGAGGCATTTGCGGACAAGTAGATGGTTCTGTAATTCCTGGCATGTTGGGGCTAGAAGCAGGTCAGTCGGCTTTTGGAGATATCTATGCATGGTACCAATGCTTGATTGAGTGGCCAATAAGAGAATTGATAGGAAATACCACTTTAATAAGTGAAGTTGTAAAAGCTAAATTAATTGAAGAAGCTACTTCTAACTTGCTTCCAAAATTAAGTGAAGCCGCTTCAAAAGAACCTATCGGGGCTTCGGGCGAATTGGCTTTAGATTGGATGAACGGAAGAAGAACGCCCGATGCCAATCAAAACTTAAAAGGTGTGATTTCTGGAATTAATTTAGGAAGTACATCACCAAAAATATTTAGGGCTTTGGTTGAGGCATCCTGTTTTGGGGCTAAAAAAATTGCGGACAGATTTATAAGTGAAGGCATTCCAATCAAGGGCGTGATTGCTTTAGGAGGTATAGCAAAAAAATCGACATTCGTCATGCAGACCATGGCAGATGTATTGGATGCACCTATAAAAGTAGCAAAATCAGAACAGGCCTGTGCCTTAGGCGCGGCTGTTTTTGGAGCTGTTTCAGCAGGTTTTTATTTAGATACCGAATCAGCCATGGATGCCATGGCGAGTCCATTTGAAACCATTTATAAGCCTATTCCAGAACATGTTGAGGCTTACAAAAAAGTATATGCAGATTATAGCGCTTTATGCGAGATTATGGAAAACCATATAATGCAAAAATAAAATGAGCAATTACAAAACATTAAAAGAAGAGGCTTATGAAGCCAATATGCAACTCCCAGAATTAGGGTTGGTGTTATTTACTTTCGGAAATGCTAGCGCAGTAGATCGCGATAAAGGAGTTTTTGCCATTAAACCAAGTGGTGTGCCTTATGTGGATTTAAAATCCGAAGACATGGTTATTTGTGATTTTGATGCTAAAATTATCGAAGGCATGATGCGTCCATCTTCCGATACAAAAACGCATGCCGTTTTATACAAGGAATGGGATAAAATAGGTGGTGTTGTGCATACGCACTCCACTTATGGAACCGCTTGGGCGCAAGCCATAAAAGATGTGCCTATTTTTGGAACTACCCATGCCGATCATTTAATTTCAAATATACCATGTGCGCCACCCATGAAAGATGAATATATTGAAGGCGATTACGAACACATGACGGGCTATCAAATTATAGATTGCCTTACGGAGCGTGGTTTGGATTATGATGACATCGGGATGATTCTCGTTGGTAACCATGCACCATTCACTTGGGGTAAAACGGCTGCTAAAGCGGTTTATAATAGTGCTGTTTGCGAAGAGGTTTCTAAAATGGCATATTTAACATTACAAATAAACCCAAATGCCGCTATTTTGAAAGAGGCATTAAAAAAGAAACATTTTGAACGTAAGCATGGTAAAGATGCTTATTACGGTCAAGGTTGTTAATAAAATGAACACTAACTAAATCAAATAAATATTATGAGCATTTTATCTTTTGCTGCTTTTACCATACTTGTTGCTGTGATAGCATGGTGGTCTACTAGAAAAACAGATGAGAATTCATCTGATGGTTATTTTCTTGGGGGGAGAAGCCTCACAGGACTGGTGATTGCGGGATCCCTGCTGCTTACTAATTTGTCAACAGAGCAAATTGTAGGTATGAATGGAGTGTCTTTTAGAGATGGTATTCCAATTATGGCTTATGAAGTTGTTGCGGCCATTGCCATGGTTTTTACAGCTTTTGTATTACTGCCTAAGTATCTTAAAAGTGGTATAGCAACCATTCCACAATTTTTAGAAAATAGATATGGCAAAAGCACAAAAACCATTGTATCATTATTGTTTTTATTAGGTTATGCTATATCTATGTTGCCAACCGTATTGTATTCTGGGGCATTGGCAATAAATACCATGTTTGATATACCAGAGATGCTAGGCATGGGACCTGAAGCGGCGCTTTGGGTTACCGTTTGGTCTATTGGGATCATAGGTAGTATCTACGCTATTTTTGGTGGATTGAAGGCGGTTGCGGTATCAGATTCCATAAATGCTATTGGATTAATTGTTGGAGGGTCGTTAATACCGATTTTTGGTTTAATGAAAATCGGGGACGGTAATGTGTTTACGGGCTTGCACAAGTTAACAACAGAACTTCCTGAGAAGTTTAATATCATAGGGGGGCCAGATTCTGATGTGCCTTTCTGGACGCTTTTTACAGGTATGATCATTGTGAATTTTTACTATTGGGGTACTAACCAGGCGATTATCCAAAGAGCTCTTGGGGCTAAAAACTTAAAAGAAGGCCAAAAAGGGCTTTTATTGGCGGCATTTATAAAAATACTCGGACCTTTTATAGTGGTGCTTCCCGGAATTATTGCTTTTTATATTTTTAATGGTGATTTAGCAAATGCAGATGAGGCTTACCCTATGGTTGTTAAGGCAGTGCTTCCAGCAGCATTTATAGGCTTTTTTGCAGCTGTTCTTTTTGGAGCCATTTTAAGTTCTTTTAATAGTGCATTAAACAGTTCAGTAACTTTATTTGGCCTTGATTTTTATAAAGAATATATCAACAAAAATGCTTCCGAAAAGCAAGTCGTAAAAGCAGGTAAAACATTTGGTATTGTTTTAGCGTTGTTTTCTATGGCCATCGCACCATTGTTATATGGCGTTCAAGGAGGTATTTTTACGTATTTACAAGAGTTGAACGGTACTCATAGTGTGCCTATTTTGGCCATTATCATAGTAGGAATATTTTCTAAGCGCGTTTCAGGAAAAGCGGCAAATATTTCTATTCTGTTCAGTGTGGTTACTTATTTAATTACATTATATGTTATTAAGCCAGATATCAGCTTTTTGCATGTTATGGGAATTCTATTTGTTCTAACCACAATCATCATGTTTGTAGTGAGTCACTTTATACCACGGGAAACAGATTATGAGCAAGAATACACCAAACAAGTGGATATTACCCCATGGCAATATTTAAAACCAGTTGGTTATGCTGTTGTAGCAGCGGTAGTGGCACTTTACATTTATTTATCATAGTAATATAAAAAAAATAGTTTCAGAATAACATGATTAATTTAAAACAAAACGACGTTTGGTTTGTAACTGGAAGTCAGCATTTATACGGTCCAGAAACTTTAAAGCAGGTAGCGGAACATTCAAAAGAAATTGCAAATGCATACAATAACAATGCAGCAATTCCTGTAAACATCATCTTCAAACCTACTGTAAAAACACCTGATGAAATTCATGCCATTTGCAAACAAGCGAATAATGATGACAATTGTATTGGCATCATCACTTGGATGCACACGTTTTCTCCAGCCAAAATGTGGATTGCGGGATTAAATGCTCTTCAAAAACCATTTTTGCACTTACATACGCAGTTCAATAGGGATATTCCATGGAATGCTATTGATATGGATTTTATGAATTTAAACCAATCTGCTCACGGCGGACGTGAGTTCGGGTTCATAGCCTCCAGAATGCGATTAAATCGTAAAGTGGTTGTTGGGCATTGGCAAGATGAAAACGTCATTAAGAAAGTGGGGGATTGGACGCGTGTTGCTTCAGCAGTTGCCGATAGTAGAAAAATGAAAGTGGCTCGTTTTGGCGATAATATGCGCCAAGTAGCGGTAACCGACGGGAACAAAGTGTCTGCTCAAATCAAATTTGGTTACGAGGTCAATGGCTATGGTATTGGTGATTTGGTCAAATATATTGATGGTATTTCAGAGCCTCAAGTTGATAAACTGATTCAAGAATATGAAGATACCTATGTGATGGCTGCCAAAATTAAGGCAGACGGTAGCTTGAAAAATTCGCTGAGAGATGCCGCAAAAATTGAATTGGGTATGCTTGCCTTTTTAGAAGAAGGCGGATTTACAGCGTTTACAGATACTTTTGAAGACTTACACGGCATGAAGCAATTGCCAGGTATTGCCACGCAACGTTTAATGGCAAGTGGTTATGGTTTTGGTGGCGAAGGCGATTGGAAAACAGCGGCTTTGGTGCGTACCATGAAAGTTATGGGGCATGGTCTTGAAGGCGGTAACAGTTTTATGGAAGATTATACCTATCATTTTGATCCTGTAAATACCACCTGTTTGGGGTCTCACATGTTGGAGATTTGCCCATCTATCGCAAAGGGCGATGTGTCTTGCGAAATCCATCCTTTAGGTATTGGAGGAAAAGAAGATCCAGCGCGATTGGTTTTTAATGCTGGTGCAGGTAAGGCTTTGAATGCTTCGGTAATCGATTTAGGAAACCGTTTTAGGATGTTGGTAAACAAAGTAGAAGCTGTTGAAATTAAAAATAATATGCCTAACCTTCCAGTAGCTCGTGTGCTTTGGGATGCCAAACCAGATTTACAAACCGCTGCAGCCGCATGGATTTATGCCGGAGGCGCACACCATACTTGTTACAGTCAAAATATTTCTGCGGAATCTTTAGAGGATTATGCTGAAATTATGGATATCGAATTTTTATTAATTGATGAGAAAACAGATTTATATCGATTCAAGCAAGAGTTGCGTTGGAATGATGCAGCCTATGTTTTGAATAAAGGGTTTTAACGTTTCAAGATTTTATTTAAAACAAAAAAGGGTCACATGTACATGTGACCCTTTTTTGTTTTAAAATTGACTAATTTGCATCCAAATTAAAATTTTTCAAAATATGATTAGAATTTCAACTTTATTATGTGGCCTTTTACTTTTTAATTTAGGCTTTGCGCAAGCACAGAAACCAAATGTAGTGCTTATTTTGGTGGATGATTTGAAACCGGCATTAGGTGTTTATGGTGACAAAACAGCCATAAGCCCAAATATAGACAAACTGGCAAGTATGGGCACGCGTTTTGATTTAGCTTACGCCAATCAAGCGGTATGTGCACCGTCTAGGTATAATCTTATGGTTGGAGCCCGTTCAACAACTAGTGGTATTTATAATTTTGGTGCTGAATTTAGGGACGTGTATCCAAATGCTGTTACGCTTCCCCAACATTTTTTTAAAGCAGGATACCATACGGAGTCTATGGGAAAAGTTTTTCATATTGGGCATGGAAATTTGAATGATGATGTATCATTTAGTGTCCCTCATCATGAAGATAAGGTTATAGAATATGTTGATCCTAGTAGTACTAATAGGCAATTAACTCGAGAAGAAGCACTTTTCAATAATACTAGATTGTATTTTGAAGATTTACCAAAAATTCATGAGTTACCAAGAGGAGCGGCTTGGGAGAGCCCAGATGTTTTGGACGATGCTTATGCTGACGGAAGAATAGCAACACATGCCATTGGCAGGTTGAGGCAGTTAAATAAAAACCCTGAAAAGCCTTTTTTCATGGCAGTTGGTTTTGCTAGGCCCCATTTGCCTTTTTCTGCTCCAAAAAAATATTGGGATATGTATGATCCAGAAAAATTGCCGCTTCCAGAGTTTGAAGATTTTCCAGAAGGAACACCCGAGTTTGCAGTTAAAAGACGAGGAGAAATAGAAGCTTTTAAACCCATACCAACAGATGGTAAAATTTTTAGTAAAGAATTAAAAACAAAATTGATCCATGGCTATTATGCAAGTATGACCTATATGGATGCTCAGGTTGGAAGGGTTATAGATGAACTTGAAAGATTAAGCATGCTTGAAAATACTATAATTGTACTATGGGGTGATCATGGGTGGCATTTAGGTGATCATGGTTCTTGGACCAAACATTCCAATTTTGAGCAAGCCACCAGAATTCCACTTATTTTTGCTGGTCCTGGCGTTTCTAAGAATACAATTACCAAGCAATTGGCCGAAACGGTGGATATATACCCAACCTTGACAGATTTGGCAGGTTTGCCAAAGCCAAATGGACCTCAACCTATAGACGGGATGAGTTTGGTTCCAGTTTTAAAAAATTCAAATGCTAGAATAAAAGATCATGCATACCACGCCTATCCAAGAAAATCAAACCTAATAGGTCAGGCCATACGTACTGAGCGTTATCGCATGGTACAATGGGTTAATGTGGAAGATGAAAGTGAGGCTCCTATTTATGAGCTCTATGATTATTTGGAAGATCCATTGGAAACCAAGAACTATGCTAAGTCAAAACCAAAAGCTTTAAAGGAACTGATTAAGATTGTAAATAGTCATCCAAAGCCTAAACCACAAGTTAAAAGATAGATAACAATGTTTGGATTAGGATGTGTATGGAATATGCCGCAATCAATTATATCAAAAGTGGTATCTTTTTACCATTTTGCAACCACAAATGGATCCTTGGATTAAATTTTTAGACAGAGGCGTAAACAATCCATTTAAAAGCAGAAACAGTTTTTCTGTTGAAACTATGAAAAAGAATAACAGTTTGGGCTTTGTTCTGTACCAAAAAGACCAATCGATGATTGTTCATACATAACACAAACTATTAAACATCTACGATTTAACAGCAAGAAAGCAATGTGATGAATAATATAAAACAAATAATTAACAAGCAAAGCAATTTTTAATAAATTCAAAATTTGAGCGGAAGTGTTGAAGCCATTACTGTTAATAGTAATTTAGCACGGCCCTAAAATGTGCAAATAGAAAATAGTGAAGGCATGCCCTCTCTATTTTTTTATTAACTAATTCAAGTTGCTAGTTTTCAAAGTATAAAAACAAAGCAAAGGT
>TARA_R110002049_G_scaffold87533_1_pt1 | contig 54092 bp, 55 predicted proteins | sample TARA_R110002049 | Tara Oceans TARA_R110002049 (sample SAMEA4396941) | marine metagenome | biome: Polar Biome; feature: [SRF] surface water layer (ENVO:00010504); material: water (ENVO:00002006), including particulate matter (ENVO:01000060) such as... | depth 5 m | reverse complement strand
GAAGTACTATTTATACAGATTTCTAAATTACCATCTTCTCCTGCACTCAAGGTATTGGCTTGTTGAAAATCAAAAATACTATCAGAATTATCATCTAGAGGTATTGTATAACCATCTGGTTCACCAATAATTAATCCATTAATATCAACATTATCAGGTAAACTGCCTAATGTTCCATTTTGATCATCATCAGTAAATCCAGCTTCTATAGCATCAAAGCAACCATCATTATCACTGTCTAAATCTTGATGGTCTGGGTAATTATCAGAATCTGTATCTCTATCAGGATTACCATTCTGTTCAACTGTATCTAAAATACCATCGTTGTCATCATCTAAATCATCATCATTTAAAACACCATCTTTATCAAAATCTGGAATACATTCTTCTCTTATTTCAACTTCACTACTACATTTTGAAGGGTTATCAGATATAAATATTTTACCATTAATAGTACCGTTAGATATCAAATTACAAATAGCTGTACAATCAGTTAGAGATGTATTTCCAGAAATAGCAATACTGTTTCCTCCTACATTACCAACAATAAAGAGGTTTTCTAGACCTTCTAAATTAGGTAGGGATTCATTTACTGAAATATTTATCATTCTGGTTTCGACTAAATTATTAAAACCTATTAGACTTCTTAATTTATTATTATTAGTAATACTTAATTGACCTTGTAGTTTCGTGAGTTTTGAAAATCCATTTATATCTAAAAGCTCCTCATTTCCATCTAAGTGTATTATCCCAAAATTTGGCGTTAACTCTAGTATAGTTTGAATATTATTAAACCCATTTATATGCTTTATTTTAGTATTATTTACAACAACACTAACAATTTTTAATACATTATTAAATAATGGGATATTATTAATTTGTGCCCCATCAATATATAAAACGTCTACTTTAATTAAATTTTCAAACCCTATTATATTAGTTAAATTGTTATTTATCTTAATGTTAAGAGCTAAGTTGATTTCAATTAGAGAATTAAAACCATTTATTTCAGTTAGAGAATTATTATTAGCAATATCTAAGTCCCATCCAACTATCAATAGTTGATTAAATTGCGGAATATTGGTTAGAGCATCATTATTGTCAATACTAAAATCACCTACTCCTTTTAAATTTTCAAAGCCAGAAATTATTTCTAATACTGAATTTTGATGGATCACAAACCCCTTTTCAATATTCTCTAAACTATCAAAACCTTTGATTGCTTTTAACCCTCCATAATTAGATGTGATTGAAAAATCTCCTTTTATTATCTGTAGTTTATTGATTCCTTCAATAGTTTCTATTAAATGACTCTGGTCAATTTTAAAATCACCACCAACAAATTCTAAATTACTAAAATTTGATATGCTTGTGATTTCAGAATAATTAATTATTAAAGAACCTTCTATTCGTTTTATAGCAGTTATTCCAGAAATATCAGTAGCATCACCAATTATTAAATTGCCATTAATAACCTCACAACTTCCAAAATTTGTAATATAATCTTCAACAGCACTTTGGTTATTTAAATTAACATTTCCAACTGGACACTGAGAATATAATAGGTGGCTTAATAAAAAGAAAAAAAGCAGAATTAATGTTCTAAGCATATAAAAATTTAGGCTGTAAATTGTAAGTAAATATATTAATATTTGTTTAATTGCCTATACTAATTGTTTCGTTTGATAAATCCATTCCATACACATTACCACTACACTCCTATCGTCGCTTCGGGCAAAGCGTATTCCATTACATTTTTAAAGAAACATTTGAGAAGAAAAAAATAAGAAAATGTAGTAATTAAACTTCGCTTTGCAGAATTAAATCTTCAATTATTTTAAAACTTTTATTGGTTGGAACATGTTTTGAATCGTTTAGTAACACTATTTTATGAAGCGATGGAAAAATTCGCTTAGCTCTTTTAATCATTTTTCTGCCGGGAAACATAATATCTTTTTCGGCTGCTATAATTGTAAGTGGTGTTTTTATATTTTTTGCTGACTTTTTAGAGATAATTGGCAAAGGCGAAAAATCCATATTGCAATATTGAAATGTAGCTGACATAAAGTCTAATGCAAAATCATCATACTCAGAAAAAAGAACATTCATTACTTTTTTAATGTATTCTTGATTTTTTGTTTTTATGAACTTTTTTAATGGAATAAACATTTTCCATAAATTAAGAATTGGGTTGCCATTTACTATATAAACTGGGGCGATTAAGAATGCTTGTTTTATAGGCGTTTCATTAAATTCTAGAGCTTTTAAGCTAATAAAACCGCCAAAGGAAAACCCCACTAAGGTCACATTTTTAAGTCTTAACTTTATGATAACTTCTGTTAACCATTTTCCATAGTCTAAAGTTTTCATGCTCAATCTAGTTTCAGCGCTTTTATTTGGTTGCGCCAAGACATCAATAGCATATACACAATATTTTGAAGATACATTTGAAAATGATTCCAAAATTAAAGGTGCACAACCTCCTGTGCCATGTATAAGTATTAATGGCGGTAGGTTTATATCTCCAATCACTAATACATTGGTATTACCAAACGCTGTTTCTATTGACTTTTCGAGATATTCTACATTTAGTTCTTTTAACTTTTGATTATAAAGCTTTAAGATTTTTTCTTTTCCTTCTTTTGATTTGAAAAACATATTACTGCTCGATTTTTGATTGATGATTATTGGTTTATGATGGATTACTTTGGTTCTCTATGAGCAAATGATTTATGTGGTTTACGAATCATGGATATCCCAATCCATATAAACCAAACAATCTGACTAACTCCAAAAATTTCTTTGAATACATCGAAAGGTAAATAGTTAGAATGTTTGCAAGCGCAACAAATAGGCCTAAAAGGTTCATACACTCAAATATTTACTAATATTTATTGACTTTTAAAATCATTTGATTTGCAAATATTTGAGTGTATTAATAAGCTTATAACCAGTTAAACCCTAATCCTATATTAAAGAGTACTGCATCTCTATGGGCATCTCCATCTAAAGACGCACGACCAAGAACTAATTTAGACTGAACATTAAGCGCAAAATTTTTCTTTTTGTAAATTTCGTAACCAGTACTTGCCATGACAGCACAACCAAAATTCCAATCGTCATTTACGTCATCTTTAATATCATATAGTGCTGGCGAATCTATAGCTAATCCAATTCCACCATGAATCCACCATCGATCTTTTACCCAATATTGCAGCGATGGAATAAAAGCTCCAAAATGCCTGTCATTATCCTGAAATTCGTATATGTTTCCTGGTATAGCGGCTGTAATGGCGAGTTTTTCATTTAACATATAGCCAAATTTTAAATCTGGAAAAACGAACGTTCCTTGGGATTTGTCAAACGTTTGAATACCTGCACTATCTTCTATACTTATAATGCCTCCACCTACTACAAATTCAAAGATGAAACCATCTCTTTGTGTTGTTGATTCTTCTTTTGTGTTTTGTGCATATGTTATACTAGATACTAATGCAAAGGCTACACAAGCCATTCTTGATAAAATTTGTTTCTTGATTGTTTTCATTTTAATTGATTTCATAATTGTTTGTTTTTTGATTGTTTTCATTTTAATTGATTTCATAATTGTTTGTTTTTTTTGATTGATTAATACTATTTAATTGATAATAACAATGTTACCTACTTTATGACCACTTTCAAGGTGTTGATGTGCTTCGGTAATACTTTCTAAACCATACGTTTTTTCAATAACTGTGTGTAATGTCCCTTTTTTAAAAAACGTTATTAATTCGTTTAGCAATTTTTTTAAGTCTTTAGATTTTCTCATCCCTGTTGCAGAAAATTTTACTTTTTTTGGAGCCAGCATAGAATACCATAATATTTCTCCACTTAACACAGGTGACATGAAAATACCATCAAAATGAAGATTATTTTTGCAACTTTTATAAGATATTTTACCAACGGTATCATAAATGACATCATAATAATCGCCTGCTTTTGTAAAATCATTCGTTTTATAATCTATTACTATATCTGCCCCAAGAGACTTTACTAAATCTACATTTGGCGTACTACAAACCCCTGTTACTTTATTGATAATTGCACAGCTGCTGTGCCCAAACTACCTGATGCGCCATTTATAAGGATGTGTTGTCCTTCTTTTAAATTCCCTATATCTTTTAAAAAACTATAGGATGTTAAAAACCCATCACAGATTGGCGCGGCCTCTTGATGTGACATGTTTTTTGGCTTAATAGCAACAACACCATCTTCGGGAATGCATACATATTCTGAATTTGTTCCATCAGCAAACAAAACTTCTCCAAAAATTTCATCACTCACTTTAAATTTAGTGACCCCTTCCCCTACTGACTCTACAATCCCTGAAAACCCAGTTCCTAAAGACGTATTCTTGGGCTTAAATATGCCTAAAAACAATCTGCCAAACTTTGGTGTCCCTTGTCTCATTAATGCATCTGCACGTGTAACAGAAGATGCTTTAATTTTTACTAAAAGCTCATTAGGCTTCGGAGATGGTTTTTCCTTTTCTTCAATATGAATGACTCCAGGAGCTCCGTAATTTTTATAAATAGCTGATTTCATAATTTAAATATTTATGGCAAAGTTTCTGATTATATGAAGGTTAAAAGTTCGTGTTTGGAAATCAGAACCCATTTTATTAATAATTCTAATCACAACTTGTATTCAATTCTTGATAATCAGATAAAGACACCGTAGGTATTCCTTGATTTTCTTGGATTTTAATACAGGTTAAACTCGGGTTTCTATCTACCCTTAAGTCTATTAAATTTGGATTGTTGCTTACATCAAGACTGGTAAGTAAATTACTTGAACTATATAAATGCGTTAAACCACTATTATTTTCAAGATTTATGTTTTGAAGCTTATTGCCAGAAATCACTAAAGTCTCTAACAATGTATTGGAGCTGAAGTCTATGGCTGTAAGCTGATTCAGTATTAACAGCACATTTTTTAAGTTTATGGCATCATTAGTGTCAATCGTTTTCAGTAAGTTATGACTAATGAGTAATATTTCAATAGATTCATTTTTAATACTAATTTCTTCAAAATTATTAAAGGATAAATTTGCCTTTTTCAAATATGTAGATTTTGACAATCCACTAATAGAACTAAGCTCGTTTGACTGAATATCTAATAAAATTAGATTCGGATTGTTGCTAATGTCAATATTGGTAAGATGATTTCCATTAAGAAACAAAGTATCTAACTTAGTGTTAGAGCTTAAATCAACCTCATTAATTTTTTGTCCTGCGGCAGACAAAAATGTTACGTTTACAAAACCTTCTATTCCTGTTAAATCACTAATATCTCCAAAGTTTGAAGATAGGTTTAAGTCTAATCGTGTTACTGCTTCAGCATCTGTTTTTAATAGTTTTTGATTTATAATGCCATCTGAATCGATTCCTTGCTCAATTAATTTGGTTTCAAAGTGAATGTCTGGAATACTTAAATAATCATCTTGGACAAGGCTTGAATCGTCGTCTTTAGTTGAACAGGCAACTACAAAAAAAGCAGTGGCTATGAATACTGTAATTGGGTTTTTAAAGTTTTTCAAAATCGTTGTACGTATTTAATTTATTTATAATTTTAGAATAATTTGCAAATTACAAACTACATCAAGTTCATCATTATGGATAATATCCAGCTAACTATAATTTTAATTAATTGACACATTTTTATTATTATTTAAAATTTTATGCGGCAAAAGTATTCTGAAAAAGAAGTGCAGACGTTCTGTTTTTGAAAGTAGAACTAATTTTGGTTGGTATTTTTAAGATAAGTGTTGGGCGTAATTCCTTCTGTTTTTTTAAAAAACGTATTGAAGACTGTTTTAGAGTTAAAGCCACTATCATAGGCTATAGCCATAATGGTTAAACCTTTATTTTCTTCTAAAACAACACGTTCTTTAAACTCTTTAATTCTGAAGGTGTTTACATACTCTGAGAAATTTTTATTAAATCCTTGGTTTAGTAATTGAGACACATAATTGGCAGGAAGCTCTAAATAAGAAGCTAATTCTTTTAACGATAAATCTGGATTTAAATACAACTTATAGTCCATCATTATTTTTTCTAACTCCTTAACATATTTATCAATTTCTACTTTTTTGAGCAAAGATTGTTTATAGCGTTTTTTTGGTGTATAATTGTTATTATCGCTAATAGCACGCGTCATTATCTCTTTAAACCGCTTATTATTTCTTATTGGTTTTAAAATTGGCTCTGAGTTTAAAAGTAAGATTAGAGGCAAATGGTTATTGTAGGCTTGCTCTATAAAATCTAATACCTTATCATGATTGCCTAATAATGTGTTTACTAATATTAAATAAAAAAGGGCCTTTTCTACAAGTTCTGAAGCTAAATACGTTTCTAATTCTTTTATGCCATCGTTACATTTAGAAACATCTCCAATCAAAGCATAGCACATGGTTAAGCCTCCCAATTTTGTAAGGTCTTTTATAGAAACGCCTTTTAGTGTATTAAAATACCCTAAAGCTTCATTAAGCTTACCCGATAGTAATAAACTAAAGCCAATGCATATAGGAGAAAAAGGCAAAATAGGATTTAACTCTATGGCTTTCTGCAAATAAGGAATGGCACTTTTATAATCTTGTTGTAGATAATATAAGTAACCTTTATAATGATGATTCATTGCAGAAAAGGGATCTAGTTCTAAGGCCTTATTAACATAATTTTGAGCAGAATCTAGCTTGCCTTCAACCGTTAAAAAGTTTGAAATTGTTAGATAAATATCATCCGCTGGTTGAATTTCTAAGGCTTTATTTGCGTGTTGATATGCTTTTTTTAAATCCCAATTTTGCCAACATGCAATCCAAGACAAGTTTAATTGAGATCGTGATGAATTTGGATTGAGTTCTATCGCTTTTTGTAAATAAGGTTGCGCTTTTTGAAATGCTTCAAATGCGGGCAATAAGCCCATTGCACCCATAACAGTATAGCCTTGATTGATATCTAAATAAGGGTTTGAAAAATTTGGTTCTTTTCTGATAATATCTTCAAAAATTGAAATAGACTTTATAGTGCTATCATAATCCAATTTCATTAAATAATATCTGCCTTTTAGATACTCTCGGTAAATTTCTAATGAAACATTTAGAGGTTCTACTAATTTTTCCTCAATTTCTATATGACCAATGTGCTCTCTTAATTTTTCAGCAATAAAGAGACTGATTTCATCTTGTATCTCAAATATGTTTTCTAGTTTTCTGTCAAAAGTTTCAGACCAAAAATGAAAATCATCTTTAGTGTCTATCATTTGAATTGTTATTCTAGTGTTGTTTCCAGATAACCTTACACTACCCTCTATAAATGTGGCAACACCTAGTTTTTCCTTTATTTCTGACGTGGTTACTTTCTTGTTTTTGAAATAAAAAGAGGATGTTCTTGAAGTTACTGACAGCCCTCTGATTTTTGCAAGTGCATTAATGATTTCTTCCGTTAAGCCATCACAAAAATATTCATTATCAATATCATTGCTCATATTAACAAGAGGAAGTACAGCTATGGATTTTTGGTTGGTCAATCTATTGATTTCTTAAAAAGCAAATGTATATAAAAATAAAGGTAAATTCTTGAAAACAGATTTATTTCAGAGACATTTGCTCCTATCGTACCTTGGGCAAAACAAGTTTACTCTTCTGTTCTGAATTTAAAGTTCATCCCTTATTCCAATTCAAAAACGTAGAGACCACAAGTTCTTTTTTTCGTGATGATACAGGGATTTTTATACCGTTCTTTAAATGAATAACGCCAGCTTTTTCGTATTTATCTATAAACTTTAAATGAACCATAAAGGATTGGTGCGGTCGTATAAAGCTATGTTGCGTAAGTTGCGCTTCAAACTCTTTTAACGACTTTGAGGCCATGTGTTTTTTGCCATCGCTACAATAAAAAGTGGTATATCCGCTATCTGATTCACAATACATAAGTTTCTTTAAATCAATCACTTGAAAACTATCGTGAAGCGATAATATGAGTTTTGAATCGTCATTATTCCATAAGGCTTTAACCGTTTTAATTTGTTGCTGCTGCTCTGCAATAGTAAGTTGTTTAACTTTATGCAATGCTGTTTCAAGTTCATCGACATCTACGGGCTTTAAAATGTAATCTACAGCACCAATTTTTAAGGCTTGTAGCGCATATTCTTCATAAGCCGTTATAAATATAATTTTAAAATTTAGGTGTTCTGTTTGTTCCAAAAAATCAAAAGCAGTTCCGTCTAAAAGATTGATATCTAAAAAAATCAATTCTGGCTTACAGGCATTGGCTACTACAACAGCCTCTTTAACAGATTCGCATTCGCCAATAACCTCTACAGTTGTATCTATTAATTGTAACAAATTAAGCAGCCCTTTTCTAATATAGGCTTTGTCTTCTACTAGTAAGGTTTTCATGATACTACCGCTGTTTTATGAGGAATCAGCAAGGTAACGATGGTTCCTTCTTCATTATGTTTTTTTCGGTCTTCTATGGTAACAGAACCTTCCATTTTTAAATCTTCAGATAATATTTTTAATCTTTCAGAGGTAATCGCTGTTGCCAATGATTTTTTTTGATGGTTTTTAATTTCTTTTAGAGTATTGATTCCAATGCCGTTATCAGTAATCGTACAAATTAATTTTTTAGAGTTGTATGTTAGATGGACATCGATTTTTTTATATCCTTTTTGACCTATAAAGGCGTGCTCTACGGCATTTTCAACAAAAGGCTGAATAAGCATTGGCGGAATTTCAAATTTTGGCACATCAACGGTGTCTTCTACTAAAATAGTATATTGATACGCTTCGTTTTCTAAATTTTGAAGGGCCAAATAGTTTTCTAGAGCTTCCAGTTCTTCAGATAATGAAACCATTTTATCTCTTGAATTTTCTAAGGTAATACGGAGCAATTTTGAAAATTTTGACAGGTAATTAACCGATTTTTTTTCTTCTTTATTCAAAATCATGCCTTGCAACACAGCCATCGAATTAAATATAAAATGCGGTGTCATTTGGGAACGCAATAATTTTTGTTGCATGACAATGTTTTCGTTTTTAGATTTTATATTTCTGAATTTCTGAAAGAAAATAACAGACCCTAAAACTATGGAAACCAAAAGAAACCCGATAATGGCCCATAAATAATTTTGTTGCGTTTGTTTTAAATCTTTGGAGGTATTCAAAACGGTTTTTGTTAATTTTAATTCTCTAATACTCGCTGAGTCTAATGCTTGCTTGTATTTATATTCATACTCTATTTGGGTTATTTTTTCAATACTTTCTTTATTAAAAATACTATCGCTTAATGTTTTAAATTGTTGGTGGTTTTCAAATGCTTTTTTATAATTACCTGTTTTACTATAAATAGTTGCCAGTGTTTCAAAAGCTAATTTTTTCTGTGCTAAAAGCTCTAAATCTTCCGCTATTTTCTCCCCTTCTAGCGCATGATACAAGGCTTTAGAGTAATTTTTAAGTAAAACATAGGCTCTTGCTAAGCCAATATGCGCGTGGCAAATAAAAAGCTTTTCCTCTATAACGACACTTATCTCTAGACAGGTTTTATAATGTTTTAAAGCCAGGTTTGGCTGTTCCATTAAAAGATGTAAATCGCCAAGTTGAAAGTTAACAGCATTTAATTCTGCTTGCTCATCAATTTCCGTACTTATCTTTAAAGACTCCGTCATATAATCTAAAGCTTTAGGAAACGCTTTTAGATCTGCATAAACAGCTCCTATATTAACCAAACATTGTGCTACCTGTCGTCTATTCTCTAATTCGGTATAAAGAGGTAGCGATTCTTCTAGGTAACTAAGTGCTTTATCATACTGTTTCAATTCATAATAAACCGCACTCATGTTGTAAGTAATTTTTGCTATGCCATGTTTGTTATTGTCTTCTCTATATATGCTCAAACATTTATTAAAATATTCTAAAGCTTCTGTATATCTTCCTTGGTTTAAACTGATAACTGCAATATTATTTAAAGTGCCCAAGCTTAATTTTTCTTGACCCAATTGTTCTTGTATTTTATGTGCTTTTTTAAAAAAGCTAAGCGCTTCATCAAAATCCCCTTTTTTATAACTGGAGATGCCTAAATTATTTAACATATCAGCTTGACTTAGCAAATCTCCATTCTTTATACTTATGCTAAGTACTTTATTGTAATAGCCTGTAGCTTTATCTATATCATTATTATAATGTGCTACTTCAGCCAAACTAATGTAAGAGGAATTAATACAAGCTTGGTCATTTATTTCCTCACATAATTTAAGTGCTTTGAGTGCAGACGCTTCTGCTTCATCTAGTTCTGATTTCTTTATTTGGTTAAAACCAAACCTTAAAAAGCTTGTTGCTTTACCTTTTATGAAATTAAGTTGCTTAGCCAAATCATGGGCAGCTTGCGCTTTTTCATCAGATTTATTGATGTCGAAGCTAGCGTAACTAAAGGCAAGTGCATTTAATAAATTAACCTTGGTAGTATCGTTTTTTTTATGATGTCGTAATTCATTCTCCAAACTATCTATCGCTTTATTTTGCGACTGAATAATTATTGGTGAAAACAAAAAGCAGATTAAAAATATAGTATGAAGATTATTTTTTTTCATGAACTCAATAGCTGGTTTATAAATACACTGTATAATCCTTATCAATCTAAAAACATATAGAAATATTTTCAGCTAATAAACAATTTATTTAACAACAAACCGCAAGCTAATAGACAAATTTGCTTGCGGTTTGTTTAATATAGACATTATAAATTAGGTCTGTTATCTAAAAATCTGTCCAAGCTCTTACTGCTCTAACAGGGCGTCCTAATGACTTGAAGTCTGATGGAAACCAATCATTATTAAAATTATAAATTCTAGCTTCAGCAGCATTAACTTCTGTAGAAGTCCAGTAATTTGCATTAGCAATTGAAAAAGCAGTTCCTCCGTTATTTGTTAAAGTTATATTGATTAAAGTTTTATTATCCATAATTTCTCGTATTTCACCTTGACTTGGTAAAAACCAATCATCAAACCCATTTGAATTTAAATTAGAACACAAATCAGCAGCTGTGCCACTTGCAGAACATATTGCTAAAATGGCATTTGTATTGGCTTGCCCAGTACCAATTTCTATACCTGTAGCACCTGTAGATGTATGCATACAGCCATAAGAAGCTGAAGCACTTTGATTTTCCATTGATACTGCATAACCTTCGTTATTTGATGCATTTACCCAAAAGATAACACCACCAAATTTAAATTCTCCTACTTCGTGTAAATCGTTTAAATCGATTGTTGCAGAAGAAGTTTCAATAGCTCCTGAGTTATCAACAGAAATAGTAGCTGTAATTGTTGGGTTTGTTTCAAAATCAAACAAGGCAGCATCAGCAACGGTTATTTCGCCTGTAGTTTGATCGATGTTTAAAGCACCTGTTGGTGTTTGAGAATTAATGCTATAGCTTAATGTGCCATCTCCAGTTGCTTGTACTGTCCCTAAAGAAATACCACTTGTAGGGTTTTCATCTATTGTAGCAGTAAAGCCTTGTATCTCTGTTTCAATGACATTGTTAATGTTAATAGTTACAGCAGCTGTATTTACAGCACCTTCGGCAGATACTGTTGCCGAAATTACCACGTTAGTTTCAAAGTCAAATATGGTAGCATCTGCAACTGTTAATTCTCCTGAGCTTGCATCGATATTTAAAGCACCAGATGGTGTTTGGCTATCAATACTATAGGTTAGCGGGCTATCGCTATCGCTTTGAACAGTACCAAGCACTTGTGCAATAGTAGGGTTTTCATCAATAGCCACTTCTAAACCCTGAAGGGTTATTGGTGTATCATCATCATCTTTGTTACAACCAAAGGTTGTTATTATTAAAGCTAAGGCTAATAGGTTGTTTAATCTAAATGAGGTTTTCATGTTTAATAATTTTGGGGTTAAAATGTTTGTATATGATTGTTTAATAGCATTTTATTTGATACATAATTACTTCGCAAACTTTCTAGTAATTCTACCTTGGTCAAATTTCAATTCTAAAATATAGATGCCGCTTGAAAGCGTGATTGTATTGATAGTATTTTCAGCACCTTCGCTTAATTTAGCTCCAGAAATGCTGTAAATGCTGTAGTTATTTAGCTTAATACTATTGGAATGCTTTACTTCAAGTTTGTCTACTTTTGTAATGATTTTTATATCATGAGCCAATTCAAAGTTTGAAGTGCTTAACGAGGCGTCTTCTGTAACCGGGTTAAAGCCTGTCCATAATGCACCAGAATCTGTAACATATGCTCCCATGGTTCCAGGTGGTATATGCAAAGCAGTATTACTACGGTTAAAAATAAAGGTGTCATTGGTACCTGTGGTAATAGTAGGTGGTACCGTAGCTAATGATGTCACACTAGCTAACGATGAATTATTACCAAAAGCAAGCAAACCTATGCTTGTTACACTACTTGGTATAGTAATGTCTGTAAGATTATTATCTACAAAAGCACCAATCCCTATAATGTCAACACTATTACTTAATGAAATATTTGTGATAGCATTTGTTGCAAAAGCTGCAGTTCCAATAACTGTTACATTATCTGGAATAGTTACAGTTGTTAAGCTATTGAGTTCAAAAGCAGAAATTCCGATATTGGTAACACTATCTGGAATGGTAACGCTAGTTAAACCTTTATCAAAAAAAGCTGAATTTCCGATTTCCGTAACATTGAATACTGCTACAGAAGGCACAGTAATAGTAGAAGGTATACTAACAGCTGTTCCATTTGCTGCATCATAATCTGTAACTTTAAGTGTGGTTGCAGAAGTTGCCTCAAATACCATTTTAAATCCTGTCCATAATGCACCGCTATCAGTTACATATTCATCTGTAGTATTACCTGTAACAATTAAATTAATATTACTGCGACTAGAGTTTGCAAAAGTATCGGTACCACCACCTGTAGTTATAGTAGGCGGTGTAGTGCCTAATACAACAACAGTACTTAAATTATTCACACCAAAAGCAAGAGGACCTATATTCGTGACGCTTTCTGGTATTATGATACTCGTAAATTGATTGTTATTAAATGCATTATTTTTTATATTGATAATACCATTAGGAATAGTAACATTAGTTAAATTTTTGCCTGAAAAAGCACCACCACCAATTTCCGTTACTGTATACTCATTGCTACAACTTGCAGTAACTGTTTCTGGTATATTTACAACAGTGCCGCCTGAGGTATCGTAATCAGTAATCTTAGCAGTGGCTGGATTTACTGAAGTAACAGTGTAAGTAATAAAATCAGTAACGAAAGTGTCATTAACAGCTAATTCTTCAGTAAGCGATTGAAAACCTGTCCAGGTAGCATTTGCATAAGCAGTACTTGTTCCATTAGGTACGACTACATTTATATTGCTGCGTGTACCAAAACTTAAGTCACCAAATGTATCAACATTTCCTCCTGTTAAAATAGTTGGAGGTGTTATCGCTTCGGACACCACACAAGTTAAAGCGTTATTACCCGCAAAGGCTTGAGCTCCAATTGATGTAACGCTACTAGGAATCACTATACTTGTAAACGCATTACCGAAGAATCCACTTGATCTAATCTGAACAACAGAATTTGGAATAACTACTTTAGTTAGTGAGTTATTTAAAATAAAAAAAGAATTAGTGTGAATTACAGTTACACTAAAAGTTGCACTATTATAGTTAACCGTAGCTGGTATTATTACTTCGCTACCACCTCCATTAAAATCATAATCTATAGTCATTACTGTATTAGGAGTTAATGAAGTGACTTCATAGGTTATAAAATTGTCTATAAAAGTATCTCCAACTGTTTGCGAATACCCTATTACAGATATAAAAAAGGCCATTAAAATAAGTAGATTTATTTTCATTTTTGATTTGTTTAAAGTTTATAAAAAGCCAAACTACCTTTATAAAACAAACCAAGAAATAGTAAATCTTTTTTTGAAAGGGTTTAATCGATAAGCGCTTGTATTGATTCAATATTCGTAAATACTTTTTTATTAAATAGATTAAAAAGTACACTGTACACATTTGTACATTTTATGCTTCTCTCCTATGTCGTGACATAAAAAGTGTTCCATTACATTGCAGAAGAAACTTTTGAGAATAAATTTTTCAAGAAACTGTGATAATAACTATCACTTTCAGCCAAAATTCAAGTTACATAACACGGAAGAGAGTTCTTTTCGATTAAAAACCTCACTAATAGATGTTCTTTTTCTGAAAAACGTTATTTTTTTGTATCTTTTTAGGGATTATTTAGACATAAAAAACAAACTATTATGAAAAGACATTCTGCTTTAGTATCAGGTATTTTGATTTTATTTTTTGTTGGTAACGCTTTAGCCCAAAGTGGTTATTTAAAAATTGGGGACATTAAAGGGGAATCTACAGAACGAGCTCATAAAGATTGGATTGTTATTGAAAGTTTTAGTCAAGGTTTGGAACAACAGCAACTAGCCATGACGGGTTCAACAAGGCGGCGGACCTCCGTTGTTTTTGAAGATTTGGTAATTACTAAAAAAACTGGACAAAGCAACACCAAAATTAATGGAAATTTGTGCTAAAGGAATGGTAATTCCTGAACTGGAATTGGATATGGTTACAAATAACGGGAAGGTTTATTATAAAATAACCTTAAACACTGTTAAGATTAGCAGTATGAGCACAAGCTCCAACTGCGACCCTGATTGCAATTTGGTAGATGAGATATCCGTAAGCTATTCTAAAATCACTTGGGAACATATGGATAGTAATGGCAATAAAACGGTTGCGAATTACAATGTGCAAACAGGAAATTAGCTATATCAAGCATCCTAATTTGTGGAAGACACTTTTGGGATTAAAATTTTTACAGAACATGAAGTTTGCTACTTCTCTTTTTGTTCAACTTTAGGTTTTACCCTTTTTATGGGTTGAATATCTTGGCGTACTTTTTTATACATTTTGTATTGAATACGGGTCAAAACATCATTCATTTCAAGTGTTTCTTTTACTGCCAATTCTGTTAAGGCATCCAATTCGGCCCTGCCTTCATATGTGTCTTTTACCTTTTCAGACAATATCAAATAATCCTCTACTTTATTTTGAAATATAGGTAATTGTCTCCCTGAAAGCCCTAATTGTGCGTCATAGGCTTTGGTAATTTCTTGCGACATTTTTCTGGTTTTCTCGGTGCCGTGAACGGTATCGGGATATTGCGCAAATAATGCTGTTGTAAATAAAAGTATTGCGATTTTAAGTATTTGTTTCATAATATTATTTTTACTTAATATATTGAAAATAACCACTTATGTCAAGTCGTTTTAAGATTAGTTAACAGGTTTTAATACGATTTAACTTTTTGTTTACTGATTTTAATCGAAGATAATTTAAGTTAATATCACTTTTTATATTTGGAAATAGAATGATAAAGAAGTTACAGTTTTCAACCATCCCAATTAAAATTTCCGCCACTAATAATTCACTAAAAAACAGCTTTCACTTATCTTCGCGCGATGTGGATGTATTTAGGGCTTTTGGCCGCATTATTTTTAGGGTTACACAATTTGTGCAAAAAGCATGCTGTACAGGGAAATGAAGTGTTTCCGGTGCTTTTGGGCACCATCGGTTCGGGGTTTCTGTTCATTTTACCTGTTTTTGTAAGTTCTGTGTTTTTTCCAGAATATAGTGAGAACATGGGGTTTCGCATCGCACAAATCCCTTGGAGGGTGCATAGTTTTATATTTATAAAATCCGCTATTATGGCAACCTCGTGGGTATTGGCATATCAGGCCTTAAAGCATTTACCAATAACCATTGTTACGCCCATTCGGTCTGCTGGGCCATTTTTTACTTTTATTGGTGCTATTTTTATCTATAATGAAAGGCCCAATATGTTGCAATGGCTCGGTTTTTTTGTCATCATCTTCTCCATGCTGCTTTATTCAAAAATAGGAAAGCAAGAGGGCATTGTTTTTAAACGGAACAAATGGATTTTCGCTATTATAGGCGCTACTTTTTTAGGGGCTTCTAGCGGATTGTACGATAAGTTCCTCATTCAGCATTTAAGCTTAAATCCACAAACGCTTATTTTTTGGTTTAGTTTTTATGTGATTATAATTCTCCTTATCATTCTATGGATTTCGTGGTTTCCACATGCCGAAAAACGAAAGGCGTTCAAATGGCGTTGGAGCATTCCCGCTGTGGGTATATTGCTGCAAGCCGCTGATTACTTTTACTTTAAAGCCCTGCAAGACCCCGAAGCCTTGATTATGTTGCTTTCAGCCATAAAGCGGAGCCAGCTTTTAATTGCCGTGGTGGTTGGCGGACTCATATTTAAAGAACAAAACAAACGCAAAAAACTTGTGCCACTTTGCGGTATTTTACTTGGCGTTTTCTTGATTTTGTACTCATAAAACATACACTTACCCGCTTCTGTTTTTATAATATTTTAAAATTCAAAGCCATGTTTAAAAACATTTTGTACATTTGTTAACCAAATGGTTAAACCTGATAGTTGATAATGACAAAATCCAAAGACGAAAATACAGAAGCTCAAATACTCAATGCCGCAAAAAGCGTGTTCCAAACCAAAGGCATGGATGGTGCGCGCATGCAGGAAATTGCAGATAAAGCGGGCATTAACAAAGCGATGCTACATTATTATTACCGCAGCAAACAATTGCTTTTTGAAGCCGTTTTCAAAAATGCCTTTTTATTATTGGCACCGCAATTAAATGCAATTATGAATGATGATTCGTCCATTGAAGTGAAGGTAAAAAACTTTACTTCAAACTATATATCGTTTATAATCAAACATCCTTATTTGCCAAATTTTATCATTCAAGAACTGAACAGAAATGAGGATTTTATTTTAAAATTAAAGGAAAACAAAGGATTTCCGAATCTTGAAAAATTTACGAAACAGGTGGCTTTAGAAGTTGAAAACGGAAACATAAAACCAATAAGCGCCGAGCAATTATTTATCAATATTATGGCTTTGAATATATTCCCTTTTGTTGCAAAACCTCTGATAAAAGCGTTTGTCGATGTAGATGATACTGCTTTCAAACAACTTATGGAGCAGCGTAAAACAGAAGTGGCAAAATTTATTATCAACGCCATTAAAAATGAGTAAAAATGAAACACATCACCATTATTTCAATTTTCTTTTTTGCCTTTTCAAGTCAAGCACAACAATCTTTAACACTTGAAGACTGTTATGGTTTGTTGTTCCAAAATTACCCTTTGTTAAAGCAGAACCAACTATTGCAAAAGCAAAACCAATTGGAAGCAACCGTAATTTCCAATGCAAGACTGCCTCAGTTTAGCTTAGATGCGCAAGCTACTTATCAGTCTGATGTTGTGGAAGTGCCTATCCCAAATTCCAATATCCAACCATTGAACAAAGACCAATATCGAGCAACATTTTCTGTAAATCAACTCATTTATAATGACGGTATCATAGATGCTTCATTGCAGGTAAAATCCGCAGAACTCAAAACCAAACAGCAACAGATAAAAGTCAATATATATAAATTGAAGCAACAGATCAACCAATTGTATTTTTCCATTTTATTATCCCAGGAAACCGTTTTGTTGTTAGAGGCAAAACAGGCGCAATTGCAGGCCAAACTTAAAGAAGTCAGGTCAGGCATCAAAAACGGTGTGCTTCTCCCCACTTCCGACAAGGTTTTGGAAGCCGAATTATTAAAAATAGACCAACAGTTTCAAGAAACGTCAAGCAACCAAGCAGCACTTATCGAAACGCTTTCAAGTATGTTGGATCATTCATTTGATGCCACTACCCTATTTGAAAACCCCAATATAGACACAAAAGTACAAGCCAGCTTAAACAGACCAGAATTGACATTATTCCAATTCAAAAAAGAAGAAATAGAACATTCTGAAACCTTGATTTCAAAGCAAAATACACCCAAATTAATAGGCTTTGCAACAGGTGGTTATGGAAATCCGGGATTGAATATGCTCGATAATTCATTTCAACCGTTTTATACTGTGGGCGTTAAATTGAATTGGAATGTATTCGATTGGAACTCGAACCAAAAACAACGCGAATCACTCGCCATCAATAAAGATATTGTAGATAATGAATCTGAGGTTTTTAAATTGAATACCAATATCGAACTCCAAAAGCAACAAAAGGAAATCGATAAAATGGAAACCATCATTGATTCAGATAAATCTATTATCAAGCTTAGAAAAGACGTGTTGCAAACGGCAGATTCACAACTTAAAAATGGCGTGATTACGGCTTCGGCATATATCACAGAATTGACCCATTTGTATGAAGATGAAAACACGCTGGTAAGGCATCAAATCCAATTGCAACTGGCAAAAGCAAATTATAACGTTATTAAAGGACAGTAAAAAATGGTTTCCCGCAGATTTACACAGAAAAATATTTAAAAAAAATCTGCGACAATCTGAGAAATCTGCGGGAAACAAAAAAGCATAAAACATGAAAAACAAAAACTATGTATTCGGATTAGGCATCCTAGCAACAAGCCTTTTTTCCTGTGGAAACACAAATGGAAAAGCCGATGGATTCGGTAATTTTGAAGCTACGGAAATAACCATTTCAGCTGAAAATAATGGAAAACTCATGCAGTTTGCTGTTAATGAAGGTGATTTGCTGAAAAAAGAGCAATTTGTGGGTTACATCGATACCATTCCATTAGCTTTAAAACGTGAACAATTGGAAGTTTCCAAAGCTGTTATCGGCTCAAAATCAAAAGGGGTTTTATCACAAATAAATGTATTGAATGCCAAACTGAAAACCGCAAAAACAAATAAAGCAAGAATTGAAAATTTAATAAAGGACAACGCAGGAACACAAAAGCAACTTGATGATATACAAGGCGAAATAGATGTTGTGAACCAGCAAATACGTAGTGTGGAAATCCAAAATGCACCTGTTGTCAACGAACTGAAAAGTATCGATGTCCAGCTTCAGCAAATAGACGACCAAATACAGAAAAGTAAAGTCATCAACCCTATAAACGGCACCGTTTTGACCAAATATGCTGAACCAAATGAGATTGTAACGTTTGGCAAACCGCTTTATAAATTGGCAGATTTAAGTACTATGCAACTGCGGGTATATATCAGCGAAACCCAATTGGCAAGTATAAAAATCGGTCAGGACGTTAATGTAAAAATTGATGATGCAGACGGTATGGCTTCCTTTAAAGGCACCATTAGTTGGATTGCTTCGGAAGCTGAATTTACCCCAAAAATCATTCAAACCAAAGAAGAGCGTACCGCTTTGGTGTATGCCGTAAAAGTAGATGTGAGAAATGATGGCCGTTTAAAAATAGGCATGCCCGCAGAATTGTGGCTAATTGGCGAATAATGGGTATTTCTATTTCCAACATATCAAAATCCTATAAAAACGTAAAAGCGTTACAGAACATTTCCTTTGAAGTAAAAGAAGGCGAACTTTTTGGACTCATTGGTCCCGATGGCGCAGGCAAAACAACACTTTTTAGGGTACTGACCACACTTTTAATAGCTAATGAAGGATCTGCAACGGTAGCTGGTTTCGACGTCATCAATGATTATAAAAACATACGGAACAGCGTTGGCTACATGCCCGGTAAATTTTCACTTTATCAAGATTTAACGGTTGAAGAAAATTTAAACTTCTTTGCTACCATTTTTGGAACTACCATAGAAAAAAACTACGAGTTGATAAAAGAAATATACATACAAATAGAACCTTTTAAAAACCGACGTGCTGGCAAACTTTCTGGCGGCATGAAACAAAAATTAGCGTTGTGCTGTGCGCTCATCCATAAACCAAAGGTGTTGTTTTTAGATGAACCAACAACTGGAGTTGACCCCGTTTCCAGAAAGGAATTTTGGGAAATGCTGAAACGTTTGCAACAAAAAGGCATCACTATTTTAGTTTCCACACCGTATATGGATGAGGCCGAACTTTGTGACCGCATTGCCCTCATCCAAAACGGAAAAATTTTAGAGATTGATATCCCTCAAGCAATTGTAAAACACTATCCTAAACCAATTTACAGCGTGCGGGCCAATGATATGTATCAACTCATCAATTCTTTGAAAACGTATGAACATAATTACAGCGTATATCCGTTTGGCGAATTTGTGCATTACACAGATAGCAGGGCAGATTTTAATCCGAAACTGTTAACTGCGTATTTAGAATCTAAAAAACTATCTGATATAGAAATTCAGAAAACCCAAGCAACCATAGAAGATACGTTTATGGAATTGGCGAAATAAATATCACATTACGAATGTCACACTGAGCGCAGTCGAAGTATCATTATAAATAAAAATGAATAACAACAAAGTCATACAAGTTGAAAATTTAACCAAAATGTTTGGCGATTTTTCGGCCGTAAACGCCATTAGTTTTGATGTTGAAAAAGGCGAGATATTTGGGTTTTTGGGAGCCAACGGTGCAGGAAAAACAACTGCGATAAAAATGCTGATAGGTATTTCCAACCCAACATCCGGCCAAGCAAACGTAGCAGGTTTTGATGTCTTTACCCATGCGGAAAACATCAAAAACAACATTGGTTATATGAGTCAGAAATTTGCCTTGTATGATGATCTGACCGTTAAGGAAAATATCAAATTTTTTGGAGGCATTTATGGATTATCCAGAAAGCGTATCAATGAAAAATCAGATGTATTGATTGAAAATTTGGGATTGCAAGATGTTGCCAATAAATTGATGGGTGCTTTGCCTTTAGGATGGAAACAAAAAATATCTTTCTCCGTGGCCTTATTGCACGATCCTAAAATTGTGTTTTTAGATGAGCCAACGGGTGGTGTGGACCCCATAACCAGACGGCAGTTTTGGGAACTCATCTATCAAGCGGCACATAAGGGCACCACCGTTTTTGTAACGACGCATTATATGGATGAAGCCGAGTATTGCGACCGTGTATCCATCATGGTCAACGGAAAAATTGAAGCCTTGGATACTCCAAATAAACTAAAAGAACAGTTTAAAGCAGCTAATATGAACGAGGTATTTTTGAAATTGGCAAGAAGCCAATCCCCAACCCTTCCAAAAGGGAAAGGAGCAAAATGATTGAAAATTAAGAAAATGGATGTTTTAGACAAATACGAATCATGTAATGAGTTTTCCCCCGTTGGGGGAATTAAAAGGGGGCTATTATGAAACGTTTTACAGGCTTTATAAAAAAAGAATTCTACCATATTTTTAGGGACAGACGTTCTTTGTTTATTCTCTTCGGAATGCCCATTGTACAGATTCTGTTGTTTGGTTTTGCTATTACCAATGAAATAAACAATGTGGATATTGCCATTTTAGACCATTCTAAAGATGCCACCACACAAGAAATCATCAACAAAATTTCTGCTTCAAAATATTTCAGCATCAAACAAATGGTAGCTGGTGAAGCAGATATTGCATCCGTTTTTCAAAAAGGCCATGTAAAAGCGGTTTTGAATTTTGAGAGTGATTTTGGTCAAAAGTTGATTAAAGAACATACGGCCACCGTTCAAATAATTACGGACGCCACAAATCCAAACACCGCAAATACCATCAGCAATTATGTGAACGCCATTCTAAGGCAATATCAAAAAAACCTGAATAAAGATATGGCAATAACTTATCAAATCATCCCCGAGACACGCATGGTTTACAATTCAGAGTTAAAAAGCGTTTATATGTTCGTGCCGGGTGTTATGACCATTATTTTGATGTTGGTATCCGCCATGATGACCTCCATTTCCATTACCAGAGAGAAAGAATTAGGCACTATGGAAATTTTATTGGTATCACCTTTAAAGCCATTTCAAGTCATTGTAGGCAAAGTGTTTCCGTATATTTTTCTATCCATTATCAATGCTGTCGTTATTGTTATGCTGAGTATTTTCATATTCAATATGCCCGTGCAAGGCAGTTTGTTTTTATTGGCTTTGGAAAGTATCTTTTTTATCATTACTGCGCTGGCATTGGGAATTTTAATCTCAACCATTTCAGCAACCCAACAAACCGCCATGATGATTTCATTAATGGGGTTGATGCTCCCCGTGATATTATTATCAGGTTTTATTTTCCCCATTTCCAGCATGCCATTACCACTCCAAATAATTAGCAACATCATACCTGCCAAATGGTTTATCATCATCATTAAAGGTATTATGCTTAAAGGCGTAGGGTTACAATATATTTGGAAGGAAACCTTGATTTTATTGGGAATGACGGTGTTCTTTATCGTATTGAGCGTGAAGAAATATAAAATAAGATTGGAGTGAAAAATAGAAAACAGATTAAAGAAAAAAGACTAGCCACTACTATAAGCATCTATATTCTTTGCTCTATTTTCTTTATTCTTTTAAAAATATGAAAACCATTATCTACATCATACAAAAAGAGTTCAAGCAAATTTTTAGGAATAAAGGTATGCTCCCTATCATTTTTGTACTGCCATTGATACAACTCATAATCTTATCTAATGCAGCTACTTTTGAGGTCAAGAATATTAAATTTGGGTATATTGACAATGACCGTACATCGACCTCACGGGCGCTATTGGAAAAATTCAAGGCATCTACTTATTTTGATGTGTTAACAGATTTTCCGTCAGAAACATTGGCCAGTTCAGCCATGCTCAACGGTAAAATTGATATTATAATAGAAATCCCACCATATTTTGAACGTGATTTACAAAAGGAAAAACACAGCACTTTAGGCGTTACCATAAATGCCATTGATGGTGCGGCGGCGGGTCTTGAAAATGTGTATGTCACGCAGATTGTGCAAGGTTTTAACAACCATGTGAAGCTTGAATTGTTACAGCCATCAAATGCTCAAATGCAACCATCAAGTATTGAGACCATTCCTTTGTTTTGGTATAATGAAACCTTGAATTACAAAACCTTTATGGTACCGGGCATATTGGTTTTGCTGGTAACCATGATTACTTTATTCCTTTCGGGAATGAATATTGTACGTGAAAAAGAAATTGGTACGTTGGAGCAAATTAACGTAACCCCAATAAAGAAAAGCCAGTTCATAGTCGGAAAACTTTTTCCGTTTTGGATCATTGGTATGGGCTTGTTGACCATTGGCTTGATTATAGCTAAACTTATTTTTAGCGTTCCCTTGGTAGGGAGTTTGCCACTCATGTATTTTTATACATCCATTTATATCTTGGTGGTTTTGGGTATCGGGCTGTTTATTTCCAATTTTACGGATACCCAACAGCAAGCCATGTTTATCGCTTGGTTTTTTATGGTCATTTTTATTTTGATGAGCGGTTTGTTCACACCCATAGAAAGTATGCCAAAATGGGCCCAGATGATTACGGAATTCAATCCCATAAAATATTTTGTAGAAGTGATGCGCATGGTCATGCTGAAAGGCTCTGGGTTTACGGATATTCTTCCGCAGTTATCAAAAACAGTATTGTACGCGTTTATGATGAATGGTTTGGCGGTTTGGAGCTATAAAAAAAGTTCTTGATTTCGCTAATAATAAAACAGCAAAAATACAGTCTGTTATATGGATTTTATATCTAATTTCGTTTCATATAAAATATACGTTTTGAAGTCATTGACAAAAACGAACCTCATATTCATTCATCTGTGTTTTCTGCATCAGCAACCTTTTCAGCCAAACCAGAATATCTTATAGAAAAACGAGACGCTCCATTAACTACCATGTTACTTTTTAAACTTGGAAATAGCCTTATATAAACGTTGAAATTTTCAAAATGACTTTTGGCTTCAAATGAAATGGTATAACTCTGGTCTTTGTTTTTTTCAACTAGGTAATTTTCCATAATGCCGTTAAATTCAATGGTACTATCCCCACCCCCATAATTAACTTGCATTTGGCGTTCTCCAAAATATGGTAAATACGCAGAAATACTGTCTCCGGAAATGGTTAAAAAATTAGTATTTCCAATCAAATTGATACTTCCAGCACTGGCTCCTTGCAACAATCCTGAACTTAAAATCTGCTGTAGTGCGCCAGTAGTTTGCGGATAGGCCCAATCTGATTCTATTGTGAATTGTCGCCCTTTTACCAATGCTTCAAGTGCTTCAATATCTGCATATGTAACACGTGTTTTTGAAGCTCCACAAGAAAATAAGGCTGCTATTATGATAATACCTATATATTTTGAGTATGTCATTATTAAACAGTTTTGGAATACTTCCTAAATCACAAAAAATGTGCCATTAGCTAAAAGAAAAACAGATGGATAATTTATATCTATTTGAAATGAATACGATTCAAAACAAAAAAATCCCATTGAATGGGATTCTTTATAAGTAATTTATAAAATGCTACAAGTTGTTTTCAGGCGCTTCAGCAGTCAAAACAATATCTTTTTTTGCAACGAACAAACCTTCTTTTTTATCTAATGTAAGAATGGCATCAATCCCTTTACGCTCCAGTTTTTTACGACAAGATTTTGTTAACGCTGGGTCGTCATCAAAAAGGAACGAGTAGATATTGTATTCAGGCTTTCCGGGTTCTTTGATTACGGGATGGATGGTTTTAAATTCGCCACTTCGGTAATATTTCCCGGGCACAAAGGTGTAAAACGTATATTTTCCGTCGGCATCTGTTTTTATCCAACCTCTATTGTGCACATAGCGTTTGTTGTTACTGACCTTCATGTCATAATCACCATTTTCATCGGGCTGATATATAAATAGAATAATGTCTTTCGCCGGTGTTACGCCATCACTTTGATAAATGGTTCCTGTGATTTTTAATTTTGCATTTTTTGTTTCAAAATCAGGAATACTATCCGTATTGTTTAAGTGAGCTTCTGAATAATCATAAATTGGGCTTCTGTTAGCATAATCAGATGCTGTATTCTCTGAAGTTGTTGCAGATTCTTGGGCAATAAGCATACCATTGGTGCCTATAAAAATTATAGCAAAAAGTAGGTTGAATAGATTTTTCATGTGGGTATCATTTTATAATCAATTCAAAACTAAACGATTAAGATTGATTGATAAAATAAATCACATGAACGCAACATATTCACGATGAATAGATTAACGGTTTTTATAAATGGTAAAATTTACCGATGAAATAACCAATATTCGATGAAATGCTTAACAGAGCCTTTTCAGCAGAACAAATTATTTTGATGGGATTTGTTGGCTTAAGCAATGCAATGTTCCAAATCCCCAAATCAGGTCAATAGCGTTGATACCAATAACTTCTCTGTTCGGGAAACACCCCGAAATGGTATTTAAAGCTATTCTGTCATGGGCATCATTAAATGTTGGAACTAGCACACAATTATTCAAAATAAGAAAATTGGCATAGCTTGCTGGTAGTGTTATGCTATCAAAAACAATATCCTTAGGCATTGGTAAAGTGATGATATTTGGCTTTTTACCATTTTCCAATTTGGCGTTTTCCAGACATTTTAAATTATCTTGAAGTACTTTATAATTAGGACTTTGTGTATCGGTTTCTTCTACGGTTATAATGGTGTCTTCATTTACAAATCGGCATAAATCATCAATATGCCCATGGGTGTCGTCGCCTTTAATCCCATCACCAACCCAAATCACGTTGGTAATGCCCAGATATTCCTTAAAAACCGCTTCATAATCTGCCTTGTAAAATCCTTGATTTCTTACTTGAATGGTGGGGTGTAATAAACATTCTTCTGAAGTGATAAGCGTGCCTTTGCCATTAACGTCAATGGCACCACCTTCTAAAATGACTGGTTTTCCTTTATAAATCGCTTGGGTTAGCGGTATATTTAAAAATTCCGCTACTTTTTGTGGCACATGCCTATCCAATTGATAATTGGCATATTTTGCCCAACCGTTAAAATTGAAATTTAGAGCTTCGCGCTTAGAACCGTTTTTTACGATGATAGGCCCAGAATCCCGCATCCAGCTTCTATTGGTTTTATGAATTATAAAAGCTATTTTTTTTAAGTTTACAGATGCTGTTTTTAGCATATCTGAAACCTTGGTTTTTAGTTTTTCATCTGAAACTACTAAAAAGACTTCTTCGTAGATGGATATTTTTTTAATAAGCTCTACAAACGCCCATTGTATGGTCTGATATTTACCGGGCCAATCATTGCCATTATGAGGGAAACAAAGCAAAATGCCTTGTTGTTTTTCCCATTCTGCTGGAAATTGTCTCATGAATCTATCGCTCTTTTAATAATGTCACCAAAAGCATCAATGCGCCTATCCCTAAAAAACGGCCAGTTTTGACGTACATTTTCTTGTAAATCTAAGTCAACTTCTGCCATGATTATTTCCTCTTGGTCATGCGACGCTTGTGCCAATATTTCACCCTGAGGACCTGCAATAAATGAAGCGCCCCAAAACTCAATACCAGATGTGTTTGGTAGATATTTTTCCAATCCAATTCTATTTGCTGCTGCTACATAAACGCCATTGGCAACTGCGTGCCCTTTCATAACATTCATCCAAGCACCGTATTGATTGGTGCCATAATGTTCTTTTTCCTGTGGGTGCCAACCAATAGCTGTTGGATAAAACAAAACCTCTGCCCCTTTTAACGCCGTCAATCTTGCTGCCTCAGGATACCATTGATCCCAACAGATAAGCGTTCCAATTTTCCCTTTGTTTGTGTTGATGGTTTTAAAACCTAAATCGCCGGGCGTGAAATAAAATTTCTCATAGAAATGAGGGTCGTCTGGAATGTGCATCTTTCTGTATAAACCCGCTTCACTTCCATCGGTATCAATAATATAGGCACTATTATGGTAGATGCCTGCCATTCTTTTTTCAAAAAAGGGAACGATAATAACAACGCCCAAAGTTTTGGCCAGTTCGCTAAAGGCTTTAAAAGACGTGCTGTATAATGGTTCGGCTAAAGCAAAATTGTCCGTATCTTCACTTTGGCAAAAATAATGACTGCTATAAAGTTCGGGCAGACAAATAACTTCTGCGCCTTGTTTAGCAGCTTTTTCTGCCCAACTTGTACACTTTTTTAAATTGTTTTCAGGAATATCATTCAAGTTTAATTGAACAACTGCGATGGTATATTTACTCATTTCTTAATTTTAAAAATTAAAGGATAAAAGTAATAAAATTATAAAAGACAGCTTTGGTATTGGAAACATTAATGGTCAAGTCTATTTTTTATAGATAAAATAATGGCATCTGCATCATGCATATTTGTATTAATTCCAATACTATTATTGCCGTAAGGTTCATAAATGGGCAAGTTACTTCTTGAAAACAACCCAACGGTGGTAGTTAATGCCGCACTTGCCAAATGCATGATTCCGCAATCGGCGCCGATATACATAGCCGTATTTGCAAAAAGGGCTGCAATTTCACGAATGTTCTTCCCATAAAACGAAGGTGCTTTGAAACCTATTTGCGATACGTTTTCAACAGGCAATACTTCAATAATATTGTAATCAGGGAATGCTGCTAGTAATTTTTGATAAAAATCATGCCACCAAGATTCGGAATAACATTTGTCTGCCGTAGCAAACGTGTAAAGTGCCAAGGTTTTTTTATCGTTTTTCACGATGTTATCCAACAGTTTTTTTCCGTTTGAAATTTCCGAAGCTGTTAATTTCAAATCTAATAAAGGCATGGATTCCTGTCTTCTATCTTGTCCTATTTTCAACAAAAACTGTCTTAAATTATAAACAGGATATTTGGCTATGTGAACAAAATCTTTGTGTTTTGAAGTTTCAGTTTCGTCAATATCGCCATAAATCTTGAAAATGCCTTTGGAAAATTTGGTTGATAATCTGCCAGAAGACGAGTTTTTATCGCCATTGATTACCAAATCATAACTATGTTTTCTTAGCGATATCCAGCCTTTAAAATACCCCAGTAAATCATTGAAATGCTTTTTGGGAAGTTTGATGATATAATCAATGTTATTGTAATTTTCAAATAGAATAGGTGCTACTCCACCTTTTACAAATAAATCGATTTTACAATTAGGAAACGCGGCGGTCACTTCTTGTAAAAGCGGCGTAATCAATAGCATGTTCCCCAATCTGTGGTTGGGCCTTGAAATTAATACCCGTTTAATTTCCACATTCGGGTGTTTGGCAATTTGCTCTTCTAAAGAATAATCACCAACGTTTTTGGTCAATGCATTTGTGAGCCTTCTTCTAAAAACATTAATCTTACTTAAAAATGACATCTTTAAAAATTTACAGCTGTAAAATTACAAATTACATATTTTTCAATTCACTAACCAATTCTGTTAAAGCGGCTTTGGCATCGCCAAAAAGCATAGAGGTTTTAGAATTATAGAACAATTCGTTTTCAATACCTGCATAACCGGCATTCATGCTTCGTTTGTTTATCACAATGTGCTTGGCATTCTCTACATCCAAAATGGGCATCCCGAAAATAGGACTTGAAGGGTCGTTATGCGCTGCGGGGTTTACAACATCGTTCGCTCCTACTACCAAGACCACGTCGGCATTGTTAAATTGCGGATTGATATCGTCCATTTCAATCAACAAACCATAATCTACATTAGATTCTGCCAACAATACATTCATATGCCCAGGCATACGGCCCGCAACAGGATGGATGGCATATTTTACGCTCACACCTTTTTTTGTCAATAATTCTTCCAATTCATGGATAACATGCTGCGCTTGTGCCACCGCCAATCCATAACCTGGAACAATGATCACATTGGATGAATAGTTCATCATAATAGCGGTATCACTAGCATTGGTACTTTTTATTGAGCCCAAACTTTTATTGGCGCCTGCAACTCCAGCTGCCGCCGTAAATGAACCAAAAATCACAGAGCTCAAGGTTCTATTCATGGCTTTACACATGGCAATGGTCAATATGATTCCAGCAGAACCTACTAAAATACCACCTACAAGCATGACCATATTATCATATAATACGCCTGTTATGGCAGCAGCAATACCTGTTAATGAGTTCAATAATGAAATAACCACAGGCATATCGGCACCGCCAATTGGCAATACAAATAAAATACCATAGACTAAACCTGCAGTTAATAATCCGTAAAGTAAAAATGGATTATGAATGCCAGAAGCAATCATATAAGCAGCAAATGCTAAAATGCCAATAAAGAATAAATTGTTGATGATATTGTATTGTGGAATTTTAACCACGCTTTTTAGAGAACCGTTAAGCTTCCCCCAGGCAATTAAACTTCCTGAAAAGGTAATGGCTCCAATAATAATACCAGAAACAATAGTAGTTGCCTGCATGGTGTTATCAGCATTTTTACTGAATTCCACCAAACCAATAAGGGCAGCACTAGCACCACCAAAACCATTGAACAACGATACCAATTCTGGCATTTTGGTCATTTCTACTTTTACTGCAATCAGCCAACCAATGATAGAACCGACCAAAATTGCGATTCCAATCAAAACATAAATAATGGTTGGGACTTGCAAATCATGGATAAAAATAGTTCCAACAATAGCCAACCCCATTCCTGCAGCGGCTATTAAATTTCCCTTTTTAGCAGTTTCTGGATGACCAAGCTTATTTAAACCAACAACAAACGTTACGGTGGCGATAAGATATATAACACTTAATAAAACACTCATTATTTTCTCTTTTTAAACATTTGTAACATTCTGTGGGTTACGGCAAAGCCACCAACCACATTTAAAACCCCTAAAACCACTGCCAAAAAGCCCAAAGCCAACGCTAGGTAATCGTTGGGGTCTGAGTGTAGCATGACCAAAATAGCTCCAACTATAACAACGCCACTCAAGGCATTGGCGCCAGACATTAATGGTGTATGCAAAACTGCGGGAATGCTCTTAATCACTTCTACTCCAACAAAAATGGATAGGATTAAAATATAGGTGATTTGGATGTTATCGCGAATAAATTCTATCAATGTATTCATAATGGATTATTTATTTTTTTCTGATATCGCCGTCTTTGACTATTAAAGTTTCGTTTGTGATGTCCTCTTCCAAATCCCATTTAAAAGCATTATCAGCAGTCAAATGGATGATGAAGTTATAAATGTTTTTAGCAAACAATTCACTCGCATTTGTAGAAACACTTTCTGGTGCAATGGTAGTTCCAATGACTTTAACACCGTTCAACACAACAGTTTCATCAAGTTTACTTACGGCGCAATTTCCGCCTTGCGCAGCTGCCAAATCAATAATGACCGCGCCGTTTTTCATTTGCAGAACTTGTTCTTCTGTAATTAAAACAGGGGCTTTTCTGCCAGGAATATTGGCGGTAGTGATTACTAAATCTGCCTGGAACAACGATTTGTCAACTGCTTCTTTTTGTCTGCGTGCATAATCTTCTGAGGCCTCTTTGGCATAACCACCTTCTGAGGTTTCCCCTTCGTTATCAACCGAAATAAATTTAGCACCTAAAGATTGGGGCTGTTCTTTGGTTTCTGTACGGATATCTGTGGCCTCAACAACGGCTCCCAAACGTTTTGCTGTTGCAATAGCTTGTAAACCAGCAACTCCAACACCATAAATAAGTACTTTGGAAGGTGTGATGGTGCCTGCGGCAGTCATCATCAACGGAAATATTTTAGTCATTTCATAAGCGCCTAAAATAACCGCCTTATAGCCCGCTAAATTATTTTGCGAACTTAAAACGTCCATATCCTGTGCTCTGGAAATTCTGGGCATAGCATCTAATGAAAATGCTGTTGCGCCCTTTTCTGCAATGGATTCTATCAGTTGCGTATTGGATTTGTGATAGAGTTGACTGATTAAAACATGCCCTTTGTCTACAAGTTTTAAATCTTCCCCATCAAAAGGATTGATTTTTAAAAGCACTTGTGATTCTTTATAAATCACGCCTCTTTTTTCAACAGCTACCCCTACAGCTTTATAATCTGAATTTTTATAAGATGAATTAATACCAGCGTCTTCTTCAACTAGAATTTGGAAACCTTTGGCTATTAATTGTTTTGCAATGTTTGGCGACATGGAAACCCGCCTTTCCCCCTTTTGGGTTTCTTTGAGTATGCCTATTTTCATAGTTTTTGGTATGGTTTTAAGTCGGCAAATATAGCTAAAAACGATTCAAATAGATCTTATTGGTAATCACTTTTGCGAATAGTTTACTATTCATCAAAAATTATTGAAAAGACAATAAATTTAGAAGAATGAATAACATATTCTTAGAATTTATTATGTTTTTTTACCTGATTAAGAATACAATCGATTGGCAATTCTTTTTCAGATTAATCGTAGGTAATCTTTTTAAAATAATCTTTTAACAGGTTATTGTCGACTTTTATTTTTGTATAACCCGTTCATCACCAATGCACAAACTATCATGGCAATTCCCAGCAAACTCCATAAGGTGTAAATCTCACCAAAAACAAATAAGCCGAACAATACGGTAAAAATAACCTCTACATATTTTAAAGGCGCCACTTGGCTGGTGCGTGCCATTTGAAAAGCCTTCGTCATATATACTTGCCCAAAATACCCAAACACACCCAGGCTGAAAAGGAACAGCCACTGCACCCCTATTGGGTTTATCCAATTGTTAATGGATAATACACCGCCAACCATAGTTGAGATGACCATAAAATAATTGACTATGACCACAGGGTGCTCACTTTTTCCTATTTTACTGATCACCACATATACCAAACCACTAAAAATGGCCGATGTTAAAATAAGCAGCAATCCATAGGTATTTAGTTGTGTGTCCAATCCTTTTAATACCAATACGCCCATAAAAGCAATAATAAAAAACAACCATTGAAGGTGTTTGATTTTATCCTTTAAAAAATAAACCGCAAAAATTGCTGCAAAAATGGGTGCCAAATATCGTAAAGAAACGGCAGTACCTATGGGAAGGTACTTGGTGGACATGAAAAACAAGGTCATGGAAGTAACCCCAACCAATCCTCTAAGGATGAGCAGTTTTTTGTTATTTCCTAAAATAGGGATGTTGTTTTTAAAAAGAAATCCGAAAGTAAATGCCAACGAGCTTACGGATCTGAAAAATACAATTTGATAAGCACTGATATTTGTTAAGTATTTTACACTAGCATTCATGCATGCAAATGCCAACGTACTAACAAGCATGAATATTACGGCCTTTTTAATATCCAATATTTAAAAGGGTTAACTGAAATTATTAAAAGAAAGTGTTATATTTTTTTCACACGAACGGCGTTCATGCCTTTTTGTCCACGCTCCAGCTCATAAGTTACCTTATCGTTTTCATTGATTTCATCAAGAAGACCACTTACGTGTACAAAATATTTTTCGTTGTTGATACTGTCAATGATAAACCCGAAGCCTTTGGAATGGTCGAAAAAAGATACCTTACCTTCATTTGGCTTGAATTCTTCTTCTGGCCGATCTTCTTTTTTGGGAATGCCTATTTCTATACTTTCAGCTTCTACTTTTTCTTTCATGGAAGGATCTGGAGGCGTATCTGTTAAGTTACCATTAAAGTCCACATAGGCAAACTGAATCCCTTGTGGATTATCTTTTGCTTCTGCTTTGCGCGCTTCTTTCTTCTTCTGCTTTTCTTCTCGCTTCTTTAAACGCTTTTTTTCTTTTTCAATTTTGTTAAATGTAACTTGTGATTTTGCCATAGTTTATAATACCTGTATTTTTTGTTTGAAGTTATAAAGATGTATCGATTTTTCAAAAATCAATAATCGTTTTAAATCTCCAAATGGTTATTGTATGGTGTAAAGATACGTTAATTTAAGAAGTTAAGGCTTTAAATGTTAATTTTTACTTAACAATTTTATTCTTTAGGAGCATAGCCATGAATGGTTTCAAATACCTCGTCAAAATTACTTCTTAAATAAGCATTTAATTTTTTTCGGTATTCGCCTTTCAGCCATTCCACAAAGTTAAATGTACTTTTGCTGATGCATTTGGTGTAACGCTGAATCCTGAAATCTATATCATCGCCCAACATTTTTGCCAATGCCAATGCATCATAAACATCTTCGCTATTTTCAATGCATATTTTGGTGTGCTGGGCAATGGAGCGCTCCAACACTACTTTTGAAGATTCACCACTTCTAATGGAATCTACGTATGTTTTTTGAATATCAAAATAAACGTCTTTGGAATTTGAAAATTCGGCACGCAACTCATCGGGCATTTCATACCTGAAATTGCTTTCTAACTCATCATCTCCTAAAATAGAATCCAAATAATAATTAGGAGATTTGAAGATACGTTGCCAGTCTAAATCATCTCCCCAAGGTCCAAACCTGTGGAAATTGTTTCCTAAATCAATAACGGCAAATGTTTTTTTATCCTTTAAAACACGAGAACCACGACCAATCATTTGATAATAAAGTGTCAATGATTTTGTTGCCCGGTTTAAAATGATACTTTCCACGGTGGGCTCATCAAAACCTGTGGTTAAAATACTTACAGATGTTAAAATAGCGCCCGGTGTTTTCTTAAACCATTTTAAAATAAGCGCGCGTTCTTTTTTTGTATTGGTGTTGTCTAAATGCGCAATAGGATACCCTGCCCTTTTAAACGTGTCATAAACATGCAATGAGGTATTGATACCGTTATTGAAAATGAGCGTTTTTTTACCTTTGGAACGTTCTTCGTAGGCATTTAACAATTTGGTAAGCATGTCATTATCGGTATATAAATCTTCTGAAGATTTAACCGTATAATCGCCATTGGCACCCACTACTAAAGACGTTAATCCCACATTGTAACTAAACATTTCGGCACGGGCCAAAAAGCCGTTTTGTATCAATGATTCAATGGTTTCGCCCACAATCAACTCATCATAATTATCGGTCATGGGCAATTCCATGCTAGAACTTAAAGGTGTTGCGGTAACGCCCAAAATAAAGGACTGGCTAAAAAATTTGAAGAGTTTTGTAAAAGAGTTGTAATGCGCCTCATCAATAATTACCAAACCAATATCAGAAATATCCAATTTATCGTCGTTCAGCCTGTTGTTCAAAGTTTCAACCATGGCAACAAAACAGCTGTAGTCGGCTTGATCGCTCAAATCTGCTTTACTATCCACCACTTTATTTATCACACCAAATTCCGTAAGCATGCCAGAAGTCTGTTTGCACAACTCAATACGGTGCGTCATGACCAAAACCTTCTTTTTATGATGCTTTAAATATTGGCGCACCATTTCTGAAAAAATAACCGTTTTACCACCACCCGTAGGCAATTGGTAAAGCAAATGGTAATCATCTGGCGCTTCATCAAATAATTTGAAGATTTTATCAATAGCTCCTTTTTGATAACTATATAAGCTCTTGCCCTCGTTTCTTTCTTCTAATTCTATAGTGGATATTTTCGACATGTTTTCAGTTTTCAGACGTGCAAAAATAACACCTTTAAAGGGTTTTTAACGAATGATTGGATTGAAAAATGTTTTTATTTTTTTATTCTGAAAAATATGTACATCATTTACATTCAAATTCTACCAAATAATTCTAGTTCGTGAAAGCATTTTTTTTCTGATTCAATCTATTCTCAAGATAATTTGAATCTTATTGGGACACTAAAAAACTAATTGATATTTTTACAGTTCAAAAAAAAATTAAAACCGATGCAAATAAACGACAAATCCGAAACCACAACCTATTTAGCAGATTCCAAACGCTACGACTCCATGACTTATAAAAGGACGGGCAACAGTGGCGTGTTATTGCCTGCTTTATCTCTAGGATTGTGGCATAATTTTGGGTTTGTGGACAGCACGCAAAACGCCCGAGACATTCTACGAAGTGCATTTGATTTAGGAATTACCCATTTTGATTTGGCAAATAATTATGGTCCACCGTACGGTTCTGCGGAAGAAAATTTCGGACAGTTGTTCAAAGCCGATTTTAAAGCCTACAGAGATGAACTTTTTATTGCCTCAAAAGCAGGTTATGATATGTGGCCTGGGCCTTACGGCAATTTAGGTTCTAGAAAATACTTGATTGCTAGCATAGACCAAAGTTTAAAACGTATGGGATTGGATTATGTGGATATTTTTTATCACCACCGCCCAGACCCTGATACGCCTTTGGAAGAGACCATGGGCACCTTGGCAGATATCGTGCGACAAGGAAAAGCATTATACGTAGGTATTTCCAATTATCAAGCGGAAGATACCCAAAAAGCAGCAGATATTTTAAAGCGTTTGAACGTGCCTTTTATACTCCATCAAGCACGTTATTCCATGTTTGACCGTTGGGTTGAAAAAAATTTATTGAATACTCTGGAAAAAAATGGTGTAGGCTGTATCGCCTTTTCGCCTTTGGCACAAGGGATGCTTACCGATAAATATTTAAAAGGCATTCCTGAAAACTCCAGAGCTGCAAAAGATTTAACGTATTTGAATACAGACACTGTAAACAGTAATATTGAAAAAATACAAAAACTGAATGCTTTGGCTACGGAACGCGGGCAAAAACTATCGCAAATGGCACTTGCTTGGATTTTGAGGCAGCCACAAGTAGCTTCTGTTTTGATTGGTGCAAGTTCGGCCAATCAATTAAAGGATAACGTAAAGGCTTTAGATAATTTGAGTTTTACAGATGAAGAATTGAAATTGATTGATGGGATTGTTTCTTAATTTCAATCAATATGATTGGTTTTTATATTTTTTATACAGTTTAATCATCCAAATTATATGTGTCATTAAAGCTGCAATTGTTCCAAAAATCCAAAATCCAAGAAAAACACCTAAGGTTGGCATTCCACAATTTATATGATTTATTTTTGGAGATGGCATGAAATATTGTGGAAACACAACATAGTATCCTATCAATACTAAAACAAAAATGAGAATTTTTGGAAATTTGAGTTTATGCTTATCAATCAGATAATATAAAAGCAATTGTAAGAACGACACGAATATAATACACAATAAAATCATTCCTTTACCACAATAATAGTAGCCTTTACACCAGTAGCAAGATTCCATTGGTTGTGGGAAACAAGAATCCCTTTGTCATCAACTACTTTGAATTCTGCCGTATTCGGCCCTGATTCCCCTTGGTTAAGTGCCACGAAGTCTATCTTATTAAAACCTTTTTGTAAATCGAGTTTAAAACCACTAAAACCACCCGTTAAAAACACTCTTGCCTGTACAACATCATCATTGACCCGTACCTGAATAATATCGCCATCTACATAGCCATGGTCACGATACACAACGTTTACAAACGCAGCCTTACTTTTAAAATCCCCAAAATATTGATCGGTACTACTGCCATTTTTTTGCTCTACCTCTTCGGGTGTTAATTTTAAATCCGCTATATTTTTGTTAAGTTGTTTTGTATAGAGTTCTCCGGGATTTCCAAATTTCTCTTCAGGAAACATACTGAACTCTTTTTTTGGCATGCTTAAATCCCGTGTGATTTTTGGGGATGCAATACCACTATTATAATCCTCCAATTCCTTTGGTTTAGCTGAAAAAAGCGGAGGCGTTTCGGTAGTGTCTTCTAATGCGGGCAATATAACGGACTTCTTCTTGCTATCAGTTTCAACTTGCGCATTCACAGAAAGTGCTAACAAAAAAAAGAGAAAAAAAGTAATATAAAGTTTCATTTGCTTATTACTATGGCGTTTCAAAGATATTTCTTTATCTGAAATACCAAGGAAACCCTCATTAATTTTTTGACATCTTTAACACAAAAACCATTCCTAACCTGAAATCTGTCGATAAAACAAAGATGATTTTTAAAAAAGATACTATATAACTATCAGAATTTTATGGTATTGTTTTTGTTATTTAAGTTTTTGTTAACATTTTAAAACTATAATCTTATGAGACGTTCAAAATTTATGCCCGAAGTCAATGCAGGATCTATGGCAGACATTGCATTTTTATTGCTCATTTTCTTTTTGGTTACCGCCACCATTTCCAGCGATGAAGGTATCAACAGGAAATTGCCAAGCGACATCAGTACTTCTAAGCCCTTGCACGAGCGCAACGTATTGCGCATTATGATTAACAATGAAGATGATATCATGGTAAATGAAAACATCATTGAAATTGAAGCATTAAAAATTATTGCTAAAGATTTTATTGATAATAATGGCGATGGCACTTGCGATTACTGCCACGGAAGCAAACTTAAAACAGCCTCGGACAATCCATCGGAAGCCGTTATTTCACTTCAAAATGGAAGGAACACGACGTATGCAAAATTTATTGCTGTACAGAATGAATTAACCAAGGCTTATTATGAATTACGAGAGGATTACAGTAAAAATGTATTGAAAAAAGCATCAGATAAATTAACAGATACAAATATTAATACCATCAAGAAAGCCTATCCTTTTATTTTATCAGAAGCAGAAACCAAATAGTTATTCAAGAATGGTATCCTTTAGTGTTCCATATTCAATAACCACTTTTTTACGTCCCCATTTTTTAGCAGCTTTTACATCAATGCCCATGTAAATGTCTATTTTGTTTCTCCAGCGGGCATGCATTCGGTCCTTTACCAAATACACACCTTCAAAACCATCTATTTTGATAGGTGTGTTGTGTTTTAGCCCTAACCTATAAAGGTCTCTGGAAACCGCAATATATTTCATGCCTGGTTTTAAACTATCGCCAAATGCTGTAATGTGCGGATTGCTATCTGTTTGGTTGACTACAGAATTGTATGCAGTAGCTGTCACTTTCAAAGGGTGCCATCTATAATTTTTAACATACGGGTCTTCCTTCACTTTTTTACAGCTTAGTACCAAAAATAGAATTATGAAAACTTTAATTTTCAAGGTAAAAATGCTTAGTTACAAATACAAGGTATGAATTTCATATTTAATACCGTATTAATTATCAAGCGAATACCACTCAATATCATTCAAGGGTTTACGCCTACCCATTTCTTCGGGTGCATAATGTTTAGCTAAATAGTCCGCAATAATGGTTTCATTATCACCTAAATCCCATAAATTCTGGGTGGCTTGCATCCATCTAATAATACCGACCCAGCCTTCTTTTGTAGCTCTATTTTGAGTGACCAATTTCGCGGAATGGCACGGCGTGCAACTCACAATAACTTCATTCAATCCCTCCCCTTGTTTGAATCCTGTGGCTACGTGGATACCGTTTTCAAATTCTAAAATGTCAACAGTTTTCTCTTTTGTGGGTTCTTTTATTTTATTTGAATTTAAAATAAAGGCTGTCAATCCTACAATTCCTATTATCAGAAACACAAAAAGCAGCCATAATACTCTGTTTTTCTTTTTGGTGTTTTTTTTAAAGTCTTGATTTGTCATCATACAATTTTTACTGCAATTCTATGGCAGGCATTGTTCAAATAGCCTTTCGGGTTCCATCCTGGCAATAACATAGGTTGGCTTATTCCTTTGGAATCCGTAGCTTTTGCCCAAATCTCATAGTACCCTTTTTTTGGGAATTTAATATCGGCATTGAAATGTTGCCACGCCAAACGGTTTTTTGGAGGCTCAATATGGCAAGCGTGCCATGTAGCTCCAAAATCAATGGAATAACTCATTTTTGCGACTTCCAATTCGCCTGCCCAACCATGGCCTCGAATGTTTAGGGATTTCCCTTCTTGAACCATCGCTCCTGTTTTTGGATAGGTAATCAACGATTTTACAGGCATACTTTCAATAATGCACATATCTTCATCTGCCACTATTTCTCCGGGAGCTACCGGATTGCAAGGCATACGGTAGGATGGCGACTCCATTTTAGCACCATCATGGATTTTATTTCGAATGCTTATACGGTTTAGCCATTTTCCTGATGCAGACGCTGGATAACCACCAGCCACCAATCTTAAAGGAAAACCGTGTGCTAAAGGGATGTCTTTACCATTCATTTTAAAAGCCACCAAGGTTTCTTCTTGCAGCGCTTTGGAAATCGGTACGCCACGCGAAATAGGTTCTTTCTTGGGGTCGCCACTCAAATGGGTATCTGCGGCATGATAGCCAATATAAACCGCATCGTTTTTTATGCCAACATCTTCTAAAATATCTTTCAATCTAACGCCTGTCCAATCGGCACAAGATACCGCGCCAATAGTCCATTGATTGCCTTTTGCTGGCGGATTGAATTCACTTCTTCCATTGCCTCCACATTCTAAAGTCAATTGATACGTATGATGCTTAAATTTCGTTTTTAATTCTTGAAGCGAATATGTTTTAGGCTTGGAAACCGATTCTCCATCAATGGTAAGCATCCACGTTTTAATATCTATATTCTCAGGAATTCTTCCGTTGTTCCTTATAAACATGAACTTGTTCGGTGTAATCTTATCGTCTAATAGATGCGCCTTTGCCTCTATATTCCATGGCCTGTTATTCAGTACCACCATTTCTGGATCTTTTCCGAATAATTTATAAGGATCAGGGTCTTGCAGGCCAACAGGCACATAATTTTTTGGCATAGTGGATGAAAAAACAATTTCACAAGCCACAAAAGAAGCTGCGGCACTAAAAATCGTGTTTTTTATAAATTTACGTCGTTGCATATTCTATAATTTTAAAAGTGTTTCCAATGCGTCTTCAAATCTATTTTTACAATCCCATCGCCTTTTGAAGTAGAATAATCAAATATAAAACAAAAAGATTGTTCTCATTAAAAGTTATCATAATATGGAAGTTGGCATTACTACAATCTTTGTACATTTGTGTCACAGCCACTTAAATGTAAAGCATGAAAACAGTCCCTAGTATTGATTTGAATGATTTTTTATCTGATGAACCCAACAGAAAACAGCATTTTGTTGATAGCATAGGCCATGCATATCAAAATATAGGTTTTGTAGCGTTAAAAGGTCATTTTTTAGATGATGCGCTGGTTGAAAAACTGTATGAAGAAATAAAAAACTTTTTCAATCTGCCTTTGGAAACCAAGCAGAAATATGAAATTCTGGGCATTGGTGGGCAACGTGGTTACATATCGTTTGGCAAAGAAAGCGCCAAAGGTAAAAAGGAAGGCGATTTAAAAGAATTTTGGCATTTTGGTCAATATGTTGAAGACAATCCAAAACTAGAAAATGAATACCCTAAAAACGTAAAAGTTGAAGAATTGCCAGAATTCAATAAAGTCGGCAAAGAAGCATACAGAATGCTGGAAAAAACGGCTAAATATGTACTTCAGGCATTGGCAATCCACCTAAATTTAAAAGAAACCTATTTTGATGACTATATCCATAATGGTAATTCCATTTTAAGGCCTATCCATTACCCGCCTATTCTCCAAGAACCCAAAGATGCTGTTCGTGCGGCAGCGCACGGCGACATCAATTTAATCACGTTATTGATGGGAGCACAAGGCAAAGGATTGCAAGTTAAAAATCATAAAGGCGAATGGGTGGACGCCATTGCAGAACCTGATGAACTGATGATCAATGTGGGCGATATGCTTTCAAGGCACACCAATAATAAATTAAAATCAACCATACACCGTGTTATCAATCCTCCCAAAGAACTTTGGGGCACATCAAGGTATTCCATTCCATTTTTTATGCACCCCATTAGTGCCATGCCATTGGATGTTTTGGATGTTTGCATTGATGAAAACCACCCCAAAGTTTTTGATGATATTACAGCAGGCGAATTCTTAGACGAACGACTGATAGAACTGGGACTTAAAAAATAGTTGACAATCTACAGTTAGCAACAAGCAGTCTTTAGTAGACAGTTTGACTGAGAACTAAAGACCGAAAACTGAAGACTAAAAAAACATGGATTTAAAAGATCAATTAAAAAACCTTTTTCCAGATCATGAGGAACAGGAAAACAATGAACCTGAAAACACTTCTGATATTTGGATGCAAGATGTCCCCATTATTTGCAAATACGAAAAGCGAAAAGGTAAGCCCATCACTATTTTAGAAGGCTATACGGGCGCTACTGAAGATTTTAAATTGTTGGCAAAAGAGATAAAAACAACTTTAAGTGTTGGTGGAAGTTTTAAAGACGACAAAATCATCATTCAAGGCGATTATCGTGATAAAATCATGCAGATATTAAAAGATAAAGGTTTTTCAGTAAAACGTGTTGGCGGATAATTCATGGACAAGCAAACACTTCATATTACCAATGGCGATAACCTGACCCATGTGCTCTTAGAATTAGGGTTTACGGATGATGTTATCACATGGCAAGAAATCTTGTGTGAAGGGCCAACCATATACAAAGTGGGTTCTGAATCATTTTTGAAAATGCGCTCAGAATTCCTAAAAAAGTTTTATGATGTCGATTTTGACATTAAAACATTTAAAAAAGAAATCGACAAACTCAATCATTCAGAAAACTACTCTGAAATTGTGCTTTGGTTCGAGTATGATTTGTTTTGCCACATCAATATGATTGCCGTAGTTAATTTGATCCTACAAAAAAACATTGAACTTCCTATTCATCTGGTTTGTAGTGGCAGAATAGAAGGTAAAAAAAATTTAAAAGGCCTTTCAGAATTATCTTCAGAGCAACTCATTCAGCACTACAAAAACAAGATACTACTAACGCATGATGACATTCAAGAGTGCAAAGACATCTGGCGAATTTATTGTGGAAAAGACCATAATTTAATAAAACCCTATATTGTAAAAAATCATCCTTTAAATATTTGAGCAATTGCCTAAAAGCCTATCTGGAACGGTTTCCAGACTCAAAAACAAGCTTGAATATTTTGGAATCCAATATTTTGGAAATTGTAAAAAAGCACGCCATTAAATCCAGACATCATTTATTGGGCTATGCCCTAAATTTTCAAGGTTATTATGGATTTGGGGATTTACAATTCATTCGTATGATTGAACAACTTAGCGTGTTCTTTTCTGAAACTGAAAATAGTATAAAACTGAACAGAAAAGGCCATGAAGCATTATTGGGACACCATAATGTGTCTGCTGAAATTAGCTGTAATATGGTTTTTGGTGGTGTTGACAAAGCGGATTTTAAATTCAGCAAACGGCTCAATAAATTGGTTGAAACCATCAAATAAATCAATATAGAAATAGTGATTAATGATTCCGAACTCATTTTAAATCCAGATGGCAGCATCTATCATCTTAATTTAAAACCTGAAAACATTTCGGACACAATCATTTTTGTGGGTGACCCAGACAGAGTTGAGCACATCACTAAATATTTTGATGCCATTGAATTTGATACTCAAAAAAGAGAGTTCAAGACACAAACTGGGTTATATAAAGGAAAACGGCTCACGGTTATTTCTACTGGCATTGGCTGTGATAATATTGATATTGTTTTAAATGAACTGGACGCACTTGTCAATATCGATTTAAAAACCAAAACCATAAAAAGCACGCATAGGTCATTAAACATCATCAGAATTGGCACTTCGGGGGCAATACAAAAAAACATTCCTATAGATTCATTTGTTGTTAGTAGCCATGCCATTGAGTTTAGTGGACTATTTCACACCTATGATTCAGCAAAAATTCGTAACTTAGATATGGAAAATGCTTTTGTTGACCATACAAATTGGAACACGCATCGAGCAAAGCCTGTAATTATAAGCAATAGCACTATTTTGGAAAAGCAATTTGGAACCAAGGAAATTTTTAAAGGCATAACCGTCACTGCCAATGGGTTTTATGGCCCACAAGGGCGTGTTTTAAGATTGAAACTCCAAGATGACACTTTAAATCATAAAATGAATTCATTTCATTATAACCGATTGCGAATAACCAATTTAGAAATGGAAACAGCAGCCATTTATGGACTGGCCAAATTATTGGGGCATCATGCCATTTCTTTAAATGCAATATTAGCCAATCGGGCTGACGGCACTTTCAGCAAAAATCCAGAAGCTACAATTGATAAATTGATAAAATACACTTTAGAAAAAATATAAAAACATGGTTAACGTTACAATAGGTGGTGTACCAGAACATTTTAATTTACCATGGCATTTGGCATTGAATAAAGGTAAATTCATGGAACATGGTATTGACTTAAGGTGGAAAGATTTTCCAGGAGGTACCGGTGCCATGTGTAAAGCTCTTCGTGAAGAAACCATTGATATGTCCGTTATTTTAACAGAAGGCATCATCAAGGATATTATTGATGGAAATCTATCTAAAATCATACAGACCTATGTACAAACCCCTTTGAATTGGGGCGTGCACGTAGCTGTAAACGCACCCTATAAACATATTGATGATCTAAAAGAAAAAAAGGCAGCTATAAGCCGCTATGGTTCAGGTTCGCATTTAATGGCTTTTATCAATGCTCAAAATAATCATTGGGACATAGACAATGATTTGGATTTTAAGGTTGTGAAAAATTTAGAAGGGGCCATTGTTGGTTTATCAAATGGCAAGGTAGATTATTTTTTGTGGGAAAAATTTACAACCAAACCTTTGGTTGATAATGGTATTTTTAGAAATATTGGGAATTGCCCATCACCTTGGCCTTGTTTTGTGATTGCTGCTAGAACGGAATTTTTAAAAAATGAAAAGAAAACCATAAAAACCATTTTAGAGGTCATCAATACAACAACTTCAAAATTTAAAAATATTCCTGATATTGATACAACCATAGCCGAACGCTACAAACTACAATTGAAAGATGTTCAAGAATGGTTGTCTATTACAGAATGGTCGCAATCTATAATAGATAAAGAAACCATTAAAGATACTCAAAAGCAATTATTTTCATTAAATATCATTCCAGACATGGTGAGTTATAACACGCTGACCCACAAGGTATAAGGAGGTTTAAAACAAAAATGCGGAAAGAAAAACGAAAACTGATTTTATTTTGCATTTCGGAAAATCAGTTCCGTTAAGAAAATATTATGGCTGAATTTAATTTACCTGATTTTGATTCCAATTTTTTATTGTCTTTTTTGCTTTCTCGAAAGTCAGTTTATAAAAATAACTATAACCAATCCAATGATGAATGATGGAATTTTAAAATATCATCAAAATAACGTGAATTAATAGAATGGTTTTATTTTTGACAATAATCTCGACTTTTATTTGCGGAATAATAATTATGAAAATAGCAAACGAAAAAAACGTATAAAAAAAAATCTAGTTTTAGTTATACCTATAATTATTTGCTAGCTTCCGATTTTCCTTCGGAAAACCCTTGTACACAAACACTTTGTAAACAGCAACTATTTCTTATTTCAATTTTTATTATCAATCTCTTCTTGTTCAGGAGCTTCAGATTGTTCGGGTTGTTTAAACAAACTAATGTATGCTTTTCCTAAATAATCAATCAAGTGGCTTGCTCTAAGACTTTGGTGTCCAAAATCGGCAACAGCAATATCAGCAGATTTTCCATGTAAATACACGCCAAAAACAGTAGCCGATAGCGGTTCGTAGCCTTGTGAAACCAATCCAGTTATAATGCCTGTTAGCACATCGCCACTTCCAGCAGTTGCCAACCCTGGATTACCTGTGGTGTTGATGTACATTTTATCGTTGAAAACAGTCATGGTATTGGCACCTTTTATGACCAAAATAACATCGTGTTTTTCAGAAAATGCTTTTGCTTTTTCAAGTTTATCAAAATCGTCTTTCCATTTGCCAATCAAACGTCCCAGTTCTTTTGGGTGCGGCGTTAATATGGTTTGACTTGGTAATAATTTCAATAAAACTTTCTTTTTTGAAAGCATATTAATCCCATCGGCATCGACAACCAATGGCGTTTTATTTTGTTTTAAGAAACTTTCAAAAGCCGTGATTGTTTTTGGGTCTGTACCCATACCAACGCCAAAACCAATGACGGTTGGCTTCATATCAAATGCAATATTGGAAATCACATCATTATCAATATCTGTAATAACCATGGCTTCGGGAAATGATGATTGCATAGGCACATACCCGCATTTTGGAATGTAGGCAGTAACCAAGCCTGCGCCAGCAGATAAAGCCGATTTACTTGCCAAAATCACAGCACCAATTTTACCATAACTTCCACCAATAACCAAGGCATGACCAAAATTTCCTTTGTGTGAAAACGGGTCTCTTGGCTGGTAAATGGGCAGCACTTCGTTTTTGCTTATAAGTTCCGCTTCGGTAGGTACACCTCCCAAAAACCCAACATCCAAACCAATATCCAAAACCTCCCATTCTACCGTATATTTAGCGGTTTCAGGTAAAAAAAACACCAATTTTGGTGATACAAAACTCAAAGTGTAATTTGCCCAAACCACACTATCTTCATCTATCGGGACACCTTCCGTATTCAATCCTGAAGGAATGTCGACAGATAATGTAAACGCTTTGGTATTTCTAAAATGTACAAACAAGGCTTTTACCCAATCATCAACTGGCCTGTTAAGTCCAATACCAAAAATGGCATCTACAATAATATCTTCGGGTGCAATGGACGGAAAATCTGCTTCACACTTCAATAAAGTCGGCCAATCTTTGGTCACATTCTTAATACGGTCATAATTTACCAAAAAATCTTTGGAACGCTTATCGCTGCAATTAACCACATAGGTCTTTACGTTGTAGCCGTGAACAATTAAATGTCTGGCAATCACCAACCCATCACCGCCATTATTGCCAATACCACAAAACACGTGAATGGGCACTTGGGCACCTTGCATACGCACATGCAACCAATTAAAAATTTGAAGGCCGGCACGTTCCATCAAGTCTGTAGATGTAATGTTTTGGCGTTCTGAAGTTAACTTATCGCCTTCGTAAATTTGTTCTTTTGAAAATATTTTCACAGTGCTTTTCTTTTGTTGATTTTACAATGCTTCTAAAAAGACATTTCGTTTTTTTAAAAATAAAGCCATTCTGCATAAGAATTACGCAAAAAACCGTTTTTTGTTTTTTTATTAGGCTAAAAGTAATACTTTTGAAATGTTTATTCGGAAAAATGAATCTTTTAAACTCAAATATAAACCGCGTTATTCCTTGTTCCCACACAGAAGCTGTTGCTTTTTTTGGAATAACTCTTACCACGATTACCCCTTGGGGTTACTAGGTTTATATATTTCTTCGGACTATCTTTGCAATCTCAGCTATTGCATGTTCACAAAATCACTTATTCAAACATTAATTCATTAAAAATGAAGGTTTTAAAATTTGGAGGAACTTCTGTAGGTTCTTCAAAAAACATAAATAAAGTTATTGATATATTAAATAATTACGCTAAAACAGATGCTGTGGTTTGCGTGGTTTCTGCCGTTGGTGGTATTACGGACAAATTATTATTGGCTGGCGAATTGGCTAAAAATAAAGATGCCAGTTATATTGATGCTGTAAACACCATTAAAGAAACACATTTCAATATTATAAATGAGCTCAATCCCAATGATTCTGGTTCTACAATTATTGAAGAGGCAAATAGCAAATTTGAGGATTTAGAAAATTTATTGAATGGCATCTATCTCATCAACGAATTATCTCCAAAAACTTCTGATAAATTGGTAAGCTTTGGCGAGTTGCTATCGTCTTTCATCATTGCTGAAACCATAAAAAACCGTGGAGCTTCCGCAGTGCGTAAAAATTCGCAAGATATTGTTGTGACCAATTCCAATTTCACAAAAGCGGAAGTGGATTATAAACTGACCAATAAAAATATTCACACTTATTTTGAAAATGCAAAAGCTCGCATTACCATTATGCCGGGGTTTGTTGCAAATTCTAAATCTGGTGAGCAAACCACCTTAGGCCGTGGCGGTTCAGATTTTACAGCCGCTATTATTGCAGCGGCTTTAAATGTAGAGCAATTGGAAATTTGGACTGATGTAAGCGGTATGTTTACAACCAATCCTAAATTAGTAAAACAAGCCTACCCTATTGAAAAAATATCGTATCAAGAGGCTATGGAACTGTCGCATTTTGGGGCCAAAGTGCTCTATCCGCCAACGGTGCAGCCTGTATTGGATTTGAACATTCCTATACATATAAAAAACACTCTGGAGCCAAATGATGTTGGAACGATTATTTCTAACGATGAAATAATTTCCACATCCCCCGTAAAAGGCATCAGCAACATCAGCAATATTGCATTGTTGACCTTGCAAGGGAGTGGTATGATTGGCATTCCTGGTTTTTCAAGACGCTTGTTTGAAACCTTGTCGCAGGAAAAAATAAATGTGATTTTGATTACACAAGCATCATCTGAACATTCCATCTGTCTTGGCATTGAAGAAAAAGAAGCCGAAACGGCGAGAGCTGCCATTGATGCTACGTTTGAGAATGAAATAGAACTTCATAAAATAGACCCGATTATCGTTGAAAAAGATTTATCCATCATTGCCTTAGTAGGCGATAATATGAAAAACCATCAAGGCATCAGCGGCAAAATGTTCAGTACCCTTGGTAAAAACAATATCAATATTAGGGCCATTGCTCAAGGGGCTTCAGAAAAAAATATCTCTGCGGTTATTTTACAAAGTGATGTTAAAAAAGCTTTGAACACTTTGCACGAACAATTTTTTGAAGTAAAAACGAAACAACTGAATGTGTTCATTACAGGTGTTGGTAATGTGGGCGAAAAATTAGTGGAACAAATTAAACAACAGCGCAAATATTTAAAGGAAAATTTAAAAATCAATTTGCGAGTTGCTGGGCTGTCAAATTCCAGAACCATGATTTTCAATGAAGAAGGCATCGATTTAAACAACTGGAAAGATAACTTGAAAACAGGTGAAAAAGCTAGCTTACAAGGCTTTCTTGAAAAAACAAAGGCCCTCAATTTACGCAACAGCATTTTTGTGGACGTGACCGCCAATTATGATGTCGCTAATCTATATGCCGATTATTTAAGAAGCAGTATTGGTGTGGTAGCCTGTAATAAAATTGCTTGTTCTAGCGATTACGAAAACTACAAAGAATTAAAACGATTATCCTTAAAATACAATGCCCCTTATTTGTTTGAAACCAATGTAGGTGCAGGGTTACCAATTATCGATACTTTAGGCAATTTAATAGCCTCTGGCGATAAAGTGACTTCTATTCAAGCGGTTTTATCGGGAAGTTTGAATTTTGTATTCAACAATTTTACAGATGAAACGAAGTTTTACGATGTGGTAAAACAAGCAGGAGCAGAAGGCTATACAGAACCTGACCCAAGAATTGATTTAAGTGGTGTAGATGTGGCACGTAAAATTTTAATTCTTGCCAGGGAAAGCGGTGTTGAAATGAATTTAGAGGATATTGAAAACACCTCATTTCTTTCTGAATCTGGATTAAAAAGTGATAGTGTAGATGATTTCTACCAAACACTTATTGATGATGAAGCCCATTATCAAAGTTTATACGCTTCCGCGAAAGCGAAACATTGCCAGTTAAAATATGTAGCGCAATTTAATGATGGCAAAGCCAGTGTTAGTTTGCAGGAAATTCCTGAAGGCCATCCGTTTTCTAATTTAAAGGGAAGCGATAATATCGTGATGTTTTATACGAAACGCTATGCCCAACAACCTATGATTATTAAAGGGGCTGGTGCTGGAGCTGATGTAACGGCCTCAGGTTTGTTTGCTGACATTATCAAGATTGGAAACGATTAGAACCAAAAAATGCCATTACACAAAGAAAGCACCTGTTTTTGCTCCAGTGCAGCCGAAAACTATTTAATAGAAAAAATGAACGAAATAAAAATATTTTCCCCTGCAACCGTAGCCAACGTGGCCTGTGGTTTTGATGTTTTAGGATTCTGCTTAGATAGCGTAGGCGACCAAATGGTTGTTAGAAAAATCAATAAAAAAGGGATTTATATTAGTAAAATAAAAGGTTTTGATTTGCCTTACGAAGCCGAATTGAATGTTGCCGGTGTCTCTGCGCTGGCCATGTATGAGGCCATTGATGTCGATTTTGGATTTGAAATCGAAATCCATAAAAACATAAAGCCAGGCAGTGGTATTGGAAGTAGTGCCGCAAGTGCTGTGGGTAGTGTTTTTGGTATGAACGAGCTTTTAGGAAGACCGTTCAATAAAACCCAACTCACGCAATTTGCTATTAAAGGAGAGGCATTGGCTAGTAAATGCGAGCATGCCGACAACCTTGCTCCTGCCCTTTTTGGAGGGTTTACATTGGTCAAAAGCATATCTCCTTTGGAGATTCTGGAACTGCCATCGCCAACAGATTTATACGCCACCATCATTCACCCACAAATTGAAATAAAAACATCTGAAGCCCGTGCCATCCTTCCGAAGGAAGTTACGTTAACAAGTGCTATTGCCCAATGGGCCAATTTCGGGAGTTTAATACATGCACTTCATACCAGCAATTATGATTTGATCCAAAAATCATTGCACGATGTGATTGTTGAACCACACCGCAGCAAACTGATTCCGCATTATAACAACGTGAAAACCGCTGCCCTAAAAGCAGGTGCTTTGGGCACTGGCATTTCAGGTTCTGGCCCTTCTGTTTTTTCATTAAGTAAAGGGTTGGGAATAGCTAAAAATGTGAAAGATGCGATTACAGAAGTGTATTCCAAAACGGGTATTGATTTTGATATGCATGTGTCAAAGATTAATACTGATGGGGTTAAAATAATAGAATAAATTTGAACAAGAAGGATGTCATTTCCACTTTAGAAGAAATCGCATCAAAACATATATTACGAATCACTAATAAAACAGATTCTTGCCTCCACAGGAATGACAGAAAAAATGAATTACTACTCATTAAACCATAAAGCACCAAACACGACGTTTAAAGATGCCGTAATAAAAGGACTGGCTCCAGATAAAGGACTGTATTTTCCAGAAAGTATCACGCCTTTGCCAAAAAGTTTTTTTGAAAACATTGATAATTTATCGCATTCAGACATTGCTTTTGAAGCCATTAAACAATTCGTATTACCCGAAATTCCAGAAGCCATTTTAAAAACAATTGTTGAGGAAACGTTATCATTTGATTTTCCTGTGGTAAAACTTAATGAAAACATTTCTACTTTGGAATTATTTCATGGGCCAACCATGGCATTTAAAGATATTGGCGCCCGTTTTATGGCACGTTGTTTAGGCTATTTCAATCAAAATAATGATAGAGATGTAACCGTTTTGGTAGCTACTTCTGGTGATACGGGTGGTGCCGTTGCCAATGGTTTTTTAGGCGTTAAAGGTGTGAATGTGGTTATTCTGTACCCTAGCGGAAAAGTAAGCGATATTCAAGAAAAGCAATTGACCACGCTTGGACAAAATATAAAAGCATTGGAAGTAAACGGTACGTTTGACGATTGCCAAGCCATGGTAAAAACTGCTTTTTTAGATGAAAGTTTGACCAGCAAAATGCAATTGACCTCTGCAAACTCTATTAATGTGGCACGTTGGTTGCCGCAATTGTTCTACTTTATGTTTGCTTACAAACAATTGCATAAAAAGCATGAAAATATTGTTTTTTCTGTGCCCTCTGGTAATTTCGGGAATGTTTGTGCCGGTATGATGGCGCAACAATTAGGCTTGCCCATTCATCATTTTGTAGCATCAAACAATGCCAATAATGTAGTAACCAGATATTTGATTTCTCAATTATACGAGCCCAAACCTTCGGTACAAACCATCAGTAACGCTATGGATGTAGGCGCACCAAGCAACTTTATCCGCATTCAAGAAATCTACAAAAACAATTTTGAGACCTTAAAAGAAAATGTGTCCTCATACAGTTTTTCTGATGACGAAACTAAAGAAGCCATGTTGGAAATTTACAATAATTACAACTATGTGGCAGATCCACACGGTGCAGTTGGGTATTTAGGCTGCAAAGCTTATTTAAAAGAAAACCCTAAGGCACATTGTGTGTTTTTAGAAACCGCACATCCAACCAAATTTTTAGATGTGGTAGAAGCTGTTATCAAAAAAGAACAACCATTACCAGAGCAAATTCAAGCGGTTATGGGAAGAGAAAAGGTGGCGGCTACGATTTCTACTTATGAGGATTTGAAGGAGTTTTTGTTGAAGTAATCAAGGTTCATGCAGTTTTTTTGTTATTTAGATGACAGTTCATAACTATTTTAAAAGCGACCTCCTCTCCGCTATTAATCAATCCTCAGAAAAATGACTAATCATTCATCAATCAAAAAAGTAGCGTTATAATACAAAGTGACCAATACTACTTAAGTAACATTCCGTAATATTTACGATTTTTTAAAATTTAACCATCTTTTAAGCATCTCCCTTTTTTAAATTTACCGACTATTTTAAAGAAAAATCATTTCCATTACGGCTAGAGCCTATTTAAGAATTATAATCACAAATTCTTAAATAGGCTCTAGTGATCAAAACATGTAATAAGGATATAAATATTCTGGTTGGTGGGTTTTAAAATGGGCTTCTGTCTTTTTATTATGTTCATGAACTCTTTTTTTCCAAGCCTCATAATCTTCTTTTAGCTTTTTGGCCTCAGTTTTCAGTTTTTCTCCTTCTTTTTTGGCAGTACCTTCTAGTTTTTCAGTACCTGTCTCTAAACTTTTAAAGTTATAATCAAAAACTTTATGCAAATTGTTCTCATCTAGTTTGTCTTTAGTTACTAATATCAAAACATCGTCTGTTGCTTAATAGTTATGGGCAATATTTATTTCGGCATTGGCAACTGCTTCTTTATAATCACGTTCGTTCACATCAAAATTATCATCTAACTTTCCAGCAATATTCCTTAATTGGTCTATTGCTATCTCAAGATTGAGTTTGTCCAATCCTGAAACATCTTTTCCTTCAGTTAAAAGTGCGTCAACACCCTGTATGATTTGCTCTGAAGCCTGTTGACGTTTTTTTTCCTTGATTGACATTAAGGCCTTGCTAAAATAATGATCGGAGGCTATTGGTACTTCGTGAGCAAATGCTTCCTCAACAACTTCATTTGTAATGGCTTCTTTTTTTGCTTCATTTTCTTTACAACCCACAAATAAGGTTGCAATGATTAAAACGGCTAATAGATTTGTGCTTTTCATGTTTATAAATTTTTATTGTTAATAATTGTTTTTTAATGTTTTCCTTGAAATTATTGTTCCAAGAATCGCATTGTAAAAGCATTATGGCTATTAATCTTTAAGTGGCAGCCAAGGTTTGGTTAAATCTGCAAATCAATAATTATGAACAAAAAAAGACGTAAATCAAAACCGATGTGATTTTTTGTGGTCTTTTTCAATTTCTACACGGTAGTGTTTTCTCTGTTTACCATCTTGTAAGTTATGGGTGGTCAAATACACATCTTTAATGATGGACCAACCTGGGAAATTTTTAACCACGGATTGAGAAACCGCCATTGGTAATTCGGAGTCTTTCATTCGCTCACTAGTACTGATTAATTTACCATTGGCGTCATAGGTAGCGTCAATATATCCGTTTTTCCCTCTAAGGGAAACAACAAAAGTATCGTAATCTTCATCGTAATCATCTGAGAATTTGTTTTTATCAATAATAACGTTGTCCTCCACTAAAGTAATTGGAATGGCATCGTACTCTGTTACCGAGTAATCCTTAAAATCTTTTTTTACTGAAGTAACCAAAACTTCTGGAACTTTTTCCTCTTTTACTTTAGCAGTAAATAAAACATCTTGTGCAAAAACTGAGCTGGTTAGACCCAAAAAGCATAAACCGATTAAAAAATTTTTCATTTGTAATAAATTTTAAGTGTTAATAATTATTTTTAATTTGTTATAATTCTTAATATTTGAATTCTATTGTAAATCTACTGTGCTAATTATCAACCATATGCTACTTAGGTAGCACTTACTGTTTTTTTAATATAACTTTAATAATAATTAGATTCGTAAACACGTTGTGACAGTAATTGAAAGTTTTTTATATACGTATGTTTTCTTTCGACCTCAATAATACCTGCTTCTTTGAAGTGTTGAATATGGCGGTTAACAACAGCTCTAGTTGAGCCTATTAAGTTTGCCAACTCATCATGCGATAGATCGTTGATATTTATTAATTTTTTGTTTTCGTCTGTATTGGCCATAAAGAATCTGGCCAACCGTGTCGGTATATCTGCCAGAACATTATCTGTTAAACTTGCCTCTAAAACACGCATACGGTTTGCCATATACGGCATAAAGGATTTATAGATTTCTGGGTGAATTTCCATCCATGCACGCATTTTAATATTTGTGGTACATAGCACCTCAATATCGTCCAGAGCTTCAAAATTTATATCGTGTTCCGCACCATCGAGCAATGACAAAACATCGGTAACATCATTTTTCCCCAATAGAGATACTGTATATTCTCTGTCTTTGTTCAAGTCTATATGGTAACTTTTTAAGCGTCCAGACAAAATGATAAAAAAGTTGTTGGCGATACCATCTGCATGAAAAAACGCGGTGCTTTTTTTCCATTTTTTGTAGTTAAAGCAGCCTAATAATGACACCATGGCATCTTCATTAAGATGTTTAAATAATTTGTTTCCTTTTAAATGAGACAAGCATTCTGTGTAATTAATCTCAGTTGTTTTCATTTTTGGTTATATATTATTGTCACTTTTTATACTTTTAATCTTGGCAATTATTACCTAATTGAAGCTTTAGTTTTGAAATATCATTGGGATCGCCACTTACTATTAGCATATAATGGCCTTTGGCCAATTTTTCAGTAGATACTGTGGCACATTCTTTATCTACATCCAGACCTCTTAAAATACCTTCTACCCCAGTTTGCATAGCTCCCAACACACTACCGTTTATTTCTTCCAAAAACAGTTGTGTTAAAGGCCCTGCACAATACACTATACCAATGGTAGGATTATTGAAATATCCTGTTTTTACATTCTTTCCCAATTTTCTTTTCAGCTTTATTTTAAATGCTTCATCTTTTAATTGTTCATGTGGTAGTTTTACTAGCAGCGTAAAGTTTAATAAAAATGAACTTGATTGTTTTCCCACGAATATGATCCCTTCCAGTTGCAATGGATCGATGCACATTTTCACAAGAAAACTACTTTTATTATGGCTGTTTACTTTCTCTAATGTCAGGGTTTTGAGTTCCATGGCTTTTGCTTTTAATAATGAAGCTAAAGTATGGCGCATAAAGAGGTTTGTGAATGATGTGAATCAGCCACATAAAAAAAAATTAGCAAATGAGGAACAAATAGACTGACCTACATCAGTCTTATAAAAAAAGCCTTGTAAACAAAGGCTCTTAGAGAATTTAATATTAGAAGTCATCTTGACTTTTTTTAGATAAAAATAAAAGGGTTGTGGA
>TARA_R110002049_G_scaffold7914_1_pt1 | contig 54256 bp, 55 predicted proteins | sample TARA_R110002049 | Tara Oceans TARA_R110002049 (sample SAMEA4396941) | marine metagenome | biome: Polar Biome; feature: [SRF] surface water layer (ENVO:00010504); material: water (ENVO:00002006), including particulate matter (ENVO:01000060) such as... | depth 5 m | reverse complement strand
AGCAAGAGATGAATTACTGCAAATAAAAGAACAAGCAGAAGCTAGGGTTACAATGGTTACTGAAAGCAGACTGCATCCTGCTAATGATGATACAGCTTCAGAAGTAATATCTAGCTGTCAAGATACTGAATCTGGAGCTTTTATTTCTACGCATTCAACTTTAAGTTATGATGCTGATAAATCAATAGAAACTTTAAATGGTTCAACTTTTAGTTATAAAAAAGGAGATACACTAGGTAAATTTAATTTAAATACTGTTAATGTGAAAGCAGATAATAAAGTAACAGATATTTTAGAAATGTTTTTAACATCTATGATGAGTTCATATGATGGACGTAAATTTAAAAAACTAGAAGTATCGGGTACTTTAGATATGGAATGTTTATATTATATATATGGAAATATGATTAATGAGCATTGCGGTTTACATTCAAAATTAAGCTTTGAATTTTCTAGACTAAAACTTGATAAAACAGGAAAAGTTAGAGGAAATGAAGCTAATAACTTAATAGATAAATTTACAAAAGAATTACATTCTAAGTTTAAAGCAAAAGATGATAAAACATTAGTAGAAAATATTATGGAAGTATATTTTAAAAATAAAGATGGAAAACCAAAAGATAAAAAAGTTGAAAATATACTTGAAAAGTTAGTTCCAGATAATAAAAAGGCTGCAATGTCTCGCCCTGGTGCTTTATATGATAAAGTTTATTATTCACAAGACTCTGATTTATTACAAACTCAGAGCCAATTTTATAACGCAAGAGATGAGTTGTTAGGTAATAACAAACCAAAAGTAAAAAGAATGCGAGTTGGTAATTAAAATAATCTATTGCGCAGCAATAACAAGATCATGAGCTGCGCGAATAAATATTTTTTCTTTTGTAAAGAAAAAAGGCTCCCAAATGGAGCAGAAAAAGGATTTTTCATGGCTTTAAATTTAAGATATCTATTATATTAAAAGATTTAAGGCGACATCCCAAAAACATTCAATATCAAACCAAAGAAAAATATAAATATAGGCATCATTATTTTGGCTAATATACCTGTGAAAATTAAAGCTATTAAAATAAAGAATCCATAAGGCTCTAGGCTATTATAGACTTGTTCAGCTTTAGGTGGTAAAAATGCGGAAACAACACGGCTGCCATCTAATGGAGGTATAGGGATAAAATTTAATATCATTAAGATTAAATTAATTTGAATACCAGCAAGACCCATTTGAAAAGCAGGTGAGAAACTTTCATCTATTTCAACTAGATCAAATACTTTGGCAATAACTGCCCATCCTATTGCCATAACAAGATTTGATAATGGGCCTGCTGCTGCAACAATAGCCATATCTTTTTTAGGATTTTTGAAGTTTCTGTATCCAATAGGCACGGGCTTTGCCCAGCCAAAAATAAATCCAGCATTTAAAAAGATTAACATAGCAGGAACTAAAATTGTTCCGATTGGATCAATGTGTTTTATGGGATTAAGTGTAAGACGCCCTAATAATTTAGCAGTAGGATCGCCATAATAATTCGCCACAAAACCATGAGCTGCTTCATGCACTGTTACAGCAAATAAAAGAGGGATAGCAATTATAGCAATTAAATGTAAGGTATTCATAGGTAATTATATTATAAATATATAAGTTTATTTTTAAATTATATCTTTATATCTCCAAGTCATGCAACTCATTAATGTATGTAGGAAATATCTCAAAATCTGCATGGCGAAAAGCTTTTTATATTGTAATCTAGCCTTTATTTGACAAAAATCTAATAAAGTAATACCGGAAGTGTTCTATAATAAAGTTAATATTTATTTATAGGAGATGCCTCAAAATGGTGGTGCGAAATCGTAGTAGTGCAACAAGGGGTGGTTATAATGTTAGTCAAGATAATGCAATGTTGAAGCTATTGTTGCATACCATAATGCCAGATATGGAAAAAGCTGCAATTTTAGGACATAAAGCATTGTGCGAAGGAAAAGGTATAACTGACAATCCATATGATAATGGTTCAAATGAATTTCAAGCTTGGGACGATAGCTGGTGGTATAGCTTTTATAACCCAGAATTGGAGCTAGATTTAGATAAAACAGTTAGTTCTGTATAATAATTGACTTGCATTGTTATGGTAGTAAAATAGATTATTTATAATCTTAATTTAAACTACATATCTTATGCATAAATCAAGTAATATCAATACATTAAGAGCTGTTATTAATGATTTTTTGATAAGCTCTATAGCTCAAGCTTTTCCAGAATTAGATAATCATAGTATTAACCCTGTTTTACAAGTAGCAACTAGAGCAGGATTTGGAGATTATCAATCTAACGGAGCTATGGCTCTTGCAAAACAATTAAAAGTAAATCCAAGAGATGTCGCCTCATCAATTGTTACAAAAATTGAGGCAAATAATCAAAAATCTCCTATTTTTTCAAAAATTGAAATAGCTGGTCCAGGTTTTATTAACCTGTGGCTTGATGATAAGTTTTTATCAACAAAATTAAAAAAATTATTTCAAAGTGATGATTTAGATGTAGATATAAATCAAGGTAAAGGCTTAAAGGTTGCTATTGATTATAGTAGTCCTAATGTTGCTAAAGAAATGCATATCGGTCATCTTCGTTCTACTATTATAGGTGATTCTTTTGCAAGAATTTTAGGGTTCCTAGGGTATGATGTTATAAGACAAAACCATCTCGGAGACTGGGGTACCCAATTTGGTATGTTGATTCAATATTTAATTGAGAATCGCCAAAATAAAGAGTTAAAAGAAAAACAAATGTCTGATCTTAATTTTTTATATAAAGAATCTAAAAAATTATTTGATCATGATATTAACTTTGCAAAAAAGGCAAGAAATAGAGTCGTTTTATTGCAACAAGGAGATAAAGAAACTAATCAATATTGGCATGATATTGTCGATAATAGCGTTCAATATTTTCAAAATATATATTCTGATTTGGGAGTTTTATTAACTCAAGATGATGTTAAAGGAGAGAGTTTTTATAATAATTTTTTAAAACAAATTGTTGAGAAACTAGATGCTTTAGGATTAGTTGAATTAAGTGATGGCGCTAAAGTTATATTTTTAGAAGGTTTTGAAACTAAAGAGAAAAAGCCATTACCTTTTATGATTCAAAAATCAGATGGTGGTTTTTTATATGCAACAACTGATTTAGCTGCGGCAAATTATAGAATAAATGATCTTAACGCAGGTCGAATTATTTATGTAACGGATGCAAGACAAAAACAACACTTTGAAATGTTATTTGGAGTTTTAAATAAAGCTAATTTAACTAAAGATGTAAAATTAGAGCATATATGTTTTGGTGCAATATTAGGTGCTGATAGAAAACCATTTAAAACAAGAAGTGGTGAAACAATTAAACTGTCTTTATTAATTCAAGAAGCCAAAGAGAGGGCTTATAAATTAGTATCAACAAAGAATCCTGAACTATCAGAACATGATAAAAGAAATATTTCTGCTAAAGTAGGTATTGGCGCCTTAAAATATGCTGATTTATGTAACGATAAGATTAAAGATTATATTTTCGATTGGGATAAAATGTTAGCTTTTGATGGTAATACCGCTCCATACTTACAAAATGCTTATGTCCGAATTAAAGCTATATTCAGAAAGGTTGATATTGATAATAAAGATATTTTGAATTTTGATATGAAAAATTTAGAAAACTTTATTTCAGATAATAATGTTTTTGAGCATAATTTAACTCTTGGTCTTTTATCATTTAAAGAGATTATTTATGATGTTGCTGATAATTTAGAATTACATAAATTATGTAATTATTTATATAATTTAGCATCAACTTTTCATAAGTTTTATGAAAACTGCTCTATTAGTAAAGCTGAAAATGACGATATTAGAAGAAATCGGTTGATTTTATGCTCTATTACAGCAGAAACCTTACGCATAGGACTAAGCCTTTTAGGTATTGATGTTCTTGATTTAATGTAATATAGTAAAAAGATTTAATCCAAAATTTGCCATAGTTTGATATAGAAATTATATTTAAACTTAGGAGCTACAAATTTTGGAGAGAGCTAATGCCAATAAAATCTAATTCAATACAAGTTATTTTTGATGATTTCTATCCAATTGAAGGGAATTCAAAAAAATATATTTTAGTATTAAGTAAAGCCAGTCAGTATTTAAATGAGATTATTGATGTTACATCTCAACCAAAAGGGGGAAATGGTTTTAAACTTAATCTATGTTATGCCGGATATTATGCTGATATTTCATTTCTTCCCAAACAAGAGTTAGAGTTATTTAACACTTTAAAATGGCTATATCATGATTATGAAAAAACACCATTAACAACTTTTTTTCGATTACCTGTTAGTGCAGATGCATTACAGTTAGCAGTAAATGGTCAAGAACAAATAACTATTAGAAATTATAAAAGTATTATTTTATTAATTTTAACAAGTGCAGCAACTAGTAATGCTTTAACTAAAGATGACGTTGATAATTTAGAGAAATTAAATTATCGAATTAATGCTTTAGAAAAAGCGATATTTTTTATTAATATGCTAACGGATCCACAACCAGAAGATAAAGTTCTTATTGAAACAGATGATAAAAAATCTAATAGTTTGCATGTGATTGTGCAAAAACTTAAAGTGAAGATTGAGAGTACTTTTAGAGATTACGTAGAAATGCGACAAACTCTTGAACAGAGTCAATATACCACAAGGCTTGTTAAAAATTTAAGTGATATTACTGCAAAAATGAAGAACTTTGAATTATTTTACATTGATGCATTAAGAATTAGGCAAATTAACAAAGAAGAGATTGTCGATAAGGGAACTTATAGTGATTCTAAAGCTAAGATAGACTATTATTGGACGGTTGTTAAAACATGTTTAATTAAACTTAGAAATAATGATGAACATGATCAGTTTTTTAATAATCAATATACTGAGTATAGTTTTGCTTCTGTAGATGAGCGAATTATTTTGTATATGATGAATCACTTGAAAGATAAAAAAGTTTTATCTAATTTAACAAAAAAAGAAGCTCAAGATTTAATAAGAGTTAATCGTATTCTAGGTAATCACTTAGGGTTACAAAGTGATGAACAAAAATTAGTATTTATCAGAATGATATTTTTTGATATATATCTACCAGAAGAATTATTTAAAAAAATTATTCAAACTAAGGCTTTATTCCCCGAGGCCATTATAAAGAAGATTACATCTTATAATTCTAATGTGCAGTTTTCAGGAAAAATTTATCAAAGCTCTATAAAATCAGATATGGCTTTCTTTTATGGATTATTTTTGAGTAGATATCATAGTCTGCAAAAAGTAGCAGTATTAACTGAAAAATTAGTTCATTCTGTTGGAGCTTTAGGGATTGTGAAATTAAAGACAGCAATTAATGATATTTTTTTAAAGAAACTTGCTGATTTTTTATGTAGCTTAACAGAAATATCAGAAAGGGTATTATACCAACTTGCATCAAGGTGCCAAGGATATAATTCTAAGCAAGATGAAATAAGAGTACGATTATATCAAGATTTATTTAAAGAGCTTAATATTCAATCAATAGAGTTATTAAAAAATATTCATGAGCTTAATCTGATTTATAATACAGATAAAATAATAGTAAAAGTGCAAGCAGAAGCTCTAGAGAATCTAAATAATTTTATGGCTGCTGTTGATGACTTATTAGATAAAAATGAAGATGTAGCAGATTATGGGGTTCTTAGAGCAAAGCTTTTAGATGAGCATAAGGTGTTAAGTCATGATATTAAAGGTGAGCAAGTTCTACAATGCAAAAAATATTGCAACTAATTTTAATAAGATATGACAGATAGTATTTTATAAAGCAGTAGTATATAAGATACTACTGCTTATATTAAATATAATTATTTATTAAAATTACTTTCAGCAAAATCCCAGTTAACAAGACCCCAGAAAGCTTCTACATATTTAGGTCTTACATTTCTATAATCTATATAATAAGCATGTTCCCAAACATCACAAGTTAAAATAGCTGTTTTATTATGTGCGATAGGGGTGTCAGCATTACTAGTACTCATTATTTCTAATTCACCAGTATTGTTGTCTTTAACAAGCCACGCCCAACCAGAACCAAATGTTGTTACTGCTGTTTTAGTAAATATTTCTTTAAAATTATCAAAGTTTTCAAACTTTTGATTTATAGCTTCTAATAGATTGCCATGAAGCTCTTGACCAACAGGAGCCATAGAGTTCCAATAAAAATCATGATTCCATATTTGAGCAGCATTATTAAAAATACCATCTGATGAACTTAAAATAATTTCTTCTAAAGATTTATTTTGTAATTCAGGGTTTTCTTCCAAAAAATTATTGAGATTATTTACATATGTCTGATGATGTTTTCCATAATGATAATTTAAAGTTTCTTCTGAAATATAAGGCTCTAAAGCATTTTTTTCATATGGTAAAGCCATTAAAGAAAAAGTCATAAAATCTCCCATTTATTATGATTTAATTAAGAATATGTGAAAATTAGTGTATTATTATATATTCAAATAATCAAGTAATTTACAATATTGAAGTGAGTATATATTTATGAATACAGTGGATCTTATTAAAAATCAAATATCTGAAAATCCAGTATTATTGTATATGAAGGGTAATGCTATATTTCCTCAATGTGGATTTTCATCGCAAGTTGTTCATATTTTAAAAGATTTAGGTGTGAAGTTTGAGTCTGTTAATGTTTTAGAAAATCCTGATATAAGATCTGAATTACCAAAATATGCTAATTGGCCAACTTTTCCACAGTTATATATTAGTGGTGAGCTTGTTGGTGGGTGCGATATAATTACACAATTATATCAATCTGGTGATTTAAAAGAAATGCTTAAAGATTTTTCTGAGTAATTGAATAAGAAAGTAATTTCTCCTAAATTTAATATTGGAGAAATTACTTTTAAAGCTAATTAGGCTGCTGCATGTTGAATATCAGCAGTAATCTTTAAAGATTTTAACCACTTAGTTAATAATGAAGCTTGTTTTTCAGTTATTTTAGGATCTTGGAATGCTAATGTAAGGATTTGCATACCTTGAATATTTGCAAATAATTGCATTGCTGAATCATAAGTTAATTCTTTATTATCAGTTCCTAAGTAATCAGCAAATTGAACATCTAACCACTCAACAATTGCTGTTAAGATAGATTTAGCATCATTAGCTAATGGACTTTCATGTTTACTTAATTCTTGAACTAAGCTACTGAAAATATTTCCGTAATGAGATACTTGCTCTGCTTTACTTAAGTAAAAATTAATAAGACCTTGAATTCTTTCAAAGCCAGAAGATAAAGAGTTTAACTCATTAATAAGTTCTTTAACTTCTGAGAAACGAGCTTTAATTACTGCATCACAAATTTCATCTTTAGTTTTAAAATAGTAATATACATTACCCAAAGGAACATCAGATAATTTTGCTATGTCAGCAATAGTTGTTTGATGAAAACCTTGTTGATAAAATAATTGAATTGCTGCATCAATTAATCTTTCACGTTTATTTGAGCGTTTAGCCATTTTTTGGTACCTATCAAATTTATTTTGTTAATTAATAAAAAGCCTAAACTTTAATTATATTTTCGTAGTTATTAAGCAAACACATATTATATAAAACTATTAAGTATTATGCAAGCTATAAGTTTTACTTAATTTTACAAAAAAGAAGTAGTTATTACAACTAAAAAGAGAGTTTTTAAATTAAATCAATTGATTATGATTATATCAATGCTCTAACATGCTAAATATTTAGCATGTTAGAGCAATACTAATAAGTTATTGCTCTTTATGAAAGTAACTTATATCTATTCACTATTTTTTTATATTGAGGAGCTAATTCATCAGCCTTATGTGGAGCTGTGAAAATCGCCTGTAACTCTCCTCTAGGATTGATTACATAGATAGTACTGCTATGATCAAACAAATAATTTTCTTGATTTTCTCCTACTGAAAGCTTGTTATAAATAACTCCAAGATTTTTTGCAAGAGTAACAATTTGATTTTTCTCACCGGTAATCCCACTAAAATTTTTATTAAATCTAGCTGTGAAATCTTTTAATTGTTCAAAGTCGTCTCTATCTGTATCTACTGATATAAATACTATTTCTGGCAAGTCTTGTTTGTTTATTTTTTTGTCTTTCTCAAGGTTGCTATAAAGATTATCTAAGATTTTTAAAGTAGCAGGGCAAATATCTGGGCATCTTGTATAACCAAAAAATATTAAAGTCCAGTTATTCATTAAGTCAGTATCATCAAAATTTAAGCCGCTAGCTTTTTTAAGAGAAAAAGGGCTAATAAGTCTAGGGCTATCAAAGTAAGAACCATTTATTTCTATAGGTATATTTGCTGCAGCCATTTTTTTATAAGTTTTAATACCAAAAAAGCTAATAACGCTTATAGCTATAATAATAATAATTAAATACAGTAGTTTTTTCATAATTTAATACATCATAAAGTTATCAATTAATAAGCAAATAAATAATAGCATTAGATATATAATTGAATATCTAAATGTTTTTACAGCATATTCTATATATTTTGTATAATCTTTAATAACATAAAGAGCAATACTATAATATAAGAAGATTATATTTAATATACTGACAGAAATAGCATAAAACACACCGCCCATATAGATACAATACGGTAAATATGTAACAGCGCACATCAGCACAGTATAAAGTAAAATATTTAGCTTGGTATATTCTATGCCATGAGTAATGGGTAACATCGGGACTTTAGCATTTTTGTAGTCTTTATGTCTATAGATTGCTAGTGCCCAAAAATGAGGTGGTGTCCAAACGAAAATAATTAAAACTAGTAATAATGGCTCAGCAGCAATAGAGTTTGTTATGGCAGTCCAGCCTAATAATGGGGGAGTTGCCCCTGCAATACCGCCAATAACAATATTTTGAGGAGTTAGTTTTTTCAAAAATAATGTATAAACAACAGCATAACCAATCAAAGTTAAGAAAGTTAGTATTGCTGTTATAGAGTTTACATAAAAATACAGAATGCTAACACCAATAATCGTTAAAGTAAGACCAAATATGAAAGCGTTATAAGTAGATATTGTTCCTTGAGGAAGGGGTCTTTTGTTTGTTCGAAGCATTATAGCGTCTATTTTTTGATCGGCCAGCTGATTAAATATAGCTGCAGCAGATGCTAAAAAGAATATGCCGATTATAGATAAACTGGCTTTTATAAGATCAACAGGAGCATTTTCATAATTAATTGCTAAAATCATGCCTATTATAGTTGTTAATATCATTAACATAACAACTCTAGGTTTTGTTAATGCTATGTATTCATGTATAGAGTTGGAGATATTCATTTTATTTAAATAGTATTTTGTTTATTTGAGTTATTAGATAGGTTGAAATAATTTAAAGCTATTATTATCAGTAATAAAAGTACTCCAACAGTTGTATGAGATACGGCAATAAATACAGGTAAAAACAATTTAACATTTAAGATACCTAAAGATATTTGCAAAATTAATAAAGATATTAAAATAATATTTATTTTAAAATAATATTTATTATAAAAATTACTAACTATTAAAATTAAAATAATAATAAAATTAATATATGCGCCCAGCCTGTGTACTAATTGAATTAAAACACGAGAGTTATAATCTAAAAGCCCCCCATGATAATTTGGACCTATAGCATGTAAAGGGTTAAAAGCCGTAGTAAAATTCTTAAGTAAATCAGAATTTGGTAATAAATAATTATTACAAGTAGGGAAATCAAGACAAGGAAGAGCTGCATAGTTGGAGCTTGTCCAACCGCCTAAAATAATTTGTATACTGATTGTAATTAGAGCTATTAAGCTGAAAATTTTAGTGAACTTTGAAATTTTTAGATTGCTATTAAAAGACATTTTTGTTGAATCTAGTAATAGAAACCATAAGAGTGATAAAGTCAAAAAACCACCAAGTAAATGGGCCATTACAACAGTGGGTAATAGTTTCCAAGTAACAGTCCACATGCCTAGTAACGCTTGAAAAACAATAGTGACTAACAGTAATATAGTTGTTTTGATATTAATTTTTTGACGAAAATTTAAAAATCCAATAGCAACAATTAGTAAAGCTAATGATCCTGCAAAATATCTATGAACCATTTCTGTCCAAGCTTTTGTCGTATCAATATTTAAGTTTGCAATCGTATCATTATGAATTTGAGCAACAGTTGCATGACCATAACAGCCAGGCCAATCAGGGCACCCAAGTCCTGCGTGAGTAAGTCTTGTATAAGAGCCAATAGCGATTACCGTAATAGCAAGTAATATACTAATAGAAATTAAAACTTTTCTGATATTCATAATTAACTAGCCTATGATGGATATTGACAGTAGTTTTTTTAAGTCTGCTAATATATCCTTAAATTTATGTTGATCAAAAGGTTGAGTATAGTAAAGCATTACATTACCTAAAGGATCAGCAATCCATATAGTATCTTGATATTCTAAAATATTAAATTTTAGATAAAGATTGTTTTTATTATTTTTTGAAATTTGTTTTAAGCTAAGAAATTTTTGAGAATTAGGGATATTGCCAACATTAAGATTATCATCACTTGTTGTAATAATAACTCTTTGCAAGCGAGATTCATTTTTTCCAAGAGCTATATTTACATTCTGAAGAGTATTAATAATCTCATTATTAATTTTATTATTTTCAGGAAAATATAAAAGATGCCATTTATTATCTACCCAATCCATAGTACTTGTTGATTTTACTGTGGAATTTTTTAAATCTAAATTAGATATATTAAATATTTTATTCTGGGATATTAAATGCCCTTTACTTGTGGTTTTAGTTTTGTCTAATAACTCCTGATGATCATATATATATTTAGCCATAAAAAATGGACTTATAGTAAATATTAATATAAGAATTAAGGTTATTTTGTTTTTATCAGGCATATAGCTGGTGTACTTCATAGGGCGATATTATAACATAAACCTGGGCGAAGCGAATAAATAATTTTCTTTTGCAAACTGAGACATCCCCACGAATTTGCATGGATGTCTTGATATTATATGGCGAAAATGATCTAATGTCATTTTTGCCTGAGATATCATTATGCATGGACTTAACCTTTTACAAGAACACCTATTAGAAACTTGCCCAGAAATTCATTTTTCAAGACTAAAAGCTATTATGGACGTTGCTTATGGATTACAAAAAAGTAATAACTTATCTTTAACCGCAATAGGAAGAAAATTAAATGGAGATACGGATATAAAGCATAAGATTAAAAAAGTTGATCGTTTAGAAGGAAATAAAAAGTTACATTCTGAATTAGAATCATTATATCAAGGGTTATCTCAATATGTTTTTAAGTACATAAACTATGATAATAACATACCGATAGTTGTTGATTTATGCTTTATTAAAGATAAATATGATGTTCAAATGATGAGCGCAGAGCTTGCTAGCAAAGGAAGAACTATCCCTATTTATAGAGATGTTTTTTCAAAGGAAGAAAGAAATGGCCGAGTAAAAAATTTTTTGGAAAATTTAAAATCTTGTCTTCCAAATGACAAGTCGATTTTAATTATTATGGATGCAGGGTTTGGTGAAGAATGGATTAAGGAAATAGATCTCTTAGATTGGTTTTGGATTGTGAGAGTTAGAGACAATAAAAAGTTTAGATTGGATGACTCTGATAATTGGTTATATCAAAAAGATATACCTACAACTACAAGTACTAGAGCAAAAAACTATGATAATGCTGCTATTATGAGAGAACATAATAGAAAATGCAGAATAATTATAAAGCCATATAGTCCTATAAGGATAAAAACAAATCAAAATTCAAGGAGCTATAAATACGGTAATAAAGAGTATAAACGCTCATCAAAAGAACCATGGGTATTGGCTACAAATTTACCTAAAGAAGATAATAATTCCACAAAAATAATAAATTATTATAAAAAAAGAATGCAAATTGAAGAGAGTTTTAGAGATGTAAAAAGTCATCAATTTGGTTTAGGAGCAAGATATGCCAAAACAACTTGCATAAATAGATGGGCTGTAAAAATGCTATTAGCTGCAATTGTACAAATAGTTTATTGGATTATTGGCATATTAGCTTATAACAAAAACTTACAAAGATATTTCCAAGCAAATACAGTAAAGCACAAAAAGGTTTTTTCGTATTTTTATCTAGGACAATTAGTCATTGAGCACGATCTGCTGCAAAAGTTAGAAATTGATTATGACAAGCTCCCATCTATAGTTGATGAGGAGCTTGCGCGAGTATGGTAAAATTATTTACAGGCTCCATTTTGTGGGGATCTCTCAGTTTGCAAAGAAAATGGCAAACTTTAGTTTGCACAAAAAGATTTCGATGAGCTTTAATAAAACAGATGGTTTTTTAAGTTATAAGAAGTTTTTTGTAATATATTAATTTTTCTTAAATTTTATAACAGCATATATATACATTACTGCCAAAACAAAAGCCATAATAAACCATTGTATTGCATAGCCTATATGTTTTTCAGGAGTTGTATTTATAAAGTTCCAATTTTTCTCAAATAAGATCTGCTCTTTAATATTATCTTGTAACTCTATATCATCTAATAATAATATTTGGTTATTTAAATTAAATTTGTTATGTAAATTTGTTGTAAATAAATTATTTATTAAATTAATATCAATATATTGAATTTTTAGAGGATAGATATCTTTTTCATTACTTAATAAATTATTACCAAGAATAAATTTTGATTTAGGGGCTAAAAGCATGCCTTTTACTATATATTGTTGTTCTGTAATATGTTCGATTAAATTTTGATTATTATTCTTATTATTGTCTATAAATCCTCTATTAATTAACACAATATTTAAAGAATTATTTTTTAGCTCATTATTTTTTTTATTTAATATAAAAGGCGTAATAATATTACTTCCTAATTTATGATTGTATATCTGATCAGGAATAACAAAAGAATGGTCAAAATCAAAATGACCTGAAAGTTTAACTTTATTATAATTTTTTAAACTTTTAAGTTGATTTATATCTTGAATGTTTTGATATATTTGCTTGTTTGAATATATGTCTTTATATAAAGCTTCTTTCTCATCAGCTCTTGTTATTTGCCAAAAGCCTAGCTTGACGAAAACTACTAAAAAGAATAGAGTAAACGCAGTTAAATAAGCGAGTTTTTTGTTATAAAAATTTGTTTTTGCCATTATGTTCTATTTTTTAAGGTGTAAATGTTAGTTATGTACTTGAAAATTTTAATAATAATACTTTTTTTAGTTGCTGTTTACAATTTATTTAGAGCTTTTTTATATTTATTTAAAGATCAAAAATCGAATAAACAAGCGGTTAAATCATTATCTTACAGAATAGGTTTTACTATTACATTGTTTTTACTGTTGATTTTATCGTTATATCTTAAATTGCCAGTTTTGCATACATTGTAAGATGTGTGAACGATTGATTACTTGACTGAAAAAGAAGAAGATGATTATCGTTCTTATGTTGACGATGGAATCAAAAGATTAACTAATCCTATGACATATGTTCAACATGATGAAGTTCGAAGATATTCTATGGGATAAAAATAATAAAAAATTCAAAAAAATCTCGCTAAGTATTTAATACAGGCGAGATCTTCTATTTTGTTTTATTAAGCTAATTTAAGTGCTTTAATTTGAGCATTTAAACGGCTTTTATATCTAGCTGCTTTATTCTTATGAATAATGTTTTTAGTCGCCATTCTGTCAATATAAGGTACAGCTTTTTTGAAAGCTTCTTCAGCTGTAACTGCATCATTTTCTTTAAGGGCATATTTTACTTTTTTAATGTAAGTTCTAAGCGCTGAACGTCTACTTGCATTATGAAGACGACTTTTTTCTGCTTGTCTTACTCTTTTTCTGGCTTGTGCTGTATTTGCCACTTGTTAAACTCCTGAATATATTTATAATAATCTAGAATAAAAATAAATTTTAATATGAAATAATAAACGATAAATATGCCTCTGATTATATTAAATGTCAAGTTTTGCTTATAAATAAATATGAATAATAATGAAAATATATCTATGACAGCTCAAGATATGAATAAAGTTCAAAATGTAAAAAAAACCAAGAGTCTTTCTAGGACTGCTGCGTCTGTTGGTAGCATGACGTTTATATCTCGAATTTTTGGTTTTATAAGAGATATGATTTGTGCTCATGTGTTTGGAGCATCGCCTGCTTATGATGCTTTTTTAGTTGCTTTTAAAATACCTAATTTTTTGCGAAGATTATTTGCAGAAGGGGCATTCTCGCAAGCTTTTATACCTATTTTATCTGATTATCGAATGAATAAAGATAAAAATGCAACACAGATTTTGATAGATAATACTTGTGGAATTTTAGCTTTAGTTTTAGCAATAATAACTGTATTAGGAATTATTTTTGCTCCATATATTGCAAGAATATATGCTCCAGGGTTTGATGCTGATGGAGAGCGTTATGATTTAGTGGTATATATGCTGCGAATCACCTTGCCTTATATATTTTTAATATCTCTTACAGCTTTTATAAGTAGTGTTTTAAATACTTATGATAGATTTGTGATTCCTGCTATTACACCTGTTTTATTAAATATTTCTTTAATTATAGGAGCTTTATTTTTTACAGATTATGTCAGCCAAGGAGTCATTGCTCTTGCATGGGCTGTAACTATTGGCGGTGTGTTGCAGTTAATATTTCAATTGCCATTTATTGCCAGAATTAGACATTTTCCAAAATTTAGTCTGACAGGCGATCTTCCAGGAGTTAAATTGATTTTATCAAAAATGGCGCCAGCCTTGTTTGGAGTATCGGTTGCACAGATAAGTCTTTTATTTGATACAGTTTTCGCTTCTTTTTTGCCAAAAGGTAGTGTTACTTGGTTGTATTATAGTGACAGATTAATGCAGTTTCCTTTGGGGATTTTTGGAGTTGCTCTTGCAACTGTTGTATTGCCTCACTTATCAAGAGCCTATGCTAAAGATGATTTAACTAAGTTTAGCTTTAGTGTTGATTGGGCTTTAAGAGTAGTCTTTTTGATAGCAACACCTGCAGCTCTAGGTTTATTTTTATTATCAGAACCATTGTTAATTTCTTTATTTAATTATGGTAAATTTACACAATTTGATGTAATTCAAGCAGGAGCATCTTTAAAGGCTTATTCTTTAGGTCTTTTAGCCTTTATTTTTATTAAAATTTTAGCATCTGCTTTTTATGCGCAAAAAAATACTAAAACTCCTGTTAAAATAGCGGCTGTATCAATGGTTAGTAATATCATTTTAAGTTTAATTTTAATGCAATTTTTGCAGCACGTTGGACTTGCTTTGGCAGTAAGTATTTCTTCGGTGCTTAACGCTTTTTTATTAATGCTTTATTTGTATAAACAGCAAGTTTTTAAATTTCAATCTGGGTGGGTAGATTTTTTATTAAAAATGTTATTTGCTAATTTAATAGTATTTTTAGCTGCAGCTTATTTAAGCCCTAGTATTGCGGTTTGGTTTGAAATGAAAGTTATGATGCGAATTTTAAGTTTGTTTTCTTTAATTATATTTTATGGCGTAAGCTATTTTATAGTGTTACATTTAATTGGCTTTAAAGTTAAAAGGTTTTTACTAGTTGAACATGAAAATTATTAGAAATATTAAATATTTAAATCTGAAGAAAAATTCAAGTGTAACTATTGGTAATTTTGATGGTATACATCTTGGGCATCAAAATATTTTAAAAAAAATGGGACGAGTTGCAAAGTTAAATAATTTACAAAGTATAGTTATTACTTTTGAGCCTTATCCTTATGATTTTTTTAATAAAATAAATAGTTTTAAAATATCTAGCTTTAAAGAAAAATATAAGTTACTTGAAAGTTTTAATGTCGATTATTTAGTCGTTTTAAAATTTAATCAGAATTTTGCAAAGATTAATGCCCATGATTTCATTAAAGATATTTTAGTAAATAAATTAAAGACTAAGTATTTATTAGTAGGGGATGATTTTAGATTTGGTTATCAAAGACAGGGTGATTATGATTTACTAAAATCTCAAGGAAATAAATATGATTTTAAAGTATCTAAAATGGATAGTATAAATTCTATTTTAGAAAATGACCCATTAAGAATAAGTAGTACAACTATCAGAGAGTTATTGAGAAAAGATAAATTAGAATTATGTTCTAAGTTATTAGGTCGTAATTTTGGAGTTTACGGTAAAGTTATTAAAGGTCTGGGTTTAGGGCGTGAATTAGGGTTTCCTACAGCTAATATTTATATTAAAGATAAAAAATTAATTAAGCTTTCTGGAATATTTGCAGTTAAAGTTAAAATCAATAATAATGTAGTGCCAGGTGTTGCAAGTTGGGGTGTTAGACCAACTATTGATAAAAATAAAAAGCCACTTTTAGAAGTTTATCTTTTTGATTATGCTAAAGATTTATATGGTATGGAGCTTTATGTAGAATTTGTGGCTAAAATTCGTGATGAGCAAAAATTTGCAAATTTAGATGAGTTGAAACTTAATATTAGTAAAGATGTTTATAAAGCTAAAACTATATTAGGTGTAAAAGAGAATAGTAAAGAGATTATACAATGACTGATATAAAACAAGATTACAAAGATACTATAAATTTACCTAAAACAGCTTTTTCCATGAAAGCTAATTTGGCTAATAAAGAGCCAGAAGTTATTAAAAAATGGCAAGAAAATAATATTTATCAAAAAATTAGAGACTTTTCAAAAGGATGTGAAAAATTTATTTTACATGACGGTCCTCCTTATGCAAACGGAGCCATTCATTTAGGCCATTCAGTTAATAAAATTTTAAAAGATATTATAATAAAATATAAAACTTTTAGCGGTTATGATAGTCCTTATGTTCCTGGATGGGATTGTCATGGTTTGCCTATTGAGCGTGAAATAGAGAAGAAAAAAGGAAAGCCTGGAGTTAAATTAAGTTTCCAAGATTTTAGAAAAGAATGTCGTAATTTTGCAGCTAAGCAAGTAGAGCAGCAAAAACAAGATTTTATAAGGCTAGGTGTTTTTGGTGATTGGGATAATCCATATTTAAGCATGGATTATAAAAGCGAAGCGAATATAATTAGATTTTTGAAAAAACTTTTTGCTAAAGATTATATTATCAAAGGCTATAAGCCTGTACATTGGTGCATAGATTGCAAGTCCTCATTAGCTGAAGCAGAAGTTGAATATCAAGATAAAAAATCGCCATCGATTCATGTTAAATTTGATATTATAGAAAATGATTTAAATAAAGCTTTAGGGGTTTTTAAAGTAGACAATGAGAATATAAACAATATTTCATTTGTTATTTGGACAACAACTCCTTGGACTTTACCTTCAAATGAAGCTGTTGCATTAAGTCATAAATTTACATATGTTTTGGTTAAAACAGATAAGAATGAGTATTTAATTGTTGCTGAAGATTTGTTAAACAAGCTTGCAAGCTTATATGGTTTAGATAATTATGAAATTATTGGAAAAGCAAATGGTGCCGATTTAGAGCATCTAATGTTGCAACATCCCTTTTTGGATAAAACAGTACCAGTTGTTTTGGGCGATCATGTAACTTGTGATGATGGTACAGGATGCGTGCATACGGCACCTGGACATGGTCCAGATGATTACATATTGGGAGTTAAGTATAAGTTGCCACTAGAGCATGAAGTTGGAGCCAATGGATGCTTTAGTGCTGAAGTTCCTTACGTTGCTGGCATGCATGTTTTTAAAGCAAATCCTGTAGTTGTTGAAACTTTAAAAGATTTAGGAAAGTTAGTATATTATTCTGAGTTAAATCATAGCTACCCACATTGCTGGCGCCATAAGTCTCCAATTATATTTAGAGCAACTCCACAGTGGTTTGTTGGGATGGAAAAAAATGATTTAAGACAAACTGCTCTTAAAGCCATAAAAGATACTAAATGGATCCCAAACTGGGGTGAAGACAGAATATATAAAATGGTTGAGTCGCGTCCAGACTGGTGTATTTCAAGGCAAAGAACTTGGTGTGTACCAATTCCAGTTTTTTACCATAAAGAAACAGGTAAACTTCATGATCAAACATTAGAAATTTTTGATAAAGTTGCAAGTAAAGTAGAGCAAGAAGGAATAGAAGCTTGGTATCAACTTGATACGATGGAATTGTTAGGTCCCGATGCAAATAATTATGATAAATCAAATGATACTTTAGATGTGTGGTTTGATTCAGGTGTTACTCATGATTTTGTTTTAAGAGAAAATAAAGATCTTAAATGGCCTGCTGATTTATATTTGGAAGGCTCTGATCAACATAGAGGATGGTTTGGGTCTTCGTTATTAACATCATCTGCTATATATAATAGAGCACCTTATAATCAAGTAATAACTCACGGATTTGTTGTTGATGCTAATGGTAAGAAGATGTCAAAATCATTAGGTAATGTTATAGCTCCTAAAGATGTATTTAGTAAGCTTGGTGCTGATGTTTTAAGGCTTTGGGTTGCAGCTGCAGATTATCGTTCAGAGATGACAGTGAGCCAGGAAATTTTAAAAAGAGTTTCTGATATTTACAGAAGAATTAGAAACACCGCTAGATATTTATTAGCTAATTTGCATGATTTTGACTTTAATGAACACAAAGTTGAATATAGTGAAATGCTTGAAATTGATAAATGGGCATTAAAATGTATGCAAAAATTGCAAAAAGAAGTTTTAAATGAGTATGAAAACTATAATTTTCATGCAGTGTATCAAAAAATTCATAATTTTTGCTCAATAGACATGGGAAGTTTCTTTTTAGATATTATTAAAGACAGACAATATACGATGGCAACTGATAGCATTGGAAGACGCTCGTCTCAAACAGCAATATATTATATTATTCAGTCTTTAGTTAAATTAATTGCACCAATATTAAGCTTTACAGCAGAAGAAATTTGGAGCTTTATTCCAGCGTCTAAAGATAAGCCTGAGTCTGTGTTTTTAAATACATGGTCAAAAGAAATAACTAATATTCTTGAAAAAGCTGATATAAAGCAAGATAAAATATCTTTTGACGAATGGCTTGAAATAGCAAAAATAAAAGATAAAGTTAATAAACAAATAGAGGCTTTAAGAGCACAAGGCCATGTTGGTTCATCACTACAAGCTGAAGTTAAATTATTTTTATCTGATAAATTATATAATATTTTAAATAAATTAGATGATGAATTGAGATTTGTTTTAATCACATCTACAGCCAAGATATTTAACTATCAAGATTTAGAACAGCATAATAAAGCTCATGATAATTTAACTGTAATAGAAGAAAATGCATTAGCAGTATTAGTTTCTAATTCTCAGTCTAAAAAATGCGTAAGATGTTGGCATTATAGAGAAAGTGTTGGTAATAACTCTAATCACTCTGAGCTATGTAATAGGTGTATAGAAAATATAGAGAGTAAAGCAGGTGAAACAAGATTATATGCTTAAATCTAATGAAAATCATGCCACAGTAAAAGTATTTTTACTGTGGTTATGTGTTAGTGTATTCTTTGTTTTTATTGATCAAGCAACAAAACATATCGCTTTAAATAACTTAAGTTATTTAAAGCCAGTTAATATGTTTTATATGTTTAGTTTCGGCATAGATTTTACTTTAGTATTTAATGAAGGCGCGGCATTTAGTTTTTTAAGTGATGCAGGTGGATGGCAACGCTGGTTTTTTGCGAGCTTTGCCATTTTTGCTGTTGTTGCGCTTAGTGTGTATTTACTAAATATTCTAAAAAGTAATACAAAAGAAGTTTTGCGACCTTTGGCTGTATCTTTAATTTTATCAGGGGCCTTGGGTAATTTAATTGATAGAGTTTTATTGGGACACGTTATAGATTTTATTTCTGTATATTATCAAAATTGGTACTGGCCAGCTTTTAATATAGCAGATATGTGTATATCTTTTGGAATAATGCTTTTATTTGTTGAAATGCTTTTTATTAAAAATAAATAAATAAATAAATAAATAAATTTATTTATTAGCATAAAGTTTTTGGGCTAAATTATAATCTATTTTATTGTTATTATGCCCAGATAAATCTAAGAAGTATTCAAGTTGCCATTTTTGAGTTTTTTGAGCTTGTGGGCTTATTGTTTTATCCCATGCAGGGTAGACTCTAAATGCTCTTTTGCCACCTTTGTTATTTTGAGAAAAAATATTTTGTTTGCATAATACCGATTTAGGAAAAACAAACTGCCCAAAATTTTCTCCTTGTTTTACATTAATAACGACAAAAGATATATTGTCTGAAATATCAAATGGATAAATTTTATTGTCTGCACATCTTTGCCAAAGTGTTACAAACTGACCTACTTTAGTAGGAGTAATTTTTGCTACTCGAAATTTAATTTTATTAGAGTTTAACTGAAAAGTATAAGCTGAATATTCTGCGCTCTGTTTTTCTTCTTGTAAATTAGATATCTCTAGTTTACATTGGTTATAAACTAATTCATTAGTAAGAATAAGCTCTTTAGGAAATATTTCTAAGGACATAATAATTGCATATTTAAATAATATTATGTAATTATTTTAACATATAAAATAAAAGAACGTAAAATTTATGTCTACAGCTTTGTTATGGTTTCGAAATGATCTAAGATTGCATGATAATCCAGCTTTGTATCATGCATGTAAAAATCATGAAAAAGTTATTTTAATTTATATTTTTGAAGAGAATAAAAAAAATATATTAGGAACAGCAAAAAGCTGGTGGTTACATCATAGTCTTAATGCATTAAATAAAAATTTATTAAAAAAAAATGCAAAATTAATTATCAATAAAGGTAATTCTTTAGATGTTATTTTAGAGCTAATCCAAAATTATAATATAGAGGCAGTTTATTGGAATAGACGTTATGATATTGATGGCATTAAACAGGATAAAAAAATAAAAGCGCAGTTATTATCGGGTAATATTACAGCAAGATCATTTAATGCTAATTTTTTAATAGAGCCTTGGGATATTTTAAATAATCAAAATAGTTTTTTTAAAGTATTTACTCCATTTTTTAAAAAATATATTTCTATATGTAATACTAAAAATTTTGATACTCGCAGCACTCCTAAAGTAATAAATACTATTGATATTGAATCAATAAAATTATCTGAGTTAAATTTATTGATTGATAAATTGGACTGGCAAAATAAATTTAAAAATTATTGGCAGCCTGGTGAGAAAATGGCATTAAAGCAATTAGATAATTTCATTGATAGTAAGTTAGAGTTTTATAAACTCAATAGAGATATTCCTTTTGAAGATTATACTTCGAAATTATCTCCTTATTTATCGCTTGGTGAAATTAGCCCTAAATTTATTTGGAATAAATTACAGGATATAAAAAGTACAGGTGATTATAATCATATAGATATTGAAAAATACCAAGCCCAAATAATTTGGCGAGAGTTTTCTAATTATTTACTTTATCATTTCCCTGAGCTACCAAATAAAAATTTTAATGAAAAATTTAATAATTTTAGATGGAACAATGAGCAATCTAAACTAAATTTATGGAAAAAGGGTCTTACAGGATATCCTCTTATTGATGCAGGTATGAGAGAGCTTTGGGAAACTGGTTATATGCATAATAGAGTCCGTATGGTTGTGGCTTCTTTTTTAATAAAAGATTTACTTATCGATTGGCGGATTGGTGCAGCATGGTTTGAAGAAACGTTGCTTGATGCTGATATTGCAAATAACAGTGCTAGCTGGCAATGGGTTGCAGGTAGCGGTGTAGATTCTGCTCCATATTTCAGAATTTTTAATCCGATATTGCAAAGTGAAAAATTTGACTCTAAAGGTTTATATATTCGTAAGTGGTGTAAAGAATTAGATAAACTAGATAATAAGTTTATTCATAAACCATGGCAGGCTCCAAAAGAAGAGTTAAAACAGGCAGGAGTTGTTCTTGGTGAAACTTATCCATTTCCAATCATTGAGCATGATAAAGCTAGAAAAAGAGCCTTGGAATTATATAAATTGCTGTAAATAATAAATGAAAGATATAAATTTTAACGTTTTAAGTTAAAAAATTTTCCTAGTAAAACAGCTAATTCTATTAAACAACAAATAGGGACACCCAATAAAAGCATAGATAGAACATCAGGTGGAGTTAATATCATAGATATAACAAAAGCGCTGATTATATAATAAGGTCGTGCTTGAGTTATTTGTTCTAATTTTAAAATATTAAACTTTAATAGCAATAAAAGAATACAAGGAATTTGAAAGGCGACACCAAAGATAATTAGCATTTTAATAACAAAATCTAGATAGCTATTAATATCTGTCATTAAAGTCACATCAGGTGGCAAAATATCTATAAATAAATTAAACATTACAGGGAATACTAGATAGTATGCAAAACTCATCCCTATTGCAAATAAAAATAATGAGCTAATAGTTATAGGTAATAGATTATTTTTTTCATTTGGATATAAAGCTGGGCTTATAAATTTCCAAATTTGGTATACAAATAAAGGTAAGTCTATGAGAAAGCTGGCAAATAATGCTAATTTTATAGGCATTATTACTGGTGTTGTTATATCAGTTGCAATAAGTTTTGCATCAGTTGGTAAAAATTTAAGCAAAGGTGTTGCAAGAAAATGGAAAATATTGTTTGAAAAATAAAAGGTTATGGCAAAAGTAATTATAAATATTATAAGAGTTTTTATAATTCGTTGTCGAATTTCCAATAAGTGGGAATATGCTGAATTATTATCTAATTGTTCACTTTTTATAATATCTTGAGGCATTTTTTAGTAACTAGTTTGCTTATAAAACTAGTATTCTAGCAAATTTTTCATATAAGGACACACAATTATTTATATGAATATTTGGTGTCCTATTTTATCGCTATTATTTAGGATATTATTTTCTAAAAAATCTTTGGATTTTTATTGCCGCATCATTCATCCTGTTTTCTTCTTGATGCATGAATTCTTGACCTATTGGTAACCATGATTCATCAGAGTCATCACCAACGTTCATTCTTCTTTTTTTATCTGCGTCATACTGGAAATAATCTTGCTCTAATGGACCGCACACATTAGCGGTTCTAAATAAATTATTTAAGCTGTTGGCATGTAGGCTATATAGCAACACTTTATTGTATAATGCGTTATCTTCTGGATTTTGAACATAGAATATAGCTTTTTCACAAAGTTTAAGCAGTAATATTGGACCAGTAAATAAAGTAACCGATTCTTTTAATATATGGTATAGATGTCTTTTAGCCTGCTTAGCATAATACGTTTTTATTTCATCTGTTAATTCAGCTTGATCAAGTTTTTGTTTAATTTTTTCATTTAAGACACTATGAAAAAATTTTCTCAATAAAGGTAATTTATTTGGTTGTGTGTTTTGACTAGATGTTAAATTGGTGAATTCTTTTTTTTCAGATTCAAAAAGATGTAATTTGAAATTTTCATTGATGTATATAACTTTATTTTGTGTTATATAGTCAATATGTTTAAAAATAGCTCTTTCTTCTTTGTCTTCTTGAATTGTTTGAAAATTAGAATGGTAAGAGGAAATAAGGGCATTATGTAGCTTAAGTAATTCTTGTTGAGTTTTATCTATATTACGAGAATTAAAAGCTAGTCCCATTACATTATTTATAGCTAATAAAGACTTTACATATAAAATTTCTTTCTTATATTCTAGTCCTCTTTCTTTTAATGTAATATCTATATCAGTTTTAGGGCGTGATGATATTAGACTTAAAGCTCTTAAATTGCAAAATAAAGGAGAGATTACATTATAAGAAGCTCGATTAGTTTTATCTATGCATATATCAACATCAAGATCAGAATATATACCGTATTTTTCTAAGATAAAATACATTATCCTTGCGCAATCACTAGCAGCTGCTAAATTTCCACCTTGATTTGCTTTAAAGTATTCTATTTCCATTTTGGCTAGATTTAGAATTTCAAGGTCAGTATTACTCATAATCTTATCTGTAAAACTTGTTGAATTTAATTTATCAAAATCAATAAGAGAAATACTATATTTTGTACAAAAGGCTTCAAATTCTATATTAGCTTTATCACATAATAGACTAGAGCTATAAACAATAGAAAGCTCTGCTTTAGGATGAGAATTTCTTAATTTTATCATTCGTAATTGGTTTTTCATTGGCATGAATGTATCATGATCAGGGCTAAACCAAATTTTAAAATGTTTATTTATATTAACAGTATTAGGTAACTGTTGTTTAAGAACTTTAATATCTTTTTCAAGCTCTTGAGTTATTATTTTATAATATCTAATAAGTTTTAGTTTGGAATGATGGCGAGAGGCTTTTTTGTTATTAGCTTTTAATTCTTGCCTAAGCCTTAAAATGTCTAGGGTTATTTTTTCTAAAGATGATTCTTTTTTTACTAATTCAGTAGTATGCATGATATTGATATTTTTTTATTTAAGATTATATATGACTGTATAATGCTAAATTAAAGTTAAACTTTACTTATTTTTAGTGCAAGTTAATGATTTTTTTTATTTCTTTTGCTATTTTGACTAACTTTTGAGTAAATTCAGGAAGTTTTTCAGGCCCTAAAACAATAAGAGCAATTATAAAAACTATAATAAGCTCTCCAAATCCTATATTAAACATAACCTATTTACTTTCATCGTTTTTATCGTGTGGTTTTTTATTATCTAAACTTGTAAAATCAGCATCAGTTGAATTTATATCCGAGAATCCTTTTTTAAAACTTTTAAATGCAGCACCCAAATCCTCACCAATGTTTCTTAATTTTTTGCCACCTGTAAACATTAAGATAATTAAAAATATTAATAATAATGATCCAGGACTAATTCCAGATAAACCCATGTTTTAACCCTCATAAAATAAATTAAAAAATTTAGACTTTAAGTATTTTTTTTACGCCTTCACCACCTAAAATATGGAAATGAAGATGATAAACTTCTTGGCCGCCGCCAATGCCAGTGTTTAACATTGTCCTAAATCCGGTATCAAGTCCTTGTAATTTTGCTACTTTAGGTAATAGCATCAAAGCATTGCTCATTAACTCATGATGTTTTTTATTATTCTGATCTAAATCATTTAGATTTTGTATATGTTCTTTTGGTATTACTAATAAATGTACTTGAGCTTTAGGATTTATATCTTTAAAGCATATAAAATCATCATCTTCGTAGATAATATCAGCAGGTATTTCTTTATCAGCAATTTTGCAAAATAAACAATTTGATTGACTCATGAGTCTATATCCTTTATTAATATTAAGAAGATTTTATCACATGTTTATTCAGTGAGCTATATTTTATGAAACTAAACTTAGATAATGGCTTAAGTTTTAATGGCACAAATTTTGGGGCCAATGAAAGCGTTACAGGAGAAGTTGTTTTTAATACAGCAATGACAGGTTATGTTGAGGCTTTAACTGATCCATCTTATAAAGGTCAAATTTTAGTTTTGACTTATCCCATTCAAGGCAGTTATGGAGTATCTAAAGATGCTTTCGAGTCGAAAGAAATTCAAGTTCAAGGCCTAATTGTTGCTAATTATAATGATAATTATAGCCATTATAAAGCTGAATATTCACTAGGTGAATGGCTAAAAGCTCATAATGTACCAGGTATTACTGATATTGATACAAGATCTTTAACTAAAGTATTAAGAGATAACGGTACTATAAATGGAATTATTTCAAATTCTGAATCTAGTTTTGTAAATAAAGTAGATATGGCTAATGTTTTAAAATTAGTTGTAGATAATAAAGTAATTAAATATACATGTTCGAGCAAAAGTAATATTAATATATTACTAATAGACACAGGTGCTAAATTTAATATAATTAGATTATTGTTGAATCAAGATGTTAATGTTATCAAAGTGCCGTGGAATATGGCTTGGGAATCTTATCTTGGTGAAGTTGATGGTGTTTTTTTAGCTAATGGTCCAGGTGATCCTTGTGATGCTAAAGGTTTAATTGCAAAAATTAAACAGTATCTTTTCAATTTAGATATTCCAGTTTTCGGTCTTTGCTTGGGACATCAATTATTAGCATTAGCAAGCGGTGCTAAAATAAATAAATTAAAATATGGTAATAGATCAGTTAATCAGCCAGTAAAAGATTTATTTACTAATAAATGCTATATTACGAGCCAGAATCATGGTTTTGCTGTTGATGCTAATAGTTTAAACTCTGATTGGCAAGAGTGGTTTGTTAATCTAAATGATGAATCAAATGAAGGTATCAAGCATAAATTTAAAGATATATCATCAGTGCAGTTTCATCCTGAGGCAGCATCTGGTTCAGAAGATACTAGTTATTTATTTGTCGATTACATTAATTTAGTAAAACAAAAAATTAACTTAAATGATATTAGAAAAAAAGTTAAAATAACAAGTATCTCAAATATAGAAGCTATTCGGGCAAGATATTAATAATAAATTAGCTTATTAAATAATGGATAAAAATATAAAAAGGGTTTTAATCTTAGGATCCGGGGCTTTGAAGATTGGTCAGGCAGGAGAATTTGATTATTCAGGATCACAGGCTATAAAAGCCCTAAAAGAAAATAATATTTATACTGTATTAATTAATCCTAATATAGCAACTGTTCAAACTAATAAAAATTTTGCTGATACAGTATATTTTTTGCCAGTTCAAGTATCTTTTGTTGAGCAAGTTATTAAAAAAGAAAAGATAGATTCTATTTTATTAAGCTTTGGTGGGCAAACAGCTTTAAACTGCGGTTTAGAATTAGAAAAATCAAAAATTCTGGAAAAGTATAATGTTAGAGTCTTAGGAACTCCTGTAGATGTAATCAGAAATACTGAAGATAGAGAGCTATTTGTTGAAAAATTAAAACAAATTAATATCTCGACTGCTAGGAGTATTGCTGTATATGATAAAAATCAAGCTTTAAAAGCTGCTGAAAAAATTAGTTACCCAGTTATGCTTCGAGCAGGATTTTCTTTGGGCGGTATGGGTTCTAAAATAGTTAACAATGAACAAGAATGTGAAAATATAGCACGAGTAATATTAAATAACTCAAAGCAAATTTTAGTAGAAGAATGCTTAACTGGATGGAAAGAAATAGAATATGAAGTTGTAAGAGATAATGCAGGTAATTGCATTACTGTTTGCAACATGGAAAACTTAGATCCAATGGGGGTGCATACTGGAGATTCAATCGTTATTGCACCATCGCAGACTTTAGATGATTGTGATTATAATTTATTAAGATCAGTTGCAATAAAGACTATTCGACATTTAGGAATTATTGGAGAGTGTAATATTCAATATGCTTATAATCCTAAATCTCGTGAATATAGAGTTATAGAAGTTAATGCAAGGTTATCTAGATCTTCGGCTTTAGCATCTAAAGCAACAGGATATCCTTTGGCTTATGTTGCAGCAAAAATTGCAATAGGATACAACTTAGACAGTATTAAAAATTCCATAACAAAGACAACTTCTGCCTTTTTTGAACCAGCCCTTGATTATGTTGCAATAAAAATTCCACGATGGGATTTAGATAAATTTGCTGGAGTTGATAAAACTTTAGGCTCTGAGATGAAAAGCGTAGGGGAGGTTATGGCAATTGGTCGTAATTTTCCAGAAGCTTTGCAAAAAGCTTTGCGAATGTTAGATTTAGGCTATGTTGGTCTTGAGCCAGAAAAATTTACTTTTGATAATTTAAAAGAAGCTTTAAGTAAACCTAATCAGCACAGATTATTTGCAATAGCTCAAAGTTTTTATAAAGGAATGAAAATAGATGAAATTTATAATTTAACTAAAATCGATCGATTTTTTCTTTATTATATTTCTGAAATAGTATCTATATATAAATTAATTAAAAATATAAAAAATATATATGCTATAGAGTTTGATTTTTTATATAAAATTAAAAAAGATGGTTTTAGTGATAAATTTTTGGCTAGTATTTTATGCTGCTCTGAAAACGATGTTAGAGAACATAGAAAGAAACTGAATATAAGGCCTAAGGTATCACAAATTGATACTTTAGCAGCAGAATATCCAGCACAAACTAATTTTCTTTATTATAGTTATGATAGAGATGCCTCTGATATATCTAGCAGTGAAATAACAGATTCTGTTATTATTTTAGGTTCAGGTTGTTATCGAATAGGTTCGAGTGTCGAGTTTGATTGGTGCGGAGTTGCTGCAGCTAATACGGCTCGTAAATTAGGTTATAAAACGATAGTATTAAACTGCAATCCTGAGACAGTCTCCACTGATTATGATAATAGCGATTTTTTGATTTTTGATGAAATTTGTTTAGAGATAATAGATGAAATATATCATTATAGTAACTCATTAGGATTAATTATTTCTTTTGGTGGTCAAACCCCAAATAATTTAGCAATAGACTTAAATAAAGCTGGTATAAAAATATTAGGGACTAGTTCTAAAAATATAGATAAAGCTGAAGATAGAAATAAGTTTTCTGCATTGCTAGATAATCTTAAAATATCTCAACCTAAATGGCATGCTATTAATGATTATAATGAATTAGATAATATAGATAAATTATTAGGTGATTATCCTTTACTAGTTAGACCATCATATGTTTTATCAGGTAGAGCAATGAAAGTTGCATATAATAAACAAGATTTGTTTAATTTTATTAAAAATGCGGAAAATATATCTCAAGATTACCCTGTTATAATTTCTAAATTTGAAGAAAATGCTAAAGAAATAGAGTTAGATGCAGTAGCATATAAAGGTAATTTAAAGGTATATGCTTTATCAGAGCATGTGGAGCAAGCAGGAGTTCATTCAGGAGATGCAACATTAGTTCTTAATCCTATATCTATACCAGAGAATATTCAAAAAAATATTATAACAATAGCTAAAAGCTTAGCGAGTGTTTTAGATATTACAGGACCATTTAATTTACAGTTATTATATAAAAATAATGAGTTAAAAATTATAGAATGTAATCTTAGAGCATCTCGTAGCGTGCCGTTTGTTTCAAAAGCTTTAGATATAAATTTTGTTGAAATAGCTGCACTTGGTATATTAGGTAGTAAAAATATATTAGATATAGATTTTCATGAATTATCTCAAAAAGTAAATTACAAAATAGTAAAGGCACCTAAATTTTCTTTTGATAGGTTAAGAGGCGCTGATCCTAAATTAGGCGTTGAAATGTTATCAACAGGAGAGGTCGCTTGCTTTGGTAAATCTTATTTAGAGGCTTTATTATTAGCTTACTTAGCTGTTGATTTTAAATTGCCAGAAAAAGGAATCTTATTAAGTGTCGATTGTTTTGAATATAATAATAATAAACTTGTAGAAGTTATAGATTTTATTATTAATAATACGAATTTAAAAATTTATTTAACTTCATCTAGTTTAAGCTATTTACGTAATAATCTAAAAGAACAATTAGATAATATTTATAGTAATATTCATATTTCTTATAATCATATAGAGTTACTATCTTCTCAAAATATAGATTTAATTATTTCTATTCATAGTGATAGAGATAATGTTGAATCTGATAATAGTATGATCAGAAAACTAGCAATAGAACGAGATATTTCTTTATTAACAGAGCTAAATTTAACTCTTAGCTTATTGAAAAGTTCTAATAATAAAAAATTATCAATTTTATCTTACCAAGACTTTTTAGAAACAAGACAAGTTAAAGAAGTTCAAAGTTAGATTAGAGTTAACTAGATTTAATTATGGTATTTGATAATAATTTATAAAAAATAAACAGAGAACTTAGTCTTTCTTGTTATATTTATAATACAATGCAATAATTAAAATATCATTTTCATCGAAGTACAATAATAATTATAGAGGTTTTTTTATGTTTAAACTAGCTGAATATATTTGGCTTGATGGCACTAGTCCAACAGCTCAATTAAGATCTAAAACAAGAGTTGTGCCTTTAGGAGATAAACAAAATATTACATTAAAAGACTTCCCAGAGTGGAGTTATGATGGCTCCTCTACATGTCAAGCAACTGGTGATCATTCAGATGTATTGTTAAAGCCTGTATGTTTTGTCACAGATCCATTTAGGTCAAGAAGTAATACAGAGCATGATAGTTACCTTGTGCTGTGTGAAACTTTTAATTCTAATAATAAGCCTTTAAAAAGCAATACACGTGCTATTTTAAGAAAAATTCTTGAATCTGGTGGTGATAAGCATGAACCATGGGCTGGTTTTGAACAAGAATATACTTTATTTTATGATGGTAGACCATTAGGATGGCCTGAATCTGGTGCTCCTGAAGCTCAAGGTCCTTATTATTGTGGCGTTGGTGCTGATAAAGTTTATGGTCGAGAAATTGCAGATGAACATTTAAAACTATGTATGAATATTGGTTTATTTATTTATGGTGTAAATGCAGAAGTAATGCTTGGTCAATGGGAGTATCAAGTAGGTTATAGAGGGGCAAATGAATTAGATTTAAATTTGTTAACTTTGTGTGATCACCAACAATTAGCAAGATGGATTTTAATTAGAGTTGCTGAAAGATATGATGTTGCTGTAAGTTTCGAAAATAAACCTATAAAAGGTGACTGGAATGGTTCAGGCTGCCATATTAATTTTTCAACTAAAAATATAAGAGATCCTGAAAAAGGTAGAAAAGCTATTGATCAGGCGATAAAAAATTTAGAGAAATATCATAAGCGTGATATTAAACATTACGGTGATAAATTAGGAGAAAGATTAACAGGAAAACATGAAACAAGTTCTATGAAATCTTTTTCATCTGGTGTATCAAATAGAGGGGCTTCTGTAAGAATACCTTTGCATGTTGATAGACAAGGTTATGGCTATATAGAAGATAGACGTCCAGGGGCTAATTGTGATCCTTATATATCTAGTGCTGTATTAGTTAATTCAGTCTGTGATATTTTAGAAAAAGATATTACGCCAAGTTTGACTGTTGTTAATGGTGATTAATTATTTTTGTTATTTATTTTTGAGTCGTTGTATTTATGAAAATAATATCTTTTAATGCCAATGGAATAAGAAGTGCTGCAAAAAAAGGTTTTTTTGATTGGTTAGAAAAAGAAAATGCAGATATTGTTTGTATTCAAGAAACAAAGGCTCAAGAAGATCAGCTGAAAGATAATTCTATATTTTATCCGTATGAATATTGTTATTATGTTTCAGCACAAAAAAAAGGTTATAGCGGTGTTGCTATATATAGCAAATTAAAGCCTATTAACGTTATTAAAAATTTAGGTTTTGATATAGCAGACAATGAGGGTAGATTTATACAGTTAGATTTTGAAAATTTTTCTGTAGTATCTTTATATTTGCCATCAGGAACTAGTGGAGATGAAAGACAAAATATTAAATATAAATTTTTAGATAAATTTGAAACGGATTATTTAAATAATCTTATAAAAAATAAGAAAAAAGTAATTATGTGTGGTGATTTTAATATTGCGCATAAAAATGAAGATTTAAAAAATTGGAAACCTAATCAAAAAAATTCAGGTTTTTTACCTAAAGAACGAGAGTGGCTTGATAAAATTTTTTATAATGTAGGTTTTGTTGATGTGTTTCGAGAAGTTAATCAAGAAAAAGATCAATATACTTGGTGGTCTAATAGAGGTAAGTCTTGGGATAATAATGTGGGATGGAGAATTGATTACCATATTGTAACTCCAAATTTAAAAGATAAAATACAACCTAGTAATAAAATCTATAGAGATATAAAATTTTCAGATCATGCGCCTTTAATATTAAATTATGATTTATAAATATTATGAGCTGTAAGTTATTAGAAAATTATTATATAAAAAAAGCAGTTAAAGTTATTAAATCTGGAAAAGTAATTATTTATCCAACTGAAGCTGTTTTTGGTATAGGTTGTGATCCTAATAATGAGCAATCTTTAAAAAAAATTTTAGAAATTAAACAAAGAGATTATAAAAAAGGTTTAATTATAGTTGCATCAGATTTTACACAAATTTTAGATTATATAGACATAGAATTAGTGCCTAAAGATATTTTTAATAAATTAAAACAATCTTGGCCTTTGCATACTACTTATATTTTTCCAGCACACAAAAGTTTGTCAAGGTACTTAATAGGTGAAAACAATGATACTATTGCTATCAGAGTAAGTTCTAATACGTATATAAAAAAAATATGCGATTTATTAGGGCATCCAATTGTTTCTACTAGTGCTAATTTAAGTGGACATAATAATATTATTGATTATAAACAAGCTAAAAAAATATTTAAAAATAAAGGAGTTTACATCGTTCCAGGCATAGTTGACATCAATTTGAAACCATCTAAAATAGTAGATGTTTTTAACTCCAAAGTTTTAAGATGAGCTAATCTATATACAAACGAGGTCCGTATATATGTCTAGTATAAACCGTGCTGAAGTTCAGAATTTTTTATTGTCTTTGCAAGATCAATATTGTGGTGATCTAGAACTAGTTGATGATAAAGCCAAATTTATAACTGATAAATGGCAAAAAGATACTATCAAAGGTGGCGGTGTTACTAGGGTATTAGAAGATGGTTTGGTATTTGAGCAAGCAGGAGTTAATTTTTCTCACGTATTAGGGGATTGCATGCCAAAGGCTGCAACTGTTTCAAGGCCTGATTTGGAGGGTGCTTCCTTTGAGGCAATGGGAGTTTCTATTGTTATTCACCCAAGAAACCCTATGGTTCCAACCTCACACGCTAATCTAAGATTATTTATTGCAACTGATAAAAATACAGGTAAAGAAACTTGGTGGTTTGGAGGGGGATTTGATTTAACTCCTTATTTTCCATTTAAAGAAGATTGTATTTTATGGCATAAAGCAGCAAAAGAAGCTTGTGTTTTTTTTGGCGAAGATGTTTATTCAAATTTTAAAAAACTATGTGATGATTATTTTTATTTGGAACATAGACAAGAAAATCGAGGCATAGGTGGCTTATTTTTTGATGATCTAAATGAATCTACCTTTGGAAGTTTTGATGAATGCTTTGATTTTATTAAAAAAGTTGGGGTAGCTTATACAACAAGTTACATGGAAATAATTAATAAGCGTAAAAATTTAAAATATACTGAAAACCAAAGAGACTTTCAGTTATATAGACGCGGTCGTTATGTGGAATTTAATTTATTGTATGATAGGGGTACAATATTTGGTATACAATCTAAGGGGCGAACAGATTCTATATTGATGTCTTTGCCTCCTTTTGTAAAATGGCATTATGAGGCTAATAAAGAATTAAATTCTTATCAAAAAGAATTACTTGAATATTTAAAGCCAAAAGATTGGCTAACTAATTAAGGGGATTTTATGTTTCAGTCTTTAACAGATAAATTAACACAAACTATTAAAACTATTCGAGGTAAAGGTAAACTTTCTGAGAAAAATATTAGGGCAGCCTTAAATGATGTTAGAACAGCATTATTAGAGGCAGATGTAGCTTTACCGGTTGTTAAAGATTTTGTTGCAACTCTTCGCCAAAAAGCAATAGGTCATAAAGTTCTGAAAAGTCTATCTCCTGATCAAGAGCTCATCAGACTGGTTAAAAAAGATTTAACTGCATTGATGGGTAATGTTAATGAAGAATTAGATCTTAAAGCTAACCCTCCTGTAGTTATTCTTATGGCAGGACTTCAAGGCTCAGGTAAAACAACTTCTACAGCAAAATTAGCTAATTACTTAAAGAATCAAAAAAAGAAAGTAATGGTTGTTAGCACAGATATTTATAGACCTGCCGCAATTGATCAGTTAGAAACTTTAGCAGAACAAGTTGATGCAGTGTTTCATAAAAGTAGCACTAATGAAAAACCTATAGATATTGCAAATAGAGCTTATTTAGATGCAAAAAAACAAAGCTGTGATGTTTTAATAGTCGATACTGCTGGTAGATTGCATATTGATGAGAAAATGATGCATGAAATTAAAGATTTAAATGCTTCTTTAAGTCCAACAGAAGTTTTGTTTGTTGTAGATAGCATGATTGGTCAAGATGCTGTAAATACAGCAAAAGCTTTTGATGAAGCTTTACCTTTAACCGGTGTTATTTTAACTAAAGTTGATGGTGATGCTCGTGGTGGTGTTGCTTTATCTGTAAGAGCTATTACAGGAAAGCCTATAAAATTTTTAGGAAGCGGTGAAAAAGTTACTGCGCTTCAGCCTTTTTATCCAGAAAGAGTTGCATCCAGAATATTGGGCATGGGCGATGTTTTAAGTTTGATTGAAGAAGCTGAAAATGTACTAGATAAAGAACAAACTCAAAAATCTGTTAAGAAGCTTAAAAAAGGAAAGTTTGATTTAGTAGATTATTTAGATTACATCGGCAAACTTAAGCAATTAGGAGGAGTTAGTGGTTTTGTTGATAAACTACCAGCTGGAATGTTGGGTGGACTGCCAAGTGGCGCGTTGTCTTCTTTAGGAGATGATATGTTTAAAAATACAGAAGCTGCAATTCAATCTATGACAAAAATAGAAAGAATAAACCCAGATATTATAAAAGCCTCAAGAAAGCAAAGAATTGCAAAAGGATCTGGTGTTGAAATTCATGAAATTAATAAGATACTTAAGCAATTTGCAGCTATGCAAAAAATGATTAAAAAGACAATGGGCAAAGGCGGTGGAATGTCTAGTATGATGAAAATGTTAGGAAAGGGATTATCAGGCGGTATGCCTGGCGGCATGGATGGTTTGTTAAAATAAAAATAATAACTAAAATTAATTACTTCTAGCTGAGGTATATTTTTAAATGTAACTATATTACAAGTAGTTATTTTTATTTATTATTATAAGATAATTGTATGAGAGTAGAATTTTTATAAAATAGATGATGAATTTAGTTGGTATTTATTATTTATAATAAAATAGTTAGACTTTGAAATGAATCTGTCGTAAAATCAATAATTCATTTTTGTATGTATTTAGTGTTAAATTTTAAATGAGGATATAAAAAGTCATGATAAAAGTGCGTTTAGCAAGACGTGGAGCAAACAAAAGACCTTTTTATCATATAGTTGTTGCTGATTCACGTAAATCACGTGATGGTCGTTACATTGAAAAGATCGGTTATTTTAATCCTATAGCAAAAGGCCAAGAAAAAAGAATCATGTTGGATGCTGAAAGGCTACAGTATTGGTTAGGTGTTGGTGCTCAAGCAACGGATAGAGTTAGATCTGTAGTTAAAGAAAATAAGAGAACTTCTGAAAAAGAAGCTGCTTAATAATATAGACTACTTGTATGAATTCCGAGAAGTTTCAAGATAATCAACAGCAAGACACTAATTATTTTAAAGACGTAATAGTTTTAGGTGAAATAGTTAGTGTTTTTGGTGTGAAAGGTTATATTAAGTTAAATTCTTTTACTGATCCTAAAGAAAGTATTGTTCAGTACTTTAAATTAGGCGTTGATTTTTTATGGAGTAGTAAAAAATCAGTAGAAGGCTTTGAGTTATCTGATAAATGGTCAAATATGCCATTAGAAGATATGAAGGCTCATGGCAGCTCTAAAATTGTTGCAAAATTATTAAATTGTGACGATAGAGATTTAGCTGAGAAATTTAGAGGCGTTCAAATAGCGATAAAAAGAGACGACTTATCTAAGTTTGACTTAGAAGAAGGTGAGTTCTACTGGCATGATCTTGAAGGCCTTGAGGTCTTTGATGAATCAGGTCATTTTTTTGGTTTAGTTTCACATGTATTGGCAACTGGTGCCAATGATGTGTTAGTAGTTAAAAATACGGATAATAAAGATAAAAAAACTCAAGAGCATTTGATTCCTTTTGTTTATAATCATTATATCTTAAAAGTTGATTATGATAATAAAAGAATCATTGTGGACTGGGATTTTGATTTTTAATGAAATGTTTCAGTGTAATATCTATTTTCCCAGAGTTATTTGCACAATTTAAACAGCTAGGAATAGTTGGACGTGCCATTGAACAGGGAATAATAGATTTACAATTGATTAACCCTCGGAATTTTACTGAGTCTAAGTATAAAGCTGTTGATAATAAGCCATATGGTGGCGGTCCAGGTATGATTATGACTGTAGATATTATGGTAAATGCTATAAAGCATGCCAAAGCTAGTTGTAATTATAATAAAGACGATTCAAAAGTTATTTATTTATCACCTCAAGGAAAGCTATTAAAACAGCATTATATAGCTAATGAAATCAAAAACGTTAAGAATTTTATTTTTATTGCAGGAAGATACGAAGGCATTGATGAAAGAATTATTGATGATTATGTAGACGAAGAGTGGTCAATAGGAGATTACATATTGACTGGTGGTGAAGTTCCTGCTATGGTTGCCATGGAGGCGTTAACTAGACTAATTCCAGGGGTTTTAAATCATGATGATTCTGCAGCGTTAGACTCGTTTAGCACAGGATTATTGGATTATCCTAGTTATACTAAGCCTATAGATTTTGAAGGTAATTTAGTTCCTGAAGTGCTATTAAGTGGTAATCATCAAAAAATAGCTTCATGGCGCAAAAAAAAAGCGTTAGGGCGAACTTGGGAAAGAAGAGCTGATCTTTTAGAGCAATATGATTTAAACGAAGAAGAAAAAGATTTATTAGAAGAATATAAATCTGAATTATAATTTTTACTTTTATTTTAGAGAGGTTATTATGACGAAGCCTATAGTTAAACAAATAGAGCAAGAGCAAATACGTAGTGATATAGTTCATTTTGATATTGGTGACACAATAGAAGTTAATGTTAGAGTAGTCGAAGGTACTAGAGAAAGAACTCAGGTATTTGGCGGCGTTGTTATTGCAAAGCGTAACAGAGGATTTAACTCTTCTTTTACTGTAAGAAAAGTATCATATGGCGAAGGTGTTGAAAGAGTATTTCCGTTACATGGTAACTTAGTAAAATCTGTCACAATTAAACGTCGTGGTGATGTACGTCGTGCGAAGCTTTACTATTTAAGACAATTATCAGGAAAAGCTGCAAGAATTAAAGATAAAATTATTAAAAAAACAAAAGTAGCTGCTACAACTACAGAAGTTAAAACTGAGTCTTAAAATTACATAAGTAATTTGTTTTTATAACACCTTTTTAGATACTTCAACAAAAGGTGTTATATTAAGATGCAATAATTATATTGCTATATAATATGGATAGTTCTCAATTTTTATCCCAACAAAATCAAAATATAATAGAACAATTTTTAGATAATATTTGGCTTGAATATGGTTTAAGTGACAATACTATTATATCCTATCGTTATGATTTAAAAAAGTTTACTAAATGGCTTAATCAGCAAAATCTTGCATTAGTCGATATTAATGAAGAAGATATCAAAAAATATTTAGAATATCGATATGGGGAAAATTTATCATCAAAATCTACTGCACGATTCTGTGCAAGTTTAAGGAAGTTTTTTAATTATCTTATCTTATCAAAGTTACGTGATAATGATCCTACAAAAAATTTAATTATTCCTAAAATTTCTAGAAATCTACCAACAAGTTTAACAGAAGAAGAAGTTGAGCTATTATTAAACGAACCAAAAGATAATTCATCTTTAGAAATCCGAGATAAAGCTATGTTAGAGCTATTGTATGCATGTGGACTTCGAATATCAGAATTAATAAATTTAACAGTTAATCAGATTGACTTTAATCAAGGAGCTTTGAGAGTAATTGGTAAAGGGAATAAAGAAAGGTTAGTCCCTATAGGGAATATGGCGGAGCAATATTTGAAAAAATATTTAAATTCAGCAAGGGTTAATTTATTAACCAATTATTTAGATAATAGTCATTATTTATTTATTGGAGGCGGAAATAAAAGAAGCATTCATGGAGCAATTACAAGACAAGCTTTTTGGTATAGAATTAAGCATTATTCATTGCGAGCTAATATATCAAAAAATATATCTCCTCATGTTCTAAGACATTCATTTGCCACACACTTAATCAATAATAACGCTGATTTAAGAGTAGTACAGTTATTATTGGGTCATAGCAGCTTATCAACTACTCAAATTTATATTCATGTAGCTAAAGAAAGACTTAAAAATATGCATAAAATTCATCACCCACGTGGATAATTATATATAATAAGGTTATTATTATTATATTAATTTTAAAATTTTAAAGGGATTAAGTTTATTTTATGAGATATATTAATAAATTAGGTAAGTATTTAGTCATATTATCAATGTTTCTCGCAGCTAGCCTTGGTTTTGCTAATACTAGCAATGAAAGCAAGGATAAAATAGTTAAAAGTTTAAAAAAAATATCGCCTACATTATCAGCAGAAAATGTAAAAAAAGGTAATATTATGGGCATGTATGAAGTTAGAGATGGAGCTGATATAGTATATGTTTCTAATGACGGAAAATATTTATTTATTGGAAATATAATAGAGTTAGAGAATCAGAAAAATTTAACAGAAAGTGTTAGAAAAGCAGCTCGAAAAAAAGTATTAAGTTCTATATCAGAAGATCAAATGATAGTTTATAAGCCCAAAGGAAAAGTTAAGCATGTTTTAACTGTATTTACTGATATAGATTGTGGTTATTGCCGTAAATTACATGGTGATATGCAGCAATATTTAGATCAAGGTATAGAAATTAGATATTTGCCTTTTCCAAGAGCAGGAGTTGGAAGTGATTCATATAAAAAAGCTGTAACAGTTTGGTGCTCTAAAGATAAAAAGAAAAAAATGGATGAAGCTAAATTAGGTCGTGACTTTAAAATATCAGATAAATTATGTAAAAATCATCCTGTAGACAAAAGTTTAGCGTTAGTTGAACAGTTAGGAATTAATGGAACACCTGCTTTAATAACTGAAGATGGAACAATTATGCCTGGATACATACCTCCAAATGCAATTCTTTCTGTTTTAGATAAAGTTAAAAAGCAAAGTTAATCTTATTATACCCGCCCAAAAAGCCTTTCTCAATTTGAGAAAGGCTACTCTAAATGTTAAATTAAAATTATTTTATTAATAATATATCTTGGCCATTGTTAGAAATAATTTTAGAGTTAACATCATTTCCATTTTTGATCAAATTGTCATGAAGTATATTCACAGGGAAATTAGATATTTCTACTTGATGATCTAATATAGATAAAAGTTTAAGGTATCGTTTTATATCGGCATAATTTATTGTTCCAATCCATATAGGAGTATTTTTATTATCTGATAATCGATAGTTAGAGTGCCATAATCTTAACGTTACAATTTTTTTATTAATAAGTTTTATAAAGCTTGCTTTATATGTCTTGTCATTATGAAATGTTGGTAATATAGGTATTGAGATTGCGTTTGGTCTTGGTTTTAATGCGTGCATTATATTATTTAAATTAAATTCTGGTAATTGTTTCCAGCCATCTTTTTGCAAAGTTGTAGCTATTTTCTCTAAGCTATCAGCCCATTGAATATTTAGAATAGATACTTTGTTATTTAGTAGGCCGCTGCGTTTAGCTGGCATATATTCTTTATTATTATCAGTCCATTCTGATTGAGATATATCTGTGTATTTAAAAATAGGCTGGTGATCTTTTAATGTTTTTTCTAACTTTAGGTAAGTATATGGAGCTCCAAATATTATGGTTGTGCCAAAAAAAATGATTACAAGATTATAATAATTAATATTTAAAGACGGGGGTTTTCTTTTATAGCTTATATTAATAATAAGAACTAGAATGAGACCTAATAACAAACCTGCTATAACGTCAGCAACCCAATGATCACCTAAGTATAATCTTCCTATACATACTGTAGTTACTATTATAATTAAGCATGCAGAAAAATATTTTTTTAAAGATGTAAAAGAATTATTGGCTCTTGCTAATAAAATAGCCATGTAACCCCAAATTACAGTTACAAGTATAGTATGACCACTGGGATATGAATTAAAATTACGGACATTAAAAAGATCTTGTGGTCTTGGATTGTCAAATAAATATTTTAGCCCATAAATTATAATTACACTGCTGGTAATTAAAATAGCTGCGTGGATTAGTTCGTTATAATGCTTTTTATAAAATAAATAAAAGCATATACACCCAAAAACAATAATAGCTATATATTTATCATATAACAAAGAAAATACGGCAAAAAAGGTGATTGCATATTCGTTATATAAACCTCTAGTAAAATGATGAGCATAATTATTTAGGTAAATTATGTCACTATGTGTGATTATATTAATAGATAGTGTTATAAATAAAATCAAGGTGATAATAATTAAAAGAGCAGAAAAAATAGATGGTTGTTCAGGTTCATCTGAATTATGAAATATTTTTAAGATTTTAATATATTTTTTTTTAATACAAAAAAGATAACATTTGTGATTAAAATTTTTATAGTGTCTATATATATATTTAACAGACATCTGAATTATTTTTATAATGAACCATAATATAGTCAAAATAAGAAAGACTATAATGGCTAGTTTTGTAGCAACACCTTCTGGTAAGTTGGCAATTGATGAGCCAAAAATTAATCCGGGAAACAGATAAACAGGAGCCCATAAGATGGCAGATACAACATTTACAAAAGTAAAGTATTTAGGGGGCATGTGCATCATACCTGCTATTGCCGGGATAATAGGGCGAATAGGACCTATAAATCTGCCAACAACTATGCTTTTACCACCATGTTTTTTGAAAAAACTTTCCCCTTTTAAAATTAAATTAGAATAATATTTAAAGAGCCATATTGCTCTTAGTCTTTCTTTATAATAACGACCAATCCAAAAACTGATTCCATCGCCAACTATTGCTCCTAATATACTCCAAAATAATGTTGCCCATATATTTAAATATCCCATTCCAACGAATGCACCAATTATACCCATCATAAGAATACCAGGAACAAATAATCCTATTATTACAAGTGATTCAGATAACGATATTAAAAAAATTATTAAACCTGCAAGTAAAGGGTTGTGTCCTACCCAATCAAAAAAAGGTTGAAAATGGGATATATCCATAAAATTATATTTGAGTTAAGTTTAATTCGGTTATAACTTTTTCTATTAATAAATCTTTTAATTTATCTAGATTTAGTTCTTCTTTTTTATATAGATCATTAAACTGGGTAATTTCTAAGTCTTTATAACCGCATGGATTAATACCTTTAAATGGCATAAGATCCATTTTAGTGTTAAATGCAATCCCATGGTAGGTACAGCCTTTTTTAACTCTAAGACCTATTGAACATATTTTTTTATTTTTAACATAAATTCCAGGCGCTTTATCAATTCGATGAGCATCTATATTGAAGTGTTTTAAAAAATTAATTGAAGCTTGCTCTAAAGCACAAACAAATTGTTTAATGTTTATATCTAATTTTTGTATATTTAATAATAAGTAAAGTACTATTTGTCCAGGACCGTGATAAGTAACTTGTCCACCTCGATCTGATTTTACAATAGGTATTGCTTTAGGATTTAATATATGTTCAGGCTTACCTGCTTGTCCTAGTGTATAAACAGAGGAGTGCTCTAAAACCCAAATTTCATCTTGAGTCCCAGAGTTTCTTGATAGAGTAAAATCTCGCATTTTCTCCAAAATAGATTGATAATCAAGATCATTACCTAAGTTTTTAACTAATACTTCGTTCATTTTAATATCAAAATTCTTCAGTAAATCTATAAGACCCACATAGTAGCTTCATGGGCATGTAATTCTTTATATATAGCATCTAATTGTTCTTGATTTATGGCATCTATAGTAGCAGTTATACTAATATACTTTTTACCTGAGCTAAAAGACTCTTTCGTTAATACCTTATTTTTCATATGAGATGAATGTTTTAATATAATCTTGGAAGTTATATCATTAATGTTAAAATTACTAAGCCCTACTACTTTTATTTGGAATTTACAGGGAAATTCTATAAGTGATTTTTTGTTGGGCTTTTTATCCAAAGACATTTATAAATTACTCTTAATTGTTTCTATATATAACGCAGACATTTTTTTCCATAATGGACCAGGTTTACCATCGCTTATTATCTTGTCATCTATTTTGGTTACAGGTTGTAACTCTTTTATTTGACCACTTATCCATACTTCATCAGCATTGTATAAATCATCTATAGTAATTTTACTATATTTAACAATATAATTTTCTTTTAAAGCTATATCTAATAAAATTTTTCTTGTAATACCTGGTAATATTTCATTATTTAATACAGGAGTCATAATCTCGTTATTTTTTACAATATAGATATTACTAGACGTTCCTTCTGTTATGTAGTTATTTTTAATTAATATAGTTTCTGCCGCTGAGTTTTCATAAGCTCTTTTACTGAGAAGTGCATTTGCAAGTAATGATACTGATTTTACATGACATAGCTGCCATCTAATATCTTCATGGGTTATTGCGCTAATGCCTGTATTATTAAGTGAGTGGCCAAATTCTTTTTCAGGCAAGCTGAAGGCTATTGCCGTTGGTTTTAAATCTTTATTGGGTGCATGAGTGCGTAAGTTATCTATGTCAGCCCCTCTTGTTATTTGAATGTAAATGCCTCTGTTTTTACCATTATATTTTATTAGATTATTTATGATATTAGCCCAATAATCATATTCTACATTATAGTCTATTTCTATTATGCCTAGATTTTTTTGCAATCTTTCTAAATGATGGTTAATAAAATATGGAATATCACCACAGACAGGGATAACTTCGTAAATACCATCTGCAAAAAGAAAGCCCCTGTCAAAAACAGAAATGTTTGCTGCATTTTTATCAACAAAATTATTATTAATAAAAACTTTGTCATTATTCATAGTGAATTCCTTTAAGCTATTTTAGCTATTTCTTCTGTAGTATATTCATTGTTATTTTTATTAAAAATGCTCAAAACAGATAAGCTGATATAATCTTTGGTTTTTGTCCAAATACCGCCTTTTTCTATAGAAGCAAGAGCAACAAGAGGCACTTGTTTTAATATATTGTTATTTAGCATTATATCAATAGTGCCTACTTGCATATTTTTTTTAATTGGGGCCTTGAGTTCCGTTTTTATATTTAAAATGTATTTTAATTGGCTGTATGTGTTTTTGGGAATAGTTATATAAGTGCTTTTAATTACTCCAGCAGGAACCATTGATTTATCTCCCATCCATACAGGAACTTCTTTTATTTCCATATTATCTGAGAATAATTTTTTAGTCTCATAGTGCTTAAATCCATATTTAATTAGAGTTGCACTGTTTTTTGCGCGTTCATCTTCTGAATTACTTCCCATAACTACAGAAATAAGTCGATGATTTCCTGTTTTTGCAGAAGTAACTTGGCAATATCCCGCGCTATCAGTAAATCCTGTTTTTAAGCCGTCAACATTTAAACTTTTACGCCATAATAATTTGTTGCGATTATATTGTTTTATATTGTTATAAGTAAAATCTTTTTCTTTATATAATTTGTAATATTCAGGATAATTTTCTATTACTTCTTTTGACAGAGCAGCCATATCTCTTGCTGTTGATACATGGTTTTTATGTGGCAATCCAGTTGCATTTTCAAAGTGAGTATTTTTTAGGTTTAAATTTTGCGCTTCATAATTCATAAGATTAACAAATTCATCTTCGCTTCCAGCTATATATTCAGCCATAGCAATACTTGCATCATTGCCAGATTGAATCACAATGCCTTTTATTAGCTCAGAAACTGGAACATTGGTATCAGGCTCAATAAACATTCTAGAGCCGGGCATTTTCCAGGCTTTAGTGCTGATGTTAACTAAATCAGTAAGCTTAATTTTTCCTTCTTGTAATTCTTTACTGATGATATGCATGGTCATTATTTTTGTAAGACTAGCGGGGGATACTTGCATATCAGGATTTTTACTAGCAATAACTTCACCGCTATCAGAATCTAATAAAATATAAGATGTAGCATCTATATCAGGAGATGAGGGAGTGATTAAATTATTTAAGGTAGAATCATCAATTTTATTATTGGCTGGTTGTCCAATATGATTATTATGTTCAGGTATTTTTAATTGTTGTGGGAGATTATTCGCTGCAAAAAGTTGGCTTGCAAATAATAATGCAGGAAATAAAATTTTTTTATAAATAGTCATAAGTTTTATCGCTAAAAATTTTAATATTTTTACTATTTTTAACTACTATAGTCATGTTAATCATTGCGCTATAATAGTCTTTGGGATACTAAAGATTATAGCCTGAAAAAAAAAAATTATAAATTGTTTTATTAATTTCTTGACAAATAAAGCAAATTTTAGGATGATACTCATCATAGAGTTCACAACGAGTTTTTGTGGAGGGGTTCCCGAGTGGTTAAAGGGATCAGACTGTAAATCTGACGGCTCCGCCTTCGCAGGTTCGAATCCTGCCCCCTCCACCACTTTCAGATTATCCTTTTGCGGGTGTAGTTCAATGGTAGAACATTAGCCTTCCAAGCTAAATACGTGGGTTCGATCCCCATCACCCGCTCCAAACAAAAATATTTGAACATATTCTATAGTTAATAAACTAATCCTCATGAATACCAAAAAATTAAAATGTGGGGTTGGCTATGTCAATGTTATTTAATGCTACTTTTTTTAATAAAACCATTAGAGTTACTGCATTAGCAGGTTTAATGAGCATGGTTTTATCTATGTCAAATAATATTTTTGCTTATAATAAAACACAAAAAACAAATAATTCTTTTGTGCCGGTAGATCAAAGACAAAAGATTACGAGCTTTAGTAATTATAATAAAATATTTTATGGTGATAAACTTTGTAATACTCAAGATTACTATTGTGTAAAAATTCATAAAGGAGATACCTGGTCTAAATTATTCCCTAATCCAGATCATGGAGAATTAGTTCGTAGAGTAAACAGAACAAATAAAGACGCTAGCTCAAGACCGTGGATTGTTGTTCCTGTTAATTTAGATAAAGGTTACTTGGAATATGCTCCTTTTCCACAAAAGATAAAGCCAGATGAAAGAAGAAGAGTCATAGTTGATATTTCTGAGCATGCCTTTGGCGCATATGATGCAGATGGTTCATTAAAATGGTGGGGACCTACATCAACAGCAACTAAGGGACATTATACTCAAACAGGTAAATTTAGGATTTATAACAAAAAAGGAGCTGATTGTTACTCGCCTCAATATAAAGCAAGAATGCCTTATTGTATGCATTATTATAAAGGCTTTGCAATGCATGCTTTTCAATCAGTTCCTGCTTATAACGCATCTCATGGCTGTATAAGATTATTTTATAATGATGCTAAATGGCTTAACACAGGATTTATTAATGTTGGTTCAGTTTTGGAAGTAAGGGATTAAATATAAATTAAGATAACCTCTCCTTTGTTTGTCTTTGGAGAGGTTATCTGTATTTTAACTAGTAAAATCCTAGCGAAGTTAATTTATTTTTATCATCAGACCATTTTTCTTTCACTTTAACCCAAAGCTTTAAACAAACTTTAGTGTCTAATAATTGCTCTATTTCTTGTCTTGCATTAATTCCAATGTTTTTTAATTTATGTCCTGCTTTTCCAATTACTATAGCTTTTTGTGGGGCTCTTTCAACCCAGATAGTTGCTTCTATATGAGTAAGTTTTTCTTTTTTAGTAAATTCAGAAATTATTACAGCTGTTGTATATGGCAACTCTTCTCCTAAAGAAGTTAATAGTTGTTCTCTGATTAATTCTGCTGTTAACATTTCTATTCGTTGATCTGTATACTGCTCTTCAGGATAATAAAAATAGTCTAGATTTTCAGTTCTAGTTTCTATTTCTTTAATAATTAAATTTTCTAATGTATTGATGTTACTTTTTTTAAGTGCAGATATAGGGATTATTTCTTTAAAAGGATATAAATCTTTTGCTTTTTCAATAATAGGTAGCAATTCACTTCTATTATTTAATTTATCTTGCTTATTGATAATACAATATACAGGAGTTTTTAAACTTAGACTTTTTAGATGCTCTATTACTAAATCATCATCTTCAGACCATTTATAAGATTCCATTAGAAACAAAATTAAATCTACATCTTTCAAAGTATCTAGAGCAGTTTTATTCATATATTTATTAATTTCGCGTTTGGTTTTCTTATGAATTCCAGGCGTATCTAAATAAATAATTTGGGTATTATCTTGAGTTTTGATTCCTAAGATTTTTTTTTGTGTAGTTTGGGGTTTTCTTGTGGCTATTGAAAGTTTTTTGTTTAATATTGCATTGAGTAAAGTTGATTTTCCAGCGTTTGGTTTGCCAATTAATGATACAAGACCACAGTGTTTATTTAAATCTTTATTTAATTCCATAATTTACTTCTAAAATTTACTTTTAAGTTTTGTTAATAATCATTTAGTGTTCATTTTTTCTAAAGCTAATTTAGCGGCATCTTGTTCTGCTGAGCGTTTATTAGGGCCTTTGCCAGTTGTTTCTATATTAAGTTTGCTGATAATACATTGAGCATAAAAGATTCGTTCATGATCGTTTCCTGTATCTTTTACATGTTTATATTTTGGAATTTGTTTAAGTTTTCCTTGAATTAGTTCTTGTAATTTACTTTTAGGATCTTTGATAATATTTTCAATAGATATATTACTTAAATACGGTTTAAACCAAGATAATATTTGCTGTTGCGTTGTTTCTAAATCTGAATCAATATATATTGCTGCTGTTAATGCCTCAATAGCATCTTCTAAAGAAGATTGTCTTAATCTTCCATTTGTTTTTAGCTCACCTTGACCTAAAATTAAAAATTCATTAACTTTTAAATCAAGTGCTATTTTGCTTAATGTTCTACCATTAACTAAATTAGAGCGCATTCTTGTTAGCTCACCTTCTGTGGCATTCTGAAATGATTTATAAAGATAGTCAGCAATAATCATATTAAGAACAGAATCTCCCAAAAACTCTAATTTTTCACTATTGTTTTTACTATAACTTCTATGAGTCAGAGCTTGTTTTAATAAAGATAAGTTTTTAAAATTATATTTTATAACTTCTTGAAAATTACTAAGTAACTGCTTATCTTGAGTTTTTATCTTGGTGTCTATATTTGCCATAAAAATATTTATAATTTATAATTTATTATCTCTAGTATCCTCTATTTAGATTAAGCTATTCTTAAATTTTCATTATCTTCCCAAAGCTGATTAATCATCTACTTTTAAAATAGCTAAAAAAGCATCTTGAGGAATGGATACATTGCCCATTTGCTTCATGCGTTTTTTCCCAGCTTTTTGTTTTTCTAATAATTTTTTCTTTCTAGTAATATCGCCGCCATAACATTTTGCAATTACATTTTTACGTAAAGCTTTTACTGTTGATCTTGCTATAATTTGCGCTCCAATTGTTGCTTGTATTGCTATATCAAACATTTGTCTTGGAATTATTTCTTTTAGTTTTTCAGTTAAAGAGCGGCCTCGTCTATCAGAATTGTCTTTATGTATTATAATAGCTAAAGCATCGACTTTATCGCCGTTAATTAATATATCTACTTTGACTAAAGGAGCTTCTTGATATTTTAAAAAGCTATAATCCAAAGAGGCGTAGCCTTTACTGACAGATTTTAGTTTATCAAAAAAATCTAAGACTATTTCGGCCATTGGTATTTCATATTGTAGTGATACTTGAGATCCAACATAAAGCATTTTTATTTGTACGCCACGTCGCTCATTACATAAAGTCATGACCGTACCAACAAAGCTTTGTGGTACAAGAATGTTTACTTCCCCAATTGGTTCATACATTTTATCTATAACGCTTACAGAAGGAAGTTTAGCTGGGCTATCTATATACAAAGTTTCATCTTTTTTTGTTTTTACTTTATATACTACAGTTGGAGCAGTTGTAATTAAATCTATATTATATTCACGTTCTAGTCTTTCCTGAATGATTTCCATATGTAGTAAACCTAGAAAACCACATCGAAAACCAAATCCTAAAGCAGAAGAGTTTTCTGGCTCGAAAAATAAAGAGGCGTCATTAAGACTTAATTTTTCTAGAGCATCTCTGAAGCTGTCATAATCTTCTGATACGATTGGAAATAACCCTGCAAAAACCATAGGTTGAATTGTTTTGAACCCAGGCAAAGGAGCGTCAGCCTTATTATGTGTTAATGTTACAGTATCACCAACTGGGCATCCATGAATATCTTTAACAGCTGATATTAAATAACCTACTTGGCCAGTTTTAAGCTCATTAGTTTCTACTCTTTTTGGAGTAAATATTCCTATATGTTCAGCAACATAATCACGTCCAGTAGACATAATATTGACTTTATCGCCACGTTTCAATGTCCCTTGTTTTATTCTAATGAGTGACACTACACCTAAATAGCTATCAAACCATGAATCGATTACTAGAGCCTGTAAAGGTTTGGTCGCATCTCCTTTAGGGGCAGGGATTCTTTTAGTAATAGCTTCTAATAAATCAATAATTCCTAAGCCTGTTTTAGCGCTAGTTAAAATAGCATCAGTTGCATCAATTCCAATTATATTTTCAATTTCTTCTTGTACTTTTTCTGGTTCCGCTTGAGGCAAGTCTATTTTATTTAAAACAGGCAATACTTCTAAATCTTGCTCTATAGCAGTATAGCAATTTGCAACAGTTTGAGCTTCAACTCCTTGTCCAGCATCTACTACTAATAAAGCTCCTTCACAAGCAGAAAGTGATCTAGATACTTCATAAGAAAAATCGACATGGCCAGGAGTATCAATAAAATTTAATTGATATATTTCATTATCTTTAGCTTGATAGTTTAAAGTAACGCTTTGAGCTTTAATGGTGATACCGCGTTCTTTTTCAATGTCCATAGAGTCTAATACTTGGTTAGACATTTCTCGATCACTAAGACCACCACAAATTTGTATTAATCTATCTGCTATAGTAGATTTACCATGATCAATATGAGCAATAATAGAAAAATTTCTAATATTTTCTTGTTTAATTTGAGACATATGTTTTATAGTTATAAATATATTGATAATGAAATTTAAAAATTATAAAATACTAGGAATTGTAGCATAATGTGCTATTGATGTTTAAATTTTATTGAATAAATTTTAGATTAGGCAGTACATCTTAATGTATTAATATTATTTTCTAATTCTGCTATTTTACCCTCTAGTGATGTGATTGTTCTTTGGCGTTCATTTAATTGTAATTGAGCGATGTTTTCCGAAAAACGTGTCTCATGTTTTGATATTTCTGAATTATATAATGCAGTTATAAGTTTGCGATTATTTTCCTCACTTTCTTCTGTCTCTTTAGTACAATCTTTTGTTAAAGTTTTTGCTATATAAATTTCGTTTATGTCAATTAATGAGTTTTGTAATTTCTTATATAAATCTTTAGGTGTAAGTGATTCTTCTTGTTCCAGTAGATTAATTCCAAAGATATCTAAAACTAAAAGACTCCATTGTTTTTGACCAAATGTGCTGCTTTTGCAGTATTGGCTACAAAAAGCAACTAAACCAGCCATAAAAGTGATAGTAACATTACTTAAAGTATTTGATCCTAAAATCATAGGTGCAATTGTATTAATTGCGTTAGTTGTTCCAAGTATTGTTAAAATAACCGACGTAAAAATGCCAGTGCTAATTACCATGGCGGCAAAGAAGCAGTTTACATAATATAAAGCACTCATTAAATTATGATAAAAACTATTTGATTCAATAGATCTATCTGTATCAGCAAGTTTAGATGATTCTTGAATAATTTCGTCATTGAATGACATCAAAAGTTTTAAACTATTTAAATGCTGTTTCATTAATTCGTTATTGTTGGCGTTAATGCCTATTTTTTGTAATTTCTGAATAGAATTAATAATTTCAGATTGTATTTTTTCTATTTTAAGGTTAATTGTATTTATGCTTGTAGTTGAAGGGGGTAAATTAAAAACATTGACTCTAGTATTCTCTACAAGGCTTTCCCAAAATTGAGATATGGAAAATGTTACGCCGTTTATTATAGCAATACTGTATATAGTGTTTAAAATATAATTAGGCGGGGTTATAGATAAAAGTGAAAATAGCCCAGGTATAGCAAGAAAACTACTTGCAGCGGCTCCACAGCATGCGGCTGTTATTGTTACATAGCATAACCCTTTAGCCATAATTTCTTTAGAGTTATCACTAAACCATTGATTAGTTGAGTTTTTTTCTTCAGCCACGATAATGAATCTCAAATTTAATGTGTAAGTAGTTTAACAAAGAAAAAGTTATTTGTCTAGGGAGAAATTTTGATGTTTCTTATTCATCTTCATCAAATTTATTTTGGATTAATGTTTTTAGCTTGGTTAAAAGGATCTCTTCATCTTTACCATCAATAATAAGAGTTATTATGCTATTTTGAGTGGCGGCTAGTGTTAATAACCCTATTATACTTTTGCCATCTACAGAAGTGTTATTACATTCTATAAATATATTACTATGATGTTTTTTAGTGATATTGATAATTTTAGATGCAGCCCGTGTATGTAAGCCTAATTTATTTGTGATGATTAAATCAAGTTCGAGCATCTGATATTATTAAGTCTCTATGTAATGTATTGATATTAGTGTTATTTATATTTAACAAGTTGCTAATTGTATCAGCAATATAAACAGACCTATGTTGGCCACCAGTGCATCCTATAGAAATATTTATATAATATCTATTATTTTTTTTTGTTTCTTTTATTATAAAATTCATAAAATTAATCATGTTATCGATAGTTTGCTTTGTCTCTTTTTGAGATTTTAAAAAATTAATTATTTTCTGATTTTTCCCAGTGAACCCTCTTAATTCTTCATCCCAATAAGGATTAGGTATGAATCTTATATCAAAAACATAATTTGAATTTAAAGGGATTCCATGTTTAAAGCCAAATGATTGAATTAAGATATTTAATTTTTGTTGATGCCTTAATCTGTCATATAAATATTTTTGCAAATCATATGGTGACATCAAACTGGAATCTATTGTATAGTTAGCGATGCTAGCAATAGGCTGTAGTAAATTTTGTTCTAATTGTAAGGCATCAATTAAAGAGGTTATTTTATTTGTTAAACTAATTAGAGGGTGTTTTCTTTTAGTTTCATTAAATCTTTTTACTATAGCTTGTTCGGTAGAAGTTATGTAAATAATATTAATATTAATCTTATCATTTGTTTTGATTTTTTTTATTATATCAATAAAAAAATTATTATTTTGCTCTTTATTATTAAAAATCAATGTTCTAGCATCAATCCCAATAGCTAGTTTATTATACGTATTTAAAGATTTGACTAAATCAATTAATAGGTTCAAAGGCATATTGTCAATACAATGATATCCTATGTCTTCAAGGATATTAAGACAAGTACTTTTTCCTGAGCCTGATTGCCCACTTACAATTAATAATTCCATAAAAAGAATTAGTGTTCCTCACTGTATTGATTTAACGCAATTAAAATATCTTCTGGATTTTGAGTTTTATATAGCTTATCTCTAATATTTTTATCATCTATTAAGCTTGCAATTTTAGATAAAATTCTTAAATGTTCATTATTGTTATTTTCAGGCACTATTAATCCAAAAATGAGATTCACTTTTTGATAACTTGAGCTTGAGAAATCAATGTAAGATTTAAGCCTTATAATACAAGCAATTGGATCAGTAATCTGTGAGTTTTTACAGTGAGGAATAGCAACACCATGCCCTACAATAGTGCTACCAAGCTTTTCTCGGGCTAATAGGGCATGATAAATTTCTTTTTCATCTAAATTAGAATCTTGCGCAACAAATAATTTACTAATTAATTGTAACGCCTGTTTTTTTGTTTTTATATCAACACCAAATTGGATTAAATCAGAGTTAATTATATCCATAATTTGCATATGTTTTTTTAATGATCTCCATTCAGTTTTTCTTTATGTTTTACTATCTCATGATACATTTTATCTGCCATGTCATCAATTGCAGCATACATATCTTCTTCATTACCAGAGGCTATTAGGTCTTTACCAAGATAATGTAAAGAAGCTTTAGCTATGTGATTAAGTTTTTCAACTTTGATAACTACATGAATTCTAATTATTTTACTAAAATGATTTTCAATTTTTTGTAATTTTTTAGTAATGTATTCATGAATTGGCGGGGTTAGTTCTATATTTTGACCTGTGATTTCTATTTGCATCAAAAACTCCTTTGATTATTTTATTTAAACTAGTCTTATATATTTTATTATAGTATTTCTTTCAGATTGATGTAGATTTTTTATACTAGCTTTTATAGGTAATGTATTTTTTTAAATTTTGTTCTTTTACAAAAATATTAACGCTCTGAAAATTATGGAATATAACTATTTTGTTTATGTTGCAAAAACTTAATTGAGAAGGTATTAGTTTTATATATAAAGCATATTGATATTTTTTATAATCATTAGAATTATAAGTTTTTTATATTTACATAGATTTTAAGCAGTTTTTTTATAATATTGAATTTTATCATTAAGCATTATACGCCACTTTCTTGCATTTGGTTCATTGTAATATAAACCTTGTAGGTGTTTTAGTATTTGAGTAACAGATTTATTATGTTTTTGTTGATCATTAAGATATTCAAACATTTTTTCAGCAATAGTTTCTCTTGTTGGAATATTATAATTAGGATTATAAAAGTTTTTTTCTATATCTCCTAATAAATGTGGATTATTATAAACAGCTCTACCTAACATAGCTCCATCTGTTATCTTTAAATGATTAACAATACTTTCAATATCTTTAATTTCACCATTTATAATAATTTTAGTGTCAGGAAAATTTTGTTTAATTTTGTAAGCTCGATCATAATTTATTTTAGGGATCGTTCTATTTTGTTTGGGATTTAAACCAGAAAGCCATGCTTTTCTTGCGTGAATAATAAAACCATCAGCCCCATATTTAAGATTTATCTCTATAAAGTTATGTAAAAAATTATAATCATCTAAATTATCTATGCCAATTCTAGTTTTTATAGTTACAGGAATATCTTTTGTTAAATTAGATTTTATGGCGTAAAGGCATTCTGAAACTAGCTCAGGTTCGTTCATTAAGCACGCACCTATTTTTCCAGCCTGTACTCTATCACTAGGACATCCGATATTTAAATTAATTTCAGCAAAATTATAATTATTTAATATTTTTGCAACTTCTGCATATTTTTTAGGGCAACTACCACCTAATTGTATAGCTAAAGGATTTTCTATTTCACTGTTAAACTTAAAAAATTCTTTATCATCAAGATTAGATTGATTATTTAAAATAGCATCTATGACTATCATTTCAGTATATAGCTTAGTGCTAGGAGATAATAATCTGGCCATATATCTAAAATGCCTATCTGTATATTGCATCATAGGAGCAACAGATATTTCTTTTTGATTATTATTTATATTCTTTGTGCTATATCTAGTATTTAAATTTTTCATGGGATAAATTTTATATAAAATCAAATTAGTAAGCAACAACAAAACTAATCTTTACGCAGAAAACATATAATTTTTTTCTTGTTTAAAGCTTAATGTGAGCGAGAAGAAGTTCTCATAAAAAGGATGAAAGATCCAAGCTCTAATAAAAATTAAAGCTTGAATTTTTTAAATAAAATAAAATTTACTTACCGCATACAAATCTTTTTGCTGCTCCAGCTAAAAAGATCTCTAAGGGCAAAAGAATTTTTTTTCGTTATCGTCCTAAGGACTTAACTCGCTGTTCATCAAAATAAAAATAATAAAAATAATCAGGGTTATTACGTCTCTCTTCTGCAGTTACTGTATTAGCTCTTTCATCTTGATCTATAGTTGATTCAGGTTCAGCAGTAAAATAATTATAAGCAGCATAAGTTGCTAAAGCTAAAACAGGAATAACAGCATAAGATGCAAATGAAAGTAAGAAAGTAGAAGCGCCAAATAATGTTTTCATTAATCCTGTAGCTGCAATTGAAGGTCCAAAAGCATAACTAACGCCAGCAATGCCAGCAGTAGCTGCATAGCTATAAAGGGAATTACTTTCAGTAAAAGACATAATTTTATACCTCAAAATTAATTTATGTTTGAAATTATTGTACCTTAAGTCTTGCCTGAGTCAAGTGAGTTGATTAACAATTGCCGCGTAATTTAATGTTATTATCTAACTTTATGATTTCAAATGAGGTATGGTACAGATATCATGTTGGAATGGCTCTTCTTAGGACTTAATGAGGAGCCATATTTTGATCATGTTTATATAGTTATAGTAAAGGAGCTATTACTAAACTTACAATTGCCATAACATT
>TARA_R110002049_G_scaffold27321_4_pt1 | contig 54908 bp, 40 predicted proteins | sample TARA_R110002049 | Tara Oceans TARA_R110002049 (sample SAMEA4396941) | marine metagenome | biome: Polar Biome; feature: [SRF] surface water layer (ENVO:00010504); material: water (ENVO:00002006), including particulate matter (ENVO:01000060) such as... | depth 5 m | reverse complement strand
CAGCGTGCCGGAGGCATATGCCAAGCTGTTACCCTCGAGCATCCCGCCAGTGATGGTGCCACCGGCTAATTCGTAACGGCCTGCCACCACATCGATCCGATCGGTGATGGAAAGAACCCCCGAGGTATGACTGAAAGTGGCGTTGGGCGCATTGATCGACAAGCGATTGACCGACCGAGTATCGTCGAGTGTGACGATGTAGGCGCCTGGCTGTTCAATCAGCACATCTTCGCCAGGATCATCGGGAACAATACTTGTGCTCCACTTCGTCTCGTCCGACCAGAATCCTGACGTCGAAAAGCTCCAATTGGTTTGCGCAAGCACTGGGCTGGCCGATAAGCAGGTTCCGAGGCCAAAGCCTAGACAAATTCGTAAGAGTTTTAACCGGCGGGAACGAGTTTCAAAAGAAGGTTGAGCGAACGGCGATACAGAACGCTTCATGTGATTACCAAGCCGATGTTCGAGAGAGAACGACTCAGAGTGTCGACGGTGCGATATGCACCAGCGCCGAGAATTCTATATCGCGGTGAATCCGGCGAGATATCAGGAAAATCTGAATTTTCTTAAACTATTTTCCAAGACATTTTCCGACTTGATTTCTTTAAGAATTGCCGGGTACGGCAGCGCACCGGCTGCTTGCCTCAAAGCAACTCGCCGGGAAGGTTCCCGCCGGATTCGCATCGCTTCACAGGCACCCGATGGCTTCATCGAACAGGGCTGTGCGTATCAAACAGGGCTGTCCGTATCGAACAGGGCTGTGCGTATCGAACAGGGCTGTGCGTCGACTGCCTCTGACGACCAAGTGGCTGCGCCATCAGTGCCCAGGTGACGCCGACGACAACTTGTGAATCGTGTTTTGAATCGTACCGCTGAACATCTTTCCGCTAGCGCTGCTTATTTTGTAAGAGATTTCCATACACCAAGTGGGTCGGATTTCTGGCAATTGCAAGGTCACGCTACGACCGTCTGCCGACACTTTCGCCGCCGCGACTTGCAATGATCGCTCATCGTAGCGATCCGATCCGTAATCGGACGATCGCTTGAGAGCCCAAGTATCGACCAAAAAGTTGCGGGGGTCTGTCGCCGATGTCGGGTCAACCTCTTCGGTGAACGTGATTGTCACCCCGTTTTCGTGTGCCGCCAGCCCAATCGGCAGCAGTGACTCGCGGCCCGTGTAACGAATACGATAAAGACCGCCACTGGCTTGGTTCTGATTGCTTCCCCAGGCGTGCATCCCACAAGCGTACATCTGACCATTGTTCGGATGAAACCTCGCCCGCATCACCCCCGTGGGAAACTCCGGCAGCGGCAAACGACACACACCGCCTTGCCACTGGCCGTCAACTTCCTCGTGCGGGACGACGAACACTTTGCCATAGCCGTAGGACAGATTCAACAACGCACCATTCAGCGGCCCCCATACATCGCTGTCAACCCAAAGCAGTTCTGCGGGAGATCGATCGAGCGGTTTATTGGGCCAGCAAAGCGGCTGTTGCATGGCGTCGTCGCTGGAGTCGTCGGGCGCTCCATAGCCATACATATTCCCGTAAAAACCACCTTCGACGACGCGATTGATTCGGTTCATCGGATTCCAGTGACCTTCTTGGTCGGTCACGAAAAACGAACCGTCGGGATTCAAACACACCCCGTTTGCTGCGCGGAAACCGTTGGCAAGAATGGTGGTATGTTTTCCATCTGCGCTCACGCGAAGCAACGTTCCGTGGTGCGGTACCAAAGAATCGCGGGCGTGCCGAGCGCTCTTGGCATAGTACAGATTGCGATCGGAATCCGCCTGAAGCCCCATCGCAAATTCGTGGAAGTGATCGGTTACCTGATGATCGTTGTTAAAGCATTCGTAAAAATCGGTTTCGCCGTCTCCGTTCCGGTCGTTCAAAATCATGATTTGATCGCGGCAAGTCACAAAAATCCTTCCCTCGATGACCTTGATGCCCAGAGGGTGAAACAAACCCGACGCGATTCGTTTCCAGGTGATCGCACCGGCTAGATCGTTGATTCCTCGAACGATCCAGACATCGCCGTCACAACAACAGACGACCAGCGAGTCACCGTCGTCAAAGAAATCGACGCCGGACATCCGCAAGCGGCTTTTCCAGGGGTTGTCGGTTGGACGAGTCAGCATGTCGACCGCAAATGGGCCATCCTCATCACCAACCTGAGGGATCGTTTGCATCGTCGGCTGTCGCTGGGGTGGGCCTCCATTGGTCAATCGACTTAAGTCGTCAACGCTGCCGGAGTGTTGATTCAACCGTTGTCGCGAGACGCTCGACTCGGCGATTCGTAAGTCAAAGTTGACGGGAGTCTTGGCGGCAGGAATGGACAAGACGACGTAGCCTTGACTCGCGTGCATCTCTAGTTCGCCGCCACCGTCTTGACGCTGGCCGCCGATGGCTGCGACCGCCATTGTGTCGGGACAAACTCGCAGCAACAAATTATTGGTCGATGGCCCCACGTTCAACGTGCGTGTCCAGATCGTCGCATCGTTTTCGATTTCAACGGAATGCGATTCTAAAACCGGTGCGTCACCGACATCATACGCGACGATGACACGATCGCCGTGCTTGAATATCCCTCGATACTTTGCCCACTCTCGCGGCAGTGGACCATAGGCGCGACCGTCTTTGCCGCGCAGCCGAGGATCCTCGAAGATTCCGGTGACCGGATGTGCCCAACCGGGTCCCGGAAGACTGCCGAAATGCAGATCACCGACGGTCCGCGGCGTGACGGCATGGTTTCCGTTAAAGAGAATTCCTCGCCAGTCGATGAAGCCGGAACCAGACCAAGCACCGGCGATGCGCATCGTGTCATGGTCAAACGCGAGCCAGTGCGATCCTTGCGAAACTCCGCCCGCTCCTTGATCCAATCGGATTGCGATACCTTTGTAGGCAAAGTTCGTACTCTCGGGCCAAACCTCGCCAGCCGGTCGCCCTTCACGCTGTGCCCGCAATTTCTCTTCCTTGGTGATCCCCGGTCGAGGCCCCGTGTCAGGGCCGACCATCTCGTACGTACTTATCAAGAACGGACCGTAGTCCATGTCGCTCCAGGGCGTTCGCTCGACCGCTTCGGGGCCTCGCAACTTGCCCTTCGGCAAGCCGGCCAAGTACCGTGCATCGACCTTGGTGTACTGTGACGGGTTATGCGGCTTTAAATAAGATTCGCGGATAAAGTGGATCACGTCATACTTTTGTTGCGGCACTAATTGTCGCTGCGGCAACATCATCTGATAGCCATGCGTAAGCGTGCGATAGATCGAATACGGATCACTGCCGCTCTTGAATTTCCCGGACGCGAACCGCAATGCATTAGGCAGCGATCCAGGCTCGTCCTCTGTGCCGTGGCAATTGACGCAAAGCCCCAAATAGATTGCTTCGCCGTTCTTTTTCGACTTGACGTTCCACGACGAAATCAGGCCTGCGTGGTCGACATTTTTTTCGTATCGCGGCAATGGAACCGGAGCAAGCAACGCGGGATCGGGACGCAAACTTTCGGCGGAATCGGCGCCCGCTTTCCCTAGGGTGACAAGAAAGTCAACCAGATCGTAAAACTCTTGTGTGTCTTGAAGCTGATTGATCAGCCCGTCCGGCATGATCGATTTTGCATCCGATCGTGCTTCGATCTCGTCAACCGGGATCGCCCTTGGTTCGCTTTCGCCGGGAATGAACAGGACAAGTTCTTCATCGCTTTCGCTTTGGACCATCCCAACCATCACGCGACCGTCCTCAAGCAACAGTTTCTGTGCTCTGAATCCATCACGCACTACTTTCGACGGATAGACGATGGACTCGACAACATGCTCGTACGTCGCGCGGTCGCCCAGTTGTGATAGGTCCGGGCCGAGTAATTTGGCACCTTCACCGGCGGTGTGGCACTGCGTGCAACTCAGCCCCTGACGATAAAAGATGATCGCACCACGCGTTGCGTCTCCCAAAACACGTGCGTGCTGTGCAACGTCTGCCAGAGGACGTGACTTTAGTTTCGACTGCAGCGTTGACGATTCCGCTTCGGCGCGGCCGATGGCGGCAACCAAAGTACCAAACACCAAGAGCCAGTTTAAAACGTGTCGTCTCATATCGTTTTTCTTGGATGAAAGATAATTTGTGGCAAGGTACCGCCGACGCGACGCCGCCCGCTCGCCCGTTTCTAGTGGCATCAACTCTAGTGGAATCAACCGTGTCGAGGCTTACTGAACCGCGTCATTTGCGGCCTGCTGAAATGCTTTGCGAACATCCGAACCATCGCTATTTCCCATTTTGGTTCTTTGGATCATCAGGACGTAAATGGTTTTTGTTTCAGGATCCACCCAGCCTTGCGTCCCAAAGGCGCCGCCATGGCCGAACGTTCCTTCGGACAACATGCCGGTCACGTCTTGCGGTTGTCGAAGAATGCACCAACCCAGTCCCCAGCAATTTCCGGGTGTGAACCCCGTCTCAAGGTGCCCGGTTTGGGGCGAAGTCATCTTGTGCACAGATTCGGTTGACAAGATCCGTTGGTTTCGGAATTTACCGCCGTTCAACACCATCTGATAAAACCGAAACATATCGCGGGCGGATGAAACGAGCCCACCTGATGGATTTGGGCCTTTGACTGCCCCAGGCGCGGCGATGTGATTCACTGCGGGAACCAGCGATTGGCTATCCTCGGACGGTTGGTAAATGGTCGCTATGCGGCGCATCTGTTTTGCGTCTGGAAAGAATGTCGTGTTTGACATCTTCAATGGATCGAAGATGCGATCCTGCATAAAGTCTTGCAGCGGTTGCCCCGAAACGATCTCGATGATCCGACCAGCAACGTTCAGTCCGGGACTATACTTCCATTGCGTTCCGGGTTCGAACGCGAGAGGACGTGTCGCGAGCGAATCGACCGCTTCCTGCAAACTGCCATCAAAAATCTGCGAACCGGCAAGGCCCGACGTGTGTGTGAGACAGTCGAATATCGTAATCTCTCGCTTCGGCACACTGCCGTCACTTAGTTTCAGGTTCGCGAAAGCCGGAATGTACTTACTGACCTTGTCCTGAACATTTAGCTTTCCTTCCTCTTGCAAGATCATGACTGCCGTTGCGGTAACGGGCTTGGTCATGGATGCAATTGAAAAAAGCGTGAACGGTTTCATTGGCTTGTCCGATTCGATATTCGCAAGTCCGACCGCGCCGTGATGAACCACCTCTCCGTCGCGAGCAACAAGCGTGACAGCGCCCGCAATTTTGTGTTCGGCAACAAAACGCTGCATTGCCTGATTGACGCCACCAATGACAGGATGTGCGGACGTAGCGACTTTCCCGCTTGGCGTCGATGCGTCGGCCGATGCATGCGGTGTCTGCGACAACGCGGATTCTTGCGCGGCAAGGTGACAACATTGCAAGGATGCCACGATTAGTAGCACCGGAAATGACATTCGATACATCAGTCCATCCTCTGGCTGTGGTTTAGGGTGCGCCCGAAACGTCTGCGGCCCATGTGTTGTGTAGTTTCGTCAGACGTCGAACGATGTCGGGACGACGCTTAGCATAGTCTGCCAGTTCGGGTCGTTGATCAGCAAGATTGTGCAACGAGAGATGAATCATTTCGGGCTTATTCCTATTCAACTTTGCAATCAGTTTCCATTCATCTTTGCGGACTGCCCAACCACTCGGCCAACCAAAGTGCAATTCCTGATGTGATGATTTTGCGTCAGCATCATGAATGATCGGCAACAGGCTGTGCCCATCGAACTTGACGTTGGGCTTGGGGATCGTTGCAATCTCAAGGATCGTCGGAAACCAATCCATCACGGTCACAACTTGATCCCGCACTTGGCCACCTGGGATCGACGCCGGATGGCTCAAAATTGCCGGAACCCGAATGCCGCCTTCCAGATATTGACCTTTGTGCCCGATCCACTTGCCCGTAAACCCGCCACCGCCATTTGCGCTGTAGTAATGTCCAAGCGGGAAACCACTTTTGTGGTCGTCAAACAAAACACCTTTGTTATCTTCAGCAGAATGTCCGTTGTCGCCCATCAGAACAATGATCGTATTTTTGCGAATTGCTTTTTCGTCAAGCTTGTCCAGAACACGCCCGATGTAATCGTCCACGGTCGAAACAACGCGTGCGTACGACTGTCGCGGCATCGCCATGTCAGCGTAGGCATCGGCAAATTTCCCCGTCGGTTGCTCGGGATAGTGTGGCAAGTTAAACGCAACCATCAGAAAGAACGGCTGGTGATGATCCGCCTCAAGAAACTCGATCGCGCGTTCCATCATCATGTCTGGAAAGTACTCACCTGGCCTAAAGATTTCTTCGTTGTTGTCGTACAGGTCATGAAAGCCTTTGCCGTGCAAAAAGTAGTGTCGGTAGTTATCAATAAAACCACCCAGGTGACCAAAGAATTGGTCAAAGCCTTGATCCAAAGGTCCATGGCCAACCCTTGCGCCAAGGTGCCATTTACCGAACAATGCTGTTTCGTAACCGGCAGACTTTAGAGCTTCTGCAATCGTGATTTCTTCTGTTTTCAGATTCGCATTCGCGGCTTTCGAATTTGCCACGACGGCCTCACTTGCCCGTCGGTTACCCTGGGCCCAATCATCGACCCCCGTTCGCTGCGGATGACGCCCCGTCAATAGAGCCGCCCGCGATGGGCAACAAACTTGATGCGCATACGCCTGGGTAAAACGGATTCCACTGTCCGCCAACCTGTCGATGTTGGGCGTTAACAAATCCGATGCGCCCAGGCAATTGGCATCCAGCGTGCCGTGATCATCGGTAAAGAGAATGATGACGTTCGGCCGCTCCGCGAGTACCCCTGCCGACATCCAAATTAGCAGCAAGACGATCGACGCCGGGCTTTTCATCAACCGAACTCCATCAGGGCGGGCGAGGGGGCGGAGCGTCAAGCTAACACGATGCAACTGACACGACCCGCAATGCAACATTGTAACGGGTCACCGCTGGGCGATGCCGCGCGAGAGACATGCCAAGGTTCACTCGGATGAAGGCATCGCGATTGCCGGGCTGGGCACCGTTTCCACCGAGCGAGTTCTCCGCATCGGCCAAACGGCAAAGCGGGGCGTTTCCCGTCGTCGGCCAGTCGTGCCAAGGGATTTCAACCGGCGACGCTCATGAATGCACCGTCGAATCCTTGAACTCGTCGACAGCATCCATCGATCGTGCACGTGGTGCGGCGCATGAGCGATATGCACCGACGCATCGACCGCCGCGTTCTGGACCAACGGTTCCTCGCGGTGACTCTCGGTGATGGCAACATACAGTCGCGACGAGCATTCGTTACCGACATGGTTGGAGACAGATGTCTCGGCAGCCCTTGGTTAGTGCAACGACAACCACAAGAGAAACGCGGCAACGAAGGCACGCGAAGAGAAGCGATTCAGCCATCCGTTGTGTCGGCGAATCGAAGCGTTGGCTCAACCAAGCGAATGGTCGACCAAGGATATTCGCAAGGGCAATGGCGGCCCCGTCGGCCGCCATTGCCCCAAAAACGAAAGATGGTCCTACGACCGCTTCAAGGCGTCGCGAATTTCGGTCAGCAACACGATGTCGGCTGCTGGCGGTGCTTCTTCTTCCGCTTTCTTCATCCAGCGAGCGGCGACTTTCAACGCGACAAAAATCACGAATGCCAAGATCGTAAAGTCAATCACGTTCTGGATAAAGCTGCCGTAATTGATCGCAGCTTGAACTTGCTCTCCGTCGGCGTTCTCGATCATCTTGCCGAGCGGCAACTTTAGGCTCGACATGTCCGGTACTCCCGCAATCAGGGCAATGACGGGGGAGACAATGTTGTCGATAAAAGACTTAACGATCGCAGCAGCAGCGGAGCCCATGATGATACCCACCGCCATATCGATCAAATTGCCCTTGAATGCGAACTCTTTGAAATCCTGAATAAAACTCATTAAAAATGTCCTCGGTTGAACGCTGTGGGCGCATCGAAATCAGTTCCGATACGGTTCGGAATGGGCTGTCCCGGTTCCGGTTCCGGTTCCGGTTCCGGTGCAGAAAAGACACAGCCAATTTGGGTAGACTGACCCTGCTGCCTATAGAAAGCGTAGGTGGCCGGGCGATCCCGCATTCAGTTTGACTATTTTTCGCGGATTCATTCCGCGAACGAGACAGTCGGGCAATCGGGCGCAATCTGCAAAGATTTGCTCGACCATTCCAGCGTCGCCCCGGCGAAGTTCGACCTGTGCCGTCCCGCGAACGATCAACGATTTTTACGACAAGAGCGTGAGTGAAACACGAGCGAACCGGACCACCCAACCCCAACCTGTTCGGCGGAATGGAATGCAGGTGCCAGATGCGACAATCCGTGCAATCCGATCACCGAAGTCGACCAGACCGCATAGCCATTATCGAACATTCACGTCGACCATGACCGATGCATGATGGACCGCAGTGGGACGGATCGAAAATTCGCGAACTGCAAGAAGAAATCTCGCTGGGCATGTACGGTCAGCAAAGCCAAACGAACAGAACCGGCGCATCTCCGGCGATCAAGGTCCCGCATCTATCCCGCGATCAGACTTCGGCCAATGTCCCTGTGCTATCGGCGAATGAATCCGTCTCGACGCCAAGCTTTTGCAGCATCGTGACATAGAGATTGGCCAGCGGCAGTTCCTGGTAATCCATTTCGGATCGGAAGCCTTTATCACCTTCGGGAAGCCGTTGCTTGGGTTCTTCGCCATATCGCAAGTACTGGCCGTGTCGAAAGCCCAGGTTCTTTCCGCCGGTCAATATCAATGGATAGTTCCGAGACAGGTGGAAACCGCTGGACGCCGAACCAAAGAACAACAAAGTGTTATCCAACATTGATCCGCTGCCATTAGGTTCGGGTGTCGATCTTAGTTTGGTTGCAAACCGGCCGAATTCCTCGCTCAGAAATTGACAGTAGGTACCAAAGTTCTCCCAACCGCCGGGTTCTTTGGTCGCGTGAGTCAGCTGATGCGTCAAATTAAATCCGACTGCCCTGGCGAGATAGTCGCTGACACCAACTCCATTTTCCCGCCCGATCTGATAAGTCGCGACCCGCGTGGAATCTGTTTTGAACGCCAGATAGATCAACTCATACATTGTCTGCAAATACAATCGCGGATCTTCTGGTGTGATATCAAGCGTTAGGTGATCCACGTCGACCTTGGGCAACGGGATATCCATCCAACGCTTTGCTTTTTGAACCTTCACTTCGGTATCGCGGACCGACTGCAGATATTCCTCAAGTGTCGCTTGATCGTGATCCGACAAAACCCGTTTCAGTGAACGAGCGTCGGAAACCAGATCGTCTAGTGCGCTCTGACTTCGTTGCAATCGACGCGTCGCGTTTGTTCCGCTGGTCACAAACAGCATGTCAAAGATTCGTTTGGGTCGATGCTCTGCCGGAATCGCGCGCCCGCTGCGATTGAAAGACATTGTCTGTGCGCCGCGTGGTGTCCCGGTGCCACCGTCGGTCGACATGACCAACGACGAAAACCGCGTGTGCCGTCCCGTTTGCTGAGCGAACAGCTGGTCCAATGAAATACTATTTTTGTATTCACCAAATCCACCGGTTGCCGCACCGGTCAAGAATTGATCCGCATTAGAATGGCCATGAATGTTCCTGGCCGATGGATGCGACAGGCCGCCAACGATGGTCAAATCGTCTCGTAAAGATTCCAGCGGCTGCAGACACTTTGTCAACGTAAAGTCTTTCCCCCGTCCCTGCGGAAACCAGCTCCAGTCCTGATGGGCCGGATCGTCTTTGTGCGGCATGGGCACGCCATCGGGGATGTAGAAACACGCCAGACGCTTCATTTTTTCTGTTTCAGCACCCCGAGCCGTTGCAGAGACCGACTCGAATGCGGGCAGCGCGAGGGCAAGCCCGGCGCCGCGAAGGAACTTGCGTCGATCGAGCGATGTTAAAGAAGGTTTCTTCATGGCGTGATCTTCATCCGAGCATCGGTGGCGTTCTGTGCCAGCCGTTGTTAACTAAGTGGTAAAAAATTACGAGGACTGAAATAGGTCACTCGTAACGATCAATGTTATCAGCGTATGCAGGCCGTCGCCTTCGTTTCTCAAACGCGCGGTGATCTCATCAATATTCGCTCGATCGGCAAAGCTGATCGGTCGCCCTAGCGCGAACGTCACCATTTTATAAACCAATGCTCTCGCGAATTGGTCCTGACGGTTGCTCAACAAAAAACGTTTCAGACCGTCGACTCCGTTCAGTTCCTGATGATTGAACAGAGCACTGGACGCATCAACAGGCGCACCGTTGACCATCGTTCGCCAAGCCCCCACAGCATCATAGTTTTCGAATGCGATGCCCCAGGGATCAATTTTGGCATGGCATGACAGGCAAGCCGGATCATCACGATGATTTTCGATTCGTTGCTTGAGCGTCATTTTGGCGATCTCGGGGTCCGCAAGATCAATCTCGGGTACCGCGGGCGGCGGTGGAGGCGGCGGATCGTTCAGCAAACTTTTCAGCAGCCAAATGCCGCGTTTCAAAGGATGCGAGTCCTTGCCATCGGAATTCATCGCCAATAGTCCGGCCTGAGTCAGTAACCCGCCACGCGCTTGGTCCGATTCGAGTGCGACGCGTCGGAACTGATTTCCATACACGCCGCCGTATCCGTAGTGCCGCGCCAGTGGTTCATTGACAACCGCATAATCGGCGTGCAAAAAATCCATAACACTGTGGTTATTCCTTAACACCTCGCGAAAGAACTCGACGGGTTCTTGCTGCATTGACTGCTTCAGCGACACGTTGAATTTCGGATAGGTTTTCTTGTCCACATTCAAGTAATCCAGCAGCTGCATCCCGAGCCATCCGCGGACAAAATAATGAGAAAACCGATCGCTTCGTGCATCGGCTAACATCCGATTGGTCTGTTGAAGCAAAACATCCGAATGATGAAGCGTTCCCTTCGCGGCAAGTTTCAACAATTGCTCGTCCGGAACGCTGCACCACAGGAACATCGAAAGACGAGTTGCCAATTGATAGTCGTCGGTAACATCAGAATCATCGCGGTTTTCATCGCCTGAGACTGAGCCGAGATAGAGAAACTTTGGTGAGGACACAATCGTCGCCAGAACTTCGATCATCGCTTCCTGAAAATCATCGCAAGACGGACGCAATCGATTAAACAGTTCCACCTTTTGATCGACTTCCGCAACGGACACTTCACGCCGCCAGGCCCGACGCATGAAGCTGGAAAGAACCTCCCTCGCATAAGTCGCATCGTCATCTTCGTTTTCGCTGTCGATCAAGACTTGCGAGTGCGATGCGGGCGGCCAGTGATCGTAAACCGGTGTTGCAATCTCGACATAGTCGATGTGAATGTCACCGGAACTTATCGTGCTGTTATATAGCTGCAAATATTCCGATGGACTGGGTGTTTCGCCCATCTTTGCGGTCTTGCGCATCGGGTTGCGAACTTTGATTTCGCTGACGGGAATATCCCACTGATAGAACTGGGGTTCATCGGACGTCGCGTCGACCGAAATCTCTCGGTCGCTAAGACTTTCCGAAGCACTGGAATTGTTGCTGGCCTGCCAACCGAATTCCAATCGCAATGCGGGAATGCGGTCGTTATGGTTTGGCGAACGCGAAGCCCGCACCCGAACTCGCATGGTTCCTGTGTCGGGAACCTGATTGCCAAGTTCGACAATCAGTTTTTGCTGAGGTGGAATGACCACCACCTCCGTGGAAACCGGGGGAACATCGGGACGTTGCCGTGTCGGCGTCCAAGCGTACTTGGCACCGTTGTATCGCCACGACGCCTTCAGCTTTGATCCGGTCGTCCGTTCAAAGTAGTGCGGACTATTTCCGATGCGTGATTGCTTTTCGGCCAGCCGTTCAAGCTCCGCCGCCAATCGCTCGGCGTCGTCTCGGAACCGCTCTTTTCGCTTCTGAATCTCTTCGGCATACGTCGGCTTTAACCGAATCGCCGCGTCCCCCATCGCAATTGCGTAGTAAAGGGGTTCTGGCTGGTCGCCCCGTACCGTTGCTTTGATGAGTGCTTTTCGCCCCAGTTCACGATAGTAGTCCAGTTGCATCGTTGACATCTGCAACACTTCGGAACTGTTCGTGAAACCGTCCTCGGTTGGCGTCTCGGGAGGCAAGTCGACGGCAAAGTCATAGGGCAATCCCAACAAATCTTGCATCGCATAGTTGAACTCATAGCGTGTCATCCGGCGGAATGACGAATGCGTTTTCTCACTGCGGCGCAGTTGTGATGCCACCAATATCTCGGACGACAGCCAATCGATTATCTTGCTGCGATCGTCATCGGCTAATTCGACATCGTCCGGTGGAGGCATCTCGCCGTTGCCTAGCACATCAAGGATTTCCAGCCACCACTGCACATCGCCGCCGTGCAAGAGATCGGGATCGAGCGTGTCGACACGAAAGTCACCCTCCTGCACCTCAGGTCCGTGGCAAGAGAAGCAGGCAGCTTGCAAAACCGGTGAAATCTCGGATCGAAACGTCGCCAGTTTTGGCTCAGGTATCTCAGACGCTTCGGTCGGCCGTCGGTAGTTTTGATAGCTGGACCGCTGCGCACCGAGCTTCTTTACTTCGGCGAGCGTCAGGTTCACCGCAGTTTCATCGCCAGTCGCTGGCACCGCGCAGCACACGACCCAAAGGATGATGCAAGCGGTGCGTTTTTTAATCTTGTGATGCAACTAACTATGTTCCATTGCTTTGTCGTTCCATTGCTTTGTCGCTTGGCTGGACCGCGGAAAGCATGCCCAATCGGTGATGCGCCTCGCTGAGGCGGTATCGCCGTCTGATTCAATCAATTCTTGCGCTGCTTCTTTTTCCCCGCTCCCTTTGCGCCAACCGGTTTGCGCAGGTTCGCAGGAGCTTGTTCGATTTCTTCGGCCACGTGGTGCCACAGATCGGCCAGCTCTTTCACTTTCCCCGGCTGCGTTTTCGCTAGATCATTCATTTCGCTTCGGTCGGCGCTGAGGTCATAGAGTTCCCAAGGACCACCCTTGGCCGATGCGAGTTTTGCATTGCCGGTTCGGATCGCGCGATTATTGGAAAACTGAAAGTACAACCACTCGTGCGGTTCACGCTTTCCGCCGGCAAAAATGGGAGCGAGCGACTTGCCCTGCACACGCGTGACGGGGCGGCCCTGGTACTCGAGTGGGTAATCCGCTCTCGCCAGATCGACACAGGTCGCCATGAAATCGATCAAGTGTGCCGGTTGATCGACAACTTCACCGGGCTGCGTTTTGAGTCCGGACCATGACACGATCATTGGCGATGTGATTCCGCCTTCATGTTGGTTTTGTTTGTACCATCGAAACGGTGTGTTTCCGACGTGAGCCCACCCGGTGTCATAGGTCCAATAAGACTTTGGATCCCAAGGGCGAAACTGCTTACCCTCGGTCCGCTCAAAAGGACATGCACCGTTATCGCTGCAAAACATAATGATCGTGTTGTCGATCAAATCGTTATCGGTCAGGTAATCGACGATTCGGCCAATGTTTTGGTCCAAGCAATCAACCATTCCCGCGTAAGCGGCCATTCGCTCGGACTCCCAACGTTGATCGTCCTCGCTCAGCTCGTCCCACGCCTTGACGTCGTTCGGTCGTGGCGACAAAGCGATGTCGTCCGGCAGGATGCCTAGCGACCGCTGTTTTTCAAACCTGGCTTGGCGAATGCGATCCCATCCAGATTCGTAACGATGTTCGTATTTACGAAAATCAGCTTCTTTGACATGCAGCGGATAGTGTGGGGCGTTGTAGGCACAATACAAAAAGAAAGGTGCGTCGCTTTTCTTAGCATCATCAAGAAACTCAATCGCGTAATCTGTATTCGCGTCCGTCGTATAGAAGCCTTCTTGGGGGACCTGAAAAGGCTTTCCGCCGAGCCGGAATGTGTCATCGCCGGTGAAGAAGTTGGTCGCGCCGCTGAGATGACCAAAGTAGCGTTGGAAACCTCGATCGGTTGGCTCACTCTTCAAATGCCACTTTCCGACCATCATGGTTTGATACCCGGCCGGTTGCAAAGCCTCTGCGATCGTGACGCCTTTGTCCATCTCCGCATTGCCGGCTTGGAACATGTACAGTCCCGTCAACAAACAAATCCGCGACGAGTGACACTTCGCCGTGTTGTAAAACTGGTTGAACCGCAGCCCTCCTTTGGCCAATTGATCGAGGTTCGGAGTTTCGATCTCAGACCCGTAGCAACCAAGGTCAGAAAAACCCAGGTCGTCGGCCATGATCAACACGATGTTGGGTCGATCTGTCGCCATCGATTGCGCGGCAAACGCTGCAAGACAACAATAGGTAAGTGCAAGAAAACGCATGGGGTGAGAGTCTCCGGGTGGGCGAGTGGTGGGGCCTCTATGATAACCGCCACCGCTCCATCCGTCGGCCTCAATAAGATCGACAGCAGTAAATCACACAGCCGGCCGGGCGTTACAAAATAACGGCACGCCAGGGGGAAACCGGCACGCCAGGTAGAAATGGCTCGCCAGGCAAAAATGGGGCACATCGACCTGACCGAGCGTCCCACCGGGGAGACGCAAGCGCATGGTTGTTATGTCACCGGTGTGGGCGGCGTCGCTGAAGTCGGCGGCGGCACTATCAATTTGGCTGGCCTTGCCCGCGACTCATTTGGACGCAACCGCGTCCTGATAGATCGCATGCGATGCGCGGCCACCGGACCGAAGGTAGGCCACCAAATCGACGATTTCTTCGACCGTAAATGTGTCCAACAAGCCAGCCGGCATCATGCTGGTCTTCGACGGAGCCGTCGCTTCAATCGTGTCGCGGTTGACCGTGGTTTGATCCGAGGGATCAAGCATGTTGGTCATCACCCGCAATTGGTTGCCGCTCATGTTCACAACTCGGCCGACGATCGCACGGCCATCATCGGTCAAGAACTGAGTCGCGCCGTATTGATCGCTGATCACCTTGCTGGGCTCGATGATCGATGACAACAAGTCCGTGATATTGTATCGACCACCAGCGCCGGTCAGATCGGGTCCAAGAATACCGCCTTGCACGCCCATCCGGTGACACTTGTAACACTGTGCGGCTGCGAACACTTCCTTTCCCCGCTCAAAGCTGGGCACCGCTTTGGAATCGGACACTTGCTTTGCCAAATCGTCAACGGTCCACGCGTTAACGAACGCACGCTGCCTCTCAGGCGCCGATCCCTCCGGTTTGGAGGGTGGACTGATCACGTCGGCCAGTTGCGTCTTTGTTTCTGGCGAAAGTCGCTCGAGTGCGACATTCTTTATGTTTGCGATGAATCCGCCAAACGACATGCCTCCGCGCGACGACTGGATATCGTTAAACCACTGGAAGTATTGCCGGTGCAACTCTTCGTTCCATCCGTCCGTTGCGTTCCGCAGCGTCATCGCGTAGTGAATCTGATTCTCCTGGCTAGGCGCCTCGGCCAACTGCTGAACAATCCGCGGTACCACATTTGGCGCTTTCAGATACACCAACATTTGCGCCAGCTCGCGATCAACGGCCGGCGCTCCGGTCGGGAACGCCGTGTCGATCTGGGCGAGGATTTGATCGGCCTGCGATCGTGTGTACTGGCCAAGTCTCATGGTAACGAGTCCATAGGCGCGCAGCAGGTTGATCCGTTGCTGTTCGGAAAGTTGTCCCCAATCGATCTTTTGCAGCACCTCAAGAGCCGCCGGTTGATCGGCAGCCTGACCATTGCGCGACAATGCGATCACGCCAAGGATTCTGGCATCGTCGCTTTCTAGCTGAGCGATTCGTGAACGCCACTTTGCAACAGGCTGATGCTCGAGCGCAATTCGTGATGCGAATGCGATGGCCCTGTCGCTGTGTCCGAGATGCCGCAGGGCTAACTCAAGTGACTGCGAACTTGGCGGTGCCACGTGAGTCGCCTCGATTCGATGACGCAACTGGCGCAGCTTCAACGCATCGTCGTCGACGGACTGCGGGGCGGCTGATTCCGTTTCTCCCGTATATCGAATGCGATACAAACCGCTTTGCGTTTTGCGGCCGCCGATCGTGAAATACAACGCGCCGTCCGGATGCACGACCATGTCCGTGACCGGCAGCGGCGCGGCGGTCGCAAAGGTTTCATAGGTCCCGGTGTAGCTGCTTCCGTCGGGTGTTAAGTGAACTGCATGGATATTTCCATAGCTCCAATCGGCGATGAACAACGCGTTCTTATACTTGGCTGGAAACTTGGTTCCGTAACCGAAGCAGATTCCCGTGGGGGACCCAGGTCCGATATCCACGGCCGCACCGAACGAATCGGGATAGTAGGCAGGCCACTTGCCGGTACCGTTTCGCCAACCGAACTCGGCGCCGCTGATCACGTGATTGACTCGCGTGGGTCGGTACCATGGCGTGCCGACGTCCCATTCCATGTCAGCGTCATACGCAAACAATTCGCCGTCACGATTCAGTGCGATGTCATATTCGTTGCGAAAACCTGTTGCGATCAATTCCCGTTCGCTGCCATCGGGATTCATCGAAAGAACAAAGCCACCGGGTGCGAGCCGGCTGGCGTTATGTCCTCGCGCGTCGGGCATGCGGCCCAGCAAGTGGTCTTCGTCCCAATTACGCGGCACACGGCTGCGATCAATCTCTTTTGGCAAGACTGTGTTATTGCCGGCGCACATCAAGATACGCTTGCCGTCAGAAGACAGGATCAAGGCATGTGGCCCGTGCTCTCCGCCAGAATTCAGCGGCAGGACATATTCCTTTTCGTCGTACTGATCATCGCCATCAGTGTCGGTCAAACGCCAAACGCCGTTGCCCTGCTTTCTGCCATTGACGTTGGCGTACAGCGAACCGAAGGCACACAGCAGACCTTGGGCACTGTCGACATTGATCGCGAGCGGTTCGACATGGGGTTGGCCGTTCTGGATCGTGATCCGATACAGCCCGCCGGTTTGGTCGCAGGCGATCAAACGTCCCTTCGGATCAACGGTCAGACTGACCCATGAACCTTGAGTTTCGGCAGGAACTTCATAGATCAAGTCGACCTTGAATCCCGGCAGAACCCGGAATTGATCCTCCGCCGTAACGCCCAGCCCCGCTGCGAACAGCGTTTCAGTCACGGCCAGCCACTGAACCGCAATGACAAGACAGGCCAATAAAACAACAGAACATCGCCGAACGTGCATGGTTCACTTTTCGCATACGGTAGGAAACGAATCAGGGGAGGGGAAGATAACCGACCCATGATAACCGCGTAACGGACGATGCATCAACGACGATCCACGTGTCGCATCTCAATCACGGGGTCTCATCGAGTTTTTGCGATCGCGTTACAATGACGGCCTGCCGGTCGTTCTGTCTATTCCTCATAACCGATTCGAAAACCATGTCGCTTCTTCGAGAATCTTCGCAGCTGCAACGACGCTTGGGTTGGGATCGCGAGATCGCCGCCAGCGATGCCGCGCGTGACAACCTACACCTCTACATTGCACTGCAACTGGCATCGGCGGGTTTGCTGCCGCCGCAGGACACCGAAACCGAAGACTCGTTGACTAGTTTTTCTGCGGGCATTCTGGAAACGCTGCGAGAAAAAAACCGTCTGCTTGCCGCGCACCGTGCCCCGGTGGATTCTCGCATCGAATCGTTCTTGAACCGGTACTTCGAGGGCGAGCTTAACGGCAAACCGCTGCAACTGCCCAATCGATCACTCACGCTGGACCGACACGGGATGGCTCGCGAGTTGAGCTTGCCGCGAAACGGGAACCGCTTCAAAACCGATTTGCTGGAATCCTATCGTTGTTTGAACGGCGTGCTGAACAATCCCGCGGCCGATCGACGAACGACCAAGGGAACCTTTCACGTGGTCGAAGGCGGTTTACCAATCCCAGGTGATAAGCGAATCGTGCCCAAAAACGCATTCGTGAATTTATTCCGCGCGGCAATGAACCCGCCTGACGACTTGATGACGCTGCCCTACACGTCCGAAGATGCCGAACCGGCGAAAACCTGGGTTTCGTTGTTGCTGCGTCCGATGGTCTGCCCCGCGGTACCGGGATACTGCCACGTAAAAACACTCGAAACACGTTTCTTTGCGCCCGCAACGCTGGTCAGCAACTTGGACTTTGTCGAATCCATTTTTGGAAATGCGGGCGACCCGATGATCGCCGAAAACGATGCGGGGCTGGATGCGAAATCGTGGAGCGGGCACACCGGGTGCGTCATCCTGGCGACGCATCTGACGTCAATATCCAAGAAGTCGTTGGGGCTGCCGCACTGGGACGACGCGACGGAACGCCAACGACGTGATTCGATGTGCTGGAAAGACGAATCCGAACTTTACAACGATGGCGGCGCCTTCAAATTGGCGTGCCGCGATGAGTCGGGCGTCATGGTGACAATCATTGCCGACAACTATTACGGATATTGCAAGAAAGAAGTAAAAACTCAAATCAGCTTTGCCGCCAACCTGATGGGCAATGTCGAAGAAGAGCATGCCGGTGGCGCACTCGCGTTCGCGTCCTATTCGCTGGGCGAAGAGTTCCAAGTCAACAGCCGTCGATACAACAACCGGTCGTTTGACGATGTTGCACGCGACTACGCATCGTTTGTTGATGTGAAACCGGAAGGCTACGGTGTCGACCGCAGCGACAGCACCGTGATCTATATCCCTGAGGACGCCAAAGCAACGTTGCAAGAACGCTGCATCAAGTGGACGCGTGACGGTGTCGAACATCGCATCGCGCTGTCACCAAACAATGTCTATATCGCGCCCAGCGGATACAAAATTCGATTAGAAAAACACCCCGCCGCGCCGTCGTGGCGTTTGGTCGGAACGGTTGCCGAAGGTGTTTTCTGCCACAAACCCTGTACCGTCAGTGGTGGCGGCAAGAGCGAAATCAGCAAGAGCCTTAGCGACTATATGCTGTACGGTCCGATCTTTGTGGCCGACTTGGAAAAAGACTTTGAGAAACTGGATGAAATCTTTTCACGCTCGTACCAAGATCGCTGGCGAGAAGACACCGACGATAAACCAAGTTACGACAAACGCCCGAGCCGACGGGTGCTTGATCCCGATCGCAGCCTGGGCAGCTTGATTCAGTTGCTCACCCCACAGCCGAACTTTAGCGATTCCTATATCGATTGGCTGAAGACAATTCCTGATCATGTCTACGCGATGGTGCTGATCATCAAACGATTCATGCAACCTGGTATGGAAGAGAATTGGCGCGAACATTTTGGCGTCGACATCGTCAACGGATCACCGGGACACGAACTGAAAATCGGCGACCGAGGATTGGTGGGAACGTACCTGCGTGTCGGTTGGGACGAATCCCAGTGGCGAACATTCAAGCTGCGACAAGACTTTATGTCTGCCGCAAAAGTTCAGCGAGAAGACGATATCAGTTGCAGCGTCGTGGCGCCCGCATCGTCGGTTCAAGATCTTGGACCCGCGATCGCATCGGCGGGCAGCTATAAGTTTGTCGAGAACTGCGAATACCGACTATTCCAGCGACCCGACGATGCCGTCCATCGCGGTTTAGATAAACAGACCGAATGGGACCTGTCCCAGCCAGGCAATTTCATCAGCAATTTCCAACCGCTGTCCAAGGACGAGGCCGCCGGGATCGTCGATGACGCTATTGAGTTTGACAAGTTCACCGGACCGATGGAGGACCTGTTACTGAAGGCGGCCAAAAACGAAGACGGTTACGTGGTCAGCACGGCCGATCCGAGAATCGTGGACGGATCACGAACAAAGAACCCTCGCTATTTGCAGAATCGCCCCGACATGGTCAACGCTCGGGATACATATATCGCGATGCGGGGAATGCAACTGCATCGTGCCATCCCTGCAGACCACACGGCCCACGCGCCGGTCGGTGCAGTCCTGAGTGGACGTCGCAACAATCCACCCGATCCGGTCGCTGGTTTCCGGTCGCTGGCGGTCTATTCACCGCTGCATTATCAAGAGTTGCCAGAATTGCTGATGGACTATGTTTGCTCGTTGACGGGCAAGAGCCCCAGCACCACGGGCGCCGGCAGTGAAGGCGCACTTACCAAAGGTCCATTCAACGCATTGATGCCATCGGTCGATCTGAACAACGCCATCGTTTCCATGATCCTGACCGAGCTGGGCGGATTCAGCACGGCGGCGGGACACGTCGGGCCGCGGTTCGAAGTCGGCCACGACATTTCACTCTTGATCCCCGAAGTTTGGTGCCGACTGGGACCGGAAGAACGGGATCCGGACAACCTGATCGCCGCAGGAATGCTGGAGAAGATCGAGGACTATGAAAAGGACGGGCAACTGATTCCCGCCAGCCGACTGGGTTACCGGATCACATCAAAGTTTGCGCGTACCTATCTGGCTCGTGTATTCGACAACCCGTCCAAGGTGTTCTCCGATGAAATCCTGAAACCTGAACTGCAAGATCCCGACTCATTTGCAGACGGTGTCTTGCATATTGCCGAAGCACAACAACGCGTTGCAGAAACGTATTTCCATGACGGCGGATACGAATTGGCCTGCCCACCGCTGCAAGCGATCTTGAGCATCATGGCTTACGGCGAATACAACGGCAAAACGATCACGGATCCCGAAATCCGCGAGATGTTCACACGCGAGTCGCTGTTGGCGAGCGACTGGTACAAACGCCGCTTGTTGACCAAGAAAGATCGAGACATCGAACACTGGACGGCTTTCGTAGATCGCCTGACCAACTTCCTTGCCGACGAGTCGTACGCCGACGCAACGGCCGAACTCGAAATCAAAGAACGATTGCAATACGCCCAGAAGAAACTGGCTGAGGCCGAGTCGCCCGGTTACGAAGAGACCCTCGTCGGTACGTTGGGCGCCGATCCGATGAGCCCGTCGAGCAAGGATGCAACGCTTGCCAATCGCCTGGCCAGCGCCTAACGCTGGGCGGGCAACCCATTAGCATCTTTGGCCGTTAGCATATCCGGCCGCCAAAACGGCGGCCTGTCCCGTCAAGCGGGCGCGCGAGGTGCCCTGAACGCATGCTCCCAATCGGTGTGGCTGTCGGTGGGTCGCAACCCGACCAGAACGTGGCTCACCGTCTCGTGACGGCAGTCGCACGAAAGGTCAAAACTCTAAACCTCCGCTGCGGCGGCGTCCAGAATGAAGGTGACGTCGTCGTGGGTCTGCAACAAGCTTGCCGGATGGTCGACCGTCACCGGCCCCTCCATCGCTTTGAGAACGGCCTCCGCTTTCGCTGCGCCGAATGCCAACAGCACGATCCGCTTAGCATCTAGAATCGTGCCGATGCCCATCGATAGCGCTGTTTTAGGAACGTCATCGACCGAATCGAAGAACCTGGCGTTCTTTTCGATCGTGTCCGCGGTCAAGTCGACCACGCGAGTGCGGCTGTCCGCTGGTGACCCGGGTTCGTTGAATGCGATATGCCCGTTGTGCCCGATGCCCAATAACTGCAAGTCGATTCCACCTGCGTCTCGGATGGCATCTTCATAGGCATCCGCATAGGCGACCGGATCTGTGGCTAACCCATCGGGCAAGTGGATTCGGTCAGCAGAGATGTTGACGTGGTCAAAAAAGTTTTGACGCATGAACGCATGAAAACTTTGCGGATGGTCGCGTCCTAGACCGATATATTCGTCCAAATTGAAAGTCGTGACCCCACTGAAATCCAATCCTTCGTCTCGGTGCAAGCGAATCAAATGGCGATACGTTCCGATCGGTGTTTCTCCCGTCGCTAAACCTAGGACAATTTCTGGGTTGTCGCGGACGGCAGCGGCAATCATGTCGGCAGCAAATCGCGACGCGGAATCTCGGTCTGACAGCGAATACTTCATACGATCTCGTTCTCTAGTTGCGTTGCTGCATCCATCAATTCCTCGCTCCATGCATTCGCGTCAAACATCGCGTCCCGCAGTCGACGGCGAAGCGGGGCGGGAACAAAGACGCGAACGCGTTTGACTTGGTCGTCAAATTGTCGGTTTGCCAGGGCCGAAGCGACGGGCGAAACTTCGCCAAGGGTGTGCACCGACGCGTCGGCTCCGATCACATCAATGTCGATATCGACCTCCAGTTTGACCGGCGGTGCGTCGACCAAAATATCGGTCGCCGCGACCGTGACACCAAGCTTGCGTGACAGACGCTCGGCCAGCGTCTGCGACAATGCGGCCAGCCACCAGTAGGGTCGTCGCGCGAGCATTCGATGGACTGCGCCACCACCGCAGGCGAGACGATTGGTTACGCCACCTTCGATCACGTTAAACTCGGCCGCGCGTTTGTACAACTGTCGGGTTTGACCAAACAACCCTTCGACAATCGACCGCACGGGAGTGCCCTCGGCAAGTCGACCGAGCAACTGTGTCCAAGCGTTATCGGTTAGACGCAGCGACGAATCCCAATCCAATTCATCACGCAGCTGAAAAACGGCTCGCTGCAACATGGCGGTTGCACTGCGCACCGTGTGATGCCAGTAAACTTCGCTGAACATGACGTACCGCGAAAAAACCATCATCTCAGCGGCCGTGCGTCCTTTTTCTCCGACGGCGATTTGCTTTTGATTCGGGTGCACACAAATCGAACTGATCAATCGCCCCACGTCAAAGTTTCGACCGTAGGGCACCCCCGCATGCAGACTGTCACGCTGCAGATAGTCCAGTTTGTCGACATCGATGGGACCACTGAGACAACTGCGTAACAATTGAGTCGCGTGCGTGGGCGGTGTGACTGAGTCGGTGGGTTCGAGCAAACTCAGCACGTCACTTGCATCGCACTGCCAGTCCTGGTCGACACACGCCGCCAATTGTTCGTCATCCAACCAACCAGCCACACGCGATTCATGCTCTGGCAATCCATGCAGATCAATGTCTTCGATCGGGTGGCAAAATGGCCAGTGTCCGACATCATGAACGAGCGAAGCCAACACAAAAGCGTCGGCTCCGCGATCATCAACCAAAGCGGTAAACGCTGGATCGTCGGCAAACCGAGCCAACAGACGTAGCGAGTTATGATAGACACCAAGGGAATGTTCGAGCCGTGAATGCGTCGCACCGGGATAAACTAGTGCGACCATTCCCAGTTGGCTGATGCCAGAGAGCCGTTGCATCGGCGCCGTGTCGATCACTCGCCGGACCCGATCCGACATGGGAACATCATCGGCGGGAGGGATGCGTACGATCGAACCGGTACGGTGAAGCGCCGCGACTTCCGGGATCATGTGCCGAGTCCGCTCTGCGATGGATCCAATGATTCGTTCACGACCGGCACCGGGTTACCGAATACATCCGTTTCCTGCGGCTCGACGCCCATTAATGCAACGCCACTGATCACCGCCAAGGCAAGCATCACAATCAAGTACAGTCCGGCATGCGCCAAACCATTGATGAATTCCAACTCGAATGTTGCGACCGAAGCGATCGCCCCGGCCGTGACCATGACGGCCAGTGTGATACCGAACACCATGTAAGACATCTCCGACGCCTTATCGAGGTTCATGACATAACTGGGCACAAACGCATAAATCAACCACAACGACGCGAGTATGGCGGACAAGACTAAGACTCGATTACGAAGCTCGGGGCCGACATAGGGCGCCAATTCTTGATCGTGAACGAATTTGTAACCGTACGATACTAACGGAGGCGCCAACAGAATTGCGGCTGCCCACTGGGCCCAGACCGGAGCCCCCCCATACATCATCCGCAATGCGACCGCCACCGCGACGGCGGCTAGGACCGCGCCGATGCTGATGAACAGCCCTTTGCGTGTGACATCGGTTTCCTCACGGACGATGGGTTTGAGAACACTCTGGCCGGTACTATCTTTGGGGGCACCGTCGTCGGGTGTATGGATGACGACCTGCTCGTCCTTGTCCGGAACCTTGATTTTCTTTTTGCAATTGGGGCACGGTCCGGTCTTGCCAGCGAATTTATCGCTAACTTGAAACCGCTTCAAACAATTCGGACAGGTAACTTGAATCGCCATGAACCGCAAAGATCGCTTGAGTGATGAGGGCCCCACAAGTCAGTGCCACGACGGCACCGGAGGTCACCCACCGGAAGACCCGCAGCAAGACCGCCGAGACGACCGGCAGGACTTGGAAAAAAGCGGTGCCGATCCGCCGAACAGTTTGTCACGTGCGCAGCCCGCGCCGCAACCCTGCGACGACTCGTCATCCCAAAACGGCCCACAACCATCGGCAAACGAACCGGTTGCGCACGTCGTGCTGTATCAGCCCGAGATTCCTCAAAATACCGGAAACATCGGACGCACCTGTGTCGCGGTCGGTGCGAAACTATGGATCGTGCGACCGGCCGGATTTCGGATTGATGACAAACGACTCAAGCGAGCCGGCCTGGATTACTGGCAGCACCTGGAAACGGGCGACGCCAAGAACTGGGACCACCTGCAAGAACAACTGTCGGGCCGCAAATTCTATTTTTTTTCGCGATTCGCCAAACGGACGATCTGGGATGTCGACTTTGACGAAGGCGACGTGTTTGTGTTTGGTCGCGAAACTGCGGGCCTGCCTGATTCGATTCTGGACCCCGCCGACGATCGCTCGTTGCGGTTGCCCTGCCGCGAACAAGTCCGCAGCCTGAACCTGGCGACCACCGTCGGCATCACCTTGTACGAACAACAGCGACAACTGAGGCAGCGGTAGCGGCGGATTCGTAGGCACCGATTGACTTGGCCTATTTATCGGCACGATTTGCCGGGCTTACCTTGCCTCCGATGGCCCAAGTTGTATAGCCTTGCCATCGCAGTTGTTCAGCGACCTGGGAGCCAAAATCATGTCACGATTTATCTATGGGATGATCTGTGGTGCCGCGCTGCTGTACATGGCGATGCATTACCACGTCGTTCGCGGAAACGAGGGGGTCTTCCTGGTCCCCAAAATCAGCAATGAATTGTCAAACGCTTATGTCGACATCCGCCACTTCAAGCTAGAGGATTGGCAGGAACACAAGACGCTGGCCGCGGCGATCATGCGCAGCAATCGGTCACATTTGCTCGAAGACGCCTCACTGGGCTCCTTTCGCGAAACCACTCGAGCCCTGGTCGACGGCTTGTTCGGAGGACGGACGGGCGAGTAACGCGTCCCGCACTTCTCATCTGCGTCGCTTTTCCGCAAGGCACATTCTTAGCGACTCGCAAATCATCGGTAACGATTTTCGGGAAAATTTTCACGGCGACGACTCCGCCATCGCTGCGGATGATGCGACCGACACGCCTTGAATCTTTGTTGCGTAAGTTGTCATCGGTTCATTAGGTGCGAAGCATCCGTTTTGGCAACTTGTGCTCTGCTGCCGCCAAACCGTCGATCCTCTTTCGTAGACCGCTCCACTGTCACGCGAGCGGCGGCCTTTCGATGTGAAGGCGACCGAAGGAGCTTTAAACCATGTCTATGTATCGAAATCGTTACTTCCTGTTGGGCGTGCTGTTGATCCTGCTGGGTGTACAGTTTCGCATGATCGATTCGTTTGTGCTGAACGAAAAAACAACACGCACCTTGGCCAAAGTAACCAAGACAGAACCGGTCGCCGAAAGCACACTTTTCTCTTCCCTGGTGATGCAAGTTGCGCCAAAACCGACCAAGCGCGTCAAACCACCGCGCTGGCTGGGCTTGGCGATGATCGCCGTCGGATCGGTAATCTCGCTGCACGCGGTCGCGATTCCGCGCCATCGAGGATAAACGCCGCCTCGCCGATGCGGAAAGAGAGATGGGCAACCTCAATTGCCTGACGAATTGTTGACGCATGGACGCGTACCCATTTGAGTTTCGACTCGCTCCATGATGAAACGAAGAACGCGATGCTGCTGCTGCCACTGTTAATCCTTTGGGCTCGCAATCCGATGAATTTCCCACGATATCTGATGCGTCCCTTGGCGAGTCTCGTCGCGACGATCGCGGTGGCGGTGCCGGTCGTCAGCGACCAAATTGCTTGGGGTGCCGAATACGATTCGCCTGAGAATCGCATGCGGTCGGAGCGTCACCTGGTCAGCGATCGTGACGACGCGAACCCGATGCGCCCGGAAAAGATGCGCGAGGGCACATTGGTTCCTCCCACGGTGGGCCGGTTTATCCCCGCCGGCCGACGATGGATGTTTGTTCCCGATAGCGTCTCGGATGAAACCGACGACATCGCTCGCAGCCAAACACGCCCACGCCCAATCCCAAGAAACGTCTTCCGATCGGTTTCATCCCACTTTGACGCGCCAAAGACGTCCCAGAAAATGTATTCCGGTTCGATACGAGTCCACGAACGAAATCGTTTACGTGAGTACTCCGCAAGCGACCGAGAAACCGACGCCCCCACCAGGCTTGTGCAAACGTCCGATGCGGCAATCGCGAAAAGCGCCGCCGGAAACCCGATCGGGCTGCCAAAGATCATTGCGGCGGAGAATTTGATGTTACAGCGGATCGTTGACGCGATTCGAACTGATGGAGTGGACGATCGCTGGACCGTCTCGGGACAACTGACCGAATTCTTTGACGAGAATCGACTCTTGCTTCGCACCGCCGAGCGTGCCGCATCACAGTAGCAGGAATTATTTGAAAACGGATCGATTGCATTGTGACGACGATGCGCACGTTGTCTGCTACAATGGCAACCACGTTGAATATCCGGTCGCCGCCTACCTCCGCACGTCCATGTGCTCACGACCGAATAACGTAATCGACGAGCTTGACGTATGCGTTGCTTCTATTGGCAATCGGTTCTCTTATTGACGCTGCTGGCGTTTCCCGCGATCGCTCCCTTTGCACACGGTGCCAAGCCCAGTCACAGCGATGCGGACCGAGTCGCCTTTTTTGAATCCAAGATTCGACCGGTTCTCGTCGAGCATTGTTACCAATGCCATTCCGATGAAGCGAACGAAGCCGAAGGCGGACTTCGATTGGACACCCGTCAAGCATGGCAGCAAGGCGGCGACTCAGGTCCCGCGTTGATCGTCGGTGATCCCAAGCAGAGCTTGCTTGTCAAAGCTTTGCGATATGACGGGATCGAGATGCCACCGGACCAAAAATTACCCCAACAAGTGGTCAACGATTTCGAACGGTGGATCCAGGACGGCGCGGCCGACCCGCGACAAGCCACTCCATCGACCAGCACAGACCAGGACCCACAAAACATCGACGTTCGGTCCGGCGCACAGTTCTGGTCGTTTCAACCTCTTGATGTCGTCGCGCCACCGACGGTGTCTGACGAACAGTGGCCGATTAACGACATCGATCGATTCGTCCTTGACCGGCTGGAGGCACAAGGCTTGCGGCCTGCCGATGATGCGGATCGCGCCGCGATTCAGCGCCGGCTATTTATCGACTTGATTGGATTGCCGCCGACCGAAACGCAGCAGAGTGCTTTCTCGGAAAACACAGATCCGCTCGCTTATGAAAAGTTGGTCGACGAACTGTTGGCGTCGCCCTACTTTGGCGAACGCTGGGGCCGGCATTGGTTGGACCTCGCTCGTTTCGCCGAATCCACCGGCGGCGGCTCTTCGCGTGTCATGCATGATGCCTGGAAGTATCGCGATTATGTCATCGACAGCTTTAACAAAGACAAGCCGTATGACCAATTCGTTCGTGAACAAATCGCGGGCGACTTGTTGCCATGGGCCGACCTTGACCAGAAGGCAGAGAATCTTGTCGCAACCGGCTTCCTTGTCCTAGGCGCAAGGAACTATATCACGGACGACGAGACGATCTTTCGTATGGACGGGATCGACGAACAAGTCACCGCAGTTGGGCACGCGATTCTGGGCATGACTCTGGATTGTGCCCGATGCCACGATCACAAGTTTGACCCGATTCCGACCACCGATTACTACGCGCTCGGTGGTATTTTCGGCAGTACCCTGACGGCCAAAGTCATTCCGGGAACGAAAAATTACATTTGGAATACGCGGTCGGACCCACGCGAAGATCCCGACGGGCAACGATTCGCAGAGTACGAACGCAAGGCAGAACAGCTGGCGATAGCGGTCAAACGAGCCGCGAAACTGCGTCGCGATCTTGCCTACGCACGCAAGACCAACGAACTGCCCAGTGACGTGGCCGAGCAAGTCGCCACAAAACCCGCTGCCGCTCCTGACATCGCGGACAAAGCAACCAGCGCAGACAAAGCAACCAGTGCAGACGATCCGACCCGCATTTTGCAGCAATGGATTGCCGATGCGGACAAGGAACTGGAACAACTGACGCCACAAGTAAACAGACTCCGCGAACAGCTTCCCGAGAAACCCGAGACATTCATGGCCGTCGCGTGCCGTGAAGATCCGAGCGATCTAGCCGTACGCATTCGTGGCAATGCCCACCGAACCGCAAATTCCGTCAAGCGAGGCTTCATTCAAGTCGTCGCGCTGGGCATGTCTGACAAGCCTACCGATCCAGCCATCCCCAAAGAGCAAAGCGGTCGCCGACAGTTGGCTGACTGGCTTGTATCGCCGGACAACGCACTGACCGCTCGCGTTATCGTCAACCGTGTCTGGCAGCATCTGTTCGGTCGAGGCATCGTCGCCACGCCGAACAACTTCGGCATAACGGGCGAATTGCCCTCGCACCCCGAGTTGCTGGACTGGTTGGCGTACAAATTCATTGAAGACGGCTGGTCCGTCAAATCATTGATCCGACGGATCGTCACGACACGCACGTACCAACTTTCGTCGGTAAACCGCCACGATGCTGACCAGTCCAAAGACCCCGACAATCGGTGGCTGAGTCGTCACTCGCGACGCAGCCTTGATGCCGAAACCATGCGAGATTCGCTGCTTTTTGTTTCCGGCGAACTCGACATGCGGCAGGGCGGACGAAGCTTCTCGCCAACGTTAAGAGCTGAGTTCGATTACGAGTTTGGGTCGAATCGACGCAGCATCTACGTTCCTCGTTTCCGCAACAACCAATACGAGTTTTTCTACGCCTTCGATGCGGCGAACCCAGCGATGGTTGTGGGAAAGAGAGACGAAACGATCCTGCCGACGCAAGCGTTGTTGTTGATCAATCATGATTTTGTGATCAGTCGGTCACAAGTCGCTGCCGAGCGAGTGCTGTCCGAATCGCACGTCGACGATCGAGCCCGTATCAACACGATGTACCAGCGTGCACTCGCCAGAAAACCGACGGCCGCAGAAATGAATCTGGCGTTAGCGTTCGTTGGCGAATCAACCAACCAAACAGGCGCCAACCGTTTGCAATCATGGACCGCGTTGCAGCAAACACTGATGGAATGCGTGGACTTTCGGTTTGTCAAATGAGCGCTGAATCGCTGTGACGAACCATTCTGCGACGAATCACAGAACGAATTGGAATAAGACCATGGATCGACGAGACTTACTTCGTAATGTTGCGTGCGGTTTCGGCCAGCTCGCGTTTACAGGGCTGGCGGCCAAGGCGGGTGAATCCACGGGCGATCCAAGGTCGCGCGCTCCAAGATCGGGCGCTCCAAGATCGGGCGGCATTTTGTCGGCGTCACCTGCGAGAGCGTTTCCGGCGCGAGCGAAACGAGTCATCTTTTTATTCATGCATGGTGGCCCCAGCCAAGTTGATACGTTCGACTTTAAACCGGAACTACAACAACGCACCGGCCAGACGGCTTCATTCGACCAAACCCGTTCGGGCCAACCGGAAACTCGGACGCTTTTCGGTTCGCCTTGGCAGTTCCGTCGGCACGGCGAATCGGGACAGTATGTCTCGTCGTTGTTTCCCAAAATGGCAGAACACGTCGACCGCATGTGCTTCATTCACAGCATGCGAACGACGGGCACCGCACACGGGCAAGCAACGTTGTTCATGCACACCGGCAGCACCAACCTCGTTCGGCCGTCGATGGGATCATGGATTTGCTATGGGCTGGGTTCCGAATCAGAAAACTTGCCCGGATTCGTCACCATCGCCCCCAGCGCGAACATTGGTGGCACACGGATTTATTCCAACGCGTTTTTACCCGCGGCATACCAGGGGACTGCCATCGGGCGAGCCGAACGACCGGCGACCGAAGCAAGATTCGAAAACATGAACTCGAATCGTCTGCCTAGTGATTTGCGGCAACGGCAAGCCGAATTGCTCCGCAGCGTCAACCAGTTGCAAACTCAATCCGATGCGGCCTCTTCTGCGCTATCCGCGTCTCTGGACTCGTTCGAGATGGCGTTTCGCATGCAACAACACGCGCCGAACATCACGAACTTGGATGACGAATCTGAATCGACGCTATCGATGTACGGGATTGGCGACAAATCCACCGATGACTTTGGACGGCAATGCTTACTGGCACGCCGACTATCCGAGTCCGGTGTCCGCTTCGTTCAAGTGAACTATTCTGACAATTCAACAACACCCAAGTGGGACCAGCACCGCGACCTGCAAGTCGAGCACGAAGCACACGCCAAAGCCGTGGACCAACCCATCGCTGCGTTGTTGCAAGACTTGCAACAACGCGGCTTGCTGGATGAAACACTCATTTGGTGGTGCGGCGAATTCGGGCGTACGCCATTCTCTGAAAATGGTACCGGCCGCGACCACAATCCGTTTGGCTTTACAACTTGGCTGGCCGGTGGCGGAGTCAAAGGCGGCTATGCGCATGGTGCGACGGACGAACTGGGAATGTCAGCGGTCCAAGATCGCGTTCACACGCATGACTTGCACGCAACGATTCTTCATCTATTGGGGCTCGATCATCTTCAACTGACTTATCGCTACGCGGGACGAGATTTTCGGCTCACTGATGTTGCGGGCGAAGTCGTCAAGGAAATATTGGCATGAGCTTCAACGACGATCATCCACACAACAGGCGAGTCGCGATTCGTAAAATCGCAGCGACTGCAACCGCTGTGGTTTCAGCACCGGCACTACTAATACAGTCGCCACAGCACCACTGCGGCGCAGCGGAATCCACATCATCGCCAGCGATTAATGCCACGTCGTCCTTGGAATCTATGGTCGGCATCACCTGCGGAGGCGGACTGGGGCGTCAACGTGAACGCGGCGAGCTTGACCTCTTCTCGGTGCCCAAATATGTCCACGAAGAATTGGGCATGCGATTGATTGACTTGAACACACGCTGGACGACGCCCTATTCGGAAAAAGAACTTGCCAAAGCGCGAGAAACCGCCGAACGCACGGGATGCTATTTCAGCAATCTGAAAGTGAATTACAACGTCGGAAACATGTACAGCGACGACGCGGCCGAACGCCGACAAGCCGTACAAGAGGCTCGCAGCCAAGTCGATGCCGCCAAGACGCTCGGCACCCGATGGATACGCTTCACGATACCACAGCAACACGCCGATGCTCCTGTGGCACACATCGAACTGGCTCAATACGCACACGAACAGGGACTGAAATTGCTTGTCGAAAACGGCGGTTGGATGAAAAGTCATCCTGGCGCGATCTCATCTGTCGTTAAGGCGATTGGCGGTTATGCGGCGGCTTGTCCCGACACGGGCAACTGGGACGACGACCTGCGAGCCGAAGGGCTTCGGAAGTCATTTGTCGGTGCCGAAAGCTGCGACTTTAAAGTCTTTGAACTGGGCAAGAATCATCAACATGCCGAGTATGATCTGAAGCAGTGTTTTGACCTCGGGTGGAATGCGGGCTTTCGGGGCCCCTGGATCATCGAACATATGAAAGATGCGACAGAAAACTTCGCCCGCGACACCGTCTATATTCGCGAACTTCTGCAGAAATGGATCGCGAAGCGAAACGGATAAACGAATCGCCCCGTATTGGCGAACGACGTGATTTGCTAAGCTCGTGCAAGTTGGACGTCGATTGTCGGCGTCTGCATGTTTTGACCTTGGTTGGCTGACAGACTGCTCTTGAACGCGATTCCGGATTTCGACAAAGGCATCGACGGTCTACTGCCCGCGATTGCTCAGGATGCAGAGAACGATCGCGTGCTGATGATGGCCTGGATGAACAAGGAATCATGGCAGGAAACACTCGACACCGGTGACGCAGTTTACTTCAGTCGCAGTCGCGGAAAGCTTTGGCGAAAAGGCGAGACCAGCGGACACCGACAAAAGGTGGTCGAGATTCGCGTCGACTGCGATGCGGATACTATTCTGCTGAGGGTCCAGCAGACCGGCGCGGCATGCCACGAAGGATTCGAGAGCTGTTTTTTCCGTGCCGTCGATAACGATGGCACGGTGACCATCCGCGACGAGCGTCTAGTCAATCCTGATGATGTTTACCGGTAATATTCTTAAGCCGGTATTTTTCGAGAACGTAACACTGAATTTTTTTGGATAAGGGAATCGTGATGGCAGCCGAAGCGCGACTGAAGGAACTCGGAATTGAACTACCCGAAGCCCCCAAACCGGTTGGCGTCTACAAACCGGTCGTGATCGCCGGAAACATGGCGTACCTTTCTGGGCACGGACCGTTAAAACCCAACAAGACACTGATCACCGGCCGTCTTGGATTGGACATGGATACGGAAGCCGGTTATGACGCAGCGAGACTGACCGGAATGGGCATCTTGGCGACACTGCAAACCCACCTGGGCAGCTTGGACAAAGTCAAACGACTCGTCAAATTATTGGGCCTTGTCCGTTCGACCGACGGTTTTGACCAGCAACCTGCGGTGATCAACGGATGCAGCGAACTGTTCCGTGACGTCTTCGGTGAAGACGCCGGTGTCGCGGCTCGCAGCGCACTGGGCACCAACGCATTGCCAGGCGGAATTGCAGTCGAAATCGAAGCGATCTTTGAAGTGGAAGCGTAGACTGGTCTGCGTGCAAGCTTAGCCCTGCTTGCCGCACCAACCACTGCCAAAGTTACCTGGCTAATCCACCGGCACCCTGGATTAGCCAACAGATCCCTGACAACAATGAACGGATTCAACGACGTTTTTTGTGGCAGGGCACACCAATTGGAACACGATTCGCCGTAGTTTTCACCGCAGTTTTCACGACAGAGCTCACAGCATTATTGCTCGTTAGACGGCACTGATTCGCAACCATGAATCGACCCTGATGCTTGATGCAGAGCTCTTCGTTTTGACGAAACGGTCAAACAAAAGCATCGACTGCTTAACGTTATGCGCCGCATCCGTTGCGAATCAAAGACGGTGCCGGCCTATCGATGATCAAGAAGGAATAGATGGTGTCAGCGAAATTGAAACCCGGAGATTGGGTAATCTACCGTAAACAAAAGGTGAGTTCCTCACCTGGACCGCGAGCGAAAAATACGACTCCAGCCAGCAAAGGCGAAACGTATAGCTATGTCGTGGAAAAATACTGGGTGGTCGACGAGCTACTTGAAAGCGGCGAACTGAGAATTCGTACCCGGCGCGGTAAGCAGCACATCGTACAACCGGACGACCCACGACTACGCAAAGCCAAATGGTGGCATCGGCTGCTGCGAGGCGACCGGTTTCGCGCCGTGGAGGAATCCACAACATCCGAAACAAAGCAGCATTAAGCGAGAGACCCGAACTGGTCTACCACGAGAACACAGATCAACAATCGGTTGAATCGGACTTGCCCTCGCGCTAATACTGAACAAGAACTACCCAGTTTCGCATCGGTCCTCGTTTCTCAGAATTTTGTTGCATTTGCTTGCTCGAAGCCCCATAAAGGTGCTCGGGAGCAATTGCTTCTCTTTCTGTCACGCGGGGAGGTCGTCGGGTGTATTATCAGAAATCGGCTGGCCTGCTCGCCGCGCTGGCCGCAACCGCGCTGCTATGCAGCGGTGCAGGAGCACAAGACAAAGCGTCAGCACTGCTCGAAAATCCCGACGCTTCGGAAAGGAAACCGCGCCCGAAGACTAGGGCCGGGCAAAAGCTCTTTGAAAAAGAGTGGCAATGGAACGACGCCATTGAATCACTCGATGAGAAAGAGACGCTGTCAGCCCTCTTCCAGCGTCGACGCACCGTTGATGCACGAACGATGCGGGACAGTTCGCGACCGACGCTGCCTGATCAATTCATCGGCGGGGACGGCCTTGGACCGATGCACAACGCGACATCCTGTGCCGCATGCCACATCGATGGCGGCGGGTCGGGCGTCGATCGAAACGTAACGCTGATCACGATTGACCCCCGATCGGACTTAGCAAGTTTTGACGCCGCGACGGCAACGCAAACGGTGATGGATTTTTATCCGAATCTGTTGGCAGCCAGCGGGTAACTTTCATTCAACACGGTTGTCCACGATCGCTCAACTCGTCTAGGTTACGAACCGATTCGAGATCGGTTGGCCGAGTTCATTTCCGGCGGACTTGAAGAGGCCTGGTTCACCCCCGGCCAACGTCGCAGCGATGCTATCGCTAAACGACCGGTCGTCGCGGGTCGGTTTGAATCGATTGACTACTACCTCAGTCAGCGCAATTCCCCAGCCTTATGGGGAATGGGCGCGATCGATCGTATCGATATCAGCCGGATGCGACGGGTGGCCCAGTGGCAGGCTCGCGTGACCGAGGGCAAGGTCACCGGCCGGGTTGCCGGAAAGTTCGGTTGGCGGGGCCAAGTCCAATCGCTGGCCCTGTTTGTCTCTAGCGCATGCGCCGGTGAGTTAGGGCTTAGCCAAAGCACCGCCACGCAGGCCAACGACCCGGCCGATCCCAAGTACGCGAATGTCGCTCTGGATATGAGCGATCAGGAAGTCAGCGAGTTGACGCAATACGTGATGTCGATACCTCGTCCCATCGAGACGCCGGTCGATGGATTTACCAAGAGTGACCTGCTAGAAGGCGAGGCTGCGTTTGGGTCGATTGGATGTGCGGTATGCCATGTCTCAGATTTGCGGCCGACGTCAGGAATGTTCAGCGACTTACTGTTGCACGACATGGGCCCGGAACTGCAATCACCGTTTCCAGCGCCAGTTGGCGAACTGATCGACGTGCCGCGCTCGAGTGGCATCGCACTGCAAGCCAACCGTTTTATCGCGAGCGCGGTCGCCGGCGGATACTATGGCTCGCCCGAGCAAATCGATCCCCCATTAGCGTTCCCGCTGGCCAAGCCATTGAAGCCTCAGTTTCCTCGCGGCGAGATAAGTGAGGAACGATTGCAAATCGTCGAGAGTTGGCCCTGGGATGCCTTGCAACGCGAGTGGCGTACTCCGCCGCTTTGGGGAGTCGCAGACACGGCGCCGTACTTGCACGACGGTCGCGCCAAAACCCTCAAAAAGGCAATCCTGTGGCACGGCGGAGAAGCGAAAGGTTCACGCGATGCATTCGAGTCACTGTCGATCGCGACTCAACAGAAAGTGATCGCCTTTTTGTCATCGCTCAGGTCTCCGATGCAAACGCATAGCAAAGCAAGAACGCACTAATTCCGCAGAGGCCTGACGGCATCCGCGCTGCACACACTTTGCGCGTTCGCCAGCGAACGGGACTGAATGCTCGGTGCATCCAACTGCCCCCGTCACGTTCGCTAGCGTTACGCTCTCTGCCTAACGACTTCGGCGCCATTCTCCTGGTTCGCCGCATGAGCACTGAAACATCCGACCGAGTGTTGAGCCAGGTCAGAACTTTCATCGGAGTCATCATCGGTCCCGTGACTGAACGTCTCGACTGCCTGAAGAGCTTCCTGCAACAAACGCAATTCAATTTCGACGGCGATGGCTTCTGTCACATTATCGACCTCGAACTTTTCGCAAATTCGATGACGTGCCAATTCGACCGTACGCGAAGAAACGGATAGCTTTCTAGCGATCTGTTTATTCAAATTGCCCGCACCGACCAACAAAAGAACCCGCTGTTCGCGATCGGTCAGCCGCTGCATCACTTGCTGTAATTCGTCGATTCGATCGCGAATCCGCATGTACTGTCGATACTGAGCAGTGATATCTTGCGCGCACGTATGCTTACGCAGGATGGTCCCGTCGTCGGAAAACTCGTCATACGACTGAATACAGATGTATTTCTCGTTGCCGTCCGAATGCAGCACCGCGCGAACTTCGCGGCGATTGGATTGCGATTGGAAATCATCACCTCCCGAATCGGAAAGCCCTCGGTTTAGCGGATGATTCGGAACAAAAAGTTCTTGATAGTCTCGGCCCAACTGGTGGGTCGGCTCGTATCCCAGCACGTGCTTAACCGAACGGCTTAGGAATGTCATTCGATTGTTGCCGTCGCTGGACAGGAAGAAGAACGGCGCAACAAATCGATCAGGAGACGGTTGTTCGCTTTGAATAGGTTTCATGAAGAGCCCCTCATTAGTAATCCGGATTAGCTAGAAGATCGGCCGAGTCGTGGGCATCACAGCCGATCCCTGTACAACCCAGATAGTTCACAAATGTTCCGCGACACTCGGATGTCTAAGTGGCGGGTTAACCCGATACGAAACGTTGACATCAATTCGAAGTCGCGTCACGTTATCATTGGACGATCAGTCGTTGACCGAACATGCCAACCTGTGCAATCAGTGTTGGCATTAAAGAACAAGCATTGTTCAAGATGTGAAGTCCGTCGCAGACTCCAACTGGGTAAGCATCCAGCGCAACTCGAGGGGTGTCAACACAAATTACTTTCGAAAGCACAAGATGAAACGCCGGCGATCAGATTGAAGCGCACGAAGATCACGATGTACAGACGTGCGTTTCGACATACATGCTGCGCGCATACAACCCGTTGCTACAGATCTTACCTACCTCGTGACAATAACTGACGAACACTCAACACAGAAACGTGACTCTAATTTTTGCCCTGTGGCGAGTGCGTGCTCTTCGCAGCACCCTGTAAATGCTTCAACAAGAAATCTCGTTGCATGTTGCGAATTTCCGATGTGGCGAATTGCGGACCGCCGTGTCCGGCCCCCTCGATCGTGTGAAGTGTCGATTCAACTTGGACTGCTTTCAGCGCCTTGTCCATCGCCTCGCTTTGATTGAGAGGTACCGTCCGATCATTGGTGCCGTGAATGATCAGGAAGGGCGGATCGGACTTGTCGACATAGGTAATCGGATTCACTCGTTTGATACCAGCCACGTTTGGCAGAACTTCTCCGCCACCGAGCAGCTTTGACTCTGGCGACCCTGCTTTATTGTGGCTCTCGTAACCTTTGGCGGTAACGAATGCTTTGAAATCGGTCGGACCGTAGAGGTCGACGACGGCCTGAACGCTACTTGAATGATCGGCCCATCCACCGTCGCCCTCAAGTTCCTTCACAGCGCCGGATGTCCCCAAAAGAGCAACGAGATGACCGCCTGCCGAACTACCGCCGACGGCGATGCGGTTCGGGTCGAGGTTGTACTTTTCTGCGTGGGCGCGCAGATAGCGGATCGCGCATTTGCAGTCTTCGATCTGTGCCGGAAACGGCGCCTCTCCGGTCAGCCGGTACTCGATCGTTGCTCCAACAAAACCTTCGCGAACCATGGGTACGACTTTCCCGACACCGCCATCCTTGGTGCCCCCCTGCCAGCCACCGCCGTGAACCCACACATAGACCGGCTGCGGTTTTTGGCGATCTTCCTTGGGCAGCACGATATGCATCTTTAGGTCACGACCACCACCTTTCCCAAAAACCACATCGCGCAGCACCGTGACGTCTTCCGGCGCGCCCTGCCCTATCCGCTGTCGATCGCGGTCGTCACGTGCATCCACAAAATCTTCTTTGGTGAGCTCGCCATCGTTGTTGCGGTCGAATCGATTGAACAATTGCAGAGGTGCTTTGAATTCGTCTTTGGTCACTTTCCCGTCCCCATTTGCGTCTTCACGGCGCAGGACTTCGCCAAAAGGAATTCGAGGACGTTGCGTTTGAAGAAAGCGGCGTTCTTGCCGTGAGTCCTGAGCCACAACATCGAACGAAGCGGCCGCGGCAACGATAACGAAGAGTGCTGTGATGGATCGCATATGTAGTCTCCAGTGCGTAAAGTTGTGATTTGCAATTCAGCGGTTACCGGCCCGCCCTGCTAACTCGCCCTTGTCGACGACGCCATCGCCGTTCTTGTCAAAACGGCGAAATACCTGAGATGGACCACGGAACTCGGCTGCCGTGATCTTGCCGTCGTTGTTTGCATCGTGCCGAAGCATCCGTTCCACCATACCTCCGGCACCGCCAGGACGTCGCCGAGCGCCGACGCCGCTACCAGCCTGCGCGTCTGTGGCGGACGCCGGTGCGGGATGGCTAAGCGATGCCTGATTTATCTCTTCTTCGCTCCACAAAACGACCTCCCTTCCGCTCAGTTTCAACAGTGTCACGAACCAGTGATGAGCCATCACCTCGGCTCCCAACTCGTTCGGGTGAACCTTGTCCGCCTGAAACGCATGAGGCCAAACCTTACTTGTCGGAGTCCAAACATCGGGACCGGCGAAAACATTAACGGGATTGGACTTCATGAACTCGGCAAGGGCGAGTCGTTCGTTGCCAATCTCTGGTTCCATTCCCTGTTTATAGATGTGCATCGCGATCACCACGGCGTCGGCACCGTCGGACTTCAACAGGTCGGCATAAGCTTCGATGCCCTCTGCTCCTGTGCGAATACCATCGATATCCCTTTGGCTGCGAATGCCATCGGAACGTCCGCCGAAAACCCACTGCAGTGATTGCTGCGCGAGAACGATCGTCGGGCGCGAATGATCTTGCAGCAAAGGTCGCAGCCGGCTGATCCACGGCGGCATTGGCTTGCCCGTTTTGACGTTCATCCATTTTGCGATCGGCGTCGTTCCCTGGGTCGCCGATTCCACGGTGATAACACGCTTGCCATCGAAGTACCGATCTAGTTTTCTCTGCAGTATCGTCGGCCAACGAAACGACGTCGAATAGCCATTGACAACGAACGTCCGCGGCTCGCCGTCAAACCAATCCACCCGAACATCCTGCGCTGCGACAGCTTGAATGGCACCGAACGCCGACGCACAAACCAGAAAGCATGTCAAAACCTGTCGCATCATGATGCTCGATGAAGAAAACGTTGCAGTGATGGAATCTCAACCGACTTTTTGGTCATCATGGTCATCAGCAGTGACAATGTCGACGATTCGGTCCAGCGATTTGTGGAAAGCTTTTCTTTCGGTCCGTGTTACCGCGTTCTCGATGGAAGATCGAAGTGCCTCAGAGCTCCGATTGAGCTTTGTCGCGAGTCGGCGCCCGGCGGCTGTCAAGTGAACTCGCCGCGCCCTCCCATCTGTTTTGCAGCGCACCCGGCGGACGTACTCACGATTCTCTAAGAGCTTCAGCATCGCCGTCACGGTGTTCCCATCCGACGCCATGCGATCCCCCAACTCCGATTGTGTGACCCCGTCTTCTTCTGAGAGCAGCGACAACAAGACGAACTGGTCCGCCGTGATATCGAACTGAGCAAAATGCGACTGAGCCGCACGGTGCATCGTCAGGTAAGCTCGACGCAATCGCATCGGGATGGAATTTTCAAATGTCATTTGTCACGTGTACGAATCAAGTCTCGCGGCTCGCGCTTGCCTTATGGTACGCATGCGTAGTATATTTGCAAGCAGCAAAGCTCCATTTCTTTCCTTCGCAGGCGCCCGATGTCATCTCAGTCTTCGCAAAACCCGATTGTGTGCAAAGTCAGCGAACGGTCCGACCCCGAAGAACACGGCGCCAGTCTGAAACCGGTGCAAAAACGTGAGGTCGTATTGAAAGTCGAAGCCGAATCGCTCGACAACATGCGAAAACAAGCGACGGTCCGGATTGATCAACCCAAAGGCAGCACTTTTCAGATCATCTGCGACGAAGGCCCTTACCTTGGCGGAGACGACTCCGCCCCGCCGCCACTGGCTTATTACAGCGCAAGCATCGCGTTTTGCCTGCTGACTCAATTGTCGCGATACGCCACCGTGAGGAAGCTGAACATCCACAGCATGAAGCTGTCACAGGAAACGCGTTTTGCGATGGAAGGTTCCGTTGTCAAAGGAACGCTGACCGGCCGAGGCGTCGAAGTGGTCACGCACCTGGACATCGAGTCGGACGAACCGGAGGAAACGATCCGCCAGATGATCGAAGTCGGCAAGAACAGTTGCTTCATCCATCAGTCGATCATGAACCCTGTCCCGTCCATCATCGAAGCCACCTTCAACGGCACTCAGCTATGAGAGTGCAATCACGATCAAGCACCGCCTTACCTGGATGACTTTTTAATCTTTGTGAGAATAACGTCACCCGCATAGCAACCGCCTTCATAACACAATTCCTTCCCGCCTCCGCCGCCGGCGAAGTTGGGCTGATGCGCGTCAACGGTGGGCCAACCTGGGCCATTGGTTGAACCGACGATGTAGATGTTGCTGACGTCGTCGATAAAGCAAGACCGCCCGTCATCGTAACTTCGTCCGCCGAGATAACTGCTAAAGCTGAGTTCAGAGAAATCAGCCGCAAGGACCACGGCGATCGCGTCATTTTGCTCTGACCGCGATGATTGGATCGCATTGGATGAAATCGGGAAATCGATAGACGACGTTGTCCCGGTAAACACCAATTCGCCCGATTCGCTCACATTCACGCCGTCCGCTCCGTCCTGCAACTTGCCTCCGATATAGGTGCAATGCAACAGTGATCCGCTCGGGGAAAACTTAGTCGCAACGACATCAACTTCACCAGCAAGCGTCGACTGAAACACTCCGTCGGTTACCGGCATGTCGGTCCCCTTCGTTGCGTTGACCAAATAGGCGTTACCGGCCGAATCAACGGCCATATTGTGCGTACTGTTCCCCCATTCCATTGCGGCACCGCCAAAGTAAGTCCCAAAAATCAGCCTTGATCCATCGGGTGCCAACCGTGCAACAAAAGCGTCTGTATTGCCGTTGTGCGTTTGGTCATGAGCTCCACTTGTGGTGGGAACATCGCTGGATTTCGTCGTAAAGTTCAAGTAAACGGATCGATCCGGGCCAAGCCGTAAACCACAGTTGGGCACTTCATCGTCGGAACCACCCAGCCAGGTCGCCCAAAGGACTCTTTGTCCATCGTTGGCAATCTTGACCGCACCGATCTCTACTCCACCGGCGGGTTTCTCTTGGTAAGCCCCTGCGAACCAGTTCGATGGCGGCAGCGGCCCTTTGCCCGTGTAATGCAGCGCGACGTAGACGTCCCCCTCTGCATCGATTGACAGGTCTCTGCAGAGCTGACCGACACCAACATAGGAGGCCCAATCCAACGCGGTTCCATCTGGCTTTAGCTTCGCAACGAATCCGTTTTGCATTCCGTAAATTCCATTGTCGGTTCCCTGGAATTTAGCTTGAAATGCACCACTCGTAACGGGAAACCCTGGACCGCCGCGTCCGCTGACATAGACGTGACCGGAACTGTCGACTTCAACTGCGTACGCGCGATCGTAGTTGGGGCCGCCCAACAGCGTTGACCAAAGCAACTTTCCAGAGCGACTGAACTTACAAACGAACGCGTCGCAGTATCCGCCACTTCCGATGCGTTTACCCGACTTATCTTGCCGGCGCCGCAACGCACCATCGGTCGTAGGAAAATCATTCGATTGAGTTCCACCGACCACATAAACGTCGCCCCGGGAGTCCACGCACACGTCCCGCGCGTGCTCCCAGTTCGAGCCACCAAGCATCGTTGAGAAAGCAATCTCGTAATCAGAGCCAAGCGTGACGCTGTCCTGAATCAAGATAGCCAGCAACGTTAGAATTGCAGATCGCATGACTGAGTTCATAAGGACGTTTCCGATATCGTTTGTTTCGTGTTCGGTACAGAACCGATCTAGAAATCGCCCGAGCTGACGAGCGATCGGATCATGCACGAATTCTAGCAACAAATACTTCTCGCCCGAATAAGCATTGCAAAAAAGTGAGCCCGCTTGGACCGCTGCTGAAACCCTTTAGCGTTCATCGCGGCTCGCATCCGAGTGGTAAGGTCGGCAAAGAGGTGGGTTTGGTGGCTAATTTGCCTCAGGTTTATGAGCGGAATCCAGAGAAACGCAATCCTGTCGCTTGCTGGCCGCATCGCTTGGGTCCCACTCTACAATATCGGTCGACGATCAACACCGACGATCAACACCGTGCGCGCCGCAGATGGTGGCGAGATCGTCACGAACAAAGCCGGGACAGCCGACGACTTGATTGGCTCAGTTTGCCGGAAACGTCGCAGCCCGCTCGAGGATTCAGCCCCCAACCGCCTCGATAAGAAGTCCGGAAACAACGACGCCGCATGGTGACGCGAACGGGAAGGAGTACTCGAGGGCGGCCGAAGCCAAAACACTTCACCACTTGAGTTTACCGTTGTCGATCGACGCCAAGAACCAAGTCAAAGTGGCTGATGAAATCGGCTTCTGCTCGGAATTGAACCCAAACCGTACGACACGACGTCTAAAAGAATTCATCCGCCGCGATCACCGTCTTGGCAATTTCTGCCATTTTCTGATGTTTTGTACTGGCCAGTTCTTGCAGCCGACGAAACGCGTCTGCTTCCGACAAGGTCGCGCGTTTCATTAAAATACCTTTGGCTCGCTCGACCAACTTTCGTTCTTCAAGACTGCGTTTCAAGTCATTGGTTTCGCGCAACAAGAATTGCAATTCGTGGAACCTTTGCATCGCCAAATAGATCGTCGCCCTCAAGTCCTCTTCGCGGATAGGTTTGACAAGATACGCCATCACGTGTTGATCGGCCGCCCGATGCAAGAACTCTTTGTCAGGGTATGCCGTGACGACGACAAAGGGCACCGGATGTGAACTTCCGCGAACCAGCTTGGCCGCTTCGAGCCCGTCCAATTCGGGCATCTTGATATCGGTGACGACCAGATCGGGTTGCAACTGAGCGCACAGGTCAACCAGTTCCTTACCGCTTGATGCAGTCCCGACAACCTGATGACCGAGCTTGTCCAGAAAGAACGACAGCTCCTCGACCAACAGGGGCTCGTCGTCGGCGACGATAATGCGAAGTGATGATGACATCTAGTACGTAGCGCGTTCGAGTCAAAAACAAAACCGTCCATCGCGAAATGACGCTCAGCCGTAGACTCTCCAGGGAACCCTTCGGGACTCGACTGTCATCCGGATCATGCGCAGGCGTGATCGATTCCCAACGATCGATTAGCAGTCCGCCCGGTCACTCACCCTGGTAGTCTACCCGGTCACCTATTCGCGGAAGCGCTTGGCCGAATCTGAAAACTGGGTTTGGCTGAATAAATTACGGCAGCGTCAACGGTTTGTTGCTATTGAGCTCTCTTGGCAGAGTGATCGTAAATTTTGCACCAGCACCCGGGTTGGCGACAACGTCGATCTCGCCCCCGTGTAACTGGACCGTTTGCATCGCGACGGTCATCCCCAGCCCTGAGCCTCGTCTTTTTGTCGTGTAAAAGGCCTTGAACACTCTTTCAAGCTGCTGTGAAGTCACGCCTTCGCCGTTATCGGAATAGGCAATTTGCAGTGCACTCACTTCGGACTCATTTCGCATCATGACGACGTCACTGTACTCGATGCACAATCGAACGGGGCCTTCACACGCGTCGATCGAGTTTTCGATCAAGTTACGAAAGACGCCTTCGAAATAAAATGCGTCGACAAAGCAACTCGTGCTTTCGCTTTCAATGCGCTGAACGAGTTCACAGTCGCGGATACCGGTCGCTTTCTTAACATTTTGCCAAGCATGCGTGACCAATTCGGGAATCTCGCACCACATCCGTGACAGCGTCGGTGGCGATGCATAGGCTTGCACGTCGGCAAACAGGCGCTGCAAATCTCGCTGGGCACTAATGGTTTCGTTGATGTATCGATGCAGATCCGGACGCTCGGATAGTTGAACCGAAAGCAAATTCAATCCGGCTTGACTCCGTGCGAGCGCGTTACGGCTTTCGTGGACGAGCCCTGCCATCGCTTGACCAAGCGCCGAAAGTCTCTCGCTCTGCACCGCATTTTCAAGCTCGACGGCTAGCTCTCGCGTGTAGACGTAACCGAGCAGTAAGATGCCAACGAGATAGAACCCATGCCGCAGCGGCGACAGGACGTCTCCGTAAATTTCGTTGGTAAATATGTCGGGTATTTTTAAGAACTGAAACAAGAACATCAGCAAGAATGCTGTACACACGGTGTTCCTGAGCCATCCGTGGGATTGTTTCCACAGAAAAACGATGGCCCAAACCAGCAACACCGACATCACGGTGTGAAAAAGTACATCACACCACGTGTGTCCGAATTTGGCATCGACATTTCCCAGGATAAAGCCTGCCCACCACCAAAACGTGATCAGGTAACAGGCGACGTTTAGCAGCGTGCCGATCCGCAAGAATCCAGCCGGCTTCTTCGCGGTACGTGACACAAAACGCATAAACGCGGCTGCTGCGACAACCATGGCGAGGTTATGAAGCAGATGTTCAAGCGGCGGAAAAATCACATGCAAGCGCACCGGGTCGACCCAACCAAGCGCCTGGACAATTTTCACGCTGATCATGAACAATTCACGTGCGAACCCCAGCGTGAACGCCATCAACAGCAACCCTTCGCGTTGCGATGACCGCTTAGTGACCTTGTGATACGCCACCAGCGCAAGGGTGCCCCAACACAATGCAGCAATTCCGAACCAAACGACATGCGGTCCCGCCGGCTCGCGGCCGCCAGTGAATTGAGCCGTCATGTCAAGCAGCGTTTCAAGCCAGCTCGGCATTCTCGATTTCCAGCGAAATGGGTTTGTTGGGTCGTCGAGCCTCGAAACATCTCGCACCGAGGCATGCGCTCCTGGCTCCCATGACCAAGATAGCATCTATCATCCCGGCAAGAGCGTCGGGCCAATGCGCGGCAGGGGCCAGTCAACCTGAAACGCGAATGCCAACGTATCCGGTCCGCGCCGAATTGAATTTGGCGGGTTGATTAGACGCCAGATTATCGATCCGGCTTTTCCTCCGTTCCGACGACTAAGCCGCAACCTCGCATTTTGAATAGCGGTGGACCGCAGGGTGGCGGGCAGGGCGGAGTGCCCGACGGTTGACGCGTCACGCGTCACGGGTCACGACGACGAGACAGCGCCTAGTAAAGCGTTTGGTCGTTGACCTCGGAATACAGGCTAACCGAGTCATCACTCAACAGTCTTAGCAGGTCTCGCTGCCGGATCATCCCGTAGTATTGCCCGACGTTCTTGCTGGACGCTGCCGCGACGACCGGCAAACAGTCATCATGGCTGTCGCTTAACATCCGCCACGCTTCGCCGAGCGTCTGGTCTTGCCTTAGCACAAAATGGGCCGGCACCGCTAAATCTTCCGCCGTGACTAGTTGACTCGATGCCGGTTCAAAAACGACGTCACGCATATCGGTATACCGAACGATCCCCATCAACTCGTTGTCGTGATTGACGACGGGATAAGTATTGTCATGACTATGTTCGATGTGGTCCAGAACTTCGTCAAAATGTGCACCGGCTTGCAAAGGCTTCACGTTCCGGCGCGTGACACGACTGACATCCAAGCGGTCCGACTGGCTGCCTTGAACCGCGTCCAAACCCAGTGACTTTCTGATACGGAATGACATGGTCCGCAGTTGTTCCATTGGCGAACTTGTCGTGTGCAAGATCGCCGCTGCGACGGGAACCTCACCGCCGCGCAGCACAGCGCGACGGACAAGCACCGGCCCGATAATTTCAAAAAACACGACTGTTCCCAGCACGATATCCTGCAACGGCATGCCCAGAGCCGGGTCCCGCTGTACGGCGATCGCCGACAAGGCAATCGCTGCCCCGGCCTGCGAGAGCAGCGCAGAACCAAGCAAACGTTTGACGGCGGGACCGTCACGATGTGCATCGGCGGTGAAATACACGCCTAAGTACTTGCCACCACAGCGAAGCACAATGTAGGCGACACCGACCGCGCCGGCCGCCCACAGCTTGTTCAAATCCATCGCGGCACCATGAATCACAAAAAAGACGACGCACAGCAAACTGATCAGCCGATCAAGCGTGGTGCTGATGTCTTCGGCGATATCCGATGTGGATGCAACCGTGACCCCCATCGTCAAGAAAGTCAAAAGATACGGGACGTCCAGAATCTCGCATGCCGCCATCACAGGCGCGATCACCGCGGTCAATAAGACCAACCAACGTGGTGCCAACAGGATCCCGCACGAAAAACTGACAAACAAACCTGCGGCCATGCCCAAGAGTGTTGCCAGGCACAAGCTATTGGCTAAGTCTAAACACTCAGTCGTCGTCGAGACGTCTTTACCTTGGCCGACATGGATCAGCACAAAGAGCAATTCAAAGGCGACAATCGATGCCAGATTATTCAGCGCGACCAAACCCGTCGTGAACTCGGTGATTGGTCCTTCACTGCGATTCTCTTTCAGCACCAGCACCGTCGTCGCCGGTGCGGTGGCCAATGCCAACGCGCCGAACAAAAGCGACATCTGCCAAGTCACACCGGTTTCGCGGAGCACCAGTCCCAGTACGTACATCCCACCGGTGACCATCACCATCGTGGCCGCCAACTCTCCCAACGAGATCGGAAGCAACCGCCGAATGATCCGACGAAACCTCGTCAAAGGAAAATGACACCCCATGTTGAACAGCACCAAGGCGATTGCAAAGTTGCCGACCGGGTCCAGATAGTGCAAATGAGCCGCCGGAATATGCTTGCCCGCCAGCGAGACGGAGTAGCCCAGCGATGACGCCGCCCACTGAACCATACTCAGCAGTGGTGTGTGCGGACCCAAGAGCAACCCGACCAGCAGGTACGCGGTGACACGCGGCAGGTGCAGCATTTGCGCAATAAAACCGGCCAATAACGCCGCCCCAAGCAAAATGCCCAGGGTCACTGCGAGATACCAATCCGGATGCGCCAAAATCGTTCCACCTGAAATAAAACAATCAGGACGGCATGCGTGGTCGATAGGCTGATGATCAGAGGCAATGAATAAGGACCAGGCCGTCGCTCGATAGCGAGCAATGTAACGGAACCAGCCAACCAGTGCATGGTCAGAAGTGAACACCATCAACGATGCGGCACGTTAGGCGACAAAGCGAGACGACAATGGCAACTAACGCACCGTCGTGAATTCTAGAATCTCGACTTCCCAAGGTCACCGACGCGCCACCGATGTCGCCAAAAGGTGCGTCTGCCGGACCGACCCACGATTCTCGAAATCGAAACAGCGGCTATCCTATCTTGTTTGATCAGCGCGAATTTCGCGTTGGTTTGGAATCTCGGTTCATTCGTTTATGGTCAGCATCATCTGTCCGTGTTCGATCCTGCAAACACTACTTCCCTTCATTTCCGGCACAGGCACCTTTCCGCGATGGCGATAACAACACGGACCGCGACGGTCGATCAAGACACGGCAGGACGCGTCGACCTGATCGTTCGCGAACTTTCGGGATCCTCGCGCAGTCAAGTTCGCGGAATGGTCGATCACGGATGCGTTTCGATCAACGGGACCGTTTGTGCGTCAACTGCAAAAACGGTTGCGCCGGGGGACGTGGTCACCCTCGTTTTCAATGACGCCCAAAAGTACAAAGAGAAAAAGAAGAAGTGGGATGACCGTTCGTTCAGCGTCATCTTTGAGGACGAATACCTGATCGTCGTCGATAAATCGGCAGGAACCTTGACGATCCCGACCGACCACTATGAACGCAATACTCTGGTCGACCGCGTCGGCATCTACCTGAGCCATTCGCGCAGCCGACGTCAAGCTTGGCTGGTCCATCGACTCGATCGCGCCGTCAGCGGTTTGCTGGTTTTCGGAAAACATGAACGAATCGCCGAGATATTGGTCGAGCAATTCCTGCAACGCAAGCCGGAACGATCCTACATCGCGATCGTCGCCGGAGTCATGAGCGACGATCAGGGAAGTTTTCGCGGCCATCTGTCGACCGGCAAGAACTTGGATCGTTTCGTCACCGCCCCGTCATCTCGATCCGAGGCCGCCGTCACGAACTATCGCGTCCTCAAGCGAATGAGCGACGCGACCTTGATCGAACTAACGCTTGAAACCGGAAAACGGAACCAGATACGGGTCCACCTGGCCGACGCAGATCACCCCGTTCTGGGCGACCCTCGTTACAAAGTCGAACAAGCCGTGCATCCACGCTGGATCCGTAAACGAATCGCTTTGCATGCCAGCACGCTGGGATTCATTCATCCGGTGTCGGGCGAAACCGTGTCCTTTGAATCACCGCTGCCCTCGGCAATGCAAAAGTTTATCGCAGGCGGAAAATAGGTTTCAAACTTTGATCAGCACCGTTCTTCCCGCGGTGATTCAATCGTCTTCCTTGGCCGCGGCAACGATCTGATTCAGCATGCCGCGAAAGACCACCGCATGCAGCGGATAGATGCCGTACCAATAGGCCAGTCCGAAAAAACCGACGGGATCAAACACGGCGGTCTGTCGGATCACCGACCCTTTATCCGAGGGCTCAACTTCGAATTCCAACCAGGCACGCCCGGGAACTTTCATTTCGGCTGCCAGTTTTAAATGGCGGTTCGGTTCGTATTTCTCGACCCGCCACCAATCCAGCACGTCACCAACCTGCAAATTCTCAGGATCACGCCTGGCACGACGCCGCCCGATACCGCCACACAGCAAATCGATCCAGCCACGAATCGTCCACAGAAAATCGGCAAAGTACCATCCCTGCTTTCCGCCGATTCTGCGGATCGGTCGAAACGCTTGCTCGATCGGCACATCGACCACCTGGGATCGAGAATCCACGATCCGATTTCCGAACCGAGTGCCACCCCAACTCATGATGTCGCGTGAGGAAGACAGCGCGTCCGACCAACGCGTTTCGGCAATGTCATTATCCTCGTTCGCCAACGCCCGCGAAATCGATTCGCGCAAACCTCGCGGTCGAATATCGAATTCGTGTAATGCGGCATTGTCCTTGACGACGGTTTCGTTCTTTAAGCTGTCGACCAGCTTGCGTCCCACCCTGGCATAAATGGGTGTCACCAACCCCAGCCATAAACTGGACAGACGTGGCGTCAGGATCGGTACCGAAATGAACCAACGACGCAGCCCGCGTTGCCGAGCATACTCGCGCATGATTTCGCCATAGCTGACCTGATCAGGCCCACCGATTTCGAAAACACGACTGTCGTCGCCTTTCCATTCGATTCCGGCAATCAGGTAGTCCAAGATGTCTTCGATCGCAATGGGCTGTGCGTTGACGTTCACCCACTTGGGACAAATCATCAACGGCAACCGCTGCACCAGCGCACGCACGAGCTCGAACGACAAACTTCCAGAACCAATCACGATCGATGCGCGGAATTCAACGACCTGGCACCCTGATTCACGCAAGACGTTTCCGACTTCATGTCGGCTGCGCAGGTGCGTCGAAAGCGATTCGTCATCTTCGCCAAGTCCACCCAAATAAATAATCCGGCGGACGCCTGCCTGCCGAGCCGCCGCGCCGAAATTACGAGCCGCGTCTCGATCTTTCTGCTCGAATGATCCCGTCGATCCCATCGAATGAATCAGGTAGTACGCGACATCCACGCCGTCCATCGCTGCACCCAGCGAACTTGGCTCCAGCACATCACCTCGGACCACTTCGGTGTCACTATCAACGCGTTGTTCTAAGTTCTCGGGGCGACGTGCTAGGCAACGAACCCGGTGTCCATGTTGTCGCAATAACGGCAGCAACCGCCCGCCGACGTATCCAGTAGCGCCTGTCAGCAAAATTAAGTTCGATTTCTGTTGCACGCATGGTTCCCGTGACGTGGCACACTATCTCGACAGGTCCGGTGGGACCGTCGGATCGGAGGGGCTCGCCGAATCGACCGAATCGGAAGGATCGGGCGTGACCAACGAACCCAACACGCACAACCAGTTGCTCTCGGTCGCCTGCAATCGGTTCAATCCGAATTGGTCGATCGTGCTCAGCTTAACGTCGATTCCTTGAGCGTCCAATTGATAAACCACAAAGCAATCCCGAGGATGCGTTGAATCGATAAACTGCGAATGGTGCCATTGTCTCGTCGACACACAACAGTAGATCGGGCGCGTCAAGATGCGACGTTGTGTTCCGCCAGCGGATTGAACGTCGACGCCGATTTGCATTTCGACCGGCTGGATGACTTTGAACGCCACATAGTGATCCAGCCCGGCAGGAATCGGGTGGGGAGGTCCCGAAACGATTCTTTGAGCCGGGCAAAGCAGAAATTCAGCCTGCCCGATTTTTAATTCGCTGTTTGCTCCACCGCGTACCAGATCGATCACGGTCACACGGCGTTGGGGTGCTGGCCCGGGATCGGCGATCTGATACCAATTCAGGTAAGCATCCGGCGTGCTAGCCGGCCGATCCAAACAGCCGACGGTTTCGGAAAAATGTCGAGGCCCAAGCAATCGCGATTCGCATCGATCTTGATCAAGAACGCTTTGCAAATCGACTTCATGGTCCACACCATTCGACGGCGACACGCGATAAACCTGCAGAAATTCGAAAGGGCGATGCGCCCGTGACGACTTCAGCGGCAAGACGCAAGCGATCGGCCCCAACAAGACAAGTGCGATGAAGCTTCGCTGCGGTAAATAAAACATAGTCGTCTCGAAAAGCCGGGTGATGTGTTTAGGCAACTCTGCGAATCTACTCCGCATGCACAGCCCAAAACCGAACGTCGACCACCGAAGTGGCCGACGTAGGAGAGTCTCGATCAGCCAATCGTTGACTTACGCTCTTGGCAAAATCACCTTGTCGATGACATGGATAACGCCATTCTTGCATGGAATGTCGGTCTTGATGACCTTTGCCTTGTCCAACATGACCGTACCGTCACTGACCTTGATTTGAACCATCGATCCTTGAACGGTCTTTGCCTCTTCCAGCTTCACAACATCCTTGGCCATCACTTTGCCAGCAACGACGTGATACTTGAGAATCGAAACCAGCTTGTCTTTGTTCTCTGGTTTCAACAGTTCTTCCAACGTCCCATCGGGAAGCTTGCCAAACGCTTCATCGGTGGGGGCGAACACCGTAAACGGGCCGTCGCCAGACAGCGTTTCTGCCAGATCCGCCGCGGTGACCGCAGCGACCAAGGTCTTGAAACCGTCTGTCTTCACAGCGACTTCGACAACCGTTTTGTCGCATGTTCCGCAATCCGCTGTCGCGACTTGCGACCCGAACGCGAAAACGATTGCCGAAGCCGCGATCGACAACATTACTTTTCTTAACATCTTTTGTTCCTTGAGATTGCTGTGTTTTTTCTTGGCTCAATCAACTGATCAAACCCATTATTCTTTTCCAACTCAGGAGCGTTGTCGCCGGCCGGCTTTCTCCTGCGACGGAACTATTGGGATTGGGGAAGCCCTTTCCGAACATTTTCTGCCGACTTTTTTTCATCACGATTTCACCGAGGAACATCAATCAAAAAAGATGTTCAAAAGTCGAAAAACTTGAGTGACAAATCGCGAGTGGAGACGGTTAATTGAGGCCAACTATTAGCGTTTCATCTTTTGACATCCAGTGAATCGCGTTAAACTTCCAGATCCGCTTGGTTAAAACCTTGGCTCCTTTGGCATTAAATGAGGAGCGGTGAAGCTCTGACAAAACGGCGTTTTGATTGCGATATCGGCAAGCGGCACCCATTTACGTTTGGATCAAGTGTGCTGAGAGATTCAGCTCGTCTCGCTGGAAAACTCGATACGTCCGGACGCCCACCGAGGCAATTCAATCAGATCGATTTGGCAAGCGAGCAGATTGGGTGAAGTGGAGCGAATGGCGCTGGCATCGATGACCGAGGGATTCTAAATTTTGATTCTGATCGTTTTCCCCCACCAACTGTACGACGAGCACCCGGGACTTGCAGACGCGCCGTCAAGAGTCGTACTGATCGAAGACCCGTTGTTCTTCGGTGACGCTCGGTATCCCGCTAAGTTTCACAAGCAGAAACTTTGGTTACACCGGGCAAGCATGAAACGCTATGAGTCGGTTCTTCGGGAACGTGGATTCAAGACAATCTACGTCGACTACGATCCTGATGGCCCGCCACTGAGTGAATTGATTGGCCAACGGATAAGTGATCTCGATGAACCTCAAGACACGATCGCAGCGATCGACCCGACTGACTTTATTTTGCAGAAACGCATCGCCAAGGCGTGTGATGAAAACGGTCTCGATTTTCACATGCTTCCAAACCCAGGATTCTTAAATTCGCCCGAGCAGAATTCGGACTACCGCAGCGACCGTAAACGCTGGTTCATGGCCGACTTTTACAAGCACCAGCGGCGACGGCTTGATGTGCTGATGAGCGGCGACGAACCGCAGGGCGATCAATGGAGTTTTGACGAAGAAAATCGACGCAAGGTCCCGAAAAAATTACTCGCTGACATTCCGGAGATGCTCACGATCCAGCGAGACAAGATTGACGAAGAAGCACGGGAATATGTGCAGTCACGGTTCCAACCCAATCCGGGAAAACTTGACGATCTTTTTTACCCCACGTCACATAAAAACGCGCGACGGTGGCTCGATCATTTCTTGACGAACCGGTTGCGGCAATTCGGCGATTACGAGGACGCGATCGTCGAAAACGAATCGTGGCTCTGGCACAGTGTGCTGACACCCTCGCTGAATATCGGGTTGCTAACACCTGCCGAAATTCTTGACGCAACTCTCGCGTTCGCCGATCAGAACGAGATCCCTCTGAATTCGCTGGAAGGGTTTCTTCGTCAGATTATCGGCTGGCGCGAATTCATGCGGGCGACATACGAGGACCTGGGCGTCAAAATGCGGACGACCAACCATTGGGGCCACCACCGACCGATCCCCGATTGTTTCTACGACGCAACCTCAGGCATCACGCCTATCGATGACGTCATCCGCCGCATCCTCGAAACGGGTTATTGTCACCACATCGAACGATTGATGGTACTCGGCGGATTCATGTTCCTGTGTGAAATCGATCCCGATGACATTTACCAATGGTTCATGGAACTGTTTGTCGACAGTTACGATTGGGTGATGGTCCCCAACGTCTATGCAATGAGTCAGAACGCCGATGGAGGACTGATCACGACCAAACCCTATTTCAGTGGGTCTTCCTACGTTCGCAAGATGAGCCACTACAAAAAGGAATCTTGGTGCGACGTGTGGGATGGATTGTACTGGCGATGGATTTGGAACCACGCCGATGAACTCTCCAAGAACCCGCGTTGGGCAATGATGTGCAGCATGGTCAAGAAGATGGATCCGCAAAAGCGTGATCAACACCTCGAAAACGCCGAACGCTTTCTGTCGACGCTTTCCTAGGTGTATCGCGATTCATCAAGGCGTGTATCCGACGAGAAGCCCAGACGCGGGTGTCCGATACCTCCGTTCGCCGTTCTAGATCAAAACGGCGAATCGAACACTGGCCGTTCTCAATGTTGCCACGTTCGTGTTGTCCAGCGTGAGATATCCAAGTAGCTCGCTGAATTCGACTTCATATTATTTCCGAGCGCACATTCACGTTCGCAGCGTCGACATTCCGCCGTCGACACCGATCACTTGGCCGGTGATCCATGAGGCTGTATCGCTCAGCAGGAAAGCGGCGACCGATGCGATGTCGTCGACTTTACCGATCCGTTTCAGTGGGTAGCGCGAAGCCATCGACGTGCGTTTCTCGTCGGTCGAGAGCAGTCGCTCGGCCAGCGGAGTGTCGGTTAAGGCGGGCGCGACACAGTTCACGCGAATCTTCGGAGCAAGCTCTGCCGCCAACGTGCGCGTGAGCGCTTCGATTGCACCTTTGGAAGCGGCGACCGATGCGTGCAGCGGTAACCCCTGAGCCACGGCGATCGTGCTGAACATCACCATTGCGGATGACTCGGCCGACTTCATGGCCGGCAGCGCAGCCTGCAAGCACTTGATCGCTCCAAGCACGTTCAACTGAAAATCGCTTTGCATCGAATCAAGCTTTAGCCCCCGCACGGGTCCCAAATTGATCGTACCCGGGCAATACGCCATGCCATCGACCACGTCCGGAAGTTGTTCGGGATTGATCGGATCGGCTGTCACGTCGGCGACAAAGTGCGTTAGTCTTGGCGAACGGGAAAGCTGTCCGCTGGTGCGAGAAACGACCGTGACGCAGGCGTCCCGATCCAACAGTTCATTGACAATGCCAAGGCCGATCCCATGGCTGCCGCCGACGACGACGTAGTTTTTCGTTTCCATCACCATCCTCATCTTTCCGTTCACGGTGTCCGACCGGCAAGATCACAGGCAGCCGATCGATTCAAAGTGGGCACGGGTTTGCTCTATCGTGACTCGACTTGTTGCCTGGTTCGCGCACCTGACGCAATTGCACGCGTTGCGTCCATTGTTGCCGGCCGGCAATCGCATGCTGTGTTCGGCAAGACAATTCATCAGGCAGTTCACTCATCGGGCAGTTCACGACTTGTGCACAGACTCCCGAATTCTTCGCTAACACCGCAAAAGTCCGTGAATTCTGCGAAAATCAGGCAGCAGCGACAAAGCTGTTTCGACGATCCCATCAGCCCCCCGGAACATCGGTGGCGGTGGAAAGCGGACATTTCTGTTGTTGATTTGCAGCGAGGATTTGCGGCTTGCAACGCTGGCGCCGCCCTCAGGGGTCGATACGGTACGGGAACTCCCGATCAACCGTATTCCCAACGAATTGTGGGAATTGCTCCTATCCCGGCAAGGATCATTGATGTAGTTTGACGGCGTCTAATACGTCTGTAGATCTACCTGACCCCAGGTCATCTTGCTGAATTTGGCCTGGCATACTCCACTGCCGAACCCCAGCAGCAGTGTTTGTCCGTGCGTCGCCACAAGCGATCGAGCAAGAGTCTCGATTGCTCTCGAAGGTTGACAAGGCTCGTCATTGCGAGCGTTTTCCACTGGACTTGATCAACGGACAACGACTCTTGGCGACGAAGTGATCGCCTTGTCCGTGCCCCACCAGCTGCTGAAAGCGAAGATTTGTCCGACCATCAACTTGAGCTAGAACTCGCCTCACGTGAATCAACGACTGACGTCGAATCGAACGAAATAGCGAACACGAATTCACCCTCCGACTCGCAAACCGACCAGGTCGCCTGCACTCAGCCAGCAGCCGACCAACCGCTTGAGTCCGCGATCGACGCGGTTCAGTCCGTCGAAGGCGAACCGGCGATCGAGCCGCCATTTGCCGCAACAACCGTAGAGTCCGCCGATGAGCGATCGGA
>TARA_R110002049_G_scaffold285698_3_pt1 | contig 55791 bp, 40 predicted proteins | sample TARA_R110002049 | Tara Oceans TARA_R110002049 (sample SAMEA4396941) | marine metagenome | biome: Polar Biome; feature: [SRF] surface water layer (ENVO:00010504); material: water (ENVO:00002006), including particulate matter (ENVO:01000060) such as... | depth 5 m | reverse complement strand
TCGCCGCCGGAATCACTCGCGCTGCGGGATACGTGTGCTCTACGGGACACATTGCACTGCGATAAACCCAAGTCGATTAACCAAGTGGCCGCTCAAAGAACAGGTCGCTCAATTGCCGAACCGCTTGATGAATGGGCCGCGTGATGAATGAGCCGCTTGATGAATGGGCCGCGACTGAGAAGAGCTAGCTGGCCTGCTTGGAGGCCGCTTCGGCGAACTGCAAGACCTTGGGCGATGCCGTACGACATCGTTGCATCGACGGCGTGACTGAGGCCGAATGGTTGCAAGCCAGGCTGTTGGGCGAAAGTGTCATCTTCAACGCAGCAACCTGATCCGGCTCGATCGCGACACAACTCTGCACGAACCAACCGACGTCGCTGGAGTGAGTCTCTTGACGCAGAACCAAGTGTTCCAGTCCACAGATCGTTGTGGCTTGAGCCAACACCAAGCGATGCTGCTCGTTGGCACCTGGAAAGACGTTCAAAATCGTTTCTTTTCGCACTTGCATGTCCGAAACCGCTTATTGACATTCGTTCTCAACAGCAGTCAGTGTACTCCCCGCCCCTGCGGAGTCAATCCCAGGGCGGTCAATCCCGGCGTGAGGAGATAAGGCCCGGCGCTGCGGGTCAGACCGTGCTGACTTTCTTTCGTTTTCGATATTTGTTCGGATTCTCGGCCTTGCCGGTGATCTCGTACAAAAATTGACTGGGAATGGTCGGCCTCGCTTTGCCCCATTTGCGTCGCGTCAGGGCCATCGACAGTGTCAGCGTTTCTTGTGCTCGCGTGATCCCGACATAGCACAGACGGCGTTCTTCGGCGATGTCTTCCTCGCGTCCGCTCTTCACACTGCGGCTGTGTGGCAACAGACCTTCTTCCATTCCGACCATATAGACGATTGGAAATTCCAATCCTTTGGCGGCGTGCATCGTCAGCAACCAGACGGCATTCTTCGCAGCAAGCTTGTCCTTTTCACTGCCCATCTCTTTTCCCGCCAGGGCAATGTCGGAGAGAAATCCCGTCAAGTTGGGATCCGCTTTGCCTTCTTCGAATGCCGCGACCGCATTGCTCAAATCGCCGATCGACGCCATTCGTGATTCGCGTTCTTCGGGCTGTTCGTACTGCCGCGCAATCTCATCGGCATAGGCGGTTCGCTGAACCAGTGTCTCCATCGCGGCGGTCAGCGATTCGTTGGCTGCCCTGTGGCGGACGTCTTCGGCCAAGGATGCCAACTGCGCGATACCTTCTTTGGCGCGCGGCTGCAGGTCGGTCGTGGCGCTGGGGTCACGCATGACTTGCCACAACGGGACACCGCGAGAAACCGCGCGAGCCATCAGCAACTCGATCGATTTCTTACTCAGCCCTCTCGCCGGAGTATTGATGATTCTCAGCAGCGAGACTTCGTCATCGGGTTGTTCGATCCATTTCAGATAAGACACCATGTCTTTGACTTCTTTGCGATCAAAGAACGACTGGCTGCCCAGCATCACATACGGGACCTCGGCTTTGCGCAGCTCGGTCTCGAACAAACGCGGTTGCTCATTGGTGCGGAACAGGATCGCGATGTCACGGGGCTGGACGTGTTCGTTGTTGATATAGTGCGCAATCTCGCCCACGACCAATTTCGCTTCGGTCGTCTCATCTTTGTGCTGGACGATTCTGGGGCGCGGCCCATCGGGGCGACTGGGAATCAGCACTTTGTCGTGCCGCTGAGTGTTGAAATCGATCAAACGATTGGCCATCGACAAAATCTCGCCTGTGCTGCGGTAATTGTCTTCCAGGCAAACCACTTTGGCATCAGGCCAGTCATTGCGAAAGTTCAGGATGTGCGTGACGTCCGCCCCACGCCACGCATAGATCGATTGGTCATCATCACCGACGACGCACAGATTTCGATGCCTCAGGGTGAGATGCCGCGTGATTCGATACTGGCTGCCGTTGGTATCTTGATACTCGTCGACCAAGACGTGATCGTACTTCGACGCTTCTTCATCGCGGATCGCAGGATGTTCGTCAAACAACAACTCGGTTTGCAACAACAAGTCGTCGAAATCCATGGCCCCCCGCATCCGCAGCGCATCTTGATAACGCCGGTATCCCGCTGCGGCGAAATGCTCTCGGTCGGTCGCCGCGACCGAGACCGCTTCGTCGGGGCGGATCGACTGATTTTTCCATCCGCCGATGATCGACAGCATGTCGCTTGGCTTCAACGCGGTACCGGGCAGCCGAAGCTCGCGCAGCACACCGCGTGCTAGCGATTCCTGGTCGCCGCGATCATAGATCGAAAACTTGGCGGGATAGCCGAGAGCTTTCGCATGACGACGCAGGATACGCACACATTGCGAGTGAAACGTACTGATGGTGGGCTTGGGCGGGGCTTTTTCGCCTTTGCGCGGACGTCGCTTGGTCGCCGATCCGATCAGTTCGCCGACGCGATCTTGCATTTCACCGGCAGCCTTGTTGGTGAACGTGACCGCCAAGATGCGGTCCGGTGCGATCCCGTGCCGAATCAAGTTTGCAATGCGAAAGGTAACAACACGCGTCTTACCGGTTCCCGCGCCGGCCAAAACCAGCAACGGACCTTTGAGAGTTTCGACGGCGGACGCTTGCGGGCCGTTGAGTCCTTGAGTCGAAAATGATGCGGACGACATGAATGCAGTATGGAAAGGTTCGGTTGAGATGGATCGGATATCGGCCACCGCAAGCCTGGCAAAGCCGCTTCGAGTTTGGCGAAGCAGCCCTCGCGGGGCCAATTCAATGGACACAAAATTCGCGCCCTAGCGTGGCGCGCAGCCCTTGGGATTCGTCGCCGGCGACTTGCTGTGGCGATGTGCTGTGGCGGATCGACTAGCGCAAGCTGTCGCGATCGATCAGCGGGTTGGCGGATCCCTTGCTAATCAAGACCATTGGCAACTGCTGCGGCTTGCCTGCGTTCATCGCGACGCGATTAAACGGGATGCCATAGCATGCATAGTCACCCGAGGTGACTTCCAACACGTACACGACGGAAGTCGCCGCGGGACGACTGCTGGAACTTGGAAAATTTGCCAAGCCGGTGGCGATCATGTACTGGCCGCCTTTGCCGCCCGAAGGCAACGCTTCGGTTACATTGATGGAAAAGTTTCCGAGAAAACGCCCCAGTCGCGGGTAGATGACCGAACATTGCAATAGCCCCGAATTGTGATCGAGCATGAAAAGTCCTTCGGCGTCACCACTGATGGCTCCCGTGGCCATTGAGAACTTTTCGCTCGACACGGCAGCCGCCGCATCGATGGTTGGAAAAATGTCGCGAATTCCGTTACCACCAAACGCTGACAGTTGGGCCGAACGACCGGCAAAATAAGCCGCCGACGCAATCGACGCGACTGTCACGATGGCCATCGCCACAAAGGCCCACCTCGCCCAACCGCAACAGTTTCCCATGGGACCCGACGCCAGGATCACCGGTTTGATCGATTCCGAAGTCCGCAAGTCCGCCGATTCAACGGCGGGTGCATCCTCAGACAACGCTTGATTCGAATCAGACATCGTGAACGACTCCATTTTTTACAAAGCTGGACGGAAAACGTGGGGATTGAGGGAAAAGCCGTGATGCAACCTGACGTTCGGCAACCGATTCAGGACTTCACGTGGTCTGTAATTGTACGCATTCGACCGGAACTTTACGATTGCGGTCTACTGACAACAAGGTTCCTCAACATTTTCACCAATTCGAGATTCGAACGAAGAGAAACATCATGGGTATCAATGCACCGCTAAACCGCAAGCTGCGAATGGGAATCGTCGGTGGTGGACAGGGTTCGTTTATCGGACGCGTCCACTCGATCGCCGCTGGCCTGGACAACCGTGCCGTCCTGGTCGCCGGGGCGTTTTCGAGCAATCCCGAACGCAGCAAAGCGTCGGCGCCCGACTACGGGGTTGATGATTCGCGGGCGTACGGAAGCTACGAAGCCATGCTGGACGCCGAATCAAAAATGCCAGAGGACGAACGCATCGATTTCGTCAGCGTCACGACGCCCAACCACACACACTTTGAAATCGCGCGTGCTGCTGTCGAAGCCGGATTCAATGTTGTTTGCGACAAGCCGATGACTTTCGACCTGTCGCAAGCGGAAGAACTGCTGAAAACCGTCGAAGGCACCGACGTCGTCTTCGCACTCTCGCACAACTACACAGGCTATCCACTGATTCGCCAAGCTCGGCAAATGATCCTCAACGGTGATCTTGGCGAAATCAACGCGATCCGATCACAGTACATCCAAGGTTGGCTGCGAACGTCGCTGGAAGACGAAGATCAAAAACAAGCGGCATGGCGGACCGATCCGGCCAAGAGTGGTGCCGCCGGCGCGTTTGGTGATATCGCGACGCACGCGTACAACTTGGGACGCTATATGACCGGCGTGTTGCCCGAGTCCGTCAGCTGTCACCTGAAAGCTTTTGTCAGCGGACGCAAGCTGGATGACTATGGCACCGCAGTGATCCGTTACGAAAATGGAGCACTCGGCACCGTCACCGCGTCGCAGATCAGCCATGGACGCGAAAACGACTTGGAAATCGAGATCGATGGAACGCTGGGATCGCTTCGCTGGCGACAAGAAAATCCGAACGAGTTGATTTATCGACAGAACGGTAAACCGCACCAGATCTATACCCGCGATCCCAATGCCGCGCACATGCAGGGCGCCGGTGCCGCGGCGTGTCGTTTGCCCGCGGGACACCCGGAAGCCTTCTTCGAGGCGTTCAGCAATATCTATGCGGCCGCGTTCGATGCAATGGCCGCGCGCAGCGATGGACAAAACATTGAACGTCGCGATACCGTCTATCCGAACGTGTACGACGGCGTCGAAGGTATGTACTTCATCCAGCAGTGCGTCGCCAGCAGCCAGCAAGATGCGGCTTGGTTGCCGCTGAAACACGACGCCGCAAGACGCTAACCATAACCATCGTTTCGAAAACTCAAATTGTTTCGAAACCTATCGCGTAGCTGGGCCGGCGACGGCCCAGCTATCGACCGCTTTGTCCATTCCTGTCCGGCTCGGGCCTACTGGGTTCGGTTCAATCCCGTGTGAACGGTTGCCGGCAACGCTGCGGATTAACGATTCGCGCGCCCCTGTTGGTTACCAAGCCGCCTCATGCAAGATCCTAACCACGAACCTCCGACGCCAGGCTGTGTCGCTGTGATATTACCGGCGGCGGGCAGTGGCCGTCGTTTCGGCAGCGAACAGAACAAACTGTTCGCCCAAATCGCGGGAAAACCGCTGTGGTACCGCGCGGCAGAACGATTGCGTCATCGCAGCGAAGTGGGACCGATCGTGATGGCCGTCTCGAAAGCGGACTTGCCACGTTTTCAACAGGAGGAACGGGCGTTGGTTGACTCGTTGAATATTCAGTGCGTCATCGGCGGAGCAGAGCGAACCGACAGCGTCCGTGCCGGATTGGACGCACTGGCTGCCGCCGAATCGTCCGGTGCCTCCGAATCGTCCGGTGCCTCCGAATCGTCCACTGCCTCCGAATCGTCCACTGCCTCCGATCGTGCGGAAGCGATTCGCTTCGTCGCCGTTCACGACGCGGCCCGGCCACTGGTGCCGGATGCGGATTTGGCCGCTGTCTTTGCGTCCGCTTCGCAAACCGGGGCGGCCATCTTGGCGACTCCCGTATCCGGAACACTCAAACGCACCCCCGATCACGGCAGGACATCGACCACCGTCGACCGACGCGACATGTGGACCGCGCTGACCCCACAAGTCTTTCGTATCGATCTGCTCCGCCGCGCCTATGAACGTTATCGGGGGCGACCGGCAACCGATGACGCCGAATTGGTCGAGCGGATCGGACATGCGGTATCGCTCATCCGTGGATCGGCCGAAAACATTAAAATCACTCATCCCGAAGACCTCTTAATCGCCGAAGCCGTTTACGCTCGGCAAAACGAAAATGCCTGAACAAAACCTGCTCGATGAACTGCGTTGGCGAGGACTCATCCACCAAGTCACCGACGAAGAAGGACTCGCAAAGTTACTCGCGCAAGGCCCACAGACGGTCTACATCGGATTCGATCCGACGGCCAGCAGTTTGCACGTCGGCAGCTTGATGCAACTAATGATGCTGCGCAGGTTTCAACGCGCCGGCCATCGACCGATTGCACTTGTCGGCGGTGCGACGGGAATGATTGGTGATCCCAGCGGTAAGAGCGAAGAACGCAATCTGCTGTCCGCCGAACAATTGCAGGACAACGTCGACGGCGTCGCCAAGCAAATGCGCCGGTTTCTCGATTTCGAAGGCGATCAGGCGGCGAAACTGCTGAACAACTTTGAATGGATGGAAAATTTCTCGTACCTGAATTTTTTGCGTGATGTCGGAAAGAACTTTCCCGTTGGCGCGATGATGGGCAAAGAGTCCGTACGTTCACGATTGGAAAGCGAAGCGGGATTAAGTTACACCGAGTTCAGTTACATGCTGCTGCAGGCCTATGACTTTGTGCACCTGTGCCGTGAACACGATTGCCAAATCCAAGCCGGCGGCAGCGACCAGTGGGGCAATGTCACTGCGGGAATCGATCTGGGACGCCGCATGCTGGGCAAACAACTGTACGGCCTGACCGCGCCGTTGTTGACGACCAGCGACGGCCGCAAGATGGGCAAAACCGAAAGCGGCGCGATTTGGTTGGACGCCGAACGAACGAGCCCGTACACGTTTTACCAATACTGGATTAACGTCGCCGATGACGACGTGATGCGTTGCATCGCCTACTTGACCGAGATCGAACGCGACGAGTACGACGCGCTCTCGGAGCAAACCAAATCGGATCCGGGTCGGCGTACTGCGCAAAAGAGACTGGCCGAATGGATGACCAGCTTTGTGCACGGCGATGAGGGACTGGCCGCCGCGACCCGAGCCAGCCAGATTCTTTTCGGTGGCGAAATCGGTGACGCGACCGATGCGCAGTTGGCAGAAATCTTTGCCGATGTCCCCAGCCAAGAAGTCCCCCGCGACAAGCTCGATGGCGACGGTTTCTGGATCGTCGAAGCGCTACAAACCGCTGGCCTGGTCAACAGCAGCAGCGAAGCTCGTCGAGGGATCAAAGACGGTGGCGTGTACGTCAACAACCAACGTGTTGCGGATGCGAATCTGAAACTCTCCCCCGATGATCTAGCCAGTGAGACCGTGATCGTCGTGCGCAAAGGCAAACGAAAATACGCCTTGCTACGGTTTACTTGATCGCTGGGGAGTCGTTTGACTGTGGGCTAAGAGTCTTCCACTTGCAGGCTAAGTTCGGCAAGTCGGTCTCGACGAATGACACTTTCGAAACGCCGCACCGCCACGGCGTTGGTTTTGGCCAGTTCTCGGTACAAGCGTTTCAATTCATCACGCGTCCGCCGGGCCAAATGCGCACTGGACTGGCCTTCGTAAACGCGAATCTTTTTCTCCAGTGCCAACAACTGATAAATTTTGTCAGCTTCGACGCTGCCGAGCACCGTATCCAACGCCGCGATGGCCTCACCGAAACGCCCTTCGGATAGATGAACTTCCGCGAGATGCAAAAGTGATTTCAGGTGATAAGCGGCATAGTCCGAATTTTCACTCGGTGGAAAATAGCGGCTGACCGATGCCCAGCCGGCTTCGTCATCGCGGGCAACGGCGACCAGGAATTGCTGTTCGACCGACTCCGCTCGCTTGACGTGATCGGGTCGCAACAGCGGTTCGATATCTTTGGGTGGCTGGATTGCCGCGACGTATCCGGCGATACCCGCGCAAGCCAGCGGCAACAGGCAAGCCCCAGCGACACGAAAGAATTTCGATTTGCGACGTAGTCTCGCACGATCGGTCAGACGCTGCAGCCGTATCGTCGCGGCCGCCGTTCCGACGGTTCCATACGCGCCCCCAAGCGACACCGAGGCTTCGGCACGTACTGCGTCTAATAACTCCGTGGGCGATTGGAACCGATCCGATGGCAGTTTATTCATCAGCCGATTGACGACGGCGATCAACCACTCTGGCAAATCGTTCACGCCGCGAGCACGATCAAGCGGCAAGGGGCGGTCGTGCAAATGCATCACGGCCAGAGCCAACGGATCGTCGGCTTCGAACGGGGGACGTCCGGCCAACAAGTGATACATCGTCACACCCAGCGAGTACAAATCGCTGCGCACGTCGACCGCATTGCCTTGCACCTGTTCGGGGCTCATGTACCGCGGCGTGCCGAGCGTAAAACCGGCTTGCGTTAGGTCCGCGCGGCTGGAATCGACATCGGGACCGAGGCGAGCCAAACCAAAATCAGCCACTTTGATGATCCCGCGAGAGGACCGCATGATGTTCTCGGGCTTGATGTCCCGGTGCGTGATTCCCGATTCGGCGGCGGCTTGCAGGGCCGAGGCAACGCCGACCAACACTTCGATCGCATCGGATTCGTCAAGCGTTCCGTTGCGCGTTAACTCTTCCCGCAGGTTCATCCCGTCGATCAGTTCCTGCGCCATGAAGTGATTCGTGCCGACGCTGCCAACGTCATACACCTGGACGATGTTGGGATGGTTCAACTTCGCCGCCGCGCGGGCCTCTCGGCGGAACCGCTTTACGTAGTCCGCATCTCGTGCATACTCGGTCCGCAAGACTTTGATCGCGACTTCGCGGCCCAGGGTGAGATGTCGGGCGGCAAAGACGTCGGCCATGCCACCGCGACCAAGCTTTCTAAGAATCTGGTAATCGCCCATCTGGCAACCCACCAGACTGGCCGATGAACCGCTGGACGGATTGCTCGCCGAGCCGGTTCCTGACCCACCGGTCTCGGAATCGGTCCGATCGAAAGTATCAGCGGGGTCGTTGTCGGCACTCAAAACGTATCCTTGTTGGTTGCGTTTTCGGTCGGCGAATCCGCCATACCGATTGTAACCAGTTCGCGATTCATGCTACCGGATTGTAAACCGCCCAGGTCGATCGTGACGAACCGAAAGCCCAAGTCGCGCAGTGTCTGATGCATCAATTCCGCAAATTGAGGCTCACAGGCACGTGCCAAGTCCTCGATCATCAATTCGACTCGGGCAAGTTCGTCATGGTGCAGCCGGACGCGTAAATCCGTAAATCCCTGGTCTCGCAGCCATGATTCCGCTCGCTCAATCCGGCCCAAGCGGTCAGGCGTCACCTGGACGCCGTAGGCGACTCGACTGGCCAAACACGGCGACGCCGGCAAGTCATGGTTGGATAACCCAAAATGTTCGGCGAGCAATCGGACACGCCGCTTGGTGAACCCTAAATCGGCAAGCGGCGTACAAACACCCGCCATCTGGCCCGCTTCGATACCCGGACGATAGTCGCCCAGGTCGTCGGCGTTGGTTCCCGATACGATCGCTGCAGCGGGTAACGATTTATCTGGCAGCGTTTGATCTGGCGGCGTTTGACCCGAAAGAGATTCCACGATTGTCATGCATTGCTGGCGAATCGTCGCGTATAGCGATTCCTTGCAAGCGAAGCACCGACGCGTGTCGTTGCGCACATAGTCGTCACGCTGGAACTCTTGGGTACGCACGATTCGGTGCGAGATGCCGATTTCGCCTGCGATTCGGCAAGCCCAATCAAGTTGCCACTGCGGAACACTGGGTGATTGAGCGGTCATCGCGATCGCATGTTCCGGGTCGGCGCGCACGGCCGCCGCAGCAACGACGCTGCTATCGACGCCGCCAGAGAACGCCACGACAAGACGCCCGCGATCGGCCGACCGATATCGCTGCAGTCGTTCGATCAAGCGTTTCGCGTCATCCAGCGTTTGCGGGCTGCCAGCTTGCGAATTGCCCGTTGGGGGACTGCCAGCTTGCGAATCGGTCGATTCGGTGGCTCGAGGATCGATTGTTTGGGAATCAGACAAGCTCAATGACTTAGTCACTCGATACACGCACATAAAAACCGGCATCCAGGCTGCGCCCTGCCGCATCCTTCAATTGTGACCGTCCCGAATCAATGTGCAAACCGGTCCTGAGCCCGCCGCCACGCAGCAACGGGGCCTCCCCAAAGAAACGGGCCGCATCCCGCTGATCCACTTGTGGCGAGTGGCCGGTCAACAGCAGCCGAAAATGGCCCGGTTCGATCAGCTTGAGGCAATTTTCCAGCAGCGGCCAAAGATCCCGCTCCAGTCGCCAAGCTTTGCCTTGCGGTGTATGCCCGTAAGCTGGCGGGTCGAGCACAATGGTGTGGTAGACCCGACCACGGCGGACTTCTTTGGCAGCAAATTTTGCCGCATCATCGACCAAATACCGGATCGGCGCGTCGCCCCAACCGTTGCGTTGTGCTACTTCTCGCGTTGCCTGGACGTTCGGGCGAGCAGCATCGACATGCGCCACGTGATATCCCGCCGATACCATCGCCATGGTGCTGGCACCGGTATAGGCAAACAGGTTCAAAGCGCGACTGGATTCGGGCTCATCCGGCTTTGCGGGCAAGCTTTGTAGCCACCGCCAGTTGTCGGCCTGTTCAGGAAAGACGCCGATGTGGCCAAAGGGAGTCGGTCGGACCGGCATCTGAAACCCATCGCACTGCAGAGTCAACTGCGGTGGCCATGGTTTCGCGAACCGCCACGCCTTCCGTTGCGCATCAAAGTACGCGTCTGCCTGACGCCACCGGCCGGGATCGCTTTTTCGATCATCGATTGCGGCTGGCGACGGCCGGTCGGTGATGTACCCGGCGAGACTTTCCAATTTGCGGCCATCGCCGAAATCGATCAATTGATAACGAGATTCAGACACGTCGGGCGTGGTGTCAGGGTCAGGAGAAACGCGACCGCATCGCGATGACTATCGTTTGACGGCCGCTTTTGGCTTGCGTTCAGGTTTCGCAGAGTCCGCAATGCGAACGGGACTCTCTTTTTTGTCGCCACCCGATGCATCCGCAGGCTTTTCAGCAATGGACTCGACCGGCCACTCCATTCCAGAAGGTGCTGGTGGTTTGGGAACCGCGATCGGATTTCCTGTCGGGTCCGTTGTCGGCCAGCCATCGTTGAATGCGACTTGTGCAGTGTACTCGACGGCGGGACGTTCATAGTTTTGCTGTGCCAAATTGTGAGCGACCGAAAAGGGCAGCTTCAGCTTGCTGCCGGCCAATTTAGTCTCCTCGCGAATCGAGCCGCCCTGAAACGGCCCCACTCCGAACACCCATGTGTCCTTGGCCGTCGCCAACGAATAGTTCACACCGGACTGCCAGATCGGTTCGCGCGTGCGTCGATCGTATGCAAATGCTGCGACCTTGGCGGCCGCTTCCTGCGCGTCACGTCGGGCCAACGCAACTTCTGGAATCGCCGGGATCGACGGTGCGTTGGGGATTAATGCGACGGCCGATGAAATTGCATTATTCTCGGGCAATCCAAACGTCACTCGATGGTCATCCAGCCCCAGCGTTCCCAGACGTGGCTCAATCACAATGTCGGAATCACCCAGCGTGTCTTGGATCAAACAACCTGCCGCAACGATTTGCTGCCGCATGGCACTGATGACGTAGTCACTGTTGACGAAACCTTCGCCTTTGACACTGCGTAAATAGCTGGTGTCCAAATAGACCTTTTGACCGGTCAAGGGACGAAAATCCAATCTCGAGACGCTGCGATCGACCGCATCGCTCATCACCAACTGTTCGGTTGCCTGACGCTCGCGCGTCGTACCACAGCCAACGATCGTTAACATTATCAGTGCGCAGCAAACAGCGATTCCGCTGAAACGATCAGCCGGACAGCGGCATGCACCAATGGAATGGGCAATCCGTGGCATCAAGACTTGGGGACGAAGGTGGGACAATGGGCAAGAAACGTGATTCGGGGATACCCTAGAACGCTTGTCGCTGGCAATAGCGCATCGCCCTTCTCAAAGCACTTCCGCACCACTGCGGTATCGTGAAACCGGACTTTCGCAGTTCTTGCCGGCGTGAAACTGAATTCCTCCCGCTCACTCAGGCGGCGCTAAGCCAGTACCTGCGGAATCGGTTTTCCTTCGCTACGCTTGATCGGTCGCCCCACCGGCGTGTCCAGTTCTTCCTCGTGATCGATGGACAGTGCCGTCAGAATCGTGCTGTGCAGATCGGCAACCGTCACGGGATTTTCGACGTCTTGCAGCGGCGATTTACGATCGAGCTTGGGCTCACGTGCTGTCGCACCATAGACGCCGCCGCGCCGGATGCCACATCCGGCCAACAGCGTGCTGAATCCATGGGGCCAATGATCGCGTCCTTCGGCCGCATTGATCGTTGGCGTTCGCCCGAACTCTCCTCCGCACACCACTAAGGTCGATTCCAAAAGATCGCGCTGCTGTAACCGCACCAGCAACGCAGATAGCGCGGGATCAAGGCTTTCACAAGCAGACGATTGCAACGAGTGATTGGTGATGTGCGAATCCCACCCGCTTAAAGTCACTTCAACGCATCGCGTTCCGACTTCGATCAATCGCGACGCGGCCAAGCAACCCCGCCCAAACGCCGTGTCACCAAACGCATCTCGTTCAGCCTGGGGTTCAGTGGAAACGTCAAAAGCATCCAATTGTTCGCTGGACATCATCCGCAGCGCCGCTTCGGTCGCGGTCGTGTGCAGCGTCCGGTTGGATTCCAATTGCTTAAGTCGGTCATGACGAAAATTATCTTCCACAAACCTGAGGTCGCGCAGGCGTCGATCGAGCCGGTCGTCGTCCACCGAAGCACGAACATCGGGAACGCGGCCCAGTGGATTGTCAATTTTGAACGCATCGAACTTCGCCCCCAGATAACCGCCGCGGCCGGCATCGTTACCCGGCAAAATGGAAACATGGCGAGGCAAATCACCGCCACGGGGGTCAACGTGGCAAACGACGGCACCGATCGACGGATGCTTGAGCGTCGGGTCCGGCCGATAGCCGCTGCGCATGTTATAAACGGCTCGCTGATGATCGCCTTCTTTTCCAGTCACACTGCGTACCAATGAGGTCAAATGCATCTGCTGGGCGACCCGAGGCAACGTGTCGGCGATACCTAGCCCCTTGACCGATGTGTCAATCGTCTGCACATCACCGCCGATCATTGAACCGGCATGAGGATCAAACGTTTCAAGCTGGCTGGGGCCGCCGGCAAGCCACAACAGAATGACATTCTTCGGTCGCGAAGGATCGGTGACGCCAGCCTCATCGGCGCGGGCCAAATCGCCAGCCAGGATCGTCAACATCGACGACGTTCCGACAATGGCCGAACCGGCACCCAGCAGAGTTCTCCGTGAAAAATGAGATCGGTAATCGCAAATCGTGGTTGATGAGTGGCTGGCCATATTTCAATGATTCCAAGCGAGTTCGGTGCTATTGAGCAAGACCCAAAACAAGTCTTCGATCGCCCTGGTTCGATTCTTCGTCTCGGCAAAACGCTCGGTGAAATGAGATCGTTCGGCTTCGGTCGGCATCCGATTCACTGTCGCCAAGTACACCGTCTCGATCGCGCGATCATCTTCTTTTGCAAACATTGCGATATGCGAAGATGCATTCAATATCGGATTCGATTTAATTGACTCGCGCAGCATCCGGCCGTTCATCGTCAACAGTCGCTGCGTGATCGTCACGCTGTCGCTCGAGAATTCGTCTTCGCCCAAGTCACCGTAGCGACGGATAAAATCGTTGGACTGTCCGAACGTTTGCAGCTGGACAAACAGTGAAGATTCACGATCGGTCTTCTTGATCCGAGCACTCTGCAGAACACTGCCGGCGACCTGCTCGGGACGGAGCCGCACCAACGGGAACACCGCCGTGGCGGCCTCATGGTCGGGTGTCACGTCAAATATGGCGCGGCTATCAACCCGAAATGCATCACTGCGAGCGATCACTCGGATGAGCCGCCGCAGATTAAAATCGTGTTGGATAAAATCATCCGTCAACGCCTCGAGGACCGGTGTCGACGTTTCATCGATCGGCAAGTTGTCGACCGCATCACCGGCCGGTCGACCGTACATCAATGCCCACACGTGACTGACTGCGGCACGCGCGGCCTGACGATTGTCCTTGTGTGTGATCCATGCGGCCAAACGGTAGCGATCGTTACCCTGTTGGGGCAACAAGGATGGCGAATAGGGAACCGCCGCCGGCACATTCACTTCTTCATCGGCGTCTAGGTACTGGTACTTGTAGTCGCTCTTACCGCTTCGAATGCCCTGAAGCCCGTTGTATTTTGCGGCCGTAAAGAACGCGGCCAACTGATGAAAATCTGTCTGCAAACCTTCACGCGGGCTCTCGGTGTCACCCAAGTTGACGTTGCCGAGAAAATCATTGTGGCACTGCAGGCAATCGATCCTCAATCCCAAGAACGCACGCGAGGTGCGTGCCGCCAATCGAACCGGATCCGGGGCGTTGTTGCCGCTGTCAAATGTGACCGTGTAAAAGTTGACTTCCGGTCGATCGGTCCAAAGCCCCTCGGCGGTGATCAGATCACGAACAATTTGGTCGTAACGTCTGTTCTGTGCAATCGCATCGGACAACCACGTCCGAAAGCGTCGTCGTCGATAGACGATAAACGGCCCTTCGTCGGTCCCCACTAAGAACCGCGTATAACGCTCGGCCCAATAGTTGTGAAAGCGCCGATCACGCAACAAATTTTCCAAGTGCACATGTTCGCGGCGATGCACCGGCAGCGTTTGCAGCTCTCGAATCTCTTCAACCGACATGCCGCTGCCTACCAGAGCCAACGACAGACGTCGACAAATCGTCATCCAGTCAGCCTCATCCGCAGAACGAAGCCCTGCCATTTGGATCGCGTTCATGCGAACGGCATCCAAGCGATTGATTGATTCTTGCAACTCGTCCGTCGACGTTGACGGTAATGGCGCATCCTGTGCATCGGCTATCGCGATTTCCGTACCATCCGCGATCACCTCGGTTTCGATGAAGAGATCGCTATCTGTTTCCGGGGCGGTCACTGGGGCAGATGCTGGCGAGGTTGATTGAGACGGCACGCGGTTCGACAAGACTGCGTCATCTGCCAACTGGGCCGGCGATCCGGTTAACGATCGAGTCGATGAACGCGTCGATAGGTTGGGGCTAGAAACCGCGTTAGGTGTTGCCTCGAACGAACGCGGCTGCGAATCAGATTCCGACAGCCCCGTCGACAGATATCCAAGCGTCACCAACAACAACAGTCCTAGCCAAATCCGGCGCCCCGTCCAATTCGCAGCCCTTGCGAACGAGTGAACGAATCGGCCAAGCGGCCCCTTCGCAGGTTCCGTCGCTCGTGTAGGCGGCGATTCGGTCATGTGGTCCGACATGAAACTAGCTCGAAAAAGTTTGCTTGGTTGATTGTTCGGTGATTCGCCGCACAATGCAAATTCTTTGTAAAGAAATGAGAACAAATCGCAAACACATTCCTTGTGTGTTCGTGCACGCTCGATTCTGGTCTCTGTATTGTGGTCGCCCCGCGACGGTCCGTGGACGACAAACGAAGACGCATCGAGCGGTCATGACGCTGGTTTGCGATTAATCGTGGTGAATCGACGTGATTGTGGGACTTTTCGAAGGTGCCGTTGGTTGGCCCTCCCAGAGGGTCGCCACTATGCTACCGTGCAAGAAAGCGTCTCCCCGAAGCCATATACGGTATCGACGCCAGAATTCAGAGCCCGTGACGTGCTCTGTGCTATCCGCTCTGCCCCTCACACTGTTCGAATCGACCTATGCCAGATTCCTCGACGGATCCGTTCTTCCAGCCGTATGACCGCGAGGATATCGCGTACGGCGACGAACCGTCAGCCGCGCTGGCCGAGTTTCTGAAGCAGGTTCGCCCGAGTGGAAAAGCGCTCGACTTGGGGGCCGGAGCCGGCAGAGACACGATTGCTTTGGCCGCAGCAGGTTTGAATGTTTCCGCCGTGGACTTGAGTGAGCGCGGGCTCGAGCGCGTCCGCCAGCGTGCCAACGAAGCAGGTCTGCACAACCAAGTGGAAACATTCGTCGCCGACGCGTGCGAATACCCGTGGGCGCCTCACACGTTTCAAGCGATTGTCGCAACCACCATCCTTGATCATGTCCCAGCCGCGAGCGCCAGACCGCTTTGGCAACGAATCTGTGACGGGCTGGACAACCACGGTTTTCTTTACGCCGAAGTGCACACGACCGAAGACCCGGGCAGCGAACAGATGCCGGGCAAGCTGAGCGACGCACCGGTTAGCGAGACGGCGGGCGCCGTCGTGAACTATTTTGCGCCGAACCAGTTGGCACAGTGGGCGGCCGATCCCGAATCACGGCTGCGTATCCTGAGATACGAAGAGCGGTTGGAATGGGATTACACCCACGGTCCCGAGCACTTACACGGCAAAGCGGTCTTGTTGGCCGTCCGTCTGGGCTCACATCCGGATTGGTACGGCCAACCGCCTGCGTTCCCTCGACGGTAATGCCCCAACGGCGAAGATTGAGCAGTCCGATGAAAACCTGCGACCCAACCGGCGAGATTGTGGTTCAATCGCCAGATCGAGTACAATTGAACCGATAGCAAGCGGCGTCTTCGTACCTCGTTTGTTCCCACCTGCCGCCGTATTACGCTCCACACGGCATTCATACTCGATTCATCCGGTTCTCCATGCAACGAGTCATCTGGACGTTCATCGTTCTTGCCCTAACCGTTGTCGCCCATTCGGCTCCTCCCACAGCGGCCAAGGCATCCGGTTCGGCAAAAGCATCGAAAGAAAAGGCGTCACAAAAACGCCGCGCCGGATTGGAACTGTTCGAAAAGAAAATCCGCCCGGCACTCATCCAGCACTGCTATGAATGTCACAGCGAACAATCCGATGACTTGGGCGGTGGTCTGCTGGTTGATTCCCGCGAAGGCCTGTTTGCCGGTGGCGATAGCGGCGCCGCGATTCGTCGTGGCAAACCCGCCGACAGCTTGCTGATGCATGCACTTGAGTACCGGGACCTCGAGATGCCGCCCGACGAACCCTTGTCGCCTGACGTCGTGGCTGACTTTCGACGCTGGATCTCACTCGGCGCACCCGACCCTCGTCGCCGAAAAACCGATCCGGTGCAACAAGATGCACCGACGAAACCCATCGACCTCTGGTCGCTTCAGCCTGTAACGAATCCCCGGCCGCCTGAGGTAAACAACGCCGGGTGGCCTTTGTCGGACATCGATCGATTCATCCTGGCCGCTTTGGAAGAGAAGGGCATAAGTCCTAACGCGGATGCAGCCCCGTTCACCTTGCTGCGCCGTTTATATTTTGATCTAGTCGGGTTGCCACCATCGCCACAAGAACTGGCAGATTTCGCCAAGGATCCTTCCGACGAGCACTACGCCGCAATTGTCGATCGGTTACTCGCATCGCGCGGCTTTGGCGAGCGTTGGGGACGACATTGGCTAGACGTCGCACGCTATGGCGAATCCGCCGGCAGCAGTCGTGACGTCTTGATGCTTTACGCATGGCGGTATCGTGATTACGTGATTGATGCGTTTTGCGACGACGTCCCTCTGGATCGATTCATCACAGAACAGATTGCCGGCGACTTGTTGGACGCCGAAAACGATGATCAACGTCGCAAGCAAATTATCGCGACGGGCTTGCTTGCCTTGGGCAGCAAATCTCTCAACGGCGGAAACCTGACGTATGACATCGTCGACGACCAGATCGACGTGGTTTCGAAGGCCGTGTTGGGCCTGACGGTCGCTTGTGCCAGATGCCATGATCACAAATTCGATCCGATCCCGACCGCCGATTACTACTCCTTGGCCGGAATCTTTCTAAGTACCGAGACGCTCTACGGCGGCAGCACCAAGCGGCCCAAGAATGCCAAGGAAAAAGAACAGCTCTATCTAAGACTGTCGTCCGAGCTTAGCCCCGAGGAAATCGAGCAGCAGAAAATTGCTCAAAAGAACGTTGAGACATTCCAAAAGCAGGTCAAATCCAGCAACTCACGGATCAAGAATCTGTTGAAAGATGTTCCCAGTGGATATCGCAACGATCCCGAGAAACCGATCGCCGAGAATCTTTCCGATGCACAGAGGTCCGCGATTCGCCAGTACCAGGGCGCGGTCCGAAATTTAAAGAAACGCGAAGCTCTGTTGGCCGAAGCGAAAGCGGCACTGCCCGACGAACCGCAATACGCGTTTGGCGTCCGCGAAGCAAAAAAAATCATTGACGGAAACGTCTTGATCCGCGGCGAAAAGGGCAAGACGGGCGATCCCGTCAAACGCGGTTTTCTGTCGACCATCGACCCAGTTATTGATCCCGAACAGGCGATCAGAAAATCAATCAATGCCAAGCAGAGCGGGCGGCTTGAATTGGCGGCTTGGTTGACCCACCCGCGTCACCCGCTGACTCCGCGTGTCGCCGTCAACCGAGTCTGGCAACACTTGATGGGAACGGGAATCGTCGAAACGGTGGATAACTTTGGCGTCAGTGGAACGAAACCCTCGCATCCTCAGTTGCTGGACTTTCTTGCCCATCGATTCGTTCACCAGCAAAACTGGTCGATCAAGTCGGTCGTGCGCGAAGTGGTCATGTCGCGAACCTATCGTCTGTCAACCAGCTATGACGAAAACTCGTATGCCGCGGATTCCGAGAACCGTCTGCGTTGGCGAATGGACCGGCGACGACTGGAAGCTGAGCCGTTGCGAGATGCGATGCTCGCCGTTAGCGGGCGGTTGCGATTCCAGCCGCTGGAAGGTTCGCTCGTGATGCAAATCGGTGAAGGTGAGGTTGGTCGCAACATCGATACTTCAGTACTGGATGAACCGTTTGATCACCGCAGCGTCTATTTGCCGATCATTCGCGGCATCATTCCCGAACAATTGCGTGTGTTCGATTTCCCCGAACCGTCGAACGTCCAGGGACTTCGTGACAGCAACACGACACCGACTCAGTCGCTGTATTTAATGAACAGCCCCTTTGTGATGCGTGCCTCGGAATCTTTCGCCGACCATCTGTTGGCTCAAACGCAACTAAAAACAGATGCCGATCGAGTGACGCACGCCCATCTACGATGTTTCGCACGTGCCCCCGATCAAAAACAGATTCGTGAAGCGATTGAATTCATCGATGATCTTGCGACCAGATCGAAAGCTAATCACGCCGCACCTGATGCTCGTCGTCGAGCATGGGCCGCGTACTGCCAGAGTCTGCTGGCGAGTGCACCGTTTCGCTTCATTGATTAAAACTCATTCACACTGAAACAAAGTCCGTACGAGAATACGCCATGTTTTACTCGCGTCGACAATTGCTTCACGCCGCGACGTGCGGTTTCGGATCGCTCGCATTGATGGATTTGCAAAATCGATCGAGCGCGAACAGTCCTGCCGAGCCAACCAATCCCTTGTCGCTCAAGCAGCCGCATCACGAACCAGCCGCCGATCACTTCATTTTTCTGCACATGCGCGGCGGACCGTCGGCAATGGAGTCGTACGAACGGAAACCTGAACTCGACAAGCAAGCCAAGAAGCAGTCGGGAGAAAAAAAGAAGGGGCGTAAACTGACGCCCTCGCATTGGAAATGGAAAAAGCGTGGCCAGAGCGGTCTATGGGTTTCGGATTTGTTCAAACACACCGCAGAACTCGCCGACGAGCTTTGCGTTCTTTCAGGAATGCACGCCGATATCGGCAACCACACGCCGGCGATGCTGCAGTTGCACACGGGGTCTTTCACATTCACCCGCCCATCGATGGGATCATGGCTGTTGTACGGACTGGGCACTGAGAATCAAAACTTGCCAGGATTCGTAAGCATTAGCCCTCCCGTCATCAATGGTGGTTCCAAGAACTACGGCTCGGCATTCCTGCCCGCCGTGTACCAAGGAACCGCGATCGGCGACATCAAGACACCGGTAGCCGACGCAAAAGTGGGGAACCTAGCCAACCCGAAACTTTCCCGAACGCAACAGCGGCGTCAGTTGGATCTGTTGCAACGTCTGAACCAAGACTACGCAGAACACATTAACGATCCCAGCGAACCGGGCGTCGATGCGGTCATGGACTCTTTCGAACTTGGATTCCGCATGCAGTCCGAACTGCCAAGTGTGATGGATATCTCAGGCGAGACTCAAGAGACACTTGACCTGTACGGGATCGGCGACGGTAAACCATCAGACGATTTCGGTCGACAATGCTTGCTGGCGCGGCGCATGATCGAGTCGGGCGTCCGGCATGTCGAGTGCTGTGACGAGTTCTGGGATCAGCATAGCGCACTTGTTAAAGGCCACGAGGCGCGTGCAGCCGCCACGGACCAGCCCGTTGCCGGATTGTTGACCGACTTGCGCCGGCGCGGATTGCTTGACCGCACACTTGTTTTGTGGGGCGGTGAGTTTGGGCGCACGCCCGATACGGCAAAGGACGATTTGGACGGCCGAGACCATAACCCCAACGGTTACACCATGTGGTTAGCAGGCGGCGGCGTCCGCCCCGGTTTTCAGCACGGGGCCACGGACGAACTGGGGTACAAAGCCGTCGAGGGCCGCGTGCATCTGCACGACCTGCACGCAACGGTGCTGCATCAAATGGGACTCGACCATAAACAGTTGACGTACCGCTATGCCGGTCGCGATTTCCGCCTGACCGATGTGCATGGACGCGTCGTTGACGAAATTTTGACCTAGACAACTAAGTCAGCAACTGACCGCCGTCGACGTAAAGGATTTGGCCGGTCGCCATTTTGGTTCCCGTCGCGAAAAACAGAACCGCATCGGCAATGTCATCGGGCGAGGAAGGCTTCGGGATTGGATAATTTGCAACCATTTGATCGATATCCCAATCAGGATTCCCTTGCTTGATCCAACGACTATCGATGGGCCCGGGGCATACGGCGTTCACACGAACTTGCGGTGCTAACACGCGAGCGAGCGACTTGGTCATGGTGTTCAGCCCGGCCTTGCTGGCGCAGTACGCAATGGAAGAGCCAGAACCGGTCTGTGCCGCAACCGAACTGATGTTGACGACCGCCCCACCGGCGCCGCTGCGAAGCAATTCTGCTGCCGCCCGCGTGACGAAGAACGCGCCCTTTAAATTCACCGCCAGCATGCGGTCCCACATTTCTTCGGTCAGCGACTGGAGGTCCGAATGATCGATGAAGTTTGTGGTCGCTGCGTTGTTGACGAGGCTGTCCAAGCGACCGAAGCGTTGATCGATTGCCGAGATCATGCTGCGAACGGACCGGTCGTCGGACACATCGCACTGAACCAATAGCACGCTGGCGCCTAGTGCTTCGGCATCAGACTGTGTCTGGCCCGCTTCGGTGGCGCTGCGAGAATAGTTGACGACCACGTCGTATCCGCGTTTCGCGAATTGCAACACACACGCTCGTCCCACCCCGGTGGCCGAGCCCGTCACAAGTGCAACGGGTCGGTTGCCCGCGTCATAGGAGTTCGATGTCATGTGATGTCTCTTATTTTTTCGCTTTCGCTTTCGCTTTTTTAGGTCCGTGATCCTGCTTTTGGTTCTTTTTCTTATTCGGATTTAAAGGCAGGACGTTTGCGCGTTCGGCGTATGCATCGAACATTTGGCTGAGCTTTTCGACCATTTGCGGTTCACGTTCCGCCAAATCGTTTTGCTCGCTGCGATCCTGGGCAATGTTATAGAGTTCCCACTTTCCATTGGCGCCCTTTGCGACAAGCTTGTAGTCTCCGACGCGAACGGCACGATTACCTTCATGTTCCCAATAAATCGCGTCGCGGTCGATCGGCTTGCCTAACATCACAGGCAACAAACTTTTGCCTTCCATCGGTTTGATCGATTGACCACCGTGAAATTTCGCCGGATAGGTCGCACCGGCAACGTCGACGGCCGTCGCCATCAGATCGACTAGGTGCCCTGGTGTATGTTCAAGTTCACCCTGCCGCGTCATTTTTTCGGGCCAGTGGACGATCAGCGGCGTCGATATACCACCCTCGTGCGTCCAGTGCTTGTATTCACGAAACGGAGTGTTCGAGACGGTCGCCCAGGCCTTGCCGTACCCAATGGCCGTATCCGCAGGCCCCGCCATTGAACCTTTACCCGTTCGCATCTCGAAACCGTCACGAGTCTGACTTGGCGTCATCGCGGGTTGCAAGAACGTGTCCGCTAAGACATCCAATGTTGGCGAGTCGCTGCGTGGTCCACCTTCGCCACTACGTCCGTAACCTTCGGCGCAACCACCGTTGTCTTGAAAGAAGCAAATCAGCGTGTTTTCGAACTGGCCCGTGTCCTTTAGGGATTCGATGATTCGGCCGATCCCTTGATCCATGCTGTCGATCATAGCGGCATAGACTTCCATGTTACGTTTATCCCATTCCCAATGCTCGGTTTCCATCCACTGCTCGGGGATTGGCCAATTGATCGTACTTTCGGCATCGATCACGCCCAGTTCGATCATCCGCTGGTAACGTGCGTCACGAACCGCTTGATAGCCCGCGTCGTACTTGCCCTCGTACTTCTGAATGTCTTTTTCCAGCGCATGCATCGGCCAATGCGCCGCCGTGAATGCGACATACATGAAGAACGGTTTTTCATCGGATTCGTAATGATGCTCGCTGATGAAACGAACGGCGTGATCTGCGATGGCGTCGGTGTAGTAGAACACGCCATGGGCCTGATCCTCGCTTTGGTATTCGGGATCGGCAAACGGAGAGATGTATTCGTTGCCTCGCGTCAACGTGTTCGGATCGAAAAAGCTGCCTGCCCCATGAATCGTCCCATAGAATCGGTCAAATCCACGTTGCCTTGGCCAGTTGTGCTTGTCGGCATCGGTCTTGGGCTCGATCACTTTTGTGACGTGCCACTTGCCCGACATGTAGCTGCGATATCCCGCCGACTTCAACGCTTCGGGAATCGTCACGCAATTGCGATTTAGGTCGCCGCGATATCCGTCAAAGCCGCGATCGCTCATCATGTGACCAACGCCGGCCTGATGCGGGTACAGTCCCGTGATCAGACTGGCCCGCGTCGGACAACATCTCGCGGTGTTATAAAACTGGGTGAATCGCAATCCGCCCGCGGCAAGGCTGTCCAGATTCGGCGTCTCGATTTCGCCGCCGTAACATCCGATGTCCGAATACCCCATATCGTCGGACATGATGTAGATGATATTGGGCTTTTCGGCAGCAACATCCCAGTGTGCCCCAAGCAGCACCACGAGAAAGCAGGAAAGTGTACGCATGTTGGTCGCCTGTGGGGGAAAACAGAACTTCGATCACATCGAATCGATAGAGTCTGCTCCGTGCCGCCACCCAAGTCAATTCCCGAGTCCCCGCTGCAAGGAAAGAGCCAGCGCCGGCGGGAAACAAGCATCCTGTTTAGCCAATGTATTGTCTACATGCCTGGTTCCCGCACGCCTTAGTCCCACAGTCTCGGTTACACCGGCTTATGGACGTTAGCGGTCCGGGGCTGCCGCGTGACCATTGATCGTTCGCTCGCTGCACTGAAAATCAGGCGGTTGCCGGCGAGGGCGGCTCATTTTCAAATCGTGTGAACGTTCGAAAGCCAAAGATGGCAATCACGACAAAGCATGCCAGCGGTAAAAAGAACGAGTTGCGCACGCCCAGTTGATCGATGAACCAGCCTTGCATCAGCGGCAACAATGCGCCACCAACAATCGCCATGATCAGTCCCGCCGAACCCAACTTGGCTTCTTCTGCGGGTAATCCCTTCAGCGCGATCCCGTAAATCGTCGGGAACATCAGCGACATACATGCAGAAATCAACACGAGGCACGTCAGTCCCGTTTTGCCTTGCAACATGATCGCACCAAACGTTAGCAAGACCGCGACAATCGCAAGGCTTGCCAAAAGTTTCCCGGGGCTCACAAACCTCAGCATGAATGTACACACGAAACGGCTAATCAAGAAAATCACCATCGCGGCGATGTTCCATGTCTGTGCTTCGCCCAGCGTTAGCCCAACCTGTTCCATCCCATAGTGAATGATGAAAGTCCAGCATGTGATTTGCGCACCGACGTAAAACGCTTGAGCGATCACGCCTTCTCGGTAGTGTGGCTTGGCCATCAAACGCCCAACGATCTCGCTCATCGGCGCGTCAGGTTCTTCCGCCGCGAAACTGGGCATTTTGGTAACGGCGAACAACAACAGGAACCCGATCACGACGCACGCGATGACGACGTACGGGGTGCGCACCACGCCCAAATCGTGCTGCTGAATCGCTTGGAACGATTCAAAATCGCTCGATCGCATGTTCGACAGTCCTGCACCAACCGCTGCATCGAGTGCTCCGAACTCTTGATCAAAGTCAGGCAAGCCGTCTGGATATTCTGATTCGACGTACCGAACCGCGTCGGGGCTTTTTTGTTCCATGTCGCTGCGAAATCGGCCCACATCCAGGTTGGGCGCGATAATCGTCGATGCAACAATCATCCCAGTCAACGATCCGATGGGGTTGAATGCCTGGGCCAGATTCAGTCGCTGCGTCGCCGTCTCGGGCGGCCCCATCGCCAAAATGTAAGGGTTGCAACTGGTTTCTAGAAACGCCAACCCAAAGGTCAGCACGTAAAAGCCGGCGATGAAAATCCAAAAGTTTGAGTTCAGGCTGGCCGGAATGCTCAACAAAGCCCCAATCGCATAGAGCGCAAACCCGACCATGATCGCACCCTTGTACGAAAACTTACGGATGAACCAAGCCGCCGGCAGCGCCATCGTGAAATAGCCGCCATAGAAAGCGAATTGAACCAATGAACTTTGCGTGTTGCTGATCTGAAAAACTTCTTTGAACACTTTCACCAACGGATTGGTGATGTCATTCGCGAATCCCCATAACGCAAAACAACACGTCGTCAAAATAAATGCCAACAAGTATTGGCGCGGGACCACCACGTTAGCGTTCTCCGACGGGGGCACGATCGGGGCGGTCATAGATTTCGCTTTGATAGAGGGACGAGGGGAGAGGAGTATCAGATGTTATACGCGTGATCCGATCAAACGTATGCGTAGTCTTTCGCAATCAATCCAGACTGCTTCATCGCGTTCCAAAAATCGGCCGGTGGGCTGGCGGCAAGCAATTCAACGTTTTGCTGGACGCGTTCGGGCCGACTGCTATTGAGCGCCGTGGCGATCACGCCCGGCGGTGACATCGCAAATGCCACGCACGCCGCTGCGGGAACCACGCCGAATTGGTCGCAAGTGTCATGAAAACGCGTCCGCCACTGGATTAGCGCCTGATCCTGGGCCGTTTCACCGGTGACCTTGCGGTAATCAAAGAAGTCCCCGCCGGTCAAAAAGCCAGCATGAAAAACAGCCGAATTGATGACGGCCACGTTTCGCTGCTTTAACGAATCAACAAAACGGATCAATTCCGGCGGATGAGAATAGATCGTCAAACTGGTTGCCAACATGACCCAGTCCAGGTCGCATTGCTCGGCAAGTCTTTGCGAGACCGTCCAGTCCTTTGATCCAACACCGATTGCCGAAACCTCGCCCGCATCACGCAATTCGGCGAGCGCCCGATATGCTTGCACGATGTCGTCCCACCGCGTCTCTTTTTCCGCCTGATCGGACGCAGCCGCCAGATATTCATCCGGATCGTGGACGGACACCAATTGTGGACGGTAGGGCGAAAGCAGTTCGCAGCCTTGCCGCCAGCAACGCAAGATTCCGTCGTAGCTGATGTCTTGGACCGCGTCATGTTTCAACCCGACCCACGCCCCCGGTTCGAACGTCGGTTCGGGTGTTTTCAAGGGGACACGCCGCCACCCCAGTTTGTTACTGATCAAAACATCGTCCGGATCGATGTTGAGCCGAGAAAGTGCAGCAGCGATTGATTCGAGCGCCAAACCAGCACCGTATTTTCCCGCCGAGTCAACCGCGACAACACCGTCGGAATGCTCAAACCATCGCGAGACAATGTCCGTCTTTACGGTGTCGGCGAGCGCCTGATACAGATTTCCAAGTGAACTGGTCCCGAACACGATCGGAGGCAACGATCGCGAGGACGTCACGTTGTTGGTCGCGGCAATGATCATTGGCGTTGCCTTGTCTTGGCCTTCATCCAGGGTGGCAAGTCGTTCAATGGGTGATCTTTAAGACGTAAGCGAACTCCGATGGGTGAGCCGATGGCAATTGGACCGTCAAGCCGTCATCACCTCGCGCCCATTCGATTTTTTGATCCGAACCAAGCAGCGTGACCGAGCCAATCTCGTCGGTGTAATGTTCGCTGCCGACGGACAAAGTTTTGACCGTCACTTGATTTCCCTCGGGCCACTTCATGCCAATCACGTAAAGCACGTCGTCGCGGGTGGTGAACCTCAGGTCTTCCGCCGTGAACGGTTTATCTTTTGATTCCGCGACGTGGCCGGTCGAGACCGCGGTGGGTCCCTCGCCGAACGTTTTCCAATACGTCGTGTCATAAATGGCTTCGCCGTTGATCTTCAACCAACCGCCGATCGCTTTCAGGATGGCTTGATCTTCTTCGGGGATCGTGCCGTCGGGACGCGGGCCCACATTTAGCAACAGGCATCCGTTCTTGCTAACGATGTCGATCAAGTCATCGACCAGGCGGTCGGGCGTCTTGTAGCGTTGATTCTTTGTATACCCCCAAGAACTTGCACTCACCGCGGTATCGGTTTGCCAGAACGGTTTACGAATCTCCGCCATCTTCGATCGCTCTTTATCCAGCACCGCAGCCGACTCTGGAAACGCTTCCCATTTGTAGTTGATGACGCCTAAGCCGTCGGCGTTTCCTGACGTCTTGTTGTAGTAATACGCGGCAAACTGCTTGAGGTGACCCGCAAAAGGATTGTCCTCATAGTTGGATTCTTGCAGCCCCGGCGTGATTCCAAAATCGAACCAAAAGACATCCGGCTGATACTTGTCAACGATTTCGCACGAACGAGCCAGCCAGTCGTCCTTGAACTGCTTGTCCTGTGGTGGAAAATTTTTCTTGTAGTCAGCCGCATCGTCGGCAAACAAGAACGGCATCGGACGACCATACAGGTCCGCGTACTGCGGATCGGCATTGTCGAACGACTCGTCGCGCACATAGAACACCCAGTTGAACGCGCGGTGACTGCTGACACCAAATTTCATCCCTTCGCTGCGAACAGCCTTGGACAATTCGGCAAGGACGTCACGTTTGGGGCCCATCTCCGATGCATCCCAGCGCGTGAACGCACAGTCGTACATCGGAAAACCGTCATGATGCTCAGCCACGGGAATGACATAGCGGGCACCGGTTTCCTTGAACAACCGAGCCCACGCGGAGGCATCAAATTTTTCCGCTTGAAAGTCGGGAATAAAGTCCTTGTACCCGAACGTCTTTTGGGGGCCGTAATTGTCGATGTGGTATTGAAAAAAGTTATCGCCCCGCCGCTTGTCATCGATATACATTTGCCGCGGGTACCACTCGCTGCCGTACGCAGGGACACTGTAAGCACCCCAGTGAATAAAGATGCCGAACTTCGCGTCCTTGTACCACTGCGGGATCTCATAACCTTCCAGTGAAGGCCATTCCGCTTGAAACGGGCCCGCCTCGACCGTGGACTTGATCTTTTCCAGCGCAGGTTCAACGCTTGGATGTGGCTGAGTCGCGGGATGCGGTTTATCGGCAGACGAAAACCGGCCGACGCACAACAGGATCGCGATAGCGGCAACGATTCGATAGTTCATGACAATACGGCGGTGAGAGGAGGCGGTATCGAAAGGCGTTTCGATGACAAATGCTAAGTGCTTTGAGACAACGGACCGTGTCTTTGCAAAACAGCAAGAAACGGGACTCGAATGAATCGAACCGCACGACGCTTGCGGTGGCAATACGTTTGGCAAGTCGCCGTTGCGGTGATTCCACATTGGCTTTTGCTAGGTCTACGACCCGAGAAATAGCGGGCGCAAATGACGATCGTAGATATTCTTCGTCACTTCAGCGCCGACAATCTCTTCGTTCTTTTTCAACAAATCGGTATATCGCTCGCCATGCTTTGCGGCCACCTTGAACGAGACATGCAAGAGCTGTCGCATATGCGCGTTGAAATCCTCGTTGTCCTGAATGTGACGAATCGCGCTAGCCATCCGCGGCCCATCCCATCCATTGACGGTGTCGGCATCGGGTAATTTTTCGCGATCGATATCGATCACGCTGGCATAGGGAGCACAAAATTCTTCAACGTGCTGCAAAGCGTAGGCGTAAATTTCTTTGGCCAGGGCCAAACCATCGCCACCGGCCTCGGCCAATCCGATAATTTCTTCGAGCCATGTCGTTCCGGCAGTCTTGAGGTGCAGCCCGGCACCGGTTCGTTGCAAGCACTCGCGGATGATCGGATACAGGCTGAATTTATCGCTGCCGCTGTGAACGCTTAGCTTCAACGTGTCAGGCAATCCGTATGTTTTGACGGCATGCGCGATGACCGCAACGTCGTCGTTGAACTCACGCTTGAATTGGTCTAAGTCGCCGACATAGTCGACGCCCTTGTTGAATCGCCCCGTAAACTTGGGCGCGATCGTTTGAACGGGAATCTTCTCGTCAGCGATGGCCGCAAGAATGATCAACAGTTCCGGTGGGGTTTGAGGCGAGTCGGTTTCATCCATCGACACCTCAGCGATGACTTGGTCGGCACCTTTGGCGTTTTCGATGTGTCGATAGATTTCGCCGGCCTCTTTGACCGCCAACAAATATTGTTTCGCAACTCGCTCAACGTCTTCTTTGCGGACTTCCAACGGCGAGGACAATCCGTCCAGAGACAACGTGCCAATCAATTCGGGGTGACGATCGACAAATGCGGCGATCTCGTCATCCGGCGCAGCTTTGCCAATCGAGTCGGCAACGTCGATTGTGAAAAAGTCACTGCAAGGCAGGAACGGTTCCACGGTTGCCAACTGGATGTGATCCGCGTCGACGTGCCATGCCTTTCCCCACTCGCGACGATCGACCGCATCTTTTGCCGCATCGAAAACACTCTGAGGCTGCGAACCTACGAACGTGTGCTCGCGGTTGGACTTGTTCCAAACCGGAATGACTTCGACGCCCTGCTCGGCAAGCTGCTCAAAGGCGCGTAGCTGTGCTTGGGCTTGATGGGCGAAGCGGTCGCCGACACCGAATGTATATTTTTCGATCTTTCGCATGTTCGATTTTGTCCTAAGAGGAGGAGGGAATAAAATTTTCACGGAAACAATGCGTGTTTCCCATAGCCGAGCTTGACATTTGCATGTCTATTCTTAACCTGTCGCCCCCGCTCGGCCGTGGCCGTAAAGGGACGCGGTCTTAATGAGACGCGAGGCAACGACGCTTACGCCATATCAATGACGGCCGCGACGCGCTACACCTTACCCGAATGAAGCACCAAAGCAGTCGCGTGATCGTAAGCTCATCCAAGCGATTAAGTTCCACAGACATGGCCAGGCCTTCGATCCGTCTTTGTGAGATACGTCGACAATGGATGACGGCGGAGGCAAAAACCAATGCCCCGGCGATCAAGAGCACTTTCGCAAACAAACACGCTGCCGATGTTTGCCAGATTCCTTGAAATGCTTTGAATTGGACTAAGGACGCCTGACACAACGAGCGGTGCTGGAAACAACGAGCAGTGCTGGAAACAACGAGCAGTGCTGGAAACAACGAGCGGTGCCGGAAACGACTTGGATTGAATAAGCGCAACGGCAAATCGGCAGGACACCGTCAAGGCGGCCGACATCATCTGGCCGACCACTCTTGGCCGACAGGGTTGGCGGCCTCAGCCGTCCGACCAAACCACGTCGCCGCCGCTTGCATGTTCAATACGATGCATGATGCCGGCATGCCTCATGCTTGATACTTGATGCACTGCACCGGCATTCGCAATCCTGCGTATTCCGGTCGAGCCGTTATTTCTTGGTGACGTAGGCGTAATACGCCCCGTGAACTTCACCATCCTTGCTCTCGAAAACGGCAGACATCTGCGTTTCGCCAGCAGGCAGTTTGAGGTCGAACGCAACCTCCTGTGCACCCGCTTCAACCGGCTTTGTCGCAGAGACATCGCCGATTTTGATCGAAACTTTTGTGGGGTGGATATCTTTGCCCGGAGCGGTTCGATACGCGTCGACGCCAGGCACAGGGTCGCCCGGACGCAATCGTGCATCGATGGCAGCATTTGATTCTTCGGGCCAACGCCGAAGTCGGATCTCGTACTCGCCCGCTTCCACGACGTTCACGTTCCAGAACCCGGTATTGCCATCGCCGTTGAGTGCACGGCGGATGTGCGACTGGTTCCAAGGCGTCGACTTCGTCGTGATCCAGTCGTGCGACGTTAACCGCGCCGGATTATCCGCGGGGTGCCCGAGATAAATATGAGTGGAATTCGCAAAGGTCGGCTCAAGCTCTGCCCACCAAGCGTTGTAAAACTCGGTGAGTCGCTTGACGACGTCGGGGTGATCGCCGGCGATGTTATTTTCTTGCCCAGGATCCGCCTTGATATCGTACAGTTCGGTGCGATTGTTTAGTCGGTACTGCGACGTCATCACGGCACTGCTTTTCCACTTGATCGGATCCTTGACACGCTGCGAATCCGTTACGAGAATCCGATCAGGCCAATCCGATGCGTTGCCCTTTAGCAAAGCGGCGATTGAAGTCCCGTCGAATTTGACACCTGCCGGCGGCGCTACTTTGCACAAGTCGATCAAAGTTGGCAGAACGTCAACGTAGGCAGTGATGGGTTCGACGTCGCGCCCGCCGGTCATGCCGCCGGCCGGCCAATGCAGGAACAGCGGCACGCGGTGTCCGCCGTCATACTCGCTGCCTTTTTTTCCTCGCATTCCGGCATTGAAGACTTTATCACCGGAACTGCTGCCGTTGTCGGTGGTGAAGATAAAGATGGTGTCTTCGGTCAGCCCCTGTTCATCCAAGAAGGCGCGCAGATCGCCAACATTCTTATCAATGTTCGCGATCATGCCGTAAAAGTTTGCTAACCCGACGTTCTGGTCTTGGTAGGGCTTGCTGAACTCTTCTGGTGAATGCATCGGGCCATGCGGTGCATTCGTCGCGATGTATGCGAGAAACGGCTTGTCTGCTTCTTTCTGTGCCTTGATGAATTGTTTGGCGTAATCAAAAAAGACATCGGTACAGAAACCTTTGACCGGTTCGGGTGTGCCGTTGTGCCAATAGCTTCCGTCAAAATAAGCATTGTCCCAGTAATCAGGAGTCTGACCGACTCCACCACCGCCGTGCCGCATGACTTCGGTGAAACCGCGGTCTTCGGGTCGGTAGGGATAGTTGTCGCCAAGGTGCCATTTGCCAAACATGCCTGTCGCATAGCCGGCGTCCTTAAAGACTTGGCCCATCGTCACTTCGTCTTCTCGCAGCATCGATCGCCCCATGATCGTGTGCCAGACGCCGGTACGGTTGGTCCAGTGCCCGGTCAGAAATGCGCAACGCGTCGGCGAGCAAGTCGGCGCGACGTGATAATCTTTCAGGCGAATTGCGTCCGCATAAAGCTTATCGATCTCGGGGGTTTTCAGGATCGGATTTCCGTGACAGGAAAGGTCGCCGTAGCCTTGGTCATCGGTGATTACGATCACAACGTTTGGCTGGTCAGCTGCATCGCCGGTGCCGTTAAGCAAGCACAGCGAAAAACAATAGACGACAATGAGGGTGAGACGATACACGGACGTCAAGCTCCAAGAAGACGTGAGGGGGTAGAGGGGGAACGCCGAAGAAGGAGACATTGTAAGTCAAAAGTCGAGCGCATGTTGGCGGCGATTCGCCGCTACTGCCTCCAGCATAGCAGTTGAGTTTGCCGTGCGCCGACTCGGCGACGCCAGGAGTCCAGGTGTGCAGGCAACGCATGCGGCGAGTGGCGACTTTCGTCCTCGACCACAAATCCGGCTTCCTTCAAGAGAGCGACGATCCGGACCGATGAATTGTGCTCGCTTGTCTCGTTGGTTTCGTGAACTTCGACATACATCGCCGCGATTTGACCAAGACGGTCGCCCAGCTCTCGCAACACCTTCTCTTCACTGCCTTCGACATCCAATTTCAAAAAACTGACTTCGCGCTCACCAAGGAAAGTTGACAACCGCGCGCAATCGACGTCGATCGTTCCGCTGCCGTCGCGACGCCCCCAGCCTTCACTTAACGAGTTGCCACGGGCATCGGCGTTTCGATCGATCGAGCCATGAAACGTCCCCGGTCCCTCGTGATCGGACAACGCAAGATTGTGATATGTGACAGACGGTAAACCATTGTGTTCGATGTTCTTGGTCAACAATTCGAACGCAAAAGGATCCGGTTCAAAACAAATCACTTCGCACTGCGGCCAACGCGACTTCCACTCCAGCACGGAAATTCCGATGTTGGATCCGGCGTCGACGATCAACGGCCTGTCCCCCTGCAGTGAAAAGAAGGACGCAAAGGCATCAAACTCGCGACACATGGACTCCGTCGAATCTTCGTGACGATAGAACAGCTGGTATCCACGATACCGTCTCTGGTGAATAGCGATGTTTTTGGACTCCAGATGAACGAGCCTGATGTTTCTGCACCTGCCGATGGCGCATTCTTCGCGGACGCAGGGTCATTCTGAAACGTCCGAAGTGTGGCAGAATGTCAGACGAGTTATATAGATGCATTGACGATGTGAGTACTCGTCAGAATCCTTTTCGATCTAAAATAATTTGTGTCGCGATACCTGACTGACTGCGTTCTTATCAGTGTCTTGATTCCAAGCCCCTCAACGAATCTGCTGGATTGTCTCTCATGAAAATACAATTTTCCATTCTTTGCGCATTCGCGCTGCTGATGGCGGTCTCTAATCGTCCCGCCCGCGGAACCGACAACGTGCTGTTGTTGATCGCCGATGACTACGGCGTCGATTCGATGGGGCTCTATGCGCCCACACAAGATGTGGCCCCAACCCCGAACTTGAATGCGTTGGCGGCAAATGGAATTCTATTTACCGAATTTTGGGCGAACCCGATTTGTTCGCCGACGCGAGCGGCACTGTTAACTGGACGTCATGGATTTCGAACCGGCGTAGGCTTTCCAACGGGGAACAACACGATTCCGCTGGGTGAATATACCATCGCCGACCTGATGAATTCCCAAGGGTATCACACCGCTAATATCGGAAAATGGCACCTGGGTAACGGCGACAGCGGCCCGAACCTGATGGGCTGGGACCACTTCGCGGGCATTACTGCGGGTGGCGTTCAGAACTATTACAACTGGACCAAGAATGTTAACGGATCGACTTCGACGAGCACCAATTACACCACGACGGAAATGACCAATGACGCCATTTCGTGGATCAACAGCAAGGGGGATGATCCGTGGTTTTGCTGGGTCGCTTTCAACGCCCCCCACACACCGTTCCATGAACCACCGCCCAGTTTGCACACACAAACTTTTTCGAATCCTGCCACCAATTTAGAGATGTACAAGGCAGCGGTTGAGGCGATGGACACCGAAATCGGACGCTTATTAAATTCATTGGCCCCCGACGTGCTGTCCGAGACGACCGTTATCTTCATCGGCGACAATGGAACGCCGAATCAAGTCGCCAATAATCACGAACGCGGTCGCAAAGGCCAACTCTATCAGGGTGGCGTCCATACACCGGCGATCGTATCTGGCAAAGCGGTATCGGGCCCCGCGAGAACCAATGACGCCCTGGTCCATGTCACCGACTTATTCGCGACGGTCGCGGAACTAGGCGGGTTCGATGTTTCGACAGAACTACCGCCTGGCCTGTTTGTGGACAGCCTTTCGGCCGCGCCTTACTTCACGAATCCTAACTTGCCCAGTTTTCACGACAAGGCTTATGCCGAACGCTTTCGTACAAATCCAGCCGACCCCGACGGAATGACGATCCGAAATACGCGGTACAAGTACATTCGATTTGCAAGTGGAACGGAACGATTGCACGACCTGACGATCAACGGTGCCGAATCGAACGACAACAATTTAATTGCCAGTACCGACCCCGATGACGTCGCAGCGCTTGCCGAATTGCGTGAATGTATGGACACATTGCTCGCATCACCTTCGGCGCCGCAAGTGGAAAGCGTGGTCATCAACAATGGCGACGTCCAACGCAGCACGCTGACGCAGATTGTCGTGAACTTTGATTCCAACGTCGCGATTGACGACATCTCAAATCCGGCTTTCCAATTGACGAACACATCACTGATGCTCGATGCCGCGCACGAAACAGCCACCGATCTGATTGACGGGAAGACGGCAGTGACGATCACTTTCGTTGATGGTGATTCCGTCCTGACACGCGGCCCCCTGGCGCCAACACTCGCAAAAGGCAACTATCAGCTAGCGGTGAACGCTTCGCAAATCACGTCCGACGGCAACAATCTGGACGGTGACGCAGACGGAACTCCCGGCGATGACTATCTGTTCGGCAACGTTCCCGAGGACAATTTGTTCGCGATTTTCGGGGACTCGGACGGCTCCAGAGCGGTCAACTTCACGGACTTCTCGAATCATTTCCTCCCCGCATTCGGCTCCACCTCGCCGTCCCCACTGTATCGTGACGAACTGGATATCGACGGCGATGGCAGTGTGAACTTCACTGATTTCAGCAACGGTTTTCTGCCGAACTTTGGCGGATCACCGTGACCCTTGCCGTTTCGCGGGACTACAACCGCGCCGAAGACGTGGCAGCTAGAGCGACTTCAAATACTCGATCAGGTCTGCGGTTTCCTGATCCGTTAAGTCGCCGCTGCCGTTGACCTGTGCGGGCGAGTGCAATTCGGTGACGACTCGGTCGAGCGTTTTCGCACGACCGCTGTGAAGCCAACGCACTTTCTGGCTGACGCCAATGAGCGTGGGTGTGTTGTAGCCATCGTAGTAATCCGATTCCGAGCCCAGACCGACGTCGTGGACCAAGCCGTCGGTTAGCTGCGGGCCATGATGGCAATCGGCGCAGCCGGCCTTGGAGCTCTCAAACACCCTCTTGCCGCGCATCGCTGCGGGCGTCAGTTCGTTTCCGGCGCCGCGGAAAGCGTTGGGAGGACGCTTCAACGTCTTCAAATAAGCCAGCAGAGCGTTGACATCTTCTTGATCGGGACGTGAGCCAAGCATGGTCGACGTGATGGAATTCGAAATGGAATCGGCGAGGCTTTCTTGCCACCCGTGCCATGTCCAAGGCCCCGTCTCGTGAACGCCAAATAGCGGCAGAACGGTTTTGTAGGTCATTTCGGATCCATCGTTCATGGTATCCATCGCCCGTGAATTGCTGCCGCCGTCCTGGTGACACGAGTGACAGCTGTACCACTGATCCAAACTCAGCTCGGCGTCATAGAACAGCGCCATTCCTCGGCGGGCTAATGTCTTAGGCTCTGCCGATCCGCCAACCGCGATTTCATCGATCAATTCGCGGCTGATGACATCCACGACCTGGACCGAATTGCGAAGGAAGTTCGCGACGTAGACCGTGCGATTATCGTTCGCCATGGCAAGCCCCATGGGTCGGCCGCCCAGTTCGATACGTTCGAACCGATCTCGATCGTTTTCCAATCGTCGATCGATCAAGTCACCGGGCCCACCATTGCCGACCATCGGAAGATCAGGCAAACGATAAACCAGCAACTCGTGTGTCCCGCTTGCTGATGCCGCCAAGTGTTGGCCGTCATTGCTAATGACGATCCCGTGCGGATCGCCAATCGCACGGAGCGGCACGTCCAGCGAAATGGCTTCGCGATACTCGGGGCCATCCAACCGCACACGTCCGATACGACTGGCCAGCACCCAGCCACGCTGGATATTGCGTACCGTGATGGGGTTGGTCCGGTACACCATCCAAGTGAAGTATGCGTATTGGCCGTTTGGCGAAGTCGTCATGTGACCAAGGTTAACGCTGTTGCTTAGCGCGGCATCGTAAAGTGTCTCGCCAGAGTCGGTGTCGATCACAACGATTTTGGATTCACCACTACATCCCACCGCTAAGCGTTGGTCATCGCTAGATAACGTCAAGTAACGGGGCCAAAGCCCGGCATCGAGACGCCTCACCACTTGATGGCTACGCAAATCGACTTCCGCAACTTGTCCGGATGCAGCAAGCCCGATGAAAGCGCGATCACCACTCTTGGTAGCGGCGATACCGCAAGGATGAAAGCCCAGATGTATCGAAGCACGGTGCGTCAATTGGCCGTCACTTGCGTCGAACACGGTTAGATGCCCGGACCAAGTGCTGGTTGCCAGAACGGTTTTGCCATCGTCACAAAACCGAACGCATGAGGGATGCACACCACAGGATTTCTCATCGACGACCTTGCCGTCGCGGACACGGATCAGGCTGATCGAGTCCGATGTTTGGTTGGCCGTCGCAATCCATTGTCCCGAGGGTGAAATCGCTAGGTCCACCGGTGATCGGTCGCCTCGATCCGCAGTCGTGGCAGCGTGCAAATGTCCAGCAGTCACAACGGCGAGCACAAAAAGCGAACCAGCCAATCGCCGTGCTCCCGCAACCCACCCCTGGCAACGCGAAACAATTATTTTCGAAATCTTACTTGGCATCGGCGGAATTAATTGCAGCTTGATCATTGATCCCGTAGCATTACAAAGGTTTTGGCGGTCGATCTATCATCGGCGGCTGAACTCAATTTAGCAAACCGTTTCCGGATTCGCGCCAGGTGTGCACGAATCCCCATTTCCTCTCCGAAAGGCTTTACTGTGAGAAATCTGTTTGTGCTTACGCTGGTTGCCGCGATGGCGGCCTCGGGTACGCTGAACGCGGAAGAAGCGACCAAGGGCAAAAAGCTGAAAAGCGGCCCGCAAAAGGGTGACACGATCGGTGCATTCTATGTCACCAAGGTGGCAGGAGCCGAAGATGATGGCGTCGAAGAGGGCAAGAATCTTTGCTATCGATGCCGTAACGGAAGCCGACCGCAAGTCATCGTCTTTGCCCGTTCCGCATCCCCCAAAGTCGCCAACCTTGTCAAAGAGTTGGACAAGGCTGTAGACGAAAATGAGTCGTCGAACCTTCGCGTCTTCGTCAATATCCTGGGTGATGACAAGGAATCGGCACACGACGTCGCAAAGAAATTTGCGACAAGCAGTGAAACGAAGAACATTCCGTTCGTCGTTCCCAACGAATTCGAAAGCGGTCCAGACAACTACGGCATCAATCCCAATGCCGAGCTGACCGTCGTCATGGCGGTTGACAAAGGCGTCAAAGCCAACGTCGCGGTCCGCAAGGCCGACAAGCTAAATGTCGATAACGTGATGAAGAATCTCGGTAAGATCCTTAACTAAGCGATCGACAACGACATTTGTAAACGAACGAGACCGTGGTGCCAGCAGAGACGGGCACCACGGTCTTTTTTTGGTCAGTTTGCACCGTTGGCGACAAAGCTGAGGACGCGAACGGCGTGGCCGACGCTGGCCGGATTCGAATGCTCCGCGATACGCAATTCTAATTGGTGTTCGCCCGGTTCCAGGTCGGTGGCAAACATGACGGTGCGCGGATAGTGCAGGCCTTTACTGAACCGATGATACAAATCAATTTTCTTTTCGGGCCCACCGTCAATCGAGACTTCCACCGACCCCGCATCGGGGCCGGCCAGCACGAAGGCTCCAACGGCATTGCCCTTGAAGGAAACCGATACCGAAGCACCCGGTTTGTCAGCGCACAGCAAGGTCTCTTGCTCATACCGTTTACGCGAACTGCCCGGCAGCGCCGTCCAATCTGGCTTTGATGCTTGAAAACCAAGCTCAAGATTTACATCAGACACTTCGATAAAACGTCCGCGAGAGTAACCATTCTCGTCGATCGCCTTGGGTGGGCGCGAAGCCGATGATTGCCACATGTGGCGGCGTGCATTTGCCCAAGCCGTCGTTAGCGCATCAATGTTCAGATCGGCCGCAAGTCGGTTGCCTGGCTTCTTTGGATGAGTACCACCATAGGTCTCCCATGTCAGCGAGCCATCACTGATTCGATCTGCGACTTCGGCCGCCAAGTTGACGCTCACCAGGCCGTACTGTTGTGCGACCCGCTCGTGCGCCGCAATACTCACAGGAAGTCGTCCGTTTTGACTCAGAGCCAGCATCTCGGGATTGACAAAGTGCGTCAGGACGATGTCCGTGGCGGGTGAGTCTGTTCGGATTCGTCGAACGATTCCTTCCATGCCTCGGATACACTCTCGCGATGCATGCGCGGCGTCTTGGTCATCGTTGACCGCGAACTCGACAAACACCAAGTCCGGCTCGTGCCGAAGCACGTCCCGATTCACTCGAAATGCGCCGGTGGTGGAACAGGTACTTGAGATGCCCGCATTGATAAAATCAAACTTGGTGTCGGGATAGGTTTCGGTCAGATGACGCATGACCATCGGCCGGTAGCCTTCCATTTCCGTGATCGATCCGCCCATGAATGCGACGGTTGCACTCTTATCTTGTTCGATCGCCGCTAGTGAGTTGTCCAAACTGCTGCGCACATGAACGTTGCGGCTTTTCGCAATCGCGACGGAAGGTTCGCCCGTCAAGTAGCCGAGATCGCACAGAAAACCGTCCATCGCATGCAAAGTTTTTGCGAAGTACTCGCCCGGGGTGCCACCGCGTCCGTAGTTAAAAAAGCCGTGCACTTGTCCTTCATAGCCTCGTAAATCGAACATGTTGCCGGCCTTGCGTGTGACGTCGCGAAACTTTTCGATCGTTTGAAACGGCACGGTAGGATCATCGACGCCGTGGAACACGATCATCGGCGGCAGTCCACCGCGTACATTGTGAATCGGAGAAAGCTGTTCCGGTGGCACGCCGGTCCGAGTTGGCATCTCTGCGATTTTTTCGGACTCGAGCGTCACATCTTCGTACGGCGCGATCAACAGCGCCGGATTAAAGAGAGCGCACGCGTTGGGCGTGGAAGACACGTTTCGGTCTTCGCCCGGTTCATCCAACGTGGTCAGGATCGCTGTACAAGCCGCAACGTGGCCGCCTGCCGAACCGCCGCCGGCAACAAGGCGGTCGGGATCGATACCAAGTTCACCGGCATGCGACCGCACCCAGCGAATGGCCGACTTCGCATCGGCGACACACCGATCGGCCAACGTCTCGTGTCGTGACCGGACGCGATAGTCGGCCGTAATTCCTACCATTCCTCGGGCGGCGAGGTAGCGGCACTGCTGCGCGAACTGTTCAGGGTTGCCGCCTTTCCAACCGCCCCCGAAAAAAAAGATCGCGACGCTGCGGCGATCCTCAGGCTGATGGTTGGCCGGCGAAAAAACCCATAACTTTAAATCCACTCCATCGACCGATTTGTACGTATGTTCCGTTGCATCCTCAAATTGAGGCGGATATTCCGCGGCCGACGCTGTGTGTGCGGATGTGCTTAAAAAGCAAACGCAACCGACGATGCGCGCCAGTTGAGCAAAGTTGCAGCGGATCATCAATGTTCCTTCGTCGTGTCAGGTGAACGAGACTGTTACTAGCTATGCGACGAAGTAGTAAACCACCAGCTTGATGTACTCGATCCAAATCGGTTCATACAACTCGGTGCTGCTGGCCAGGTCCGACGCGGCATAAGATTGTACACGCACGTCGTCAGGCAGGCTGCGTTGGAAACAAAGTTTGCTGCGGCGTGTATGAGGCGCGGAAGTCACAACAACGACGCTCGAGAGATCGGGAAGCGATAGCTCTGCGAACGCCCGTGCTTCGCTTAGCGATCCAAACGCCGGCGTCCCATCAACGGTGATGAATTTGATCGCGGATTCAGGAACACCGTGCCACTTGAGGTAACGAACGCCTCGCTGCGTGCGAGTTTCGGATTGCTTGCCGACAAAATCGTAACCGACCCTGTCGTCCTCGATCAGCAAATAGATCGTCGGCACCCGTCCCATATTGAACAGATCTGATGCGGCGCGAAGTCGCTTCCAGAAAGCGTATCCATCCGCCATCACATATGCGGCATCACCCTCGGCGTTTGGTTCGTTGACGAACAACGGATAGGCCAATACAGTTCGCACCGGCTTGAACGACGTCGGCACGACGATCATCGCTACGGCGACAATAAAGAGACTGGCATTGCGCAGGCGGTGCCGAGACCGCTTACCGACCAGCGGCTTTCCAGATTCACTCATGTCCGACAATGATTAGGTGGGCAGGAACAGTCGTTCGGCGAAAGCCCCGAAAACGCGACGAGACCGAATGCTCGTCTGTCGCCCGTGGATTCTATCCAACGCGATCCTACAAATCATCGTGGATATAAACATCAACAGGAAGCCCGACCGGCAGATCCTGGACGTCATCAAGACGTATCCAGACCGGTCGCGAATACGCATCTTTTCGTTCGCCGGCCCATTGCCCGAACGATTCCTTGGGGTTCATCAGTGGATCCATTTCCACGATCTGCCCCTCCGCAAGCACGCCTTCGATACTATCTGCGGTGATGGATGCTTTCTGACCGATTTCAATCCGCAGCGCATCGTACTCATCCACTTCCGCCATCACGCGAAGCTGTGATGTGTCGACCAACGTAACCAAAGGCATGACGGACTCTGGCCCGGTCAGTTCGCCCGCCTCACCTTCGATCGCAAGTACCTTGCCATCAATCGGCGCGACAATCTTGGTCCGGCGCAGATTGGTTTCAGCGATCGCAAGTTGTGAATCGGCGGCCGCGACATCCGCAATGGCTGCATTGAGTTCATCCGTTCGCGGTGGCGCTTGATAGGTGTCCAAGTTTGATTTCGCTGCGGCAACTTGCCCTTCCAATGCCATCACTCGCGTCAGATGATCGTCGACCGTCTTTTTGCTTTCGGCATTTTCGGCGGCAAGTCGACGAACGCGATCCAAATTCTTCTTGGCGCCTTCTAATTCCGCGGCCAGCGCCTGGTGCTGACTGCGTGTTGCTTCGATCTCGCTATCTCGGAACCCGTTCTGGACGCGCTCGAGCCTGGCTTTGGCAGAGCGGAGTTGTGCGGCCGCGAGTTGCCGGTGCTGCAGCAGTTGTTCAGAATCCAGTTCAATCAGCAGATCGCCCTTGTTGACCCACTGACCTTCGTGAACTCGAACGCTTTCTATCTGTTCGTCGATCCGGGCTCGGATTTCGACACGTTCGGTGCGTCCCTCGATACGTCCGGATGCTCGAATCATCCCTCCGGCATCGACACCGCTGCGGGCCTTTGCGATCGTCGACGAAAGCTTCGCGTGGGAATCCTGCTCGGCAAGTTTCTGCTGATCGATCATGGCGAATGTGCATCCGGCAATGATCAGCACAATGATGGTCGTCGTTGTTGTTTTCATCGAAGCACTCCGTTTTCGATCTTGCAAACACGATCGGCATATCGATGGATTCGCGGGTCGTGTGTCACCACGACGGCTGACGCACCCGCAGAACTAACCAATTGCTTCAAGAGTTCCATCACTTCGTCGCCCGATTTTCCGTCCAACGCCGCGGTCGGCTCGTCAGCCAGCACCAACTTCGGCTTTGCGATAACCGCTCGGGCTAACGCGACTCTTTGACATTGGCCTGGGCTCATCCGAGTGGGCAGTGCGTTGAGATGAAGCCCTAGTCCGACGTGATGAAGTAGCTGAGAAGCCAGGTGACGCGCCCGGTTGGTCGCGATGCCTTGCAGCGTCAGAGGAAACGCCACGTTGTCCAGTGCCGTAATTCCTTTGATCAGTTGAAACCGCTGAAAGACGAATCCGATGCGATTGCGCCGCACAAGCGTCCGTTGCGAAACGCTAAGTCGGTCGACGCGACGCCCTCCAATCGTAATGTGACCCTCATCCGGTTCCAACAGACAACCAAGGATCGACAATAGAGTGCTTTTTCCACTGCCCGATGGACCGGACAGAAAAACACACTCGCCCACTTCTGCTGCAAAATCGACATCGTCCAAGACACGCCGACTTTCGCCGCCGATCCGGTACGCTTTGCACACGCCCCTCGCCTCGATTGCATATCGGATCCCACCGGACGGTTGAACCGAATTCTCTGGGGGACGGCCGTCGGGCTGCGGCGTCAGTACGGGTGCGTTATGCGTTGCTGATGCGTTGTGCATTGTCTGCACGTCTAAAGGATGCACGCCTACTGGCTGTGCTCCGTCTGCTAGTTGCACATTGTCGTTCATCATCCGTTACCCCTGTAGAACTTCGTGCGGGTCAACGCGTCGGACTCGCAAATATGGCAGACCTGACGCGACTAGACAGATGACAAATACCAAAGCCGCGCTGACGCCATACAAGCTTGGCGGAATTTGAATCGATGCACGTGGCGTGCTGAAGAAAAAACCGATCAATGCTGACAGCACAATCCCGATCGCGATTCCCAGCGTGGCAACGACTGCGGACTGCGCCGTCAGCAGCGTGACAATCTCTCGCTCGGTCGCCCCAATGGCTTTCAGTGTTGCAAACTCGCTGATCCGATCCAGCACCATCGCGTACAACGTCTGACCTACCATGACGAGTCCGACCAGCAGCCCCAATATCGTCGAAGCGCCAAAACTCATTCCGATGCCCGTTCGAGTGGTCCAGAAATTAGCGCTGCGATCGGCATACTGCTCCGCTGTCAGCGCAGAGACTTCCGGCAAGCGTTCTTGGATCGCTTGGCAGATATCGGCAGGATGAATCCCGGGCTGGGTTTTGACAAGAAAATAGGAACAACTATTCGGATCACTTCCGGTAAACTCGCTCGCGCGCTGAAGCGTGGTAAACACGTAAGGCGCGACAAGAAAACTGAGAATACCTCGGCTCTTTCCAGCGATACGGGCTCGACGACCGCCAATCTCTCGCAATTCACCGATGACGGGTGCCGCCAAGCGGTCGTCATCGCATTGGTCAACGATCACCGCATGTGGTTTATCAAGTGCGTCTGCGGGGCCTTCCACGACTTCCCACGACCGCCCGAGGTCCGATTCCGGTTCGACCCCGACAACAACGATCGATTCGTATTCGCCATTGGGCAACATCATTTCTGAAAAACTAATCCGAATCGGATCTGCTTGCTCGACCCCAGGGATACTTCGCACGCGATGTATCCACCTTTGCGGAATGTCATGCGGGAAGTCGACGTTGTGCATGCCACGGTTCCCAACCCAAATATCCGCGTTGCCGCGATCGACCAACAAAGTTGCTTTTGCCATCAACCCGGAGAACAGTCCACCTTGAATATTGACCAAGACGATCGAGAAAATGACACCAATAAGCCCTGCGAGCAATTTCCCACGGTCGGAGATGAGCGTTTTGAATGCAATGTTCAGTAGCATCCTTACGCCCGCTTCCTTCGTAGTTGAATGGTGAAGATTTCACCTTGAGGTCGACAACTGAGATTCGCTAGTACCGGCGGCGGCGCACCACCCGAACCGGGACTATTCATCATCACTCATCGAAAAACCGCTACATCCGGCACCACAGAAAAATGCGGCGTGAAACAGAAAATCGTAATGATTTTCATAGACATGACCTAGTCGAATTGTCGATTGTCATGATTGTCGGGCGCAGTATGAAGGACTCAACGCCTTGCGTGTGACTTGCCAGACGAACCTGCGATCAATGATGAAGCGGATGCGACATCGATCGGCTCATCAGAGGATATCCCAAACACGGGATTGCAGAAATGCGCGAAATGACTTTCAGACCACGCCAAGAAACCATTAAATTCCATCGGTTTCGGATCGAAAAGTTAGACGCGCAATGGAACATCGCTTTTCGTGGGAATCGCCGGCGCACCTGCCAAAGCCGTATCGAAGGGAAAACAACTCCCTCGCAAGCGATCGAGTATCGGACGGCACTGGGCCGAGAAGATCTCGAAGCGGCTTTTCGACTTCTGCACCGCCGGTACTGTGCTGTTGGTCTGTCGTCGGCCTATGATCGTCGGATGCGAATTCTGCCGTTCCATTTTTGGGACCAGACTCAAGTTTTCGTCGCCCGGCGTGGCGCACAAGTACTCGGGTGCATTACATTGATCACGGACTGTGGACCGCAGAAGCTTCCCATCGAGTCAATGTATCCGGACTCGTTCGCCCCGCTGCACCGAAGCGGAGAACGAATCGGTGAAATCACCAGCCTGGCGATTGAACCTGGTTGCTCTGAATCATCCAGCCGACTATTCGGCGAACTTACTCGCCGAACCATGTTCTTCGCTCGCGCTGCAGGGCTGACGAGACTCGCTGCCGTCGTGCATCCGCGTCATGCCAAGTTCTACCGACACGCGATGGGATTCGATATCATCGGTGGACTCGCCCGTGTTGATCATGTCGAAGGCCAGCCGGGTGTTCCGATTTTGGGCACCGTCAACGACCCGACACCTTATCGTGAGAAGTGGCGACAATTCTATTTCGACGGTTCGTTTCCAATCGATGAAATCCGTGCTCGACCGATGCACGAAATCGATCGACACTACTTCGGGCGATATGCTGCGCGGAACGTGAACACCGGTTCGATCACGTCGAAGGCTGCCTGATTAAGGTTTGCTTCGGATCGCAATTCGATCAGGGGATGCCGCGAACAATTGGCGGCCCAGCAAGCCGAGTCAACCAAACGGGCATTTTTTTCCAGAGCCGAATCAACCGCTGATTGCCCTCCGCTTCCGGCCGCATTGCGTCGGCGCTGCCCTTGCGGACGTAGTATTGCCAAACCGCCGGCGAAGCGACGGCGCCCCACTGCTCTTTGAATTTGTACGTTCCGCTATCTTTGCTGCTTCGCCCAAAATCGAATGTCACACTGCCGCGTTCGATTGCACGCGCCAGACACTTTCGGTACATCAGCATGTTGGCGCTAAGGTGGTTGAATTCTCGCAAACTCGACGCGCTAGGAATTTCAGTGGTTCCCCCGTGATGCACGAGTAGCCCGCCCGCAATCGGACGGGCACCCAACCGTGCAATACAGAATTCAGCGTCACCGGCGAAAGAATCCAGGATGCAACGGAACAGCGAGGGCGAAAAGACGGGAGTGCCGAGGTCTCGCATATTGACGGCGAACACGCTGTAAAAATCATCGAGCAATTCCTTGCCGCCAAATTCAATTTCAACTGCGTTCTTTGAGCCTTTGCGAATCTGACTCCGCAGCTTCGCTTTAAAGGATTTTTCTAGTAACTCATCCGTCGAGGGAAGTGCCAGACGCATATGGACTTTGTCACGACGTTCAAAGTTGATTCGTGGATGGTCTAGAGGGATTTCGTGACGCAGTTCCATGTACCGGACATCGTACTGGTCGGCAAGCAGGCAAGCGCGATCGACCAAACGGATTGCGGTTTCCTCGTCCTTGGACCAGACACCACCCGTATTGATATAAGGCAACGAAACGAGGAATCGACCAAAGATCGGCCCCCTGATTAAAACCAGCGTCAAATGTCCCACCGGCTCGCCCTGCCGTGTCGCGGAGATGTGAAAGCACCGATGGCGAAATCCATCTTTAACCGCAGACACCCACGGATCGTGATGTGCGCTCAGCCGCGGGTACGCACAGGGCGACGGAATAGGGGTCAGAGCGGTAAATGCTTCGACGGCGATCGTCGGCTCGGTCAATGGTGATGTCCCTGTGGTCCACGACGGATAAAACAAAGCCAAATCACGGCACGCTCGTAAAGTTGAGCTTCGGCCAAGACGTGACCTGAGTGAGAAGCTTCGCTTGTCTTGTCGCGGCTATCTTGTGTTTGCTAAATTGGCCAGTCGTACTTCGTCCGGTAGGCGTCTATATTTACACGCCCAACTGTAGTTCATAATTCTTGCGGAGTCAGTCCGATCGACGTTCAATGGAGTTACGACGAAGCATTTCAGCGCAACAAGGGGCTGATATCCGAAGACGAGCAGCAAAAGCTACGGGAAAGCCGTTTTGCCATTCCAGGAATGGGAGGTGTCGGCGGCGTCCACCTGATCACGTTGGCAAGGCTTGGCATCGGAAATTTCAACATCGCCGATCCAGACCAGTTTGATGTTGGCAACTTCAATCGCCAATACGGTGCCACCATCGACAATCTCGGCCGAGGCAAGGCCGAAGTCATGCAAGAGACCGTGCGCGGCGTAAACCCAGATGTCGACTTACGCATTTGGAACGAGCGGATTACAGAATCGAATTTAGATGCGTTTCTTGATGGCGTTGACGTCTTGATCGATGGTGTCGACTTTTTTTGTCTCGATGCAAAACGCGTTATCTTTCGCGAAGCTCAGCGACGAGGTATCTGGTGCATCACGGCAGGTCCGATCGGGTTCAGCACGGCATGGATTACCTTTTCACCCGACGGAATGTCTTTCGACGATTACTTTGACCTTAATGATTCGATGTCAAACGTCGACCGCCTGATTGCGTTTGCCGTTGGGCTGGCGCCCAAAGCAACGCACCTGCCGTACATGGACGTATCAAGTGTGAATCTGGAAACGGGAGCCGGACCGTCTTCATCGCTCGCGTGCCAGCTTGCGGCTGGAGTGACGGCGGCCGAGGCGATTAAAATTGTTCTGGGTCGTGGTGAGATCGGACCGGCACCGAAATTTGCTCAGTTCGATCCGTATCGAATGATGTTTCGAAAAGGAAATCTTCGTCGCGGAAACCGCAATTGGATCCAAATGCTAAAGCGTCGTGTCCTGAAAAGCCGGTTGGCAAAGACAGGTGCGATTTCTTCCTAGCAAGTCCGATTCGACTAGGCAGCCATCGGTACCAGGTTTTCCGTTCCCTGATTCAACGCGTCTGCGAAGTATTCCAGTTCATCATCGGACATGCGTGTTCCCGCCAATTGCCACGGGTCGTAGCTAGGACCCTGGATGGCATCGTACAACGGATATCGCTCGATCTCGAGTTCGGCAAAATCATGCGAGCAAAGTACCGCTGGATTGTCTTCTACCGCCGCGTAACTCTTTTCGCCACTTAGAATCTTGCAGCCGAAAAGTCGTTGGTAAACCTTTGCGTGTCGTGGATGCACCGCCAACAGCAGACGGTCGACGCGGTTGCGTTGAGCTTGCTGTGCCATGATGCTCATCATTTTGACCAAAATTTCGAAACGCAGTTTCTTACTGGATGTCGGCACTTTGCTTGCGACGCACGACACCTCCGCCAAATTAAGACCCTCGCCACGCATCGCATCAACTTCGTCCGGGAAAATTTGTTCCAGCGGCAACCCATACGCTCCATCGCGAATCGAGCTGATCGTGAACAGGACGTCACTTTCTTTCCGAGCGATCAATACATCGGTTGTCTCCAGCAGATGATGCTTGGTCACTCGCATCTTGGATGCGTTCTCTGACATCAACCCAGCTTGGCGATAAACGTCGTAAACCAAGTGAAACGCTTTCTGTCGCTCTGAACGCGTTTCGGCGACTTTGTAAGTCAGACTGTCCGCGGCAAAGTTGCACGGTCCTGCACTCGCAATCACTTGCGGGTTCGTTCGGGTAGATCGGCGAACCAGACGTGTGTCGTGGTTGAATGTGATCGACGACGAGTTGTGGATGAGGGCACTCATGGTTTGGCTCCGTTGAACTGTGACGCAGTTCAGTAAAAGGGGGTAGAGAAATATGCCGCGAATCTGCGGCGAACTGATGCGGCGATTGACGAATCAACACGCCGGCTCAAGCTGTCGTCCTTGACGAATAAAACTCAACAAGCTAGCCATAGAGTTGACGGGAACCTGCACGTATCCCGCCGCGTCATTTGGATCGATGCGAACCACCGAAATCGATGAGTCACACGAATAAACGTGGGACAGCATGGCCTGCAATTCAGGCCCTTCTTCCCAGCCATGAATCCAAACATCTGGTTTCGTACGAGCGATGCTGATCAAGGTGGCAACCGGATCGGACACGTGCCCGACAAGTTCCACATCCTGCTGATCACGCAGTGCTTCGACCAAGAGTTGCGATTGCAGACCCTCGGGTGTTCCGAGCAAGACTCTTGTTTTCTTCACAATAGTGTTCTCAGTCGATGTAGGAATGAATCCAAACTCAAGCAACCTTACGCGTTACTTGATGGCAGGATTGTCAACATGACATCGTGGAAACACTATGGATCGGTGGATCGATTTCAGGATTCATTTTTCGATGAATCGTGTGGCCCCTGCGAACTAAGACATGGACTACTTCACTCCAAAGCCAAGCGACGCCGACTCCCCAAATGTCATAGAAATACCACTCTCGGAGAGCCGGATGCAGGAACTAGTTCTTCGCGCAATGGACTATGATGCTCTCACTAGAGGGGCGATATTTGAGTGTGCGTATCGACGAAGAATCGATGCGAAACACGACAACCTACTGCATGCACCGGAGCCGCTCGAAACCGCACCGTGCAGCGCAAGCCGACCGTACAACCGGCGTGGAAGAGGCTCACGGAAGAACTGGACTGACGGCAGAAACTCGATGTCAATCGGGACGTAGAACCAGCAAGCCATCGCTCTGTGCCCGCGGCATCAGGCGTAAGCAAGTCGACCAAGAAAACAGGTCGTTCAAGAACGGGCCGATGCCCTACCGCAAAATCGACTGAGGATTTCGGCGCGCCGCTTCAACGGCTTCGATCCGATTTTCGACTTCCAGCTTGTCCAAGATATTGTGGACGTGATTTTTGACGGTGAACAGTGAAACGCACAGTTCTTTCGCAATCTGCTTATTGCTCAACCGCTTCGCCAACAGCTCAAGCACTTCCTGCTCGCGGACCGTCAAACGTGTCAGGGATGTCGACGCTGGTGCACGCCACTGCGTTTCGCCTCCCAGTCTCGCGATCTGGGCAAACATCGTCCCAACAATATCCGAAGAACAGAAATTTTCGCCCGCCAGCACCTTGGTGATCGCGGCGTTGAGATCTTCCAGCGGTGAACGCTCAAGCACACATCCGTGTGCCCCTGCCGCAATGCATTCGACCAACAGATCGTGTTCGTCCGGAACGAGAATGATCACTTTCGTTTCGACGTGCTTGCGCTGAATCTCTCTGGCAAGTTCGACCGCTAATGCATCGGGTAAATTCAGGTCCAGCAAAACGATATCGCACGGCTCAGTCAAAAAACTGGCAGCCGAATCCGAAACGCTGTGATCGATTGACCTAGCATCAAATTGCCCATTGGCCGAAAGGAATTCGACTAAGCAGTCTCGAAACAGACAGTTTCGATGAAATACTAGCAATTGACGCTGTTTGCTCATTAACGGCTAACCTTTCGTCCTTGCAAAGTAATCACGACGATGTCGTGGAACGGCCAACGTGGGACTACCATGCTACATCCGTCCAATTCATTACGCGTCGTCATATTTTGAATGCCGCGTCAGAATCGCCTGATGCCCGTCGCCCAACGGGTGTTCCTCGATTGACTTGCGTGGTTCGCGAGCGTTTCGGAGGAGACCCGCAAAGACTAGTCCGCCTGCGGGTGAGATGATTCTAACGGTATCGAACTGATTTGTCCTGCCTACGTCGCCCAACCGATCCATGTTTTCCAAAACATTTTTTCGGCGTAATGGTTTCTAAACCCAGGCAGCGGAACAAGTTTTGGTGCCAGCGGCGTCGATTGTCGAGAAATATATCCCGTTCCACCCAACCAGTCGCTGGTTTTGCGGTAAACATCTACGTGCGACGACTCCAATGATACTGTATGCCTGTACCGCATGTGCGGCCAATGCCGGGCCGGCTGACTCCGCCGCCATCACTGGGACTTGCTCCGCTTACCAGCCACACATAAGGAAAGCTGCTGATGGACACTGCAATTGACACCCTGCTGCAGGCTGCCCGGCTAGCGCCGTCTGGAGACAATACCCAGCCCTGGAACTTTGTAGCCTCCCGTGCGGAAAACCGAATCCAAATCATCGGGAATTCGGCACGTGATCCCTCGCCGATGAATTCGGGAAACCGCATGACGCGGATCGCGATCGGCGCAGCCCTCGAAAACATGTGCCAAACCGCGGAAATCAACCAATGGAACCACAGCGTCGAATATGGCGATGACAGTGCGTCGCTGTGGCTCGAGCAGCCATACCAGGGATCAGACCTTGATCCCGCGATCTCGGAACGCGTTTCGAATCGGCGCACCTACAATCGCCAAGAAGCTTCTCCGTCTCTCATCGACCAGCTAAAAGAAAACGTAGCTCCCGAAGGAGATGCATCGGCGTGCTGGATCACCGAAGACGATGACCGCAAGCAACTCTGCGAATTGATCGCGCAAGCGGATTCACTGATGCTGTCGAACAAGACGATTCGCGACGCCTTCCTCGAAAAAGTCCGTTTTGACCAGCCTGTCGACGCAGAGGTCGACGAGGGCCTTTCCTTGGGTTGCCTCGAGCTCGCAACGGCGGAGCGGGTCGGCATGCGGGCTATGAGGTGGATACCCGATCGATTACTAAAGCTTGGTGGCATCAAGCGAACGCTTCGCGAGACAGCCTTCAAGCTGGCGACCAGCGCAAGCGGCTTTTGCGTTGTCATGTGCCCCAGCGAAGAGACGCCGGGCGACTATCGGATCGGCCGAGTCTTTCAGCGTGCTTGGCTCGAGATAACGAGACAGAAGCTTGCCTCACAGCCCATGATGTCGCTGATGGTATTACGCAATATTCGGGAAAACGGTGCACCGTCACTCAACCAGCAACTCGGCTCCGAATCCATCAAGTCGCTGCTTGACCGATTCCAATCACTGAAACCTTTGAGCGGGAACGGCGCACCCTGTGCAATGCTGCGATATGGATTTGCCGATGATCCCAGCACGCGTGTTGGCCGGCTAAGTATCGACAGAATGAAAAGGGAGAACTAACGACAAAAAAACCCAGCGACGAATCGCTGGGTTTCTGTTCTGAAGAACGACGAATCAGGTTTGAACCTGATCTTAGCGTCGTCGACGTCGGCCAGCGATTCCGATCGCTCCGATCGCAGCAAAACCAAGCAGGCTGGCAGGCTCTGGCACAGTCGCCAAGTTCAGCGAGCCATCTTCAAGAGCGAAGTGGTCCACAGGCGAGCCTGATCCGATGCGTGGGAACGGCCATCCAGCGGGCGGCCCTGAGTTGATCAGGCCGTCGTTGTCGGCATCAAGGTCAAAATTCGAGTTGCTGAAAGCCAACAAGACTTCTGCACCGCCCTTGACCAACAGACCCAAGTCATTGCCATCTGCATCAAGCAAGACACCGGGCATCGCCGAGATCAATTGGAACGTCGCGTCGTCCGAGCCATCGAGTGTGTTACCGTTGATGACTCCACCGTCGCCAGCGAGAATCTCAAACGTTGCGATCAGCGTACCGTTGGTCAGTCCGCTGGCGGTTACACCACCAACACCGAGGTCCAAAACAGCGTCTGGAGTGCCGTCGACGTAGAAATCGAGCAGGCCGTCTGCACCACCAACACCAGGTGCGGTGTGCGTGAACGTGGAAACGCCACCAAGCAATCCGGTTCCAACTCCACCGACGGTGAAGTCAAACGTCAGCTCGTAGTCGACCGAAAGAATTTCGCCGGTGCTGCTTACGTTCTGCGGCCCGCCGTTGCCTTGGAAACTTGTGACCGAACCAAGACCATCGATGATGGAAAGCTCACCTGGATCTTGAAATCCATTCATGTTGGTATCGGTCGTCTGGTTGTGCGCGATACCACGGAAAGTGATTTCATCGATTGGCGAGATGATGCCGGTACCTTCACCAGCCGCAGCCAAGTCGATCTGGAAATCGTTGACCAGAATCGAAGCCGCGTTTGCCTGCGGGCCGGCCAAAGCGGCAACCAGCAGAGCGGCGGGTAGTAAAAATCGTTTCATTGCTGAATCCTTGAATGTCTAAAATTTAGTCGTCTTGTTGTTTAGAGCCGATGGCTCATCTTCTTGATCTGAAACTCAGCTACGTTTCTGTGGCGGTTTGATTAACCCGTCTAAATCCGGACTTGGTGGTCGAGTGCTGTTGAGCAAAGACAACCGAACCCCAATCTGTGGCGATGGAACGAAATTGTCGAACACCGCCGCTATCGCAGTACCGCTAACCGCCGATACCGAAGTCACTGGACCCGACAAATCTGCCATGGAGTCCTTGTTATGACTTAGCTGGCGTGACGAATCATCATCGTCCAGTAATGCAACGACCATGGTGCTAATCGAAGTCACGCACAATGCGGTGTCTTCGTGTGTTCCTAACTCTTTCGCATCCAGCATCACGCCAGCAGTCGCGCAGCGACCCCCGACGAAAAGAATGCAAAAAAGCGATAGAACGAGTGCACGGATCATGTGAGGAGTATAGGCGTAAACTGGGGGGGAATGCAAGCGTTACATTCGACTTAATCGAAAGATACCAGAAAGAAATCACCGTACGCAAAAACATCGGATCGAGAGCGTCGGTTACGCCCGTATTTCACGGCATTTTTGGCAAAATGGGTGCATTCCAGCGTGAGTCAATTTGAACAAAAATCTTCCGTCTCGGCCGCGACCTGCAGATGGTCGTGCGTTCAGTCATTTTATCGGGTCTAACTTTGATTTGCTATCGCGTCCGCGAGCGTGAATTTGCGGCCCAAAAAGCCAGCCCCGCGACGTCCAATCACCCCTACAGAGGGTCAGCGATGCGCCGCAATTGCAAGTTCGATTCCGTAAACACTCCCTCATGCTTCAATGGCTGGGTCCACTCACTGGGTTCACTCACTGGATCCGCTGCTTGGCAATTGGCTTGCAATCCGAGCGTTTCAGGCGTGAATCGGCCCCCCGGGAAACACGACCCTTGATTCACGACAAGAATGCTGTTGTGCCCGCAGAATCCGTAAATTCGGTACCTTCGTCGAGCCGATCCTGATCTGTAGGCGAAATTCGCATCGCTGCACGTGGGCGTCCAGGCATGCCGCTTCCGCCCAGTCAGTGGTGTCACCCCATGAAAGGCCTACGAAGAACCCGATGATCTGGAGCTGGCGGGCTGGCTATCGCCAGACGCGATCGTGTATTGGTCGCAACTGTCCGTTTCCCCAATGACTTGATTATTCAATGACTTGATCGACTGCGTGGTTTGAGACAGTGACAGTGCCCGAGTGCTTTAGGAAGCCGCGAGTGCTTTAGGACCCGAGTGCTTTTGGAAGGCCCGAGTGCTTTTGGAAGCTTGGTGTATTTGCACGTTGGATTAGTGATGCGTTGCGAGGATGGAACCTTCGCTAGTCCGGATTTTGTTTGCCGTTGATTCAGAAGCCAGGGATGTGGCATCAGCACTTTTCATTTGATTCGATCCCGCCACGCTTGGCCGGTAAGGAATGAGCATGACCTTCAAAGCAGGTGCGTTCGCGCGTGCGCGGCGTCTGACAATAGAGCAATTCGAGTCGAGACGCCTGCTGGCGATGGACATGGCGGGACACACCATGGCGATGGTAGACGTTCAGGCGTCGGAGATTTTCACTGCGCATGACCGCATCCCGCGATTCGCCGCCAACCCGACGGCCGTCGCCGTGGACAATGGTGATTGGACACAGCCCGAAACTTGGCAAGGCGGTGTGGTGCCATCGTCGGGCGATATTGTTTCAATCCCCTCCGGCGTCACGGTCCGATATGACGCCGACTCGACGGCTGCTTTGAAAGCGATCGAAATTGCGGGCTCGCTTGATTTCGCCACCGATAGCGATACTGCGTTGTGGACGAGTGAGATAACGGTTCTACCCAGCGGCTCGCTGACACTGGGGACGGTATCCGATCCCGTGCTCGATTCAATCACATCGGAAATCATCTTCACTGACACTCAATTGGCAGTGGGCACCGAACAAGCTCCTGGATCGGACCCAGAGCAATTCGGAAACGGCTTGATCGTCCTTGGGAAGTTCGAATCGAACGGCCGAGACGTCACACCTTTCGTGCGTGCGACGCATGATATCTCTCGCGGCGATACCGAATTGACACTGGAATCCGTACCAGCGGACTGGCGAATCGGCGACAAGATTCTGTTGCCGGGTACGAACCAGGAAGTCATTGGTAAAAGCTTCTCACGTCACAGCGAGACGGAAGAAGTGCAGATCGCCGGCATCCGCGGAAACACAATCACGCTGGACCGGCCGACATCGTATTTCCATGTCGGTATCGCCGAGAACCCATTCGATGTGGAAGTGTTCGCTCATGTTGCCAATACAACGCGCGGCATCGAACTGAGATCAGAGAATGCAAATGGGAATCGTGGACACGTGATTGCCACTGGTGCAGCGGATATTGATATCGCCGACACCAGCTTTGTGGGGCTTGGGCGCACATCGGCCGATTACCAAGTCGACAGCCTGATACGCGACGACAGTGGTGAAATCATTCACCTGGGGACCAACCAGATCGGTCGCTACGCGGTTCACTTCCATCACTTGGCAACGCCACCACAAATCGTTGGGTCGGTGGTGTCCGACGCCGCAAAATGGGGCATCACGGTTCACCACACCAATGACGGATTCGTCAAAGACAACATTGTCTTTGACGTCGACGGCGCGGCAATCGTGACCGAGGCCGGCAGTGAAGTCGGAAACGTATTCGAAGGCAATTTGGTCGCTCAGATTCATGGCGGGCACCAGATCAACGACACGCGAGCTGGCGTTACTCAGGCCTTTGACGCGACCGGCGAAGTGTTTGTCGAGATCGGCGCGGACGGTTCTGGTTTTTGGTTCCGAGCGTCGGCCGGTACCGTCGAGGACAACGTGGTCTATGACGCTGCCGGGTACGGGTACAACTTCAACGGTTACTATCACGGCTTCCGCGAACCAGGCTTCTCGATCAAGCAATTGGAATCGTTTCGTGGCAACGAAGCGGCGTCCAGTCGCGGCGGATTGTGGGTGACATGGTCCCAGGGCATGGGAGTGCTGGACGAATATCAAACGCAAGTCTTTGAGGACTTCCTTGCCTGGAATGTCCGCGAGGATGCGATCGAAGCGTACCATGATGCCGAGTACGTGCTACGCGATATCACGCTGGTCAATGACCCGATCGCGTCAAGTTTGAACTTCGGCAGCGACTTTCGTTTCCAGGCACGGATCAATCAAGGAATCAACCTGGGGAATCCGAGCTACGAGAATTTCAACGTCCGCTTAGTAGATATCAAGATCAGCGGGTTCAATATCGGCATCACCGCTCCAGTGCACGTCGGTGATCGTGGCGCGGTGATCGAACGCGCCCGATTGCAATCTTTTATCAACATCGCGTTCGAATCGCAGGCTTCGCTCGACGGAACGGCACTCAATGACGTAACATTCTTACCGACATTCGTGACACGGGTGTCGGCAAAAATGCCGGATCGAGTCGCCGATATCTGGAAAGAAGACGTAGGAGTCGTTCGCGAGGGCGCACAAGCGACAGGGGCACCACCCATCAACGGCCCAGGCCCTCAATTGCCGAGTGACATTGTATTGACGGTGGACGGGCGGCTGAAAATCACCGGCAGCGACACTGATGATCAGGTCACCCTTTCGATCACCGGCGACGACCTAACCATCCTCAGCAACGGGACGCCCAGTGTTATATCGTCAGCCCTTGTTTCCAGCATCCTGTTTCTTGGAAATGGCGGCGACGATTCATTGATCAACGATACGGGATTGCCGTTGGTCGCGATTGGTGGCCCCGGCAATGACCGGATCCAAGGCGGCACGGGCACCGACTCGATTTATGGCGAAGAGGGCGATGACGAACTCTTCGGAGGTGCCGGAAACGACATTATCTATGGCGGTGACGGAGACGATGTACTGGACGGCCAGGACGGCGAAGACAAGCTACGAGGCGGCTCGGGTAATGACACCGTTGTCGGCGGCGAAGGCAGCGATCCCGTGCTCGTCGGCGGCGACGGAGACGACGCCATCCACGGCAACGAAGGTAATGATGTCCTGGTCGGCAACGCAGGCCAAGACTCTTTGATGGGCGACTCGGGTGACGACTCGCTAAGCGGCGGAGATGGCGATGACGATCTGCAAGGCGGCGATGGCGACGATGTGTTAGTCGGGGGTGACGGTGTCGATCGTCTCGATGGCGGCCCCGGCATGGATACAGTTCGGTCGACGCCGATCGACATCGTGGTGCAATCCCCAGAACCACTCGGTGAGCTCCCCGTTGCCGAAGTAGCAGCGCTCGAAGTCGCAAAACCCGAAGTCGCAAAACCCGAAGTCGCAAAACCCGAAGTCGCA